>Ga0123353_10000172_pt1 | contig 82002 bp, 90 predicted proteins | sample TergutLab28metaG_3_FD_92763 | JGI IMG/M metagenome (GOLD analysis project Ga0123353, IMG submission 92763) | Labiotermes labralis P3 segment gut microbial communities from Petit-Saut dam, French Guiana - Lab288 P3 | ecosystem: Host-associated > Arthropoda: Insects > Digestive system > Gut ...
ACAGCACCGTCGTGATCGCCGCCGTCAGCGTCGTCTTGCCGTGGTCAACGTGACCGATCGTGCCTACGTTTACGTGCGGCTTCTTGCGCTCAAATTTTTCCTTAGCCATTGTCGGTTCTCCAATCGTCTAAATGTGCAACAAACCCAAAAACCAAGCCAATCGGTGGTGCCCATGGGCAGGATTGAACTGCCGACCTCTCCCTTACCAAGGGAGTGCTCTACCACTGAGCTACATGGGCTCGCCTTGCAACGTCACGCATGGCCGCAAGATGGAGCGGGTGAAGGGAATCGAACCCTCGTCTTAAGCTTGGAAGGCTTCAGCTCTACCATTGAGCTACACCCGCCTGACTTCCACCCGCGGCACCAACAACCACAAAACATCAACCTGGTGGAGGGGGAAGGATTCGAACCTTCGAAGGCAGAGCCGACAGATTTACAGTCTGTTCCCGTTGACCGCTTGGGTACCCCTCCAGAAGAACATAGGATTATCCGCATAGGCCGAAAATCTGTCAACACCCGAGACAACAAAAAAGCCGGCGGCTGCCGGCTTTTTCACGCGCGAATCGGGATTACTTGATGGACAGAATCCAAGCCGTCAGCTTTTTCGCTTCGTCTTCGGTGACATTGTTCGGGGGCATCGGAACCTGGCCCCAGTTGCCCTTGCCACCCGCCTTGACCTTGGCCGCCAACGTAGCCGCCGCACCGGCGTCGCCCTTGTACTTGGCGGCAACTTCCTTGTAAGCCGGGCCGACCAGCTTCTTGTCGACGGTATGGCAGGACATGCAGTTCTTGGCCTTGGCCAAAGCTTCGTCGGCTTGCACCTGACCGACCATCGCGACGCCTGCGATTGCCATTATGGCGACATACACGGATTTCATTCTCTCGCTCCTAGTGTGGATGGGGTTATGGAATAGACAGTCTTGGATGATAAAACCTTTTCCGACGCTTGCAAACCATTGCCATAACCCAAGCGGCAGTCGCAGCAAGCCATCTATCCGAATTAACGAAGCGCGGCGGCGACGGTTGACGGCGCTCCGGCCAAAATCATTTACGCCTCTGGATTTGTCTGATGTCGCGCACCGCGCCCTTGTCGGCGGAAGTCGCCATCAGGGCATAGGCTTGCAGCGCTGGCGAAATCGTCCGCTGGCGGGCGGTGGGTTGCCAGGCGTCCTCGCCGCGCGCTTCCATCGCCACCCGCCGCCGCGCCAGTTCGTCGGCAGCAATGCCCAGATGAATGCGGCGCTGGGGAATGTCGATTTCGATCATGTCGCCCTCGTTAACCAGCGCGATGGCGCCGCCGTCGGCCGCTTCCGGCGAAGCGTGGCCGATCGACAGGCCGGAGGTGCCGCCGGAGAAGCGGCCGTCGGTGAGCAAGGCGCAGGCTTTGCCGAGACCCATCGACTTCAGATAGGAGGTCGGGTAGAGCATTTCCTGCATGCCCGGCCCGCCTTTCGGGCCTTCGTAACGAATGACGACAACGTCGCCGGCAACGATCCGACCGCCGAGAATGCCCTCCACCGCCGCCTCCTGGCTTTCGAATACGCGCGCCCGGCCGGTGAAGCGCCAGATCGACTCGTCGACGCCAGCGGTTTTGACAATGCAACCGTTCTCGGCGATGTTGCCGTAGAGCACGGCCAGCCCGCCATCACGGGAATAGGCGTTGGCCTGGTTGCGGATGCAGCCGTGTTCGCGGTCGAGATCGAGTTCGCTGTAACGGTTCTCCTGGGAGAAAGCCGTCTGGGTCGGCACGCCGCCCGGGGCGGCCTGGAAAAATTCATGCACCTTGATGTCGTGTTTGCGCGCCACGTCCCAGAGGTCGATCGCCTCGCCGAGGGTTCTGGCGTGCACGGTCGGCGTCGCGCGTTGCAGCAGTCCGGCGCGATCCAGTTCGCCGAGTATGCCCATGATGCCACCGGCGCGGTGCACGTCCTCGATGTGGTACTTGTCGGTCATCGGCGCGACTTTGCACAGACAGGGCACGGAGCGCGAAATACGGTCGATGTCGGCCATCGTGAAATCAACGCCGGCTTCCTGGGCGGCGGCCAGAATGTGCAACACAGTGTTGGTCGAGCCGCCCATCGCCACGTCGAGCGTCATCGCATTCTCGAAGGCGGCCTTGGTGGCGATCGAACGCGGCAGCGCCGAGGCGTCGTCCTGCTCGTAGTAGCGCCGGCACAACTCGACGGCCAGACGGCCGGCGCGCAGGAACAACTGCCGGCGCTCGGCATGCGTGGCGACGAGGGTGCCGTTGCCGGGCAGGCTGAGGCCGAGGGCCTCGGTCAGGCAGTTCATCGAATTGGCGGTAAACATGCCGGAGCAGGAGCCGCAGGTCGGGCAGGCGGACCGTTCGATTTCGTCGAGATCGGCCTGGGACACCGCGCTGTCGGCGGCCTTGACCATGGCGTCGACGAGGTCGAGATGGATCACCTGCCCCTGCACCTTGGCCTTGCCGGCTTCCATCGGCCCGCCGGAGACGAAAACCGCCGGAATGTTCAGGCGCAGCGCCGCCATCAGCATGCCCGGCGTGATCTTGTCGCAATTGGAAATGCAGACCAGGGCGTCGGCGCAGTGGGCATTGACCATGTATTCGACCGAATCGGCGATCAAATCGCGCGACGGCAGGGAATAAAGCATGCCGTCGTGGCCCATGGCGATGCCGTCGTCGATGGCGATGGTGTTGAATTCCTTGGCGACGCCGCCAGCCGCTTCGATCTCGCGCGCCACCAGTTGCCCCATGTCTTTCAGGTGCACATGCCCCGGCACGAACTGGGTGAAACTATTGACCACGGCGATGATCGGTTTGTTGAAGTCGCCATCCCGCATCCCGGTTGCCCGCCACAGGGCGCGGGCGCCGGCCATGTTGCGGCCGTGGGTCGAGGTATGGGAACGATATTGCGGCATGACTTTTCTCCATCTGGCCGGGCGGCGAAATCCAGCCATCCCGGGGGCGAACTATAATGGGCCGATTCTAGCCCACTCCGCCCCGCCCATGCTGTTGCATCCCCAGTTCGACCCGGTCGCCTTTTCGCTCGGCCCCTTGGCTATCCGCTGGTACGGCCTGATGTATCTGCTCGCCTTCGCCCAGTTCCTGCTGCTCGGCCGCTGGCTGATCCGTCAGCGCCAGAGCGCGCTGACCGTCGAGCAACTCGACGACCTGCTCTTCTACGGCATGCTCGGCGTCATTGTCGGCGGCCGTCTGGGCCAGGTGCTGTTCTACGAACCGGGCTATTACTTCGCTCACCCGCTGGAAATCATCGCCATCTGGCAGGGCGGCATGAGCTTTCACGGCGGCTTCCTCGGCGTCCTCGTCGCCATGGCGCTGTGGGCGAGGAAGCACGCCATGGCCTGGCTGGCCATCACCGATTTCATCGCGCCGCTGGTGCCGCTCGGGCTGGCCGCCGGGCGCATCGGCAATTTCATCAATGGCGAACTGTGGGGCCGCCTCGCCGATCCCGCCCTGCCCTGGGCCATGGTCTTTCCGCAGGCCGGCGATCTCGCGCCACGCCATCCGTCGCAGCTTTACCACGTCGGCCTGGAAGGGCTGGCGCTATTCGTCATCCTCTGGCTGTACAGCCGCCGGCCACGGCCGCGCGGCGCCGTCTCCGGCGTCTTCCTGATTGGCTACGGCGCCTGCCGCTTCATCACCGAATACTTCCGCGAGCCGGATTACGGCATCTTCGGCCAGTCCTACACGGTCAGCATGGGCCAGTGGCTATCGCTGCCGATGATCGCCGCCGGCATCCTGCTGCTACTGCTGGCTTACCGGAAGAAAGCGTCTTTCACTCACTGACAGGAGTTCCATCATGACACGTCCCTTCAAAGTTCTCGGCATCCAGCAAATCGCCATCGGCGGCCCGTCCAAGGACAAACTGCGCACGTTGTGGGTCGACATGTTCGGCCTCGAGGTCAGCAGCACCTTCGTTTCCGAGCGCGAAAATGTCGACGAGGATATCTGCGCCATGGGCAGCGGCCCGTTCAAGGTCGAGGTCGACCTGATGCAGCCGCTCGATCCGGAAAAAAAGCCGGCCGTGCACGCCACCCCGCTCAACCACGTCGGCCTGTGGATCGACGACCTGCCCAAGGCCGTCGAATGGCTCTCGGCCAACGGCGTGCGCTTCGCCCCGGGCGGCATCCGCAAGGGCGCGGCCGGTTTCGACATCACCTTCCTGCACCCCAAGGGCAACGAGGAATTCCCGATTGGCGGCGAGGGCGTACTGATCGAACTGGTGCAGGCGCCGCCCGAGGTTGTCAGCGCCTTCGCCAAACTCGCCGCCTAATTCTATTTATAGATCAATCGAGTACGCGAAGGCGAAGCGCAGACAGTACTGGCGTACGGCAAGCGAAGCCGACAAAGTAATCGGTTGAGATAGAAATGGAATTATGAGGGGCGGATGATCTCCAGCGCCAGACGCCGCCCCTGAGCGACCTCGGCTTCCTCGGTGGCGATCGTGACGGCGCGCACGCCGCCGTCGGCGCGGCGCAATTCGGCGGCCACCGGCTCGCCCGGGGAACGGATGGCCACGGCATCGCCATCTTTCCCCGGCAGCAGACGGTACAACTGCCGCCGCCAGCGCCCGATCAGTTCGTCGCGGCGGCAGCCGAACAGCTTTTCCGCCTGCGGGTTGGCGTCGAGCACGCAGCCGCTGTCCGCATCGAACAGCAGCATCGCCTCGCGCGCCAGATCGAACAGCAATTTCAAACGTTCGTCGGCGCGGCGCGCCTTGCGCCGCGCCTCCTCGGCCTCGTATTCGACCAGGGCCAGCGTCACCAGATTGGCCACGGCCTGCGCGAAGGCGCGATGCGCCAGCGTCCAGGATTGGCGGGACCCCACCTGTTCAAGGCTCAACACCCCCTGGAGATCGCCGCGAATGTAGATCGGCGTCTCAAGCAAGGCGGTGATGCCGTGTTGCGGCAAGTAAGCACGGGCCAACTCGGCGATTGCCGGATGTTCGTAGACATCGTCGGCGGCAATGCAGGATGTCTCGCGCAGAGAGCGGAAGTAGTCGGGATAATCGGCGGCGGATAGCTGCCCGCCGCTACTGTGCCGCCCCGACGAGCGCTCGAACAGTTCCAGACAGCGCAATTCACGCAGATCGTCGGTCAAGGCCCAGATGCTGACCCGCTCGACGCCGATCACGTGCGCCGCCGATTCGGTCAGCAGGCTGAAGGTCATGTCGAGCGAGGCTTCCTTGAAATAGGCGCCGCGCGACAGGCTGGCGATCCCCTCGAAAAGCTCGTCCGCCGACATCAGTGCCATGGCGGCACCCGGAAAAAGAAGGACTCTGGTCGACTCACGGTAAGCAGAATATCCGCCGATATCAGATTGACTACTTTACAAAAGAGCAATGCCAATAGACCGTGAAATAGCGCACGGTTTGCCCGCCTATCCCAAACGCATCACTTCCGATCCAGAGCGGCGATACGCTGCTCCAGTGGCGGATGGGTGGCGAACAGCGCCTTGATGCCCTCCTTGCCGCCGGCAATGCCGGAAGCGGCCATGTTCTGCGGCAACGGCTCGGTATGCAGGTTGCCGAGGCGGCGCAGGGCGTTCTGCATCGGCAGCGGCGTGCCCAGCAGGCTGGCGGCGCCGGCATCGGCGCGGAATTCGCGCTGGCGGGAAAACCAGGCGACGATGATGCTGGCCAGCACGCCGAGAACCATCTGGCAAATCAGGCTGGCCACCATGTAGCCAACGCCCGGGCCGCTGCTGTGGGAATCGTTGCGGCGCAGGAAGGAATCGACGAGAAAGCCGACGACGCGCGACAGGAAGATGACGAAAGTATTGACCACGCCCTGGATCAGGGTCAGCGTCACCATGTCGCCGTTGGCGATGTGGGCGACCTCGTGCGCCAGCACCGCTTCCACCTCTTCGCGCGTCATGCTTTGCAGGAGGCCGGTGGAAACGGCAACCAGGGAACTGCTGCGGGTCGCGCCGGTGGCGAAGGCATTCGGCGCGCCGTCGTAAATCGCCACTTCCGGCATCGGCAGGCCGGCCTTACTCGCCAGCTTGGCCACGGCATCGACCAGCCAGACCTCGGTGGACGACGACGGATTTTTGATGACCCGCGCCTTGGTGCTCCACTTGGCCATGAATTTCGACATCAGCAGCGAAATGAAGGCGCCGCCGAAACCGATGACGGCGGCGAAGGCCAGCAACATGCCGAGATTCAGGCCGTTTTCGGTAAGAAACTGATCGACGCCGAGCAGGCTGGCAACAATGCTGAGCACCAGGACGACGGCGAGATTGGTAACGAGAAAAAGCAGAACGCGCTTCATGGCGAACTCCTGACGAAAACTTAAATATCTCATGTTAACGCATTGCGCGCCCAATAAAAACCGTAGCAAAATTGGATGATCGTTCGTTTTTTTCTGAATCGACCCGCGATGACCCCGCTCAATTTCAAGCATCTGCACTACTTCTGGGTAGTCGCCCACGAAGGCAGCATCACCCGCGCCGCCGGACGCCTCGGCGTTGCCGTGCAGACCATCAGCGGCCAACTGTCGCTACTCGAACGCCAGCTCGGCAAGGCCCTGTTCACCAGCCAGGGCCGCGGCCTGGCCTTGAGCGAAGCCGGCCGCGCCGCCCTCGGCTACGCCGACCGCATCTTCGAACTGGGCGATGCGCTGGTCGAAGCCGTGCGCGGCAGCGACAACGATAACGCCCTGCGCCTGCGCGCCGGCATTTCCGACGGCATTCCCAAACTCCTGGCTTACGGCCTCCTGAGCAGGGTCACGGCGATGAACGGCAATGTCCGGCTGATCTGCGACGAAAGCGAGTTCGAGGATTTGCTTGCCGATCTCGCCCTGCACCGTCTCGATGTCGTGCTCACCGACCGGCCGGCGCCGGTCGGCGGCAACCTGAAAGTATTCAGCACCCATCTCGGCGAATTCGCCACCGGCCTGTTCGCCAATGCCGAGCTCGCCGCCCGCTACCGCCCCGGCTTTCCCCATTCCCTCGCCGACGCCCCGCTGCTTCTGCCGACCCGCCACCATGCGCTGCGCCACCACATCGAACGCTGGTGCGAGCGCAACGGCGTGCGCCCGAACGTCGTCGGCGAATTCGAGGACAGCGCGCTGATGACCACCTTCGGCCGCGGCGGCCTGGGCATTTTCCCGGCGCCGCTGGCGCTGGCCGGGCAGATCGCCGCCCAGCTCGACGCCCAGCCGATCGGCGCCCTGGATGGCGTCAGCGAGCAGATTTACGCCATTTCCAACGAACGGCGCATCCGCCATCCGGCGGTCGAACTGCTGTGCGCCAGCGGCAGCGCCGGCGAAGCGGCCGCCGTGGCGGGGGTATAATCCCTGCCCCCCAACAGCCAAAAAGAAAAGCACATGTCCCTGTTTCGCCAAGCATTCCTCGTTCTGACCGCGCTGCTCTGCGCCAGTCAGACCGTCGCCCAGACGCTGCCGGCGGCCCCCACCCTGGCCGCCAAATCGTGGCTGCTGCTGGAAATCGGCTCCGGCCAGACGCTCGCCGCCGAAAAAGCCGACGAGCGCCTCGACCCGGCCTCGCTGACCAAGCTGATGACCGCCTACCTGACCTTCGCGGCGCTGCGCCAGAAGACCCTGGGCCTCGACCAGACCCTGCCGGTTTCGGAAAAAGCCTGGCGCACCGGCGGTTCCAAGATGTTCGTCCGTGTCAATCATCAGGTGCCGGTCGATGACCTGATCAAGGGCGTCGTCGTCCAGTCCGGCAACGATGCCTGCGTCGTGCTGGCCGAGGGCATTGGCGGCAGCGAGGAAAATTTCGCGCACATGATGAACCGCGCGGCGGAACGGCTGGGCATGAAGAATTCCAATTTCCGCAACGCCACCGGCCTGCCCGACCCGCAGCACTACAGCACCGCCCGCGACCTGTCGATCCTGGCCGCGGCGCTGATCCGCGACTTCCCCGAGGAATACCGCCGCTACTACTCGATCAAGGAATTCAGCTATAACAACATCAAGCAGCCGAACCGCAACCGCCTGCTCTGGCTCGATCCGAGCGTCGATGGCATGAAGACCGGCTACACCAAGGCCGCCGGCTATTGCCTGATCTCGTCGGCGCAGCGCGACCAGCGCCGCCTGCTCTCGGTGGTGCTCGGCACGGATGCCGACGCGACCCGCACCCGCGAATCGAAAAAATTGCTCGACTGGGGTTTTGCGGCCTTCGCTGTCGTGCCCTTGTACACCAAGGAGCAAACGGCGTCCGCGCTGCGCGTCTGGAAGGGCGCGCAAAACGAAGTCAAGGCCGGTTTCGCGCACGACATCGCCGTCAGCGTCCCGAGAGACATGGCCGACAAGCTGAAGGCCGAAATCGTCCCGCACCAGCCGCTGCTGGCCCCGATCGCGGCCGGTCAGCAAATCGCCACCCTGAAGCTGAGCCTCGACGGCAAAGCCTACGGCGAACAGCCGGTGCTCGCGCTGGAAGCCGTGCCGCCGGCCGGCATCTTCGGCCGGGCGCTGGATAGCGTCCGCCTCTGGTTCAACTGAGCGTTTGCCGTGTCCTCCTACGTCGCCGATCCCGTTTACCTCAACGGCCGCTACCTGCCGCTGGCGGAGGCCGGCATCTCGCCGCTCGACCGAGGTTTTCTTTTCGGCGACGGCGTCTATGAGGTGATCCCCGTCTATTCCCGGCAGGCTTTTCGCCTCGACGAACATTTGCAGCGTCTGGCGGCGACCCTGGCCAACGTCCGCCTGACCGATCCGCTGTCGCCCGCCGCTTGGCGTGAAGTGGTGGCCCGGCTGATCGCCGCCGCGCCATGGGAAGATCAATCAATCTACCTGCAAGTCACGCGCGGCGCTGACGCCAAGCGCGACCACCCCTTCCCGCCCTCCACCGTGCCGCCGACGGTGTTCGCCTACGCCGCGCCGCTGGTGACGACGCCGGCCGAAATCCGGGCCGTTGGCGTCGCCGCCATCACCCTGCCCGACCTGCGCTGGGCGCGCTGCGATCTCAAGGTCGTCTCCTTGCTGGCCAATGTGCTGGCCCGCCAGCAGGCCGCCGACGCCGGTTGCGGCGAGGCGCTGCTGATCCGTGACGGCCGCCTCGCCGAAGGCACCGCCTCGAACATCTTCCTGGTCAAGGACGGCGTGCTGCTGGCGCCGCCCAAGACCCGCCTGATGCTGCCCGGCATCACCTACGACGTGCTGCTCGAACTGGCCGCGGCGCACGGCCAGCCGGTCGTCGTGCGCGACATCGCCGAAGCGGAACTGCGCGCCGCAGACGAAATCTGGATGACCTCGTCGACGCGGGAAGTGCTGGCCATCACCCAACTCGACGGCCAGCCGGTCGGCAACGGCCGGCCCGGGCCACTCGGCGAGCAGATGTGGCAGTGGTATCAGGATTTCAAGAACACCGTGATGCGCAAGGGCTGACATGAGCCATAGCCAAGACACCCTGCTCGAATTCCCCTGCGCCTTTCCCCTGAAAATCATGGGCCGGGCGCACGACGATCTGGCCCAAACCGTGCTCGCCATCGTCAGCCGCCACGCCCCCGATTTTGCCGGCGAGACAATGGAAATGCGCGCCAGTTCCGGCGGCAATTACCTGAGCCTGACCTGCACCGTGCGCGCCACCTCGAAAGCCCAGCTCGACGCGCTGTACCGGGAACTGTCAGCCCATCCGCTGATCAAGGTCGTGCTCTGACGTGAAGCCGCCGCTGCTCAAACGCCTCGGTCGGGTCGACTATCTCGCGGCCTTCGCGGCGATGCAGGCATTCACCGCCGCCCGCGACGCCGCGACGGTCGACGAGTTATGGCTCGTCGAGCATCCGCCGGTGTACACCCTGGGCCAGGCCGGCAAGCCGGAACACATCCTGCGCGACATCGGCATTCCCGTGGTCAAGATCGACCGCGGCGGCCAGATTACCTACCACGGCCCCGGCCAGGCGGTGATCTACCTGCTGCTCGACCTGAACCGGCGGCAACTGAAAATACGCGAACTGGTCAGCGCCATCGAGCAGGCGGTGATCGACCTCCTGGCCGAACACGGCGTCGCCGCCGAGCGCCATGCCGGCGCCCCCGGCGTCTATGTCGGCGGCGCCAAGATCGCGGCGCTCGGCCTGCGCGTGCGCCACGGCTGCTGCTACCACGGCGTCGCCCTCAACGTCGACATGGATCTGGCGCCCTTCGCCGCCATCAACCCCTGCGGCTATCCCGGCCTGGCGGTCATTCAGACCCGGGATCTGGGCATTTCGCTGACTCCCGATGCAGCCGGCGAACGCCTGGCGCATCACCTGTTGCAAAAACTGGAGCCTGTTCATGACTGAGACGAAGCACGTCAAACAGAAAGGCGAGCTGAAAACCGCGCGCATCCCCATCAAGATCGTCCCGGCCGGCGAAACGCTGCGCAAGCCGGCATGGATTCGCGTCAAGGCCGGCAACAGCGCCGGCCGCTTCGGCGAAATCAAGGCCATGCTGCGCGAAAAGAAGCTGCACACCGTCTGCGAGGAAGCGGCCTGCCCCAACATCGGCGAATGCTTCGGGCGCGGCACGGCGACCTTCATGATCCTCGGCGACATCTGCACCCGCCGCTGCCCCTTCTGCGACGTCGGCCACGGCCAGCCGCTGCCGCCCGACCCCGACGAGCCGCGCCAGTTGGCCGCCTCGGTCGCTGCCCTGAAATTGCGCTACGTCGTCATCACCAGCGTCGACCGCGACGACCTGCGCGACGGCGGCGCCGGGCATTTTGTCGACGTCATCCGCCACATCCGCGCCCAGTCGCCCGCCACCACCATCGAAACCCTGGTGCCGGACTTTCGCGGCCGCCTGGAAACCGCCCTCGACATCCTCGGCACAGCCCTGCCCGACGTCCTCAACCACAATCTCGAAACCGTGCCGCGCCTGTACAAACAAGCCCGCCCCGGCGCCGATTATCAGCATTCGCTGACCTTCCTCAAAGAATTCAAGGCCCGTTACCCGCAGGTTTCAAGCAAATCCGGCCTGATGGTCGGCCTTGGCGAAACGGACGAGGAAATTCTCGACGTCATGCGCGACCTGCGCGCCCACGCCGTCGACATGCTGACCATCGGCCAATACCTCGCCCCTTCCGGCCACCACCTGCCCGTCACCCGCTACGTCCATCCCGACGTGTTCAAAATGTACGAGGCGGAAGCGCAAAAAATGGGCTTCTCCGCCGCCGCCTGCGCCCCCATGGTCCGCTCCAGCTATTGGGCCGACCGCCAGGCGCATGCGGCTGGGATATAGCGCCGCAGCATCCGCCAGCAGCAAAGTGTCGGACTTTTTTACAGAAGACTGGCAAATTAATATATAGAAAAATATAACATGCTAAAAAATAACAATTATTGGCTTATGGCATAAAACCTGCTCAAGGGGAGTGAGCTTATTTCATTGGAGGATGTAACATGAAAAAAATCTTGGCGGCCATCGTCGCTTTTGTCGCCCTGACCGGCTTGGCCCAAGCTGTGCCGGTCAACGCTACCGGTGCCATCGAAACCCAACACGACATTGGTTGGGTTGATTTCGAGCTGACCCAGGATGTAACCGATTTCAGCCTTTGGTCGGACTCTTGGACGGGTACGACCAACTTCAATCCGATCGTGGCGCTGTGGGATGCGGCAACGGGCGCTTTTATCGGTAGAAATAATGGACAGGATTCCACTTTTGCGTGGTCTGCTCTGAATACCGGCTCGTATGTCATCACCATTACCGCCTTCAACTACAATCCTTCGGGCAATAGCAATCTGAACGACGCCGACCCGTTCGGTTTCAAAAAAGGTAACGGCGATTACAAGGAAGAGACTATGCCTATCGAGCTCTGGTCTCAGCCAGGACCTGGCACGGGCACGGGCAATACAGGTTTCTGGAGCATCTGGTACGACTTCACGCCGGTTTCCAATAACGTTCCCGAGCCGGGTACGCTGGCGCTTGCCGCGCTGGGTCTGATCGGGCTGGCTATGCGTCGGCGCAAGACGGCCTGAGCATTTACTTCCCTTTTACAGGCGCTCTGCACGGAGCGCCTTTTTTTATGCACTGCCGTCAGTTTGGCGGCGGGGCGGGCGGGTTGCCCGGCGGTGGCGGCGGGATGCCGGCTTCGGCGGCATTGACCGGCGGCTGGTTGTTAACCGGGCTGCTGACCGGGCGCTGCTCGATGCGCTGGCTGGAGAAATTGCCTGATACCGGCACCCGGTGTCCCTGGCTGTACATGCACTGAATGTAGGCGTTGTCGTACTGGCGCTGGGTGCCGATGCCGGAAGCGCGGGCACTGTCGGAGCCTATCGCGCTACCGAACAGCAGGCCCGTGCCGGCGCCGATGCCGGCGCCGCGGCTGTTGCCGCCAATGGCCACGCCGGCAAGCGCGCCGACCAAGGTGCCGACGGCGGCGCTGGTTACCGCCGATTGCTGTGAAGCCTCGCCAGCCGTGCGGCCGCCGATCTGGTTGAGGGCGTATTGCCGGCAGAGGACATCGTCAGCCTGGAATTGTTCGAGGCTCATGCCGCTGCCCGGCAGGGTCATGACGCTCGGCCCGGTCGGCGTCACGGCGCAACCGCCGAGTGCCGCCAGTAGCGCGAGCAGGGCAAGACGCGGGCGATTCATGGTCATGGCGCATTTCTCCTGTTACTGCGGTCGCACTTTCAGCCAAGCTTCGCGGCATTCGTTGACGTAAGGGTAGTAACCGGCGGGGTTGCGGCAGTAGTACCAGAAGGCGCCGCCGGGCGGCGTGGCGTTGCTGGCCGGCTGGGCGCTCCGCGGCGGCGGACTCTGCTCGATGTAGACCGGCGCCGGCCCGGGAGCGGCGACGATCACCGGGGAATACCAGGGCGATGCATACCAAGGGGAGGAGTAATAGCCCCATCCCGGCCCCCAGAAGCCCCCGAATCCAACGCCAATGCCCACGCGAACGCTGCTGTGGCCGTGGCTATGACCGTGACCGCCACGGCCACGGGCTTGCGCCTCGTCGATGCCAGATGATGCGACGGCCACGAGACAGAAAAGGGCCGCCAGGATTCTTGCTGCTTTCATCGCATCCTCCGTTGTTATCTTTTCAGAGTAGACGATTCGGCGCCAAATGACAGAGGGAAATTGCTACGGATTGTAAGCGTGACGTCCGCCATCCCGGCAGTTCCCGGGCGGTGGCCGGGCGACTGCCGGGGTGGCGTTTGCGGCTGTTTAGAGCAGCTTCATCTTCTTTGCAGCCTCGCGCAACTCATCGCGGAAGTTCGGGTGGGCGATGGCGATCAGGGCTTCGCAGCGCTGTTTGGCGCTCTTGCCGCGCAGTTGGGCGACGCCATACTCGGTAACGACGTAGCTGATGTCATTCTTGCTGGTCGAGACATGGGTGCCCTGCGTCAGGGTCGGCACGATGCGAGAGATGGTATCGTCCTTGGCCGTGGACGGCAGCACGATGAAGGATTTGCCGCCTTCGGAGCGATTGGCTGCGCGCACGAAATCGGCCTGGCCGCCGGTACCCGAGTAGGGGGTGGCACCGAGGGTCTCGGAACCGCACTGGCCGGCGAAGTCGATCTGCAAGGTGGCATTGATGGTGTGCAGATTGTCGTTCTGGCCGGCGATGAAGGGATCGTTGGTGAAATCCACCGGGTGCATTTCCAGAGCCGGGTTGCGATCCATGAACTGGTACAGTTTCTTCGAGCCGAGCGCGAAGGTAGCCAGCATCTTGCCCGGCAGGAAGTTTTTCTTGCGGTTATTGACGATGCCGGCTTCGAGCAGGGTCAGGATGCCGTCGCCGACCATTTCGGTGTGAACACCGAGATCGTGTTTGTCGGTGAGTTGCATGACCACGGCGTCGGGAATGCTGCCATAGCCGATTTGCAGCGTGGCGCCATTGGGGATCATGTCGGCGACGTACTTGCCGATGGCCTGCTGGACCGGGCCGATGGCGGGCAGGCCGACCTCGGAGATCGCTTGCTCGTCTTCGCACAGCGCGGTGACCTGGGAAATGTGGATGTAGCAATTGCCATAGGTGAACGGCACGTTGGGATTGACTTCGAGCACCACGGCGCGCGCCTTCTTGACCGCATCCAGGATGTAGTCGGTGCCGAGCGAGCAGCAGAAATAACCATGCTTATCCATCGGCGAGACCAGCGCGAAAACGACATCGGACGGCAGCAGGCCGCGCCGGATCAGGATGGGCACTTCGGAGAAATAGGCCGGAATGTAGTCGATCCAGCCCGCCTGGCCGCCCTTGCGGGTGGCGCCACCGAAGAAATAAGAGGTATGGCGGACATGCTCGACCGTCTCGGGATCGTAGTAAGCAAAATTGCGCGGCGCCAGGATTTGCGACACCTGCACATCGCGGAAATCGCGGCGCGCGTCGGAGAGGGCGGTCAACAAGGCCGGCGGCTCGCCAACGCCGGTCGGCACAACGATGGTATCGCCATTCCTGACAACGCGAATGGCATCGGCAGCGGAACAGCGTTTTTGCTGGTACTGGGCTTGGACGGACATGCGGTTTCCTCCTCTGTTATGTTCGCGAAAATGACAATGATTGCACAGTTCCCGGTGATTTTGCTGACCGGAATCAAGCAGTGTCATGCAATATGAACGCGATCCGCAGTATAAATCAGTGCCGCCGGTTGCTGCCGGCCACCATGCGTATCTCGAACAGACGGCATTCGAGCGGGCCGTTGAACAGCGGCGTCTTGCGGCTGGGCCGCAAACCGAGCAGCCCCGGCAAGCGCAGGTCGGCGGTGAAGAAAAAGCAGTTCCAGCCGGCCCAGTGGCGTTTCAGGGCGCTGCCGAGGCGCGGATAAAAGGCGGCCAGTTCGTCCGCCTCGCCGATCCGTTCGCCGTAAGGCGGATTGGCGAGCAGGATGCCGCCGTCGGCCGGCGGCTGGATATCCAGGATGTCGCCCGCTTCCACCGTCGCCACATTCTCCCAGCCGGCTTCGCGCAAATTGCGCCGGGTGGCGCGCACGGCCCGCTCGTCGTTGTCGTAGCCGTGGATGGCCAGCGCCTCCGCCGGCTTGACGCGGGCCTCGGCAGCGGCGCGGATTGCCGCCCAAGCCGGCGCAGCGAAGTCGCTCAACAACTCGAAGGCAAAGGCGCGATCGAGGCCGGGCGCCCGGTCGAGGGCGATCTGCACCGCTTCGAGCAAGAAAGTGCCGCTGCCGCACATCGGGTCGAGCAACGGCTGCCCCGGCTGCCAGCCCGTCATTTTCAGGATGCCGGCGGCGAGGTTTTCCTTCAGCGGCGCCTCCACGCTGGCCCGGCGCAAACCGCGCTGCCACAGCGGCTGGCCGGAGGTGTCGAGATACAGCGTGCATTCGTTGCCGCTCAAAAAGACATGCACGCCGACATCGGGATTGCGGGTGTCGATATTCGGCCGCTCGCCGCACGCCTCGCGGAAGCGGTCGCAGACGGCGTCCTTGACGCGCAGCGTGATGAAGTCGAGGGATTTCAGCGGACTCTTGATCGCCGTCGTCACCACGCGCAGTGTCCGCGTCACGGCGAAATGTTCGGGCCACGGCTGGCGCAGGGCAAGGCGGTAGATATCCTCCTCCCCGGCATACGGCCCCTTGGCGATGCGCCAGAGTATGCGGGTCGCCAGCCTTGATTCGAGATTGGCGCGATAGCAGACGCGCCAATCGCCGGCAAACAAGACGCCGCCGTGGGTGGCGCGCAAGGCTTCGCCGCCGACGGCGCGCAGTTCGTCGAGCAGCAGGTCTTCCAGGCCGCGCGGGCAGGTGGCGAAATAGTGGTTCATCTTAGCGGTTCATCTTAAAAAGGCTTGAGCACGACGAGATAGAGCACGGCCAGCAGCGCCAGCACCGGCAGTTCGTTGTAATAGCGGAACCAGACGTGCGAGCGGCGGTTGCGGCCGGCACGGAAAGCCGCCAGCAAGCGGCCGCAGTGCCAGTGATAGGCGAGCAGAACGACGACCAGCGTGATCTTGACATGCAGCCAGACGGTAATCAGGGGGAAGCCGAATTCGTACCACAGCCAGAGGCCGGTCACTACCGCCAGGATGCCGAGCGGCGTCATGAACTTGTACAGCTTGCCAGCCATCAGCAACAGCCGGTCGCGCTCGGCGACGCTGTCGGCGGGCACCATGGCGAGATTCACATAAATGCGCGGCAAATAGAAAAGGCCGGCAAACCACGAAATGACCATCCACAGGTGCAGGGTTTTCACGATCAACAACATATTGTTCTCCTGGCGGCCTCGGCAATGCCGTCAGCGACGGTCGGGTAAGCAAGGCGCAATTTCAGTTCCTGTTTCAGGCGGCGGTTGCCGATCCGTCGCGATTCGCGCATGAACGACCATTGCAGCGGCGACAGGCGCAGCGCCGCTTCCTCCCGGGAGAGACGCGGCGGTCGCGGCAAGGCGAAAGCGTCGGCGACGCGGTCGAAGTAATCGGCCATGCACAGCCGCGAATCGTCGACCGCGTCATACACCCGGTTGGCGCGCCCGCGGCGCAAGGCCGCGAGGCAGGCGGCGGCCAGATCGTCGGCATGGATATGGTTGCTGTAAACATCCTCGGCGGCGATCAGGGCCGGCAGCCCCTGGCGCAAGCGTTCGAGCGGCAAGCGGTCGGCGGCGTAAATACCGGGCGCGCGCAGGATGCTGACGCGCACCCCGCGCCGCCGCCCCCAGGCGCGCAGACGGCGCTCGGCATCGAGGCGGCGCGCGGCGCGGGCGCTTTGCGGGCGGCAGGGCCGGGTTTCGTCGATCAACGCCCCGGCGCAATCGCCGTAAACCCCCGTCGTGCTGATGTAGATCAACTGCCGCGGCAGGCTGCCGCCAGCGCCCAGAGCCGCCAGCAGATTGCGCATGCGCCGGTCGGTATAGCCATCGCCGGGCGGCGGCGCCAGATGCACAACGCGCTCGGCCAAACCGGCCAGACGACGCAGGCTGGCCCGGTCGTCGAGATCGCCGGGCAGCGGAATAGCTCCCGCCGCGCGCCAGACGGCGGCCTGCGCCGGCTCGCGCAGCAGGGCATAGACGCGGTAACGAGCAACAAGAGGCGGGAGGATGCGGCGGGCGATGTCGCCGCTGCCGACAATCAGGATTTTCTGCACCCCGGCATTGTAGCCGACGACCCGCAGGAAGCGCCGGCCCGCTCCGCGTCCACTCGGGCGACCGCTGCTCACCGCTGCCAGGCGCAACCTTGCAAGGTCTGCTCGCCGACGCGGAGAGTCGCCGTCCAGCCGAGTACCGTATCGGCGTCACGGCACAGTTTGTGTTCAAAACGCGCTTCGAGGCGGACGCTCGCCGCCTCGCCACTGAATTGCGCGACCTCGCCCTGGCGCGTAAAAACGCGATACGGCAGGCTCACCTCCGGCTGCCCCTGCCGTTGCAGCGTCACCCGCTCGCCGCCAGCGGCCAGCGCCCAGCCCGGGCCGCCGGCCAGCCAGGCTTCGTCGCTACCGCCCGGCTTCTGGCAGCGGCCATCGGCCCGCGCCAGATTCAGGTCGCTGGCGCGCAGCGTGGCGCCGTCGGATGTCCCGAGCAGTTCGACGTAAAACTTGCGCTCGTCGCTCAGACCGGCCATTTCCAGGCCGCGCGTCACCCGGCTATCGGCCGAAACGTCCTCGACCTGCGCGTAGCTGCGGTCGCGGCAGGGAGAGAAGATCAGCTTTCCCGCGTGCCGCATCAGCCAGCCGTAAGCCAGACGCGGCGCCTCAATGGCCGATGGCGCGGGCTGCGGCGCGCCCGGCTCGGCTTGGGCGGCAAGGGCAAACAGGGCGGCCAGAAAGTTCAGGGCAATGCGCGGCTTCATCATGGCGGGCGAAAAAAGACGAATGGAGGCGCATTGTCGCCCGCCGGCCACGGCGACGGTTTGATACAGGCAAAAAAGCCGTTCGGGGCAAGCGCGCGCCGCCGCCGGTTCGCCGCGCACCTGGTGGCATAATCTCCGCCATGTCTACGCCGCTTCGCCAACTCGCCCTGCAAGGGGCCGCCGTCATTCTCGTCCTCTCGCTGGCCTGGCCCTATTTCGGCTGGCGAGCGGAGGCCATGCCCTGGCTCGAAACCAGCCTGGTCATCGGCGCTGTCGCCCTCGCCTTCGCCACGCTGATGCGCCAGCCGTGGTGGTGGCGCCTGATCCACGCCGCCTTCATGCCGCTGGCCTGGGCGACGGCGCAACTGGCGATCGACCCCGGCTGGTTCCTGCTGGCTTTCATCCTCTTGCTGCTGGTCTATCGCGGCGCGCTGTCCGGCCAGATACCGCTCTACCTGTCCAATCGCCAGACGCTGGCCGCCCTCGACCAATTGATCGCGCGCGAGGACGCCGGGCGCATCCTCGATCTCGGCGCCGGCCTCGGCAGCGTGCTGATTCCGCTGGCCGACGCCTGGCCGGAACGGCAATTCACCGGCGCCGAGAATGCGCCGGCAAGCTGGCTGCTCAGCCGTCTGCTCGGCATCGGTCGGCCCAATCTCGACCTGCGCTGGGGCGATCTGTGGCAAACGCCGCTGGCCGGGCAGGATCTGGTCTATGCCTTCCTCTCGCCAGCGCCGATGGAACAACTGTGGCAAAAGGCGAGGGCCGAGATGAGGCCGGGCAGTCTCTTCGTCAGCAACGATTTTCCGGTACCCGGCGTCGCCCCGAGCGAGCGGATCGAAGTGCCCGACGCGCCGCCCTTGTACTGCTACCGGATCTAGCCGCCATGCCGCGTTACCGCAAACCGGAAACCCTGGCTCTGTACATCGCCCTGATCAGCACCCTGACGGTGCTGACGGCCTTCATGACCGACCTGGCGCTGTCGCGGCAACGCAATCTGAATACCGGCGAAGAGCGCGTGCGGCAATTCAGCATCATGATGGCCGAGCACGCGGCCCGCTCCTTCGAGGCCGCCGACCTGATGCTGCGCGAAATAGCCTCCGACCTGTCGCTAATCCATCGCGCCTGGCCTGGCTGGAATCGCGATCAGGGCTACGACTACCTCGCCCAGCGCCGTTCCTGGGCGATGCCGCAAGTGCGCGACCTGATCATTTTCGACCGCTTTGGCACCCAGCGCTTCGGTCTGGCCCCCTTCCCGCCGTCGCCGGCCAATGTCCGCGACCGGCCGTATTTCACCGCCCTCGAAAACGGCGACAATGTTGCCCTTTTCGGTCCTTACGTGGGCCGCAACTCGGGCCGCTACACCTATGGCCTCGCCCACCGCATCGTCGATGCCGAAGGCAATTTCCTCGGCCTCGTCCTGGCCTCGATGGAACCGCTGGGCTTGCAGGATTTCTGTTGGCCCAATCGCCTTTCCCATGATTTCGAGTCGGTGCTGATCAATGCCGGCGGCCAGATCGTCGCTTCCTGCCGGCCGGTCGACCTCGGCCCCCAATCGCCGCTGCTCGGCCTTCCCGCCGCAGAAGCCCTGTTCGCCGGCAGACTGCGCGGCCAGCTGCCGCAAACCGGAACCCTGCGCGCCAACGGCCTCGTCGTTTCGCTGGCGCCGGTACCCGGCTTCGCCGATTTGCGCGTCCTCACCGCCATCCCGGAAACGGCGCTGCTGGTCGGCTGGCACAGCCGCCGCCTGCAGTTGACCGCGCTCGGCGGCCTGATCGCCTTGGTACTGCTGGTCGGCGGCCTGGTGGTGCGGCGCCAGGTGCGCGACCTGGCGACGATGTCCGAGCAGTTGGCGGCCAGCCATAAATATCTCGAAGAAAGAATCCATACGGCGGTCCGCGAACTGGCCGAGCAGAAAGATGCGGCCGAACGCGCCAACCGCGCCAAGAGCCGCTTCCTGGCCGCCGCCAGCCACGACCTGCGGCAACCGCTGCACGCCCTGTCGCTGTTCGCCGCCGACTTGCGGCATCAGGCGCACAGCGGCTCGACGCAGGAACTGCCGCGCCTGGCCAAACAGATATCGGCCACCAGCAGCATGCTCGGCGAATTGCTCGATTCGCTGCTCCATATTTCCCGCCTCGACATCGCCGAAATCGCGCCGGAAATCCGCGATTTCCCGCTCCAGTCGCTTTTCGATCACCTCGACGACACCTTCCGCCGCAGCGCCGTCGAGCGCAATCTGGCGCTGCATTTCCGGCCCACTCCCCACTGGCTGACCTCGGACCCGGCGCTGGTCGAGCGCATCCTCGCCAACCTGCTCACCAACGCCCTGCGCTTCACGCCGAGCGGCGGACGCATCCTGGTCGCCGCCCGGCGGCGCGGCAAGGATGCGCGGATCGAGGTGCGCGATTGCGGTATCGGCATCGCGCCCGAGCACCAGGAGGGAATCTTCGCCGAGTTCTACCAGGTCGATAATCCGATGCGCGAGCCGAGCAAGGGACTCGGCCTCGGCCTGTCGATCGTCGACCGCCTGGCCCGCGCGCTTAACATCCGCATCAGCCTGTTGTCACGCCTGGGCGCCGGCACCACCGTGGCCCTGCACATTCCCTTGCATCGCCCGAGCATGGGCGAGTTAGCGCCGCTGCCGCCGACGGCCGGCAGCGTGTACCTGTGCGGCGACTCGGCGGAACTGAACGCCTGCCGCGCCTGGCTCAGCGGCTGGAATTACACCGTCAGCGCGGCCTCGGCGCAGTGCCGGCCGCCGCCCGCCGCCATCGTCATCGCCGATGCGGCACAGCGCGGCGCAACGGCACATTGCTGCCCGCCAGCGCCGCTGATCGTGATCGGCGCCAGCGGCCTGGAACTGCCGCCCGGCGCCCATCTTCTGCCGACGCCGGTGCGCCCGGCCAAGCTGCGGGCGCTGATTGTCCAGCTTCAAAAAACATCACTGAAATCAACGCCATAGCGCGCGACAGCGACCAGCGCCTGGGTTCGGCTGCTGACGCCGAGCGCCTTGAATGCCGCGCTCGCATGAATCTTGACGGTGCCCAGGGATAGCTGCAATTGCTCGGCGATATCGCGATTGGACAGACCGTGGATCATCAGCCCCAGCACCTGCGTCTGGCGCTCGGTCAGGCCGATTTCCTCGGGACGGACCCCCTCCCGCGACGGCGGCAGCGGCGTTGCGGCATCGAGATGAGTGCGGCCAGCGGGGCGATAAATCTTGCCGGCCAGCACTTCGCGGATGGCGTCGAGTACCGCCTCGCCGGAAAAAGCCTTGGGAATGAAACCGGAAGCGCCGAGATTGAACACCCGGGTCACCGTCGGCGTATCGTCGAAGGCCGAAACGACCACCACCGGCATCGCCGGATAGTGGCGGCGCAAAATGTCGAGGCCGGCGAAGCCGTCGATGCCCGGCAGCGCCAGGTCGAGCAGCACCAGATCGAACTCGCCGCCATTTTCGAGGTGATTCAGCGCCACCTCGAAATCGGCGCTCTCGACGACGCTGACCCCTTCGCCCAGTTGTCCGAGCAAACGGACCAAGCCTTCCCGGACCAGCGCGTGGTCCTCGATCACCAGCAGTTTGAACATCATCCCGCTTCCTGTCATTTTTTTTAGTCTACCATCTCGTCACGCTGACCGGCGAAGGTCGGAAATTGCCCTTATCCATGGCGGCGAAAGGGTTAAGATGGGAACACTCTGAGAAAAGGAGATGAAAATGGCCGAGGAACAAATCCACGATCCGCTCAATTTCATGCGCAATCTCTGGAGCAACATGGGTTTCACGCTCCCCGGCATGGTCGCGCCGACCTTCGATATCGACGAACTGGACAAGCGCATCAAGGACATGAAGGCCGTCGAGGGCTGGCTGCGGATGAACCTGTCGATGCTGCAAATAACCATCCAGGGACTGGAAATGCAGCGCAGCACCGTTTCCACCGTGCAGGCCATGGGCCAGATGGCTTCCCGCGCCGCCCAGACGATGCAGGACGAAACCGACACCGGCGACGCCGCCGCGCCGCTATCCGAAGTGGCGCTGTGGCCGTGGCAGATGATGCAGCAAATGCGCGAACAGCTACAGCAGGCGGCCGACGAAGTCGCGCCGGAGGCCAAGCCCGCCCGCCGACCGGCGGCCAGAAAACCATCGACAGCCAAGCCGGCCGCCAGCCGGACAAAAAAGTAGACGCAGTTTGTCAGTCGCTGACGCAGCCAGGAGAATTTAATGCAAATAGAATGGTGGTACTGGGTCGTCGGCGGCCTGTTTCTGATTCTCGCCGAATTGCTCGTTCCCTCGTTTTTCATTCTCTGGTTCGGCCTCGGGGCGCTGGCCGTCGGCCTCCTGGCTCTGGCCTTCGATTTGTCGCTGCCGGCGCAACTGGCGACTTGGACGCTGGCCTCGCTGGCCATGGTCTGGCTGTGGTTCAAGGTTTTCAAGCACAGCTTCCATAAAACCCGGATCGGCACCGCCGACGGCGAGGTGATGGGCGAAATCGGCCTCCTGGTCAGCGCCGTCGCCCCCTTCGAGCGCGGCAAGGTGCGTTTCCAGCGACCGCTGCTCGGCACCGACGAATGGGCGTGCCGGGCCGAATCCTCCATCGCCGCCGGCGAGCGGGTGCGCGTCACCGGCATCGAAGGCAGCTTCCTCAAGGTCGACAAGGCCTAAATTAAAGAAAGGCAGGATATGGAAATGAGCGCAGGATTCATGGTCACACTGGCCATTCTGGTTTTCGTCGTCGTCACCATCGCCAAGGGCGTGCGCATCGTGCCGCAGGGCGAGGAATGGATCGTCGAGCGTCTGGGCAAATACCACAACACCCTGAAGCCCGGCCTCAACATCGTCATCCCCTATCTTGACAAAATCGCCTACCAGTTGGTGACCAAGGACCTCATTCTCGATGTTCAGGAACAGGAAGTGATCACCCGCGACAATGCGGTGATCCTGACCAACGCCATCGCCTTCATCAAGATTACCGACCCGGTCAAGGCGGCCTATGGCGTCACCAACTTCGCCGAGGCGATCCGCAACCTGATCATGACCACCCTGCGCTCCATCATCGGCGAAATGGAACTCGACGAAGCCTTGTCCTCGCGCGACAAAATCAAGGCCCGGTTGCGCGAAAGCATTGCCGACGAAGCCATCGACTGGGGCCTGACCGTGAAATCGGTGGAAATCCAGGACATCAAGCCCTCCAGTTCGATGCAGCGGGCAATGGAAATGCAGGCCGCCGCCGAGCGCGAGCGCAAGGCCGTGGTCACCAAGGCGGAAGGCGCCAAGCAGTCGGCCATCCTGGAAGCCGAGGCACGCCTGGAATCGGCCAAGCGCGACGCCAACGCCCGCGTCATGCTGGCCGAAGCATCGGCCGAGGCGATCCGCCGCGTGACCGTGGCGATTGGCCAGGAGAGCGGACCGATGGCCTACCTGCTCGGCGAGAAATACATCGCGGCGCTGGAAAACATGGGCACGAAGGACAACGCCAAGGTCGTCGTGCTCCCAGCCGACCTGCAGGAAGCCGTGCGCGGTCTGTTCGGCCGCAAGGGCGCATAGAACGCTGCGGCTTCAAGCCCGCGTGTGCACCGGCATTGCGCGGCGCAAAGCGGCGAAGCCATCTGAAAATGGCGGTATTTGCCGCACATATCGCCTCCTACCCTGCCCAATGCCCGGCCGCCGCGTCCCCGGCCGGCCGCGGCCTTGCTCAGGTGTCCGCTTCGGCTTCCGGCGCCGTGGCGGGCGGCGTCTCGCCCGGTTCCGGCAGGCGCGTCGCCAGTACCTTGTCGATGCGCTTGCCGTCGAGATCGACGACCTCGAAATTCCAGCCTTCCCACGGCGTCGCATCGCCGGTGCCGGGCAGCCGGCCAAGGAGCAGCATGACCATGCCGGAAAGCGTGTGGTAGCGCCCCTTGTCTTCTTCCGGCACGCTTTTCAGGCCCAGCCGGTCCTTTAGTTCGAGCAGCGGGATCAGGCCGTCGAGCAGCCACGAGCCGTCCTCGCGCTGCACCGCCCAGGCGTCTTCGGTATTCTGCGGCTGGAATTCGCCGGTCACCGACTCGATCAGGTTTTGCAGCGTGACCAAGCCCTGCACTTCGCCGTATTCGTCGATGACGAACACCATCTGCGCGCCCGAGCCGCGAAAATGCGCCAGCAATTCCATGCCGGTCAGCGATTCCGGCACATAGACCGGCGCCTGTAGCCGCTCGGTCAGATCGGCCGAATCGCCGCGCAACATCTGGTTGAACATCTGCTTGGCGGGGACGATGCCGAGAATATCGTCGAAACCGCCGCGGCAGACGGGAAAGCGGGAATGGTCGGATTCCGCCATGAGCAACAGGCTCTCCTCGATCGGCCGGTTCACATCGAGCCAGACGATGTCGGCACGCGGCACCATGAGCGATGAAATCTGGCGGTCGTCGAGGCGAAATACGTTGCGCACCATTTCATGCTCGTCCTTCTCGATGACCCCGGCGGCCGAGCCCTCGACCAGCATGGCGTGGATTTCCTCCTCGGTGACGCTCGGCGCCTTGGCGTCGCGCTGGCCGAGGATGCGGAGGATGAGCGCGGTCGAGGTCGACAACAGGTAAACGAAGGGGCGGGACATGACCGCCAGCATATCCATCGGCCGGGCCACCACCCGGGCGATGCCCTCCGGGTTGATCTGGCCAAGGCGCTTGGGCACCAGTTCGCCGATCACGATCGAGACATAGGTGATGACCAGCACCACCAGCACCGTGGCGCCGATTTCACTGGCCCGCTGTGGCGCGCCGTGACTCACCAGCCAGTGCGCCAGCGGATCGGCCAGGGCGAGCTGGCCGAGGATGCCGTTGAGAATCCCGATCGAGGTCAGGCCGATCTGGAGGGTGGACAGGAAGCGGTTCGGCTCATCGCCCAGCTTTACCGCCACCGCCGCGCCGTTGTCGCCTTTTTCGGCGAGGCTGACAAGACGGGCGCGGCGGGCGGTGACCAGGGCGATTTCCGCCATGGCGAACAGGCCGTTCACGATAATCAGGACAATGAGCAGGATTATTTCCATGGCAATTTCGGGCAAAAGACGACCGCGCGGCAAAGGGCGCAAGCCGAGACGGCGCGCCGAACGGCATCCGGAGCAAAAGTGCGGTGAGGGGGCGGGGATTCGCCGCGGGCGGCAGGCCGGGCGGCGGAAAGCGCCGAGGCGGCGATTTCAGGGGCTGGCGAAAGGTAACTCATAGGGCAGGACCGGACGATCCCGCTTTTTCCTTGATTCATTCCGAGGCAGTCATCATGCCGCAAGCACGCCGCCTTGTCACGCCCCGCCCGCGCGCTCAGCGGCGGCCGCGCAGCAGATAGACCTCGACCCAGTGCCGGTGGTTGTCGCGCCGCTGCTCGTGTTCCCCGCCGAAAACGGCAAGCTGGATGCGGTAGGCCGGCACGCGCAGCGACTCCAGATAGTCGCGCACCAGACGCAGCGACTTCTCGGCGACGCCGAGATTCCAGGCCGGACTGCCACCAACGGGCACATAACCCTCCAGGCGCAACTGGCTGCGCTCGTCCTCTTTGAGCAGGCGGGCGATCTCGGTCAGGCGGGTACGCATTTTCGGGGCCAGCTTGGTGCTGCCCGGCTCGATCTCGATCACCGCATCCGGCACTGGCCGCTCCGAGGGCGCATCCGGCGCCGGCTGGGAATCAATGGCGACAGGCAAGTCCGGCCTCGCCGGAGCACTGGCTGGCGCCGTCGGCGCAGCGTCGACGACCATGGTCGGAGACTGGCTGGTCGTGGCGCAAGCGCCCAAAACCAGCATAGAAAGCAAAAGCAACAGACGGGAAACCATTTTCATGAATCGGATCTGCCGGTTATTTGAGCATGCCGCGCACCACCCGCACCCGCGCCGGATCCTTGACGTCCAGCTTGCCGCCGGCACCGGAGAGATTGCCGCAGGCGCAGGCGGTTTTGATGTGGGGCACGGAATTGACGATGACGGCGCAATCCAGGCACTCGTAATACAGATCGCCGCCGCTCGGCAGGGCTGCGGGATCGGGCGTGGGTTCGACGGGATGGAAGTTGTAGATTTTGCGCAGGTCGATATTCAACACGATTTCCTCCTCCGGGAAGGCGGCGCTAAAGCAGGACGCTGGCCCGGTAGTTCCGGTTGGCTTCGTCGCCGCGTTCGAGCTGGTCGAACAGACGGGCCAGTTCGAGGTGCGCCTGCTGCGTCGGGGCGATGGCCAGCGAGGCTTCCAGATAGCTCTGCGCCTTGCCCCACAGCCGCTGGCTCCGGCACATCCGGCCCAGGGCTTCGAGCAGCCGGGCGTCGTGCGGATAACGCCGCAGCCAGGCTTCGCCGCGGGCAATGCGGTCGAGCGGCTCGCCCCCGGCCAGACGGCTGTAGAGGGTGAGCGCTTCGTCCTGCCATTCGTCGTGCGGGGTGGCCTCGCAAGCGGCCTCGATCAATTTCTGTGCCTCGCTGTCGGCGCCGTCGGCGACCAGCGCCCGCGCCCCGGCCAGCACCACGCGCTGGCCGCGCTCATCGGCCGGCAGGGCGCGCAGGTAGGCGATCAGCGCCGCCTTGTCGGCGGCCAGCCGGGCGATGTTGCCGAGATGGGCCTGGCGGCGCGCCTCGCGCACCACCTCCGGCGTCAGCGCATCGCGCTTGCTCAATTGGCGCAGCAGGCGCAGCACGCCATCCCAGTCGCCGATGCCCTGACGCGCCCGCAATTCCAGGCGCAGCGCGGCGATGTGCCGCCCCTGCTTGTCCTGCAAGCGGGCCAGCGCCGCCAGCGCCTCGGCGAAATGGCGGCCCTCGTTCATCATTTCCGCTTCCAGCATCAGCGTCGCCGCTTCGGTGCGCGGATCGCCGCTCTTGGCCTTGTCCATCCAGTCCTGCTGTTTTTCCGGCTCGCGCAGACGCTGGGCGGCGCGGGCCGCGATCAGCGCCGACAGGCCGGGGGCGGCGCCAGCCGCATGCGCCGCGTCGGCTTTTTTCAGGGCCTGACCGAAGCGGCCCTCGAACAACAGGCGCACGGCGTCCTGAAATGCCTGCCCGGCCTTCTCGCGGGCGCGGCGCTTGCGCCAGCGGCGCGCCCGCTCGGGCAGGCCGAAAGTGAAAAACAGCGCGCGCAGGACAGCGTAAGCCAGCACAAAGAGCAGGATCAGCGCGAGCAGGAAGAGATTCAGCGTCACCTCGACGCGCCAGGGCGGCAGCACGAACAGCGCGTAGCCGTCATTCATCCGCGCCCCGACGGCGACGGCCGCCGCCGCCGCGAACAGCGCCAGAATCCAGAACAAACCTCTCACTTTGGATCCTTGCCGTCGCGCAGCTTGTCCAGCGCCGCCAGACTGTCGGCGAGGTCGGGCGGGGCGGCGTCGAGGTCGACGGTCAGCCATTGCCGCAAGCGGCCCTGGATTTCCTCGAGCGCCGGATCGCCAGCGACGAAATGGCGTTGCAGCCAATCGCTCGCCACCTGCAGTTCGCTGCGGAAGCTGCCCTGTTCATGGGCGAACAGGGCCAGCCGGGCCGTCAGGAGGCGCAGTTTGAGATTTTCGCGCAGGAAGAAACGCTGCTCCGGCGCCAGCAAGGCCGGCTCCTCGCGGTCGAAACGCTGGATGCGGACGAGGCCGCGCAACTCCTGCCACATATCGGCCAAAAGCAGACGCCAGACGGGGCCGTCGCTCGTCGTGGCAGCGGGCGTCGCCGACGTGGCCGCGCCGGGGCGGACATCGGCGGCCAGCGGCAGCTTGTCGACGCGGCCGATAATTTCTTCGATGCCCAGGCTGATGCCGACGACATCGACGGCGGGCAGCGCCTTCAGGCGGGCCAGATCCTTGGCCAGCGCGCTGCGCAGCGGCAGATGGCGCGGCTGGTCGAGGCGGGCGAGCTGGGCGTCGGCGGTTTGCAGGGCGCGCGTCGCGGCGGCGACATTGCCGGCCAGTTGCAATTGCTGCGCCGCCAGCATCAGCGCCTGCTCGACTTCGCGCAGGGTCGCGTCCTCGCGGCCATGCGCCAGCCCCTCGTAAATGCCGCGCAGGGTTTCGCCCTGGCTTTCAAAGCCGCCCAGACGGCTGTCGACGGCATCGAGCCTGGTCCGCAATGCCTCGATCTGTTCCAGCAACTGGCCGCGCTCCGTCTTGCCGGCGGTTTCGGCCGCGGCCAGACGGGCCGCCTCGCCGCGCGTTTCGTCGAGTTGGCGGTGGGTTTCTCGCCATTGCCAGCCGGCCAGGGCAAGAAGCGCCACGACGAGGAGGACGAGCAGCCACGGCGCGGTCCGGCGCGGCGCGGCGGCGGGCGGCGGTTCCGGCGGAGCTACTTCGGGCGGAGGGGAAATATTATCGGTCGTCATTCCAGCCAATTATAAGCAAGCAGAGCGGCCATGATGCCCTTATCGGCGCCGCCGCTCAGGATGATTTTATCGAGACCCAGTTGCCGCGCCGTTTCCGCGATCCGCTCATGCGGCACGAACAGGGGCGTGGCTTGCAGGCAGCGGCGGCCCTCGGCATCGAGCAGATCGAGCAGGTAGCGCAGGCCCTCGCTGCTCGACACGGTCAGGGCGGCGAGCCGCCCTTGCCGCCAGGCGGCGAGCAGGGCTTGGGCATTGTCGGCGGGCGGCGAGCGGCGGTAGCAGGCGATGCAATCGACGCTCGCGCCGCGCGCGCGCAGGGTGTCGGCGAGCAATTCGCGGCCGCCGTCGCCGCGAAAAATCGCCACCCGCCGTCCGGCCACCCGCTCGGCGGCAAGTTCTGGGCAGGCCAGCAGGGCTTCCGAGTCGTAGCGCTCGTTCGGCGCCAGGCAGTCGCCGATGCCATGCGCCGCCAACGCCCGCACTGTGCCCGGGCCGACCGCCGCCGGTCGCAAATGCGGCGGCCAGGGGCCGGCGGCGAGCAGGGCCGGCAGGGCGTGATCGACGGCATTGGGGCTGATGAAAACGGCCCAGTCATAGCTCGCCAAGCGCCCGGCGGCGACGGCCAGCGGCTGCGGATCGGCAGCGGGCGCGATGGCGAGCAGCGGGAAGAGCAGCGGCACGCCGCCCGCCGCCGCGATGGCCTCGGCCAACGGCCCGGCCTGCGCCGCCGGCCGGGTGACGGCGATGACGCGGCCGGCGAGCGGGCCGGTCGGGTTCATCCGGTGTGCGCCAGCTTTTCCAGAATGGCGTCGGCCCCCTGGGCGCGCAGCGTCGCGGCCAGTTGCCGACCCAGCGCCTCGGCCTCGGCCGGATCGCCGCGCAATTCGCCGGTCGCCATTTCCTGGCCATCGGCAGTGGCGACGAAGCCGCGCAACCACAGTTGGCCGCCGTCGATCACCGCGTAGCCGCCGAGTGGCACCTGACAACTGCCGCCGAGGGCGCGCGAGAAGGCGCGCTCGGCCTGGACACAGTAGGCGGTTTCCACATCGTTCAGCGGCGCGACAACGGCAGCCATGGCCGCGTCGCCGGCCAGCAACTCGATGCCCAGCGCCCCCTGGCCCGGCGCCGGCAGCGACTGCTCCGGCGTCAGCACGGCGCGGATGCGCTCTTTCAGGCCAAGACGCACCAGACCGGCGGCGGCCAGGATGATGGCGTCGTATTCGCCGGCATCGAGCTTACGCAAGCGGGTGTCGAGATTGCCACGCAGGCTCTTGATGGTCAGATGCGGATAGCCGGTGCGCAGGACAGCCTCGCGGCGCAGGCTGGAGGTACCGACCACGGCCCCCGCCGGCAGGTCGTCAAGACCGGCGTACTGGTTGGAAACGAAGGCGTCGCACGGATTTTCGCGGGCCGAGATGGCGGCCAGCGTGAAGCCTTCCGGCATCACCATGGGCACATCCTTCATCGAGTGCACGGCGAGGTGGGCGCGGCCTTCCTGCATTGCCACTTCCAGTTCCTTGATGAACAGGCCCTTGCCGCCGATTTCGGCGAGCGGCCGGTCGAGAATCTGGTCGCCCCGGGTGGTCATGCCTAGAATGGCGACTTCCGCCCCCGGATTGAGGCTGGCCAGACGGCCCTGAACATGGACGGCCTGCCACATGGCGAGGCGGGATTCACGGGAGGCGATGATGATTTTCGACAAAGCGGACATGAAACGGCACACCACGACAGGGGGAAGGCGGGCATCTTAGCATGAGCGGACAGACGCCTTTCCCGACCCGGATCAAACCTCCCGAACAGCGCCCGGAATTGCCGGAATTCTGGGACAAACGCTTTGGCGCGGGCGTCATGCCCTGGGACGCCGGCGGCGTGCCGGCGGAATTCGCCGCCTTCGTCGCCAGCCGGACGCAGCCGCTCGCCACCCTGATCCCCGGTTGCGGCAGCGCCTGGGAAGCCGCTTGTCTGGCCGCCGCCGGCTGGCCGGTGACGGCGCTCGACTTTTCGCCAACCGCCATCGCCCAAGCGCGGCAAATACTCGGCCCGGCCGCCGTCGACCTGCGCTGCGCCGATTTCTTCAGCTTCGCCCCGGCCCGGCCTTACGACCTCATTTACGAACGCGCCTTCCTCTGCGCCCTGCCGCGCAAGCTATGGGCTGACTGGGGCCACCGCGTGGCCGAACTGCTGCCGCCCGGCGGGCTGCTGGCCGGTTATTTTTATATTTGCGACCAGCCGAAAGGACCGCCCTTCGGCATCCTGGCGGAACAGTTGAATGAACTGCTGGCCGCTCAATTCGCCCTCGTGGAAGATATTCCGGCCAGCGACCCGCTACCGGTCTTTGACAGGGGCGAACGGTGGCAGGTGTGGCGGCGGCGGTAATGCACTGCCTCGCAAATGGCTGTGCATGACCAATTCACTGGAGGCATTTCACTCATGGCGCCACTTCAAATGAGACAGATTTACAAAACGCTGATAGCGGCAACGCTTACTGCGGCCTTTTTCAGTATGCCCATGATGGGCGGGGGTCTTATATTTATAATCTTTATACAAATCATATACATTCCATTTTTAGCCCTGGCTTACCTCACAGGGCCAGAGCGGCGAAAGCTCTATGTTGCAAAAGCCATCATATGGGCACTGGCGTCGGTTGCCATTTTCACCACGCACTTTGTTCGACATGTATTAAACAGGTATCATGCCAATGAGATTACTTATTCGATCAACACATTCATTTCGGCAAATAAAAGATGCCCTCACAATCTGGAAGAAATAGGACTATCCAAAGAATCAATCCGAAAACACCTTCCCATGTTCGGTTATTCATGCAGCGAAAGCGATGGCCGACCCCTGCTTTATTATTCGGTCGGGTATATGCCGTATGCCATGTATAAATACGATTTTGACAAACAAAAATGGCACAGATGGGACTGATGGAGGCGTAACGCCTCGTGATAGCCTTGCGATTTTTTGCGGGCCGCGCCCAAAAACATGAATCCCAACACCCCGCCGACCATTTACCTCAAGGACTACACCCCGCCCGCCTGGCTGATCGACAGCGTCGATCTCGATTTCGACCTTGGCGCCGTCACCACCGTGACCGCCACGCTGGCGCTGCGGCGCAATCCGGCGGTGGCCGCGCAGCCGCTGGCGCTCGACGGCGAGGAACTGGAGACGCTGGCCGTGCTGCTGGACGGCCAGCCGGCGGCGTTTGAACTGACGCCAACCACGCTGCCCCTCTCCGATCTGCCCGAATGCTGCACCCTGCAAACCGTGGTGCGCATCGCACCGGACAAAAATACCCGGCTCTCCGGCCTTTACCGCTCGCGCGACGGTTATTTCACGCAATGCGAGGCCGAGGGCTTTCGCCGCATCACCTGGTTTCTCGATCGACCGGATGTGATGTCCATCTACACGGTGACGCTGCGCGCCGAGCGGAAGCGATTCCCGGTTCTGCTCGCCAACGGCAATCCGGTCGCCGCTGGCGAAGGCGCGGATGGGCAGCATTGGGCGACATGGCGCGATCCTTTCCGCAAGCCGGCCTATCTGTTCGCCCTCGTCGCCGGCAGTCTGGATGTGCTGCGCGATGTTTTTCGCACTGCCTCGGGCCGCGAGGTGCAACTCGCCATTTACGTCGAGCCGGGCAAGCTCGACCAGTGCGCGCACGCCATGGCCGCCCTGAAGAAATCCATGCGCTGGGACGAAGAGCGTTTTGGTCTGGAATGCGATCTCGACCATTACATGATCGTCGCCGTCGGCGATTTCAACATGGGGGCGATGGAGAACAAGGGCCTCAACATCTTCAACACCAAATATGTGCTGGCGCGGCCCGATGTCGCCACCGACACGGATTTCGAGAACATCGACCGCGTCGTCGCGCACGAATATTTCCACAACTGGACGGGCAACCGCGTCACCTGCCGCGACTGGTTCCAACTGTCGCTGAAGGAGGGGTTGACGGTATTCCGCGATCAGGAATTCGGCGCCGACCTGCACCACCGCCAGACCGCCCGCATCCGCGAGGTGCGCGCCCTGCGCGCCGCGCAATTCCCCGAGGATGCCGGGCCGATGGCGCATCCGGTGCGGCCGTCCTCCTACATGGAGATTAACAATTTCTACACCGCCACCGTCTATGAAAAGGGCGCCGAAGTCATCCGCATGATGCACACGCTGCTCGGTCGCGACGCTTTCCGCGCCGGCATGGATGAATATTTCCGCCGCCACGACGGGCAGGCGGTGACTTGCGAGCATTTCGTCGCCGCCATGACCGCCCATGCGCCCGCCGAGGCCGGTTTCGACGTGACGCGCTTCATGCGCTGGTACGAACAGGCCGGCACGCCGCGCGTCGCCGTCAGCGGCGTCTGGGATGGCGAGCGCCGCCGCTACACACTGAGCTGCGCGCAGACCAACCCGCGCGCCACGGACGACGCGCCCTGCCTGATCCCGCTGCGCGTCGCGCTGTTCGCCGCCGACGGCAGCCTGTTGCCGGGCAGCGAGCGCCTGCTGTTGTTAAAGGAAACAACGCAAAGCTTCGTCTTTGACGATATCGCCGCGCCGCCGGTGCCCTCCCTGCTGCGCGATTTCTCGGCGCCGGTGGTTCTCGATTTCAACTACACGGCGGAAGAACTGACCCTGCTGCTGGCGCACGAAACGGACCCGTTCACCGCCTGGGAAGCCGGCCAGCGCCTGGCGACGCGGCTGATTCTCGACGCCACCGCCGCCATCGCCGCCGGCCGGACACCCGTCTGGCCGGAAAGCTTCGTCGCCGCCTGCCGCCGCCTGCTGCGTGCCGGACGCGATGCCGCTTTCGTCGCCGAGGCCCTGAGCCTGCCCGGCGAAACGACGCTGGCCGAGCAGCTCGACCCGGTCGACCCGGAAGCCCTGCACGCCGCCCGCAACGGCCTGCGCCGGCATCTGGCCGAAAGCCTCGAAAGCGAGTTCGCCGCCCTTTACGCCGCGCTCGCCGCCAGCCAGCCCTACGCCCCGGATAGCGCGCAGGCGGGCCGCCGGGCGCTGCGCAACCTGTGCCTCTCCTACCTGCTCGAACTGGACACGCCGGCCATGCGCCAATTGGCGCTGCAACAATTCCGTACCGCCGACAATATGACCGACCAGTTCGCCGCCTTGAGTGCGCTGGCCAATATCAATGCCGCCGACTGCGCCGAGCGCGACGCGGCGCTGGCCGAGTTCTACCAGCGCTGGCAAGGCGAGGCGCTGGTCATGGACAAGTGGCTGGCCGTGCAATCGACCAGCCGGCGGCCAGAGACGCTGGCCGTAGTGAAGGCCCTGACGACCCATCCGGCCTTCGACCTCGGCAATCCGAACAAGGTTTATGCGCTGATCCGCGCCTTCGGCGCCAATCTGGTCCGCTTCCATGCCGCCGACGGCGGCGGCTACGCCTTCATGGCCGAGCAGATCCTCGCCCTGAATGACCGCAATCCGCAGCTCGCCGCGCGTCTGACGCGCTCATTCGATCACTGGCGAAAATTCGACGCCGCCCGCCAGGCGCTGGCCCGCGCCGCGCTGGAACGCATCGGCGGCCACCCCAACTTGTCGCGCGACGTGCGAGAAGTGGTCGGGCGTGTGTTAAATCGCACAGCCTGATACAAAAAAATGAACACAAATCAAAAAAGTGGCAGCTACCTTTTTATAATGTCGGGTAATTTTTGTGCCGGCGCTCACCCGAGCGCCGGCCTCTCGACGCCGAAGGAAGAACCATGGGTCTGTTCGCCCGACTGCAAGCTCTGTTCCGCAAACCGCCGCCCGATACTGCCCCCCCGCCTGCCTCCTCGCCGTTGGTCACGCCAATCGCCCTCCCGACCGGCCAGGAGCGCCGCCAGCGGCCCCGGGTCAATGCCCGCGAAGGCACGCGGGTTCTGATCATCGACGATTCCAAGACCATTCTCGCGGTGCTGCGCAAATTCCTGCGCTCTGCCGACTACGAAACCTTCGAGGCGCTGGATGCCGAATCCGGTCTGGCCGCCATACCCATCCAGCGTCCGGATCTGATCTTCCTCGACATCGTGCTGCCCGGCATGAACGGCTTCGCCGCCCTGCGCGCCATCCGCCGCGACCCGGCGATGCGTCACATTCCAGTCATCATGATGAGCGGCAATGAGCAGGCCATGGAGCAATTTTTCGGCAGCCGCATCGGCGCCGATGCCTTCTTGAAAAAACCCTTCTCGCGCCAGGAAGTTTTCTTCCACATCGAGAGTCTGCTCGATGAATTGCAAATCCCCCGCCGTGCCGTGCCGCGCGTTGCCGGGGCGGCGCAGTAGCTTGTAACTCCGTATATCAAGCGGATTCCACCGCAGCCGCCTCGAACTTGCCCGAATAACGGAACACCTGCCCAAACAGCGGGTGCGTGAGGCGGAAGTCCATGACGAAGTGGTTTTCGTCAACGGCCTCCTCAACGATGGTGGTGTGGCCGAGCAACAGCCATTCCGGGATCGGCAGCAGGAGCGGCCCAAGTTTCGCCACGAAGCGGATGCCGCGATAGCAGAGCCGGCCATCTTGCCAATAGGGCGCCATTTGCAGGCCGAGCGCCGGGTTGACGAATTCAATCAATTCCCCATTCCCGGCATCGACCCAGAAGCTGTTGAAATGGATCACCCGGCCATCCGGGTAGCTCAGGGTTCGCCGCCAATATTGGCGGTCGCCAACGACGCGCTTATCGACGACGGTTCGCACATCCTTGCCGCCGCGATTCACCAGCGCGCCGATAACGCCGAGGATGGTGAGAAAGGGCTGCATGAAGCGCGGATACTCGATATCCATGTAACCGCTGTCGATGCTCGCGCCGAATCGGTAATGCGTCCGCAAGGCGGGCGGCAGTTCCTCCCAATCGGCGCCGAGCGCCCGCTGCATCAGGCTTTTCATGATTCGGCTCCGGGCATGTATTTGAACACCATCAGCGCCACGATGAGCACCATCGAGATGAAAGCCGGCACGCCCAGCCAGAACCAGCGGCGGGCCATGCGCCAGTAGAGCGCGGGTAGCGGCGTGTCGGCGCGGACGGCTTCGGCGGCGATTTTTTGCATACGAATCTGCAACCAGACGACCGGCAGCCAGCAGATGCCCGCCAGCGCGTATAGAAACAGGGTGGCGGCAAGCCACGGCGTGGTCAGCGGAATATCCAGCAGATGCACCAGCCACAAACCGCTGATGGGCTGGAAGATGACCGTCGGCGTGGTGAACAGCCAGTCCGCCAGCACGACATGGCGGTTGGTCACGGCGATGTGCGCGACATGGCCGCTGCGGTCGGCCATCCATTTGTAGAAGGCGCTGCCGAGTCCGGTGCCGAACAGCAGCACCATGCTGAGAATGTGCAGGGTTTTGAGCAGGGTGTAGTTCATTTTCCTGAATCCGTGAAAAAAAGGCCGGCTTCGATTTTCAGCGGCGGACGCCCGAGGAAGCGGATCAGCGGCCCGGGGTCGGCCCAATAGCCGGTTTGCAGCATGCGCAGGTTTTCCGGTTGCAGCAGCGGATTGAAATGGCGTCCGGCGTGGGCGGCAAGCAGCGCCAGCCGGAAGGGAAGGTGAAACAGCGGCGCGCGCGGAAGAGCCTGCGCCCGGCGCATGCTTTGCAGCCATTCGCCAAAGCCGATAGTTTCCGCCCCGACGATATCGAGCGTTTGCCGTGGCTGCGGCGAGGCAAGGCACTGCATCGCGGTGGCAACCACATCGCTGATATGCACCGGCTGAATCATCTGCTGTCCATCGCCGAGCACCGGAATCAGCGGTAGCCGCGCCAGACGCATGAACAGGCCGGCGCTTTTGCCGCCCGGGCCATAAATCAGGGAGGGGCGCAGAACGAACCAGTCGAGATCGAGGCCGCGCAGCGTGTCGTCCGCCGCCCGCTTGCTCAAGTGAAAGGCGGAAAACGCAGATTCGTCGGCGCCGAGGGCCGAGATTTGCAGCACCCGGCGCACTCCGGCTTCGGCGCAGGCGCGGAACAGCGCGGCGGGCGCCAGATGATGCAGCGGTTCAAATCGCTGTCCGCCGCTTTCGCCGATGATGCCGACGCAGTTGATCACGGCATCCACTCCGGCAAGGCGCGGCAGCCAGTCGCGCGGGGCAAGCATCCGGCCAAAATCGACGCCATTGGCGCGCGAGGCCGGGATGACGCTGTGGCCGGCGGCCATGAGCGCGGCGGCGAGATGGCGGCCAATGAAGCCGCTGGCGCCGGTCAGCAACACCTTCACGCCGCATCTCCCGGCGGCGGCAGCCTGATGAACTGGGCGAGATGCGCGCCAATCGCGTAGAGGCCAATCAACAAACCGAGCAAGGCCACCATCAAGGCCAGGCGCGCGCTGTCCAGCGGATTGCTGAAACGCGCGAACATGTCCGCCGCCAGAACGAGGAGCAAAGGCGTGATGGTCAACATCAGCCGGCTGTAGCTCACCCAGAAAGCGGCGGCCTCCTCATCCGGGCAGACGCGGCCGAGGATGTTCGCCAGCGGCGCGGACAAGACGCGCAAAACGGCAAAACTGATGGCGATGCTGATACAGGACAGCGCCAGCAATTGAAGGTAGGCATTCATGCAAGGCTCCTCGCGGTGATTGGAGCCTTCAGTCTGGCGTTTGGCGGCGGGGGAATCCTCCGCTCTTATCGAAACGGAGCCTTTTTCTATTGCGAAAATATCATTCCGGAACCATCAGCCCGCCGGTTTCGCACCCTTGAGCTTGCGGAATTGCCCGGGCGTCATTCCCTCGATTTCGCGGAAGGCTTCGTAGAAGTTGGATTGCGCGCTGAAGCCGACATTGAGGCCGACAGAAAGCACCGAAGCGGCGGGTTCGTCGCGCAGCATGACCTTGGCGGCGGCGACGCGCAATTCGCGCAGATAGCGGGCAAATCCTTTGCCCAGGCGGGCATTCAGCAATTCCGACAACTGGTGCGGGCTGAGATCCAGTTTTTGCGCCAAGGCCGGCAGATTCAGATCCGGGTCGGCGTAACCTCGCTCCGTCGTCATCAGTGCGCCCAAGCGGTCGAGCGCCGCCGCGCAATCCACCTTGTCGAGCGTCGACCGGGCATAGGACGCCTGTGCCGTTTCCCTGACCTCGACAGTCAGGCGCGGTCGCAGGGTGAGCGTCGTCTGGACGAGAAAGAAAGCAAGACCGATGGCGCTGGCGTACAGGCTGAAAAACAGCTTGTCCGGCAGCGCCGCCTGAAACAGCCCCAAGGCGGAGACAGCGAGGGCGATGACGAAAACCGCTCCCAGCATCGGCATTTCAAAGCGGAAATTTGCGCGTTCCCGGCGCAGCGCGTAAAGACCGCGCGCCAGCCAGAGCAGGTAAGCGGCGCCGATGACGAAGGCCAGCGGTAAGGCCAAAGCCTCCGGCAAAAAGGGGGAAAGCAAGACGGGAACGGCATGTCCCGCCAGGGAGGGACGAAAGCCCGGATGGCTGCGCGGCTGGATCAGGGGCTGGCTGAACAGGAAAAAGGCCGGCGCGACGGCAAACAGCGTCATGCGGTAGGGCATCGCCGTCACCCACGGCTGGCCGGAATAGAGCCACGCAAAATGCGCCACTTGCAGCCCGGCCAGCGCCAGAAGCAGCAGCAGGCCCATGACCTTGGACACCGCCTGATCCCGGTACGCCTCACCGCGAAAATGCGTCAGTGCGATGGAAAAGGCGCTGAACAGCGAGAAGCCGGCGAGAAGGATGGCGAGCGGGATCACGCTAAACCGCCAGCACCGCCTTTGCCGCCGCCCACTGGCGGCGGCTGACCGGCAGGCGTTCCGGGACGCCGCGCAGGAGCGCCCAGCCGTAGGCTTCGGCGTCGTCGCTGGCGATTTTCTCGAAGCCGGCCAGCGCCGTGCGCGCTACCAGCACGGCCCGGTGCAGGCGGATGAAGCGGTCGGCGAATTCCGATTCCAGATGCGTCAGCGCCTCGTCGAGCAGAAATTCGCGCTCCACGGTGCGGGCCGTGACGTATTTGAGATCGGCCTTGAAGTAGAGCACTTCGCCGACCGGCACCAGGAGCAGCCGCCCGCGCTCGTGGCAGGCGAGGTGCGAGCGCCCGCCGCCGCGCAGTTCGCGCCCCAGGCCGGCGAGCAGGGCCGGATCTGCGGGCGGCCGGGCGCGTTGCAGCGCGGTCAAGAGGCGCTGGGTACGCACCGGCTTCAACAGGTAATCGACGGCATTGAGGTCGAAAGCCTGCACCGCGTAATTGTCGTAGGCGGTGACGAAAATGACCGCCGGCGGCGCTTCGCCGAGGCCAAGGTGGCCGGCCAGTTCGATGCCGTCCATGCCCGGCATGCGGATGTCGACAAGCGCCACGTCGACCGGTTGGCGGCGCAGCAATTCGAGGGCGGCGAGGCCGTTGCCGGCTTCGCCGATGACTTCGTTCGGCGCTTGCAGCGCGATGTCGGCGAGCAGCGCGCGCAGGCGCTCGCGGGCCAGGGGTTCGTCGTCGACGATGAGGATGGTCAGGGGTTTTTCTGGCGCCATGGCAGGATAATGCGGACTTCGTGGGTGGCGGGGCCGTGCTCGATGTCGAGACGGGCTTCGAGATCGTAATACAGGGCCAGGCGCTCGCGGATGTTGCCCAGCGCCATGCGGTTGCCGTCGACATGCGCTGGCGAGGCGTCGGCGGGATTGCCGATGACGATGCACAACTCCTCATTGCGGCGGCTGATGGCGACGCGCACGGTACCGCCGCCCGCCATCGGCTCGATGCCGTGATAGACGGCGTTTTCCAGGAGCGGCTGCAACATCAGCGGCGGAATGCGCAAATCGCGCCGGACATCGGCGGCGATTTGCCAATCCACGGCCAGCCGCTCGCCGAGGCGCAGATGCTCCAGTTCGAGATAGCGTTCGGCCAGTTCGATTTCCTCGTCGAGACTGACCAGCGCGCCGGGGTCGCGCATGGCGGCGCGGAACAGGTCGGACAGCGATTCCAGCGCCTCCTCGGCCTGTTGCGGCCGGGCGCGGATGAGCGAAAGCACGGTGTTGAGGGAATTGAACAGGAAATGCGGCCGGATGCGGGCATTGAGCGCGGCCAGCCGCGCTTCGGCCTGGCTCGGGCTGAAGGCGCTGGAACGCAACTCGAAATAAAAAAGCAGCAACGCCGCCACCGTCATCGCCAGCACCACGGCCCGCCACAAGCTGCCGGCGTCGTTCGGCAGCAGCCAGCCCCAGTAGCCGTAGAGCGCGAAAGCCAGCACGCCGGCCAGGAGCAGCACCGCCGCCTGAGCGAGGCGCAGCGGCAGGCGCCACAGCCCGTCGCGGGCAAGCGCCAGAAGGCCGAGAACGGCCAGCAGCAGGGGTTCGACGATGGCGGCGAGTTCGAGGAAATAGTGCGGCCACATCGCCAAATCCGGCGCCCGAAGCAGCGCCGCCGTCAGGGCCAGGAGATTGACGCCGAGCAGGACGCGCAACATGATGCCAAAATTGCGCCAGTCGGGCAGGGGATGCGTAGCGGGAAACTGCCGTATACTCATGGTTTTGCTTGTGGATTTCGCGAAAATTCGCCGCCCTTTGCCGCATTCTAGTCCAGCCTCATGACCGCCAACAGCCATCAATACACTTGGGCCGGCCGCTTTTCCGAGCCGGTCGCCGATCTCGTCAAACGTTACACCGCCTCCGTCGACTTCGACCAGCGCATGTGGCGCCAGGATATCCGCGCCTCGCTGGCGCACGCCCGCATGCTCGCCCGCCAGGGCATCATCGCCGCCGCCGACCTGGCCGACATCGAACGCGGCATGGCCGTCATTACCGAGGAAATCGAAACGGGCCGCTTCGAATGGTCGCTCGATCTGGAGGACGTGCATCTCAATATCGAGAAGCGCCTGACCGCGCTCGTCGGCGACGCCGGCAAGCGCCTGCACACCGGCCGTTCGCGCAACGACCAGGTGGCCACCGACATTCGCCTCTACCTGTGCGACGCCATCGACGACATCCAGGTTTTGCTGAAAACCTTCCGCGGCGCGCTGCTCGACCTGGCGGAAAAGGAAGCGGCGACGCCGATGCCCGGCTTCACCCACTTGCAGGTAGCGCAGCCGGTGACTTTCGGCCACCACATGCTGGCCTATTTTGAAATGTTCGGCCGCGACGCCGAGCGCTTCGCCGATTGCAGAAAGCGCACCGCCCGTCTGCCGCTCGGCGCCGCCGCGCTGGCCGGCACCACTTATCCCATCGACCGCGAATCCGTCGCCCGCGAACTGGGCTTCACGGGGGTGTGCGAGAATTCGCTGGATGCCGTTTCCGACCGCGATTTCGCCATCGAGTTCTGCGCCGCCTGCGCGCTGCTGATGATGCACATCAGCCGCCTGTCCGAGGAACTGGTGATGTGGATGAGTCCGCGCGTCGGCTTCATCCAGATCGCCGACCGCTTCTGCACCGGCTCCTCGATCATGCCGCAGAAGAAAAACCCGGACGTGCCGGAACTGGCGCGCGGCAAGACCGGCCGCGTCTACGGCCAGTTACTGAGCCTGTTGACCTTGATGAAAGCGCAGCCCCTGGCCTACAACAAGGACAATCAGGAGGACAAGGAACCCCTGTTCGATGCCGTCGACACCGTCACCGACACGCTGCGCATCTTCGCCGACATGGCCGGCGGCATCCGCGTTCGCGCCGACAACATGGCGGCCGCGCTGCGCCAGGGTTTCGCCACCGCCACCGATCTCGCCGACTATCTGGTCAAGAAGGGGCTGCCCTTCCGCGATGCCCACGAGGCCGTCGGCCACGCCGTCAAGGCCGCCGAGATGAAGGGCGTCGATCTGGATGGATTGACGCTGGACGAATTACGGCAATTCTCGCCGCTGATCGGCGACGACGTTCATGCCGCGCTGACCGTCGCCGGCTCGCTGGCGGCGCGTAATCACCTCGGCGGCACGGCGCCGGAGCAAGTGCGCGCCGCCGTCGCCCGCGCCCGGAAACACCTATGAACCGCCGCGCGCCGAAAAAACGGTATCCGCCTGCGCCCTTGCCAGGCGGCGACTCGGCGCTGATTAACCGCCAGATCGGCAAGTACGAGCTGATGCGCAAGCTCGGCAGCGGCTTCAGCAGTACCGTCTATCTGGCGCACGACCCCTTTACCCAGCGCGACGTGGCGATCAAGATCGCCTCGCCGGATGTGCTCCGCGATCCCGACAAGGGCCGTATCTACAGCCAGCTCTTTCTCAACGAGGCCTCGCTGGTCGGCAAGCTCAATCACCCGCACATCGTCCAGATTTACGATGCCGTGGTTTCCGAGACGGCCTGCTACATCGTCATGGAATACATCGCTGGCGGCACCCTCGAACGGCATGCCAGCCCCAGCCAGTTGCTGCCGGTCGACCGGGTCGTCGAACTGATTTTCAAATGCACGCGGGCGCTGGAATTCGCCCATCGCCTCGATATCACCCATCGCGACATCAAGCCGGCCAACATCCTGATGACCAGCGAGCGCGACATCAAGATCGGCGACTTCGGCGCCGCCCTCACCGGCCTGAGCCGCATTGCCCAGGTCGGCGCCATCGGCTCGCCGGCTTACATGTCGCCGGAACAGGTGCAGGAATTGCCGCTCGATCACCGCACCGACATCTATTCGCTCGGCGTCGTGCTGTTCCAGTTACTGACCGGCCACCTGCCCTTCCAGGCCGAAGATCAGGCCGATCTGGTCTATCGCATCGCGCACGAAGCGGCGCCGCGCGCCGCCAGCCTGCGCCCCGATCTGCCGCCTGCCCTCGACGCCATCGTCGCCCGGGCCATGGCCAAGGAGCGCGAACAGCGCTACCAGAATTGGCAGGATCTGGCCCAGGATCTCGCCAACACCGTCCTCCTGGGCCTGCTACCGAACGCCCGTCACGATTTTCCGGAAAGCGAGCGCTTCCACATCCTGCGCACCCTGCCTTTTTTCACCGACTTCAGCGATGCCGAATTGTGGGAAGTCCTGCGCTTCGCGCAGTGGCGGCGAGTTGCCCCCGGCGACCTGGTGCTGCACGAGGGCGACCCGGGCAACGCCTTTTCCTTCGTCGCCGCCGGCCAGTTGACGGTCAGCAAGGGCGACACGCCGCTTGATGTGTTGTGCCACGGCGACTGCTTCGGCGAAATGGCGGTACTCAACCGTCAGGTATCGACGCGCAGCGCCGACGTCATCGCCCTGACCGAATCCGACATCGTCACCATCAGCGGCAAAGCCCTGGAGCAAGCCTCCGATGCCTGCCGCCTGCACTTCTACCAGGGTTTCATCGATGTCCTGGTCAATCGCCTCAACATCGCCAACCAGCGTCTGGCCGGCGCCTGAATCCCGAGCGATACCGGGAAGGGCAAAAAGCGCTTGCCACAGGATATATCAGCAATTTATTATGTTCTAACACTCCCGCCGCCGGCAGGAACACATCCGGAGAACCGCATGTACCGCACACTCGTCGACCAAACGCCGCTGATCAAGGTCAGCACCAGCAAGCACGAAGCCGCCTATGCCCTTGACGGCTCGCTGATGAATCCGCTCGAAGCTTTTTACGCCACGCTCGCCGGCTGCGCCGCCGTATTCGCCAAAAAGACCTGCCACAAGCTCGGCATCCCGGCCGCCGGCATCGAGATCACCTGCAAGCCCTTCGCCGGGCCGGGCGGCCCGCTGACCCTGGCCCGCTTCCAGACCGAGGTTCGCTTCCCCGGCGATTTTCCCGCCGAAGCCAAAGCGCCCGTGCTGGAAAGCATCAGCGCCTGCGCGGTCAAGGAAGTAGTCAAGGACGGCGGCGCGATCGACTTTCAGGTCGTCGAAGTCTAAAACCGGCCGCGGCTCAGGCCGCGGCTTCTTCCAGCATTTCCTGCAATTCGCCGGCCTGGTACATCTCCTTCATGATGTCGCAGCCGCCGATGAATTCGCCCTTGATGTAAAGCTGCGGAATGGTCGGCCAGTTGGCGTATTCCTTGACGCCCTGGCGGATCGCCTCGTCGGCCAGCACATTGACCGTGACGAAATCATTGACGCCGCAGGTTTTCAGGATCTGCACGGCCGTTGCCGAAAAACCGCATTGCGGGAAGCGGGCATCGCCCTTCATGTAGAGGACGACCGGATTGCCGGTGACGGTCTGGTGGATGCGTTGCTGCATATCGGACATGGTTTCTCCAGATCAGAGGTAGGCGCCTGAAACGCGGTCGTTGCCGGCCAGGTCGGTGTGGGTGGATGCGGCCTGAAAACCGGCCGCGGTCAATAAATTCCGGCAGGCCGCCCCCTGCTCGTAGCCATGTTCGAGCAACAGCCAACCGCCCGGCCGCAAGTGCGCGGCGGCACCGGCAATGATACGGGAAAGACAGGCCAAACCGTCACCGCCATCGGTCAAGGCCGCTTGCGGCTCGAACGGCAGGCCGTCGCCGGCCAGATGCGGATCGCCAGCGGCGATGTAGGGCGGATTGGCGACGATCAGGTCGAAGCGCCGGCCAGACAGCGGCGCGTACCAGTCGCCAACGAGGCATTCGACGGCAGCGCCGAGGCGGGCCGCGTTGTCGGCGGCGACGGCCAGCGCCGCTGGCGACAGGTCGACGGCCGTCAGGCGGGCGGCTGGACATTCCAAGGCCAGCGACACGGCGACGATGCCGGAGCCGGCGCCGAGATCGAGTACGTCAGGAGCCGCCATGCCTTGCAGCCGCAGCAGCGCCTGATCGACCAAGACCTCGGTATCCGGGCGCGGAATCAGCACGGCCGGCGAAACGCGAAACGGCCGGCCGCGAAACTCGGCTTCGCCGGTCAGATAGGCGAGCGGTTCGCCGCCGGCACGGCGCTCGACCCAAGCCGCGAAGCGCGCCGCCGCCGCGGCGGCGAGCACGGTTTCGGGCCGCGCCAGCAGATCGGCATGGGTACAGCCGGCGGCGGCTTGCAACAGCAAGCGGGCGTCGAGCCGGTCGATGCGCTGCCGGGCGCTGGCCAGAGCTTCGCCGAGGGTCATTGCGCGGCCAGTTCCGCCAGTTGCTCGGCCTGATGCTCGTGGGCCAGGGCGGCCAGCACCTCGCCCAGATCGCCGTCCATGATGGCGGCGATCTTGTACAGCGTCAGGTTGATGCGGTGGTCGGTAACGCGCCCCTGCGGAAAGTTGTAGGTGCGGATGCGCTCGGAGCGGTCGCCGGAACCGATCAGGCTCTTGCGCGTGCTGGCGATGGCGCTCTCCTGGGCGCGCACCTGCGCGTCCTTGATGCGCGCCGCCAGCACGCGCATGGCGGCGGCCTTGTTGGCATGCTGCGAACGGCCATCCTGGCATTCGGCGACGGTGCCGGTCGGCAGATGGGTGATGCGCACCGCCGAGTCGGTCTTGTTGATGTGCTGGCCGCCAGCGCCGGAAGCGCGGTAGGTGTCGATCCTGAGGTCGGCCGGATTGAGGTCGACTTCCCCGACCTCGTCGGCCTCCGGCATCACCGCGACGGTGCAGGCCGAGGTGTGGATGCGGCCCTGGGCCTCGGTTTCCGGCACGCGCTGCACGCGGTGGCCGCCCGATTCGAATTTCAGGCGCGAATAAGCGCCGCCGCCGGCAATGCGGCAGATGATTTCGCGGTAGCCGCCCAGTTCCGCCTCGCTGGATGACAACACCTCGACCTGCCAGCGCTGGCGTTCGGCAAAGCGCGCATACATGCGAAAGAGGTCGCCGGCAAACAGCGCCGATTCGTCGCCGCCGGTGCCGGCGCGGATTTCCAGCAGCACGCCGCGCGCGTCGTTGGGATCCTGCGGCAGCAGGAGTTTTTGCAACTCGATTTCCAGTTCCGGCAGGCGCGCCTTGGCGGCGGCGATTTCCTCGGCGGCAAAGGCGCGCATCTCGGGATCGGCCAGCATCGCCCCGGCTTCGGCCAGATCGTTCTCGGCCTGGCGAAAGGCGCAATAGTGGGCGACCACCGGCTCGATCTCGGCCCGCTCGCGCGCCAGCTTGCGGAACTGCTCCATGTCGCTGGCGGTATCGGGGGCGGCGAGCAGGCGGTCAATGCCGTCGAGACGATCGACCAGGAGATCGAGTTTCTGGCGAATGCTGTCCTTCATGAAACGAGAAAAAACGATGGGCGAACGGGGGCGCTATGGTACCCGAGAACGACTCTTGCCGGGGACTGGCGACGGCCCCATAATCACTCATTTCAATGCACCATCGCCAGCCTCCCCGGGAGATGGCGCGCCAGGCCTGCCGATGCCCCCGCCCTTCCATTCCGTGACCGCCCTCGCCGAGACGCTCCAGGAGAACTGGCAAAATTACCGCGGCAGTGGCGATTTCGCCGACTTCGTCGGCTGTACCGTCGCGCTCAACGGCCTCTCCGAGCACCTCCTGCGTCGCCACATGCCGGGCTTGGCGCGCCTTGCTCAAGAACTGGAAAACATGGCGCTGGCCACGTTCTCCGACTCTACCCAGCATCCGCTGGCGCCCGATCTGTCCAACAGCATCGAGCGCAAACTCGTCCACCTGCTGGCCGAACTGCGCCACCACGAGGAACCGCCGCCGCCCTGCCGCCGCCAGGCCGACAGCGCCACAGCCACCGCGACCGCGACCGATACCTGGGCGCGCGAGCGCAACGTATTGATCGTCGCCGCCGCCGACAATTCGTGTTCCCGCCCGCTCAGTGAGCAACTCGCCTTTCTCGGCTTCCCGCCCAGCATCGTCTCGTGGTCCGCCTGGTCGGGGCCGACCACTGGCCGGCAGGCGCCGCTGGCCATCATCTGCCTGCCGGATACGCCCGGCGCCTACTCGGCCGCCACCATCGCCGCCATCACCGAATTGCGCACGCGCTTCCCGACCAGCCACATCTATTGTCTGGAGGTGCCCGCCGAACTGGAACACATCGTCCAGTTGCAACGCGCCGGCGCCGATACCTGCGTGCCGGTCGCCAGCGGCTGCACGGATATCGTCGTCCGCCTGCTTGACCTGACCCGCGACGAGGAGCCGGAGGTGCAACGGGTGCTGGTGGTCGAGGATTCGCCAACCGCCTCCACCGTCGTCCGCCGCGCCCTGAGCCAGCACGGCATCGACAGTCTGGCCGTGGCCGACCCGCGCCGCCTGATCGAAGCGGCGGCCAGCTACCGCCCCGATGCCATTCTGATGGACATGCACATGCCCTTCTGCAGCGGCGTCGAAGCCACCGCGGCGCTGCGCCAGATGTGCGAATACCAGGCCCTGCCGATCATCTACCTGTCGAGCGAAAGCGATGTCGTGCAGCAGGTCGAGGCTTTACGTCTGGGCGGCGACCAGTTCCTGACCAAGCCGATCAACCCGGTGGTACTGGCGGCGGTAGTCAAGACCAAGATCGCCCGCTACCGCGAAATGCGTCATTCCGGCCAGCACGACAGCCTGACCCGGCTGCTCAACCACACGACGGCCAAGACGCGCATCGGCAAGCTGGTCGCCGATACCTTGCCGGATGGCCGTCTGACCGTCGCCATGCTCGACATCGACAATTTCAAGAGCGTCAACGATACCTATGGCCACCCGGTCGGCGATCAGGTCATTCGCAATCTCGCCTGGCTCTTGCGCGGCCGCCTGCGCAACAGCGACCTGATCGGCCGCTACGGCGGCGAGGAATTCATCGTTGCCCTGCCCGACACCAACCTGAACAGCGCCATCGCCCAACTCGACCGCATCCGCAAGGATTTCTCTGCGCTGCCGCACGCCCACGGCACGGGCGCGATCTACGCCACCTTCAGTTGCGGCGTCGCCGCCCTGGTCGATTACCCGTCGGCGACAAGCCTGATCGGCGCCGCCGACGACGCGCTGCTGCAAGCCAAGCGCGGAGGCCGCAACCGCGTGGAGGCGGCCTCAGTCGCCGGTGCGCAGGTGAAAGAGACGGCTGGCGGCGAGCTGTAGTTCGCCGCGATCGCCGCCCTCGGCACGACTCAGGGTCTGCGTCGGGGCGTGCAGAAGCTTGTTGGTCAGCCGCTGCGACAACTGTTCGAGCACTTTTTCCGGCGCTTCGCCGCGGGCCAGCAGCTTTGTTGCATGTTCCAGCTCGTTGCGGCGCATGCGCTCGGCGGCATCGCGCAGCGCGCGGATCACCGGCACCGTGTCGCGTGCCGCCAGCCAGGCGAGGAAATCCTCAACCTGGCGATTGATGATGTCCTCGGCCTGAAATACCGCCGCCTGCCGCGATTCGAGACCGCTTTCGACGACCTGGGCAAGATCGTCCACGGTATAGAGAAAAACGTCGTCGAGCTCGCCGACCTCCTGCTCGATATCGCGCGGCACCGCCAGATCGACCATGAACATCGGCCGATGGCGGCGCGCCTTGACCGCCCGCTCGACCATGCCCAGGCCAATGATCGGCAACGGCGCGGCGGTGCAGGAAACGACGATATCGTTGCGGGCCAGATGCTCGGCCAGACTGTCGAGGCGGATGACGGTGCCGTTGTGCCGCTCGGCCAGGTTGCGACCGCGCTCCAGCGTGCGATTGGCGATAGTCACGGCCTTCGGCTGGCGGGCGCAGAAATGGGCGGCGCAGGACTCGATCATCTCGCCGGCGCCGATGAAGAGGATGTTCTGCTCCGCGATCGAGGCGAAGATGCGCTCGGCCAGATGGACGCTGGCGGCAGCCATGGAAACGATATTGGCGCCGATGGCGGTGGTGCTGCGCACCTCCTTGGCCACCGAAAAGGAACGCTGGAACAGCTTGTGCAATTGCGTGCCGAGAGTGCCGCTCTCCTCGGCGGCGCGCACCGCCTCCTTCATCTGGCCGAGAATCTGCGGCTCGCCGACGACCATCGAATCGAGGCCGCTGGCGACGCGGAAAGCATGGCGAATCGCCGCCGGCTGCTCGTGGGTGTAAAGATAAGGCGCCAGTTCCCCGCGCTCGATCTGGTGGTAGCTGCTCAGCCAGTCGATGAGCGCTTCCGGCGTCTCGGCGGCGCAGTAGATTTCCGTCCGGTTACAGGTCGACAGAATCGCCGCTTCCTTGACCGACTGGCCGCGCGTCAGGTCGGCCAGAGCGTGCGCCAGTTTCCCGGCATCAAAGGCCACGCGCTCGCGGATGGCGAGCGGCGCGGAATGATGGTTGAGGCCGAGGATGAAAATCACCGGGGCAGGCTAAAGGCACGAAAGGGGGGCGATTATAGCACCGCCCCCCGGCCCCCTCCCGGCCCGGAGCGCAAGAGAAGCGCCGGCTTTTCCGGGCTCGCCCTGTTCCCCGAAGCGGCAAGCGGCTATCATGCGGCATTCCCTTGCCGCCACCGACCATGATGCGCCTTTCCCTGCCCGCAACGCTTCTGCTCAGCATCCTGCTCGCCGCCTGCGCCAGTAGCCGTCAAACCACGTTGTCCCAGCGGCTGGAACAGACCGGGCCGCTCAGAATCAATCCCGCCCTGCTCGGCCAGCCAGCGCCAGCCCCGGCGCCGCCGGAAGCCCCGCCCCGGACTGTCGCCGATGCACCAGCCCAAACCCCAAGCGAAGCGCCGACCCGGGTAGAGGCCGAAGTTCCGCCTCAAGCGCCGGCCCAGGTTCCGACCGAAACGCCGACGCAAGTACCGACTCAGACGCAAGCGCCCGCCCAGACGCCGGCAGCCGCCACCAGACCGGCAGCGCCCTCCGCCAGTCAGGTGCAAGTACTCAGCGCCGACTTCGGCCTGTTCCAATTGACGGAAAACGAAGAGTGGGATTTCGCGCCCGCCCGAACGGTTCCGCTGGCGGTCGGGCAGGCATACGGCTGGATGGTGAAGCTGAAAACCGCCCAGACCAAGGTCAAGTGGCGCGAAGAATTGACCCTGCCCGCCCCGCCGGAAGTCTGGAGCAACACGCCGCAAGGCCAGCACACGCTATCGTCCGACCGCCGGGTTTCCGTGACCGAGGGTGAAAGCGAGCCGATCCAGGGCGCCATCTACAGCTCGTGGTCCGTCGCGCCAGGCGACCCCAAGGGGCGTTACATCATCCGCCTCAGCATCGAAAACGCCACTCCCATCGTCTTCGAGTTCGATGTCGAGTAGGCGGGGCTAATCGAATCGCCGCAGCGACAGGCTGACCGACAACTGGGCGCCGAGCCAGCCAAGCAGCGCGCCGCCGATGCCGAGCACGGCCGCGCCGCTGGCCACCGGGGCATGCAGGGTGAAGGCGGTGGCGTAGAGGGCCGCCAGTTCGCCGACCGGCCCGGCCAGCAGATGCAATCCGGCCAGCACCAGGGCGGCGGCGAGAAGGCCGCCGAGCGCCCCCTGTAACGCGCCGTAGTAGTAGAAAGGCCGGCGGATGAAAGCATCGGTGGCGCCGATCATCCGCGCCACCTCGATTTCGGCGGCCTGGGCCATGACTTGCAGGCGGATGGTATTGAAGGTCACCGCCACCAGCCCGGCGGCAAACAGCCCGGCGAGCAGCGCCAGCGCCAGCCGGCCGAGGCGCAGAAAGGCGTCGAAACGCTTGACCCAGGCCGAATCGAGTTGCACATGGGCGACTTTCGGCCAGCCGGCCAGTTCCCGGCTCAGGGCTTCGAGCGCCGCCGGGCCGCTGTCGCGCGGTTCAACAATGAAGGCGTCGGGCAAGGGATTCCTCGGCAGGCTGGCGACGATTTCGGCCATGCCCTCGGTTTGTTGCAGGCGGCGCAGGGCGTCCTCGCGCGGCACAAAGCGCCAGTCCAGCCCGCCGGCCTGGCGCAGACGGTTTTCGATTTCGCCGGTTTCCTGACGGCTGGCGTTGAGTTCCATGAAAACGCTGATCTGCTTGACGCCGGAAGCGCGGCTGCCCAGTTCGCGCAAGTTGTCGAGCAGCACATAGCCAAAGGCCGGCAGGGTCAGCGCGATGCCAATCACCAAAAGGGACAGCGCGCTGCTCATCGGCGCGGCAAAGAGGCGACGGAAGGCCGAGGCGAGGGCGGCGCGGTGCTGGGTCAGCCAGGCGTTCACAGGAGCCTCCCGTGGTCGAGGCGCAATACGTTCTGGCAGCGTTCGATCCAGCCCTGGTCGTGGGTGGCGACGACGACGGTGACGCCGACGCGGTGGAAATCGGCGAACAGGTCGAGGATGGCGCGCGCCGAATCGACATCGAGATTGGCCGCCGGCTCGTCGGCAAGTAGGACGGTGGGGCGATTGACCACGGCGCGGGCGATGGCCAGGCGCTGCTGCTCGCCGCCGGAAAGGGCGATGGGATTGGCCTTTTCGCGCGCCAGCAGGCCGACCTTGTCGAGCGCCGCCTGGGCGCGGCGAATGGCGTCGCGGCGCGGCAAGCCGGCGATTTGCAGGGGCAGCAGCACGTTATCGAGGGCGCTGCGGTCGAACAGCAGCTTCTGATCCTGAAAGACCAGGCCGAAATGCCGGCGCACATAGGGAATGGCGCTGCGCCGCAGGGCCGGGAGATTCTGCCCATTGACCACCAGACTGCCGGCGGTGGGCCGCTCGATGGAGGCGATCAGCTTGACCAGCGTCGTCTTGCCGGCGCCGGAATGGCCGGTGATGAGCGCCATCTGCCCGGCGTCGATGGCGAAACTGACCTCGCTGATGGCATCAAAGCCGCCGGGATAGCGTTTGGTCAGGTTGCTGGCGACGATCATGGGCAACGGCTACTCGAACAGCGCCTCGACGAAATCCTTGGCCGAGAAGGGACGCAGGTCATCGATTTGCTCGCCGATGCCGATGAAGCGGATCGGCTTCGGACACTGGCGGGCGATAGCGGCGACGACGCCGCCCTTGGCGGTGCCGTCGAGCTTGGTGACGACAAGGCCGCTGACGTGAATCGCCTTGTCGAAGGCTTTGACCTGTTGCAGGGCGTTCTGGCCGATGTTGGCGTCGAGTACCAGGAGGGTTTCGTGCGGGCCGTCCGGCACGATTTTCCGGATTACCCGGCGAACTTTTGCGATTTCCTCCATCAGATGCAACTGGGTCGGCAGACGGCCGGCGGTATCGGCCAGCACGATGTCGATGCCGCGCGCCTTCGCCGCCGCGATGGCATCGAAGATCACCGCCGCCGGATCGCCCGATTCCTGGGCGATGACCGTCACGCCATTGCGCTCGCCCCAGGTCTGCAACTGCTCGCGGGCGGCGGCGCGAAAAGTGTCGCCGGCAGCCAGCAGCACGCTCTTGCCCTGGCTCTGGAAATAGCGGGCCAGCTTGCCGATGGAGGTCGTCTTGCCGGCGCCATTGACGCCGGCAAGCATGATTACGCAGGGCTGGTGAGCGCCCACTTCGAGCGGCTGTTCAAGGGGTTGCAGAATGGCCAGCAGCGCCTCGGCCAGGGCTTGCTGGATGGCCTGCGGCGTATCCAGCTTGTCGCGCTTGGCCGCATTCTTCAATTCGTCGAGCAGGTAAGTAGTCGCCTCGATGCCGACATCGGAAGTCAGCAGCAGGCTTTCCAATTCTTCGAGAAGTTCGTCGTCGACCTTGCCGCGGGCGAAAATGGATTTGAGTTTGCCGCCCCACTGGGCGCGGGTGCGGGCCAGCCCCTGGAACAGGCGCTCGCGCCACGATGGGGCGGCGGTTTCGGCCTGGGCGTCCGGCGCGGATTTTTTCAGGAAACTGAACATGGAAGCGGGTATCTCGGGGGAAGCTGACAGGCCGGCGGCAAGCCGCTAAGATGCCGGTCGGATCGTAAAACCAGCCCCGGATTCTAGCAGAAAGCCCCCCACCTCCCATGCGCATGCGACCTCGACTTCTCACCGCCCTGCTCTGCCCCTGGCTCATCGGCGCGGCTCTGGCCAATCCCTTTGAGACCACGCTCGACAACGGGCTGCGCATCATCGTCAAGGAAGACCGCCGGGCGCCGACGGCGGTGCACATGGTCTGGTACCGGATCGGCAGCATGGACGAGGTCGACGGCGCTTCGGGCGTCGCCCATGTCCTCGAACACATGATGTTCAAGGGCACGCCGACGGTCGGCCCGGGCGAGTTCAACCAGCGCGTGGCGGCGGCCGGCGGGCGCGACAACGCCTTCACCAGCCGCGATTACACGGCCTATTTCCAGCAGATCCCGAAAGAAAAGCTGGGAGAAATGATGCACCTCGAAGCCGACCGCATGCGCCATCTGACCGTCGACGCCAAGGAATTCGCGCAGGAAATCAAGGTCGTCATGGAAGAGCGCCGCATGCGCACCGACGACAACCCGGAGGCCAAGCTGTTCGAGCAGATGAATGCCGTCGCCTTGCAGACCCATCCCTACCGGCGGCCCATCATCGGCTGGATGAACGATCTCGAAAACATGAGCGCCGCCGATGCCAAGGCCTGGTACGACACCTGGTATGTGCCGAACAACGCCTATGTGGTCATTTCCGGCGATGTCGACCATCAGGAAGTGTTCGCGCTGGCGAAAACGCATTACGGCCCGCTCGCCGCCCGCCCGCTACCGCCGCGCAAGCAACAGGTCGAGCCGCGTCAGGAAGGGCCGCGCCGCATCACGGTCAAGGCCCCCGCCGAACTGCCGACACTCATCATGGCGTACAAGGCGCCGGTGCTGCGCGACATCGAAAAGGACAGCGACCCCTACGCCCTGCAAATGCTGGCCGCCATTCTCGACGGCCACGACGCCGCCCGCTTCAACAAAAAGCTGGTACGCGAGGAAAAGGTGGCGCTGGCCGCCGGCATCGAATACGACAACACCGCCCGCGGCCCGGGCATGCTCTACCTGCACGGCACGCCCGCCGCCGGCAAGACGGTGGCCGATCTCGAAGCGGCGTTGCGCGGTGAGATCGAGCGTGTGCGCCGGGACGGCGTCAGCGCCGCCGAACTGAAAAGGGCCAAGGCGCAACTCCTGGCCAGCGAGGTGTACAAGCTTGATTCGATGTTCGGCCAGGCCATGGAAATCGGCCAGATCGAATCGGCCGGCCTGCCCTACCGCCAGCTTGGCCGCATGCTGGAAAAATTGCAGGCGGTCAGCGCCGCCGATGTGCAGGCGGTGGCCGGCAAGTATTTCGCCGACGACGCCCTGACCGTCGGCGTGCTCGACCCGCAACCCCTGGACGGCAAGCCGCGCCGTCCGGCCATTCCAACCCGTCATTGATGAAGCGCGCCATGATCCGCCTGTTTTTCTCTGTCCTCGCCCTTCTCGCCGCCCTGCCGGCCACCGCCGGCGTCGTCATCGAGCACTGGCACACCGCCGCTGGCGCCCGCGTCCAGTTCGTCGCCAGCCGCGGCCTGCCGATGCTCGACGTGCAGGTCGATTTCGCCGCCGGCTCGATGTTCGACCCGGCCGGCAAATCCGGCCTCGCCGCCCTGACCCGCGCCCTGCTCGACCTCGGCGCCGCTTCCCGCGACGAAACGGCCATCGCCGAGGAACTGGCCGACGTCGGCGCCCACCTGGGCGGCGGCGCCGACACCGACCGCGCCAGCGTCTCCCTGCGCACGCTCTCCGCGCCGGAAAAACGCGCCGTCGGCCTCGACATCCTGCGCGCCGCGCTCGCTCAACCGCGCTTCGAAGCGAGCATTCTCGAACGCGAAAAGGAGCGCACCAGCGCCGCTCTCAAGGAGGCCATGACCCGGCCCCACAGCATCGCCGGCAAGGCTTTCTGGGCCGCCCTCTACCCGGAGCATCCCTATGGCCGCCAGGCGACGCCGGAATCCATCGCCGCCCTCGGCCGCGACGACCTCACCGCCTTCCACGCCCGTTACTACACCGCCGCCAACGCCAGCATCACCCTGATCGGCGACCTGTCGCGGGCGGAAGCCGAACAAATCGCCGAGCAAATTTCCGCCAGGCTGCCGCCCGGCGCGCCGCAGCCCCTGCCGCCACCACCGGCGGTCGGCAGCGGCGGCGTCACGGCCATCGCCCATCCGGCGACGCAGGCGCACATCCTCATCGGCCTGCCGGCCATCGAACGCGGCCATCCCGATTTCTTCCCGCTTCTGGTCGGCAACTACACGCTCGGCGGCGGCGGCTTCGTCTCCCGCCTGATGAAGGAAGTGCGCGACAAGCGCGGCTTCGCCTACAGCGTGTACAGCTATTTTTCCCCGCTCAAACAGACCGGCCCCTTCCAGATCGGCCTGCAAACCAAGCGCAGCCAGGCCAGGGAAGCCATCGCGCTAAGCCGCGAAGTGCTCGCCCGCTTCCTCGCCGAAGGCCCGAGCGAAGAAGAACTGGCCGCCGCCAAGGCCAACCTGACCGGCAGCTTCCCGCTGCGTCTGGACAGCAACCGCAAGATTCTCGACAACGTCGCCGTCATCGGCTTCTACGGCCTGCCGCTCGATTATCTCGACCGCTACCAGGAACGGGTCGCCGCCGTCACCGCCGCCGAGGTCAAGGCCGCCTTCGCCCGCCACGTGCAACCGGCGGCGCTGCGCACCGTGACCGTCGCCGCCGATTGAAGTGATGACGCCATTTCTGGATTGCTTCGTCGCTGCGCTCCTCGCACTGACCAAAACAGCCGTCATTGCGAGCGCCGCGAAGCAATCCAGTTTTTGAATCAATGCCGCACTAATTCCCGTTGAACACCGTCCGCATCATCGGCGGCAGTTTCCGCCGCCGTCTCCTGAAATTTCCCGATAGCGAAGCGCTGCGTCCGACGCCGGATCGCGTGCGCGAAACGCTGTTCAACTGGCTCGGCCAGACACTGGACGGCCAGCACTGTCTCGACCTCTTCGCCGGCAGCGGCGCGCTCGGCTTCGAAGCCGCCTCGCGCGGCGCGGCGCGGGTGGTGATGGTGGAAAAAGCGCCGCGCGTCCTGGCGGCGCTGCGGGAAAACCACGCCCTGCTGCAAAAGCCGCCGACAGTGGAGATCATTGCCGGGGATGCGCTAGAATATGCCGCTTCGAGCCAAGCGAAATTCGACCTCGTGTTCCTCGATCCGCCCTATCAATCCGGCTGGATCGGCCGCCTGGAGAGCGTCTTGCCGGCGCTGCTGAACGCGGACGCGGCGATTTACGTCGAGGCCGAACACGAAATCGCATCGCTCGGCGACTGGCGGACCGTCCGCCGGGGCAAGGCGGGAGAAGTTCATTTTCACTTGTTGCGGCGACCAGCTTGAGCAAACTCGATCATCGCGTAGCGATCTACCCCGGCACCTTCGACCCCATCACCCGCGGGCACGAGGATCTCGTCCGGCGCGCCGCCAGCCTGTTCGACAAGCTGATCCTCGCTATCGCCGAAAGCCCGGCCAAGCAGCCGCGCTTCTCGCTCGCCGAGCGGGTCGGGATGGCGAGCGAAATCCTCGGCGGCATGCCCAATGTCGAAATCCGCGGCTTCAATACCCTGCTCATGGACTTCGTCCATGCCCAGGGCGCCAAGGTCATCGTCCGCGGCCTGCGCGCGGTCTCCGATTTCGACTACGAATTCCAGATGGCCGGCATGAACCGCAGCCTCTACCCGGAGATTGAAACGGTGTTTCTCACGCCGGGCGAACAATACATGTTCGTCTCCGCCACCATGGTCCGCGAAATCGCCCGTCTGGGCGGCAATATCAGCAAGTTTGTGCACCCCTGTGTAGAAAAGCGCCTGCGGGCGCATACCCCTGTTTAACCAAGAAAGAGGAATAGCTATGGCCCTGATGATTACCGACGAATGTATCAACTGCGACGTGTGCGAGCCGGAATGCCCGAACGAGGCCATCGTCCAGGGAGACGAAATCTACGAGATCAACGCCGACAAGTGCACCGAATGCGTCGGCCATTACGACGAGCCGCAGTGCGTCCAGGTCTGCCCGGTGGATTGCATCCCCAAGGACCCCAACAACGCTGAAAGCGAAGATGCCCTGTGGGCCAAGTACGAAAAGCTGACCGGCAACAAGCGGCCTTGAATCAGGGCCGTAGGCTGGGATGAAGCGTAGCGTAATCCCAGCAACGCCGCTTGCTTGCCATGCTGGGTTTTGCGAGACGGCAAGCCCCAATAAATGACCGCCACCCGCATTCTCGGCATCGACCCCGGCTTGCGCGTGACGGGTTTCGGCGTCATCGAGAAACACGGCAACCAGTTGCGCTATGTCGCCAGCGGCTGCATCAAGTCGAACGAGCGGCAAGGGCTGCCGGAGCGGATCGCCACGTTGTTCACCGGCATCGGCGAGGTGATCGCCACCTACCAGCCGGCGCAGGCGGCGGTGGAGAAGGTGTTCGTCAATGTCAATCCGCAATCGACGCTGCTGCTCGGTCAGGCGCGCGGGGCGGCGATCAGCGCGCTGGTGCATGGCGGCTTGCCGGTGGCCGAGTACACGGCCTTGCAGGTCAAGCAAGCGGTGGTCGGCCATGGCAAGGCGGCCAAGGAGCAGGTGCAGGCGATGGTCGCGCGCTTGCTCAATCTGGCCGGCGCGCCCAGCGCCGATGCCGCCGACGCGCTGGCCTGCGCCATCTGCCACGCGCATGGCGGGCAGGGGCTGGGGGCGCTGGCGACGGCCGGGTATCGCGTTCGCGCTGGCCGGCTGATAGGATGATGGGTCGTTTGAACCTGCCACCTCCCCCGCACCCATGATTGGAAGATTGAGCGGCCTGATCGCCGAAAAGAACCCGCCGCGCATCCTGCTCGATGTCGGCGGCGTCGGTTATGAACTGGATGTGCCGATGAGCACTTTCTACAATCTGCCGGGCATCGGCGAGCGGACGACGCTGCTGACCCATTTCGCGGTGCGCGAGGACGGCCATTTTCTTTACGGTTTTCTCGACGAGGCCGAACGCTTTGCCTTCCGCCAGTTGCTGAAAATTGCCGGCATCGGCGCGCGCACCGCGCTGTCGGTGCTCTCCGGCCTGTCGGTCGGCGATCTGGCGGCGGCCGTCGCCCGCCAGGAAATCGGCCGCCTGATGAAAATCCCCGGCATCGGCAAGAAAACCGCCGAGCGCCTGCTGCTCGAATTGAAGGGCAAGCTGGCCGAGGCCGGCGGGCCGGCTCCCGGCGTTGCGGGCGGCGATGCCCGCGACGATATTCTCAACGCCCTGCTCGCCCTCGGCTACAACGACAAGGAGGCCAACGCGGCGCTGCGCCAGTTGCCGGCCGACGTCGCCACCGCCGACGGCATCCGCCAGGCGCTCAAACTCCTGTCCAAAGTCTGATGCTCGCCCAACTCGACCCCAAACGGCTGGCGCAAATCGCGCTGGTAGCGCTGCTCATCGTCGGCTGCGTCACAGTGTTGCTGCCCTTTATCGGCGCCATTCTCTTCGCCCTCGTCATCTGGGTATGCGCCTGGGACATCTACAGCAACCGGCTGCTGCCGCGCCTGGGCGGACGCCGCGCGCTCGGCGCCTCGCTGGTGGTGCTGGCGCTGACCCTGATCCTGCTGCTGCCGACGCTGTTTCTTGCCAGCGCGCTGGCCAGCGGCACCGACAGCCTGATCGAGTTCATCAAGCCGCATATCGAGAGCGGCCTGCCCATCCACCCGCCGACCTGGCTGGTCAACCTGCCGCTGGTCGGCGGCGAGATCGATCATGCCTGGCAGCAATTGGCCAGCGACCGCGAGTCGCTCAACGCCGCCCTCAAGCAATTGATCGCGCCGACCCGTGGCCTGCTCGTCGCCACCGCCGGCATCGCCGCCAATGGCCTGTTGCAGATGGCGCTGGCGCTGTTCGTCGCCTATTTCCTGTTCCGCGACGGCAAGGAACTCAACCAGGCGCTGAGCGTCGCCGCCGACAAACTGGGCGGCGAACTGGGCGCCGGCATGCTGGTCAGGGCGCGCGACACCGTACTCGGCGTCATGGTCGGCCTCGTCGGCACCGCCGCCGCTCAGGGGACGGTGGCAATCATCGGCTTTCTCATCGCCGGCGTGCCGGGGGCGATGGTGCTTGGCTTCGCCACCTTCTTCCTTTCGATGATGCCGGCCCTCGGCCCGCCGCTGATCTGGGGCGGCGCCGCCATCTGGCTATACGGCGAGGGACAGACCGCTTGGGCGATTTTCATGGCGCTGTACGGCTTCTTCGTCATCAGCAGCATCGACAATTTCATCAAACCCATCCTCATGGCGCGCGGCGCCGGCCTGTCCATCCTGCTGGTGGCGCTCGGCGTCTTTGGCGGCGTGCTGGTGTTCGGCTTCATTGGTATTTTCCTCGGCCCGGCGTTGCTGGCCCTTGGGCAGATGCTGTTCACCCGCTGGATAAGCCAGGAACCCGCCGCATGATCGAAACCGACGACCTTGCTCCCGGCCCCGGTCCCGACCGCCTGCTCGCCGCGCAGAGCAAGTCGGCGCAAGAAGAGGCGCTGGAACGGGCGCTGCGCCCGAAGCGCCTGGCCGACTACACCGGCCAGCAAAAAATCCGCGAACAACTGGAAATCTTCATCCAGGCGGCCCGGCGGCGCGGCGAGGCGCTCGACCACGTCTTGCTGTTCGGCCCGCCGGGTCTGGGCAAGACCACGCTGGCGCACATCGTCGCCGCCGAAATGGGCGTCGGCCTGCGCCAGACCTCCGGCCCGGTACTCGAACGCGCCGGTGATCTGGCGGCCATCCTGACCAACCTCGAACCGCATGATGTGCTGTTCATCGACGAAATCCACCGCTTGAGTCCGGTGGTCGAGGAAATCCTCTACCCGGCGCTGGAAGATTTCCAGATCGACATCATGATCGGCGAAGGCCCGGCCGCCCGCTCGGTCAAGCTCGACCTGCCGCCCTTCACCCTGGTCGGCGCGACGACCCGGGCCGGCATGCTGACCAATCCGCTGCGCGACCGCTTCGGCATCGTCGCCCGCCTTGAGTTTTACACGCCGGAAGAATTGCAAAGCATCGTCGGCCGCTCGGCGGGCCTGCTCAACGCGCCCATCGACCCGGACGGGGCGCTGGAAATCGCCCGCCGCTCGCGCGGCACGCCGCGCATCGCCAACCGCCTCCTGCGGCGCGTGCGCGACTACGCCGAAGTCAAAGCCGACGGCGCCATCAGCCGGGCGGTGGCCGACAAGGCGCTGGCCATGCTCGACGTCGACGCCGCCGGCCTCGACATCATGGACCGCAAGCTGCTCTCGGCGGTAATCGACAAATTCGGCGGCGGTCCGGTTGGCGTCGACAATCTGGCGGCGGCCATCGGCGAAGCCCGCGACACCATCGAGGACGTGCTCGAACCCTACCTCATCCAGCAAGGCTACCTGCAACGCACCTTGCGCGGCCGCATCGCCACGCCCGCCATCTACCGCCACCTTGGCCTCGCCGAGCCGGCTGGCGCGGTGATCCGGGATTTGCTGGCCGAGGATGCGCCATAATTCCGGGCATGGGCAAAACATGACTTGCGGCAGCCCCGTGCGTCTTGCGGCTGGGCGGATGATCCGTCGCCGGCAAGCCATGCGGGCTTCTTCTTATCCATCATCAGCCACGCCGGGCTTACGCGCCACGCGCACATTCCTGGCGCTGCTCGCCGCTGCTTTGTGCCAGTTCCTCGCCGCCGCCCCTGCATGGTCGGCGCCCCTTGCCCAGGCGACGCGCCTCATCACGGCAAACGGCGAAGTCGTCGATTACTACTTTCTTGCCGCCGATGCGGCCACGGTACGCGATGCGCTACTGGATTCGATTCCATCCGGCAAAAGCAGCACGGAAGGAGAGTGGGAAGATGTCGGCACGACATTGGCGAAGATGCCTTACGAGCAGATGCGCTATGGCTGGATCAAAGCGGCGGTCGCGAACCGGCCGGACATTCGCGCCGCGCTGCTGGCCAAGCTGGCGGCCGAGCAACAGGCAGGTCTTGCCACGCCGCAAGTGCGCGCGGCCGTCGCTGCTGGCGTCATCACCCCCGCCGAAATCGAGCGTTTTTTCGAGACCACGCGCAATCAGCGCCATGTCGGTAACGACATTTATGAACTCGAACGGCAAGCCTTCGCCGCCGAACACATCCGGCGTTGGCGCTATTTCCGCTATCACGGGAAGTACAGCGATGATTTGCTGGTCATGGACCTGATGCCCATATTGCGGCGCGGACCGATGACCCTGCTGCGGGTCACCGGCAGCAAAAGCAGCCTGGTCGGACGCGAGTTCCACCTGTTTTCTCGTCGCGGCCGTTACGTGCATCTCGATCCGCATATCAGGCGTATATACGAAGATTCCTATCATCTGGATAGCGCCATCGCCACGGCCCTCGCCAAGTTGACCGCCACATTCCCGGCAGTGGACGAAAAAAACGCGAACGCCCTGCGGGACGCGCTCCGTGAAGACGGCGGCGAAGACCTTCCCGAGTTGCGCGATGGCACGCAGGCTGAACCGCAAGCCCTGCTTGCGTTCGATCTGCCTGCCGATGAGAAGGAATTACGCGCGGGACTCAGTGCCGACGAAGCCTTTCGCCTATTGACCCTGCCCGATGGCAGTGTGTTCGTTGCCGGGCGTGTTTCCCATCGCTACACACTGGAACAAGGCCAGATCCGGCGCGAGGCGGTGCGCGCGCGATTCGGCGCGGGCCACGGCGTCGCCGGTGAGGATACCAAAGCTGGCATCCAGGTGGACCGGCTGGGTGTCGTTTGGGGGCGTACCCACGCCGACGATGGCAGCGATCAGTTTGCATCGTGGTCGCCGGCAAGGGGAATGCGACGCTATTCCCTGGCCTCGGCCTGGGATCAAAAGACGGGCATCAATCACCGAGCGGGCATCGACGATCTGGATAACAACTGGACCATAACCGCCGACGGCGGCGTGGCCATACATGCTTACACCGGCAATATTTTCTTGCTCAAACCCGGAAACACCCGTATTCGGACCATTGAATCGGACGCCCACTTGCGGCGGGAAGCCATCGAGGCCCTGGGATACAACTACGGCAAGCAATACCCTTCCAACCGCATCCGCCTGGGCGATGGTCTGTTGTGGGCGGCGGATGCCGCGCTCTATGCCGTGTCGCCCGAAACGGGAAAGGTGGTGGATTTCGCGCCCGCCACGGTCAGTCAGTTGTTTTTTGGCAGCCGCGCGGCGGGTTGGGTCATGGCCATGGCCTCACGCCCCCCGGATGGGCATTCTCGCCCGGTCTTGCGCGTGGCCGATCTGGCCAGCGGTCTGCCCCGCTACGATCTGTACTTTGGCGGCAGCATGTCCACCGCGGCCCGCACGGCCAATGGCCGGTTGTTTGCCGTCAGCGATAAAGACTCGCTGACCGTGTTCGATATGCAAAGCGGCACGCCGGTGGCGCGACTCAATGCCCCGGAAGATTACAAATTTCTGGATGTCGCTTTTTCCTGGGATGGGAGCCGCTTGTGGGCCTATACATTCACCTACGGCAGCGCCAAGCCCAACAAACTCGTGGCATGGGACATTCCGCAGCCTTTACGCGATCCGGTATCAAACGCTGGCGACGCGCGTCCGGACAAAATGCGCTGCAATGTCACGTCTTCTTGCTGGTAATCGCGCCCCAAACCATCCGACGGCGGCAAGAAGCGCGCCGGCCGGCCGGGCCGGCGGCCCGAAAACACGTCGTTACAATTCCGCGCCCGGCGCACGGTAAAATCCCGCGATGCGATCCGCGCCCAGCCCCAATCCCACTGCCTTTACCCTCCCCGTCCGTGTCTATTACGAGGACACCGATGCCGGCGGCGTCGTCTACTACGCCAATTACCTGCGCTTTTTCGAACGTTGCCGTACCGAGTGGATGCGCCAGATCGGTTACGATCAGTCGGCGCTGGCCGTCGAGGCCGGCATCGGTTTCGTCGCCCGCAAGGCGAGTTGCGAATACCGGCGGCCGGCCCGTCTCGACGACTGCCTGACGGTCGGCCTCGAAGTGGAGAAATTGACCCCGGTGCGCATCGTTTTTCGCCAGCAGGTGCGCCGTGGCGACGAGGAACTGGTCGTTGGCAGCGTCGAAATCGCCTGCGTCAATATGACCACGATGCGTCCGGCGCCGATTCCCGATGACCTGTATCGCCAGTTGGAAATGCTTAAATGAATGTCACCCAGGATCTTTCCATCCTCCATCTGATTCTCGAGGCCAGCGCCGTCGTCCAGGCCGTGATGGTGCTGCTGGCCGTCGTCTCGCTCATGTCCTGGTATTACATTTTCATGAAGTGGTTCGCCGTGCGTCAGGCGCGCGCCAAGACCGAGGGCTTCGAGCGCGATTTCTGGTCCGGCGGCGATCTCAATACCCTGTTCCAGGGCGCCACCGCCGCCCGCCACAACAGCGGCTCGATGGAGCGCATCTTCGCCGCCGGTTTTCGCGAATTCACCAAACTGCGCGGCCAGAAGAATCTCGACGCCAAGGATGTCATCGACGGCTCGCGCCGCGCCATGCGCGCCACTTTCCAGCGCGAGATGGATACTCTGGAAGCGCATCTCGCCTTTCTCGCCTCGGTCGGCTCGGTGTCGCCCTACGTCGGCCTGTTCGGCACCGTCTGGGGCATCATGCACGCCTTTCGCGGGCTGGCCAATGTCGGTCAGGCGACCCTGGCGACCGTCGCGCCGGGCATCGCCGAGGCTCTGGTCGCCACCGCCATCGGCCTGTTCGCGGCGATTCCGGCGGTGCTGGCCTACAACCGCTTTTCACACGACATCGACCGGCTGGCGACGCGCTATGAGTCCTTCATGGAGGAATTTTCCAACATCCTCCAGCGGCAGATGCGGTAAATCGCCATGCGCCAGCGCCGCCTGAAAAACGAGATCAACGTCGTGCCCTACATCGACGTCATGCTGGTGCTGCTCGTCATCTTCATGGTGGCGGCGCCGATGATGTCCACCGGCTCGGTGGATTTGCCGCAAACCGGCACCGCGCCGCAAAAGCCGGACAAGTACCTGAAGGTGCAGATCCAGCGCGACGGCGCGCTGTCGCTTTTCGACGCCGAGGGCAAGGAGCGCCCGGTGGCCGGATTGAAGGCGCTGAAAGCCGAGTTGCAGGCCCACGCCAGCGACAAGCTGCCGATCCTGATCGCCGGCGACAAGGACACGCCCTACAGAAACGTCATCGAGACGCTCGACGAGGTCAAAAAGGCCGGTTTCACGCGCGTCGGCCTGGAAACAGGGGTCAAGTAAAGGCTCATGGTCGAAGAGAAGCGTCCGGAACCCGGCAAGAAATCCGCGCTGCTGCTGACCGTGCTGGTGCACGGCGCACTGATCGCCGCGCTTTTTCTCGGCGTGCAGTGGAAGCGCAGCCAGACGGAGGCGCTGGAAGTGGAATTGTGGTCGCCGCCGGTGGCGGTGACGCCGCCACCCCCGCCAGTAGTAAAGCCGAAGCCGGAGCCGCCCAAGGTCGAGCCGGAAGCGCCGAAGAAACCGGATATCGTGGTCAAGGAAGAGCCCAAGCCGAAAAAGCCGGAGCCGGTGGAAAAAAAGCCGCCGCCGCCCCCGCCCATCTCATTCAAGGAACAACTGGCGCGCGAGGAGCGCCAGGCTCAGGCTCGGCTGGACGCCCAAATCGAGGCCGAGCAGCGCGCCACCGCTAGCCAACGCGCCCTTGCCAACGACCAGATAAGCTATGCCGGCAAGATTCGCGGCAAGATTCGCGGCAACATCGTGCTGCCGCCCGGCATTGCCGGCAACCCGGAAGCCATGTTCGCCGTCACCCAGTTGCCGACCGGCGAAGTGCTGGCGGTAAGTCTGAAACGTTCGAGCGGCAACGCCGCGCTCGATGCCGCCATCGAGCGGGCGATCCTGAAATCCTCGCCGCTGCCCAAGCCGGATAACCCGGCGGTGTTCTACCGCGAGCTGGAAATCAAATATTGGCCCTTTGAAGAGTAAAATTCCGCGAAATTTGTAGAGAATCCGTCCCATGCTCCGAGTTTTCCGCTCCTTTCTCCTGTTTTTCGGCCTTCTGGCCGCCACGCTCGCCCAGGCGCAACTGTCGATCGAGATTACCGGCGCTGGCGCCAACCGCATTCCGGTCGCCATTCCCAATCTGGCCGGCGACGAGGTCGCCGCCCGCATCATCGCCGCGACGGTGCGCGCCGACCTGGAGCGCAGCGGCCTGTTCAGTCTGGTCGATGCCCGGGATGCCGATCTCGACGAGAATTCGCCCATCGCCTACGCCGACTGGAAGAGCCGCGGCGCCGACGCCATCGCCGCCGGCAGCGTACGCCGCGCCGCCGATGGTCGGATGGAGGCGCGCTTTCGCCTCTACGACACGCAGAAGGAAGAATCCCTGGGCGGCGCTGCCTACGTCACCGGCAGCGATCAATTGCGCGCCGCCGGCCATCGCATCGCCGACTTCATTTACGAGAAACTGACCGGCGAAAAGGGCGTTTTTTCCACCCGCATCGCCTACGTGGTCAAATCCCGCGGCCAGTACCTCCTGCAAATCGCCGACGCCGACGGCCAGGGCGCCGCCACCGCGCTGACTTCCGCCGAGCCGATCATCTCGCCGGTGTGGTCGCCGGATGGCAGCCAACTGGCCTACGTTTCCTTTGAAAAGAAAAAACCCATCGTCTATGTCCATTCCCTGGCTTCCGGCCGCCGCCACATCGCCGCCAACCTGAAAGGCTCGAACTCGGCGCCGGCCTGGTCGCCGGACGGCGGCAAGCTGGCCGTGGTGCTCTCCAAGGACGGCAATTCGCAAATCTATCTGGTCAATGCCGACGGCAGCGGCGCGCCACAGCGCCTCGCCACCTCGACCGGCATCGACACCGAACCGCGTTTCGCGCCGGACGGCAGTCTTTTTTTCACTTCCGATCGCGGCGGCAGCCCGCAGATTTACCGCATGGCGCCGGGCGGCGGCACTGTGCAGCGCATCAGCTTCGAGGGCAATTACAACGTTTCGCCGCGCCCCTCGGTCGACGGCAAGACGCTGGCTTTCATCACCCGCCGCGACAACCGCTACCAACTCGCGGTCATGGATCTAACCAGCCGCCAGGTGCAGGTGCTGACCGATTCCAATAAGGATGAATCGCCCAGTTTCGCCCCCAATGGCCGCATGATCCTGATCGCCACCGAAATCGGCGGGCGCGGCGTGTTGTCCGCCGTGTCCAGCGACGGCCGGATCAAGCAGCGTCTGTCGGTCGCCGCCGGTGACGTGCGCGAGCCGGCCTGGGGACCCTTTCTGAAGTAAAAAACCAATGGAGAAAACATGAACAAACTGCTTCTTCCCGCCCTGTTGTCCCTCTTCGTCCTCGCTTGCAGCACCACGCCGCTGCCGGAGGACGGCACCGGCGCGCCGGTCGAAACGCGCGGCGGCAGCACGGCCGTGACGCCGGTAGCCGCCGGCGACCTCGACGCCAGCGGCCTGCCGCGCGCGCTGACCGATCCGGCGAGCACCCTGTCGCAGCGCAGCATCTATTTCGACCTCGACCGCTACGAGATCAAGGGCGAATACCAAAGTCTGGTCGCCGCTCACGCCAAGTTCCTGGTCGACAACCGCGGCTTCAAGGTGCTCATCCAGGGCAACACCGACGAGCGCGGCAGCCGCGAATACAATCTGGCGCTCGGCCAGAAGCGCGCCGATGCCGTCAAGCGTTCGCTACTCCTCCTTGGCGCCCGCGAAGATCAGCTTGAATCGGTCAGCCTCGGCAAGGAAAAGCCGCGCAATACCGGCTCCGGCGAAGAAGCCTGGGCCGAGAACCGCCGCGCCGACATCCTCTACCGCGGCGCCGACCTGCGCGGCGAGTTCTGACCCATGCGCCGCCTCCGCACCGTTTTGCCGCTGCTTGCCGTCCTCGGCGCGAGTCACGCCGGGGCCGGCATGTTCGACGACGACGAGGCGCGGCGCCAGATTGCCGACCTGCGCATCAAGACCGAGGCGCGGGCCGAGCAGCAGGCGCGGGCGCAACTTGAACTGCAAACCCTGATCCAGCGCCAGGCCGACGAAATCGCCCGCCTGCACGGCCAGATCGAAACCCTGGGCTACGAACTGGAAACGGCCAAGAAGCGGCAGCAGGATTTCTATCTCGACCTCGACAGCCGCCTGCGCTCAATCGAAACGCATGCCGCGCCGGGCGCCGAGGCCGCGCCCGCCGCCAACGCCGCCGCCGAGGAGCAGGAATACGAGGCCGCTCTCGGCAATTTCAAGGCCGGGCGCTACAAGGAAGCGGCGGCGGCTTTCGCCGCTTTCGTCCAGCGCCACCCGGCCAGCAGCCTCGCCCCCAACGCCCAGTACTGGCTCGGCAATGCCTGGTACGCCCAGCGCAACTGCACCAAGGCCATCGAAGCGCAAAGCATAGTCACCACCAAGTACGCCGACAGCCCCAAGGCCGCCGACGCCTGGCTGGCCATCGCCACCTGCCAGAAGGAACTGGGCAATGCCACCGGCGCCAAACGCTCGCTGGAAACGGTGATCCAGGCTTTCCCCGGCACCCCGGCCGCCGAGCTGGCGCAACAACGCTTGAAGAAATAACCGGGCTTCCGGCGAGGAAAGCAGCGTAATTTTGTTTCAAATACAGACACGAAGCATCGTCCTCTCCCGCTCCTCCGAGGCACCCTATTCAAGAACCGATCCAGTGAAGCGAAGTGTGGTGACAAGACGGGTTGCCTGTGCTCTCCCTCCCCCCTCGCGGGGGAGGGCCGGGGAGAGGGGGAGGTTGAGGCGGGTTTCAAGTCTGTCATTACAGAGGATGCGTGGCGTGTGCAAGCGCGATGGGCGAACCAGCGCCATCTCCCTTACTACCTCCCCCTCTCCCCCGACCCCTCCCCCGCGAGGGGGGAGGGGAGCATCCGCGCATAAATCAAAATTCTCCAGAAAAGTAATCCCGTGTCCTTGCGTCTGACGGAAATTTTCTTCTCCCTGCAAGGCGAAGCCTCGCGCGCCGGCCTGCCGACCGTGTTCGTCCGCCTCGCCGGCTGCCCGTTGCGCTGCGCCTGGTGCGACACGCCTTACAGCTTCAGCGGCGGCGAAGCCGCCGATATCGCCGCCGTGCTGGTGGCGGTCGCCCGCTACCCGGCGCGCCAGATCTGCGTCACCGGCGGCGAGCCGCTGGCGCAAAAAGACTGCCCGGCGCTGCTGACGGCGCTGTGCGACGTCGGCTACGAGGTATCGCTGGAAACTTCCGGCGCCCTCGACATCGCTGGCGTCGATTCCCGGGTGTCGCGCATCATGGATCTGAAAGCGCCAGATTCCGGCGAATGCGCCCGCAATCGCTGGGAAAATCTCGCCTGCCTCAACGCCCGCGACGAAATCAAAATCGTCCTCGCCTCGCGCGCCGATTACGAGTGGGCGCGGGCGACGCTGGCCGAGCGCCAGCTCGACGCCCTGTGTCCGGTGCTGCTGTCGCCGGCCCAGGGCTTGCTCGACCCGGCGGCGCTGGCCGAGTGGATACTCGCCGATGGGCTGAACGTCCGCTTCCAATTGCAATTGCATAAAATGCTGTGGGGCAACGCCAAGGGAAAATGAAGCCGCCGGCCGTCGTCCTTCTCTCCGGCGGACTCGATTCCGCCACCTGCCTCGCCATCGCCAACAGCCAGGGCTTTGCCTGCCATTGCCTGTCCTTCGACTACGGCCAGCGGCACAATGCCGAATTGCAGGCCGCCGCGCGCGTCGTCAAGGCGCTCGGCGCCGCCGGGCATCGGGTGGTCGATTTCGGGCTGGCCCAGTTCGGCGGCTCGGCCCTGACCGATCCCGCCATCGCCATACCCACCGGCGGCATTCAGCCCGGCATTCCCGTCACCTACGTGCCGGCGCGCAACACCATCATGCTCTCGCTCGCCCTGGCCTGGGCCGAAGTGCTCGGCAGCCGCGACATTTTCGTCGGCGTCAATGCCGTCGATTATTCCGGCTATCCCGATTGCCGCCCGGAATTCATCGCCGCCTTCGAGCGCCTGGCCAACCTCGCCACCAAGGCCGGCGTCGAAGGCTGCAAGCTGTCCATCCACGCGCCGCTCATCCATCTCTCCAAGGCCGCCATCATCCGCGCCGGCAACGCCCTCGGCGTCGATTACAGCCTCACCGTCTCCTGCTATCAGGCGGATGAACAGGGCCGCGCCTGCGGCATCTGCGACGCCTGCCGCCTGCGCGCCGAAGGCTTCGCCGCCGCCGGCCTGACCGACCCGACGCCTTACCGGATTTGAGCCGGGATTGCGGCGTAAAAAAACCGGCGGGGCAAACCGCCGGTTTTTTTGGGCTAGCGGCTTACTGCACCTGCTGGATGCCGGCGATAACCCAGCCGCGGCTGCCGTCGGTCGGCTTGGTCATGTGCCAGATTTCCGCGAAGTCCTCGACCGGGCCGCCGCGCTCCTCGCGGATCTGGCCGCTGAAATGGACGCTGACGATGTAGCGGCTCCCTTCCTCGGCGACGTCGATGACCTGCGCGTCGACGCGCACGACGTCGGTTTCCTGTTGGGCGCCCTGACGCTCGGCGATGGCCAGACTGATTTCGGCGAACATTTCCGGTGAGGTGAATTCGCGGATGTCGTCGAGATTGCCGGCATCGTTGGCGGCCTGCAAGCGGATGAAATTGAGCTTGGCATTGCGGGCAAAGCCTTCGCCGTCGAAATCGGCCGGAATGTTGCCGCGCGCCGCGTCAGCCGCCGCGCCGCCGCCGGCCGGAGAAAATTCCGCGCGGACCGGCTGGCTGCCGAGGTGAGCGCCCGCTCCGGCGTACTGCATGGCGTGGCTCTGGGGCGCGGCCTGCCGGCGCGTGAAGAAGCGGAAGGCGACGATGGCGAGCATGACCAGCAGGGCGATGGTCAGGAAATTGGCGAATCCTTCGCCAAAGCCAAGGTGCGAGGCCAGGGCGGCGAGGCCGAGGCCGGCGGCGAGACCGGCGACCGGCCCCATCCACGAACGCTTCGGCTGGGCTTGCGGCGCGGCGGCGGGCGCCTGCTGCTGGCGCGGCGCCTCGACATTGCGCTGCGGCGGCGTCACCGAACGTTTCATGCCGCTCGAAGCGCCGCCGCCGAAACGCCGGGCTTCGGCATCGCTGATGTTCAGGGTGAAACCGAGGACCACGGCGGCTGCCAGGGCGAGAAATCTGTTCATGTCGTCTCCTTCAGACAAAGTTGCGCGCGTATTGTACCCAGTCGCGGCATTCCAAAAAAACATTGCATTTCTGCAAGCGGCTTCGATAAAACCGGAGAGTTCTCTGCCCAGCCAAGCGCCATCCTCCCTTATTCCGGGATGAAGCAGCGCCGGCCGCCATCCTCGAATTGCCGCAGGCCATAGCCGTAAAGCCGGCTCAGGGTCGCCGCCGTCAGGATGGCGTCGACCGCGCCGCTTTCGCAGCGGCCATCGCCGTAGAGCAGCAGCGCCCGGTCGCAGAAACGATGGGCCAGGGCCGGATCGTGCAGCACCATGACAACGCCGACGCCCTGCTCGCGGGCCATGGCGGCGAACAATTCGAGCGCCGCCATCTGGTGATTGAGGTCAAGGTGCGACAAGGGTTCGTCGAGCAGATACAAGGGCGGCGCCTGGGTCAGCAGCGTGGCGATACCCAGGCGCTGGCGCTCGCCGCCCGAGAGGGTGTGGATCTGCCGCTCCTCCATGCCGTGCAGGCCGACCGCAGCCAGCGCCGCCCGCGCCAACTCGGCATCGCCGGAGGATTCCCAGGCCCAGCGACCGAGATGCGGATGGCGGCCGGTGAGGACGGTTTCCAGCACCGTCGAGCCGAAGGGGTCGTTCTGGAACTGGCCGAGCCAGGCCCGGCGCAACGCCGCCTCGCGGGCCGGCAGCGCCGCGCCGTCGACGCCGCCGAGCAGCACCGCGCCGGCAGCCGGCGGGCGCAGACCGGCCAGGGTCAGCAAGAGCGTCGACTTGCCAGCGCCGTTGCGGCCGAGAATAGCCAGCCGCTCGCCGGGCGCCAGGGTCAGATCGAGCTGTTCGACAACGCGGCGGCCGCCGATTTCCACCGCCAGGGCGCGGGCTTCCAGCAGCGGGCTCATCGCGGCTGCCTTGAAAGCAGGAAAAGGAACAGCGGCACGCCGATCAGCGCCGTCAGCACGCCGACCGGCAGTTGCTGCGGAGCGACGACGGTGCGCGCCACGGTATCGGCCAGCACCAGCAGCGAGCCGCCGGCCAGCACCGAGGCCGGCAGCAGGAGGCGCTGGTCGTTGCCGGCGGCGAGCCGGACGAGATGCGGCACGACGAGGCCGACGAAACCGATCGAGCCGGCTGTCGTCACCGCCACGGCGGTCGCCAGCGAGGCCAGCAGATAGACCGTGTAGCGCAGCCGGTCGACGGCGACGCCCAGCGCCCGCGCCGGCATCAGACCGCGCGCCAGCAGGTTCAACTCGCGGGCGCAGGGCATGGCGGCCGCCAGCGCCAGCAGCAGCGTCAGCAGCGGCGGCCACGGGCTGCCGGCCTGGGCCAGATCGCCCATCAGCCAGAACAGCATGCCGCGCAGCTTGTGCTCCTCGGCCACCGAGAGAATCAGCGCGACCACGGCGCCGCAGCCGGCGGCGACGATGACGCCGGTGAGCAGGAGGCGGGTCTGGGTCCAACTGCCGTCGCCGTGCGCCAAACCAAAAACCAGCAGCATGGCGGCGAGCGCCCCGACGAAAGCCAGGCCGTCGATGCCGAGCGCCGGCAGACCGAGCAGGATGGCGAACATGGCGCCGACCCCGGCGCCGCCGGAAATACCCAGCACATAGGGATCGGCCAAGGGATTGCGCAACAGCACCTGCATCAGCGCCCCGGCCAGCGCCAGCAAGCCGCCGCAGGCGAAGCCGGCCAGGGCGCGCGGCAGGCGCAGTTGCAAGACGATATCGGCGCCACCAGCGCCACCATCAGCGCCGAACAAGGCCGCCAGCACTTCTGCCGGCGTCACCCGGTAGCTGCCCGCCGTCAGCGCCAGACCAAGGCTGAACAGCGCCAGCAGGGTCAGGCTGGCGAGAATGAGGATGGCGCGGTGGCGGCTGGGCATGGGGATTTAGTGCGAGTTTGATATGCATGGACGATCCCTCTCCCACTTGTGGGAAAGGGCGAGGCCGCCTGTATCTGCATTTGCAACAGGACAGCCTTGGCGCGGACTATAACGGACAGCGGTCGGACTTGCTCGCCGCGTGCGCCGTTGCTGACCGGGATAGCGGGTTTTCATCGGCTTTCCTGTGCTTTTCGGGGTTTGAGCCGGTAGCTCTTGCTGACAAAGGGAGGCTCCATGACGCCCCGGCGTTGATTGACGAGAACGGTGAGCAGAAAGCAGAAATTGCACAACATGTTGAGGAAACGGGACACTTCCGGGGGAATTTCGTGGCGCTTTTCTTCTGCCACGCGCACGAGGCAACGTAGCGCCTTTTTGGCGGTAGAGCGCGCCTGGTGCAATTCCGGCACGGGGGCGAGGCCGCGCGGGAGGACGAAATTTTTCATGCGCTCCGGCTCTCGGCCTTCGATTTCCTGCTGAAAAAAGCCGTAGCGCGCTTGCAGCCAGTCGAGATCGTCTTCGCTGACGGCAAGTTTGCCCCGGATGGAACCGTTGGCGTGCAGGGCAAGCGCCTGGAGACGTTCGAGGTCGGGCAAAAGATCGGCCAGGGCGGCATCCGTCCCGGCGGCGGAAAAGGCCATGCCGAGTTGGGCGGAAAGTTCATCGGTCAGGACTTCGTAATCGGTCAGCCAGCCGGAATCGTTGATAAAGCTGTAGCAGCAGCAGAGTATGGAGCGTTCGGATTTCATGATCGTGTTCAGGCGGGCAGGATGATGGGTGGGGAATGCGCCAAATCGACGTGGATGGGCACATTGAAGGCGTCTGACAGGGCCGCTTCGGTCAGAACGGCCTCAGGCGGGCCGAAGGCGTGGATGCGCCCCTGTTTGAGCAGGCAGAAACGGTCGCAGTAGCGGGCGGCCAGCGCGAGATCGTGGATGGCAAGGATGACGCCACGCCCCGCACGGGCATGTTGGCGCAGGATAGCCATGATTTTGGCCTGATAGTAGAGATCGAGGCTGGCAACCGGCTCGTCGGCGATGATGATGCCTGGCGCGCCGGCCAGCACCCGCGCCAGCCAGACCCGCGCCTGTTCGCCGCCGGAAAGCTGGTTGATGTTTTTCTGGGCCATGCCTTCGACCCCGGTTTCCCGCATGGCTTGCCGGATGGCTTCAGCGTCACGGTCATGCCAGGGCAGCCGCCCCAAGGTCACGATTTCTTCGACGGCGAGCGCCCATGCGCTGTCGCAAAATTGCGGCAGGAAACCGATTTGCCGCGCCCGCTCGGTCGGGTTGAAGGCGGCAAGGGGAATGCCGGAGAGGAGGATTTCCCCCGCAGCGGGCAGCAGTCCGGCCAGGCTTTGCAGCAGGGAGGATTTTCCCGCGCCGTTCGGGCCGATGACGGCAAGCATCTCGCCCGGCGCCAGCGTAAAAGAAACGGCGTCGAGGCGGTTTGCCAGCGTCAGCTTACGCGCTTCGATCAAAGCCATTCTCTACGCATCTTCCAGATAAGCCGGATAAAAAGGGGCGCGCCGATGAGGGCGGTAAGGACGCCCAGGCGAATTTCACGGCCCGGCGGCATGAGGCGGACGACCATGTCGGCGAGCAGCACGAGCAGCGCGCCGATGGCGGCGGCGGGCCACAACAGGCGCTCCGGGCGGTTTTGCGCCAGCGGCCTGGCCAGATGGGGAGCAACGAGGCCGACGAAGCCGATATTTCCGGCGGTTGCCACGGCAGACCCGACCAGGATTGCCGCCCCGAGAACGATGATGCGCCCGCCCCGCCGGACATTCAGCCCCAGGCTGGCGGCGACCTGTTCACCGAGGGAAAGGGCGGCGAGTAGCGGACGCTGCCGCCAGATGAGCGCACTGCCGATAAGGAGGGCGGGGAGGAGAAAAACGAGGTGCGCCATACCGCGTTCCGAAACAGAACCCAACAGCCAGAAAACGAGTTCCTGCATGGCGAAGGGATTGGGGGCGAAATTGAGCACGGCGGCCAGCGCCGCGCCGGCAAGGGAGGCAATGGCAAGGCCCGCGAGCAGCAAAAGCGCAGGCCGGCCCGGCCCGGCCAGCCAGAGGGTGAGGAGCAGCGTCAGCCCCGCCCCGATCAACCCGGCCAACAACGGGGCAAAGACGCCCAGCCCCGGCAGGAGGGCGTAGTAGAAGACGAAGGCGGCCCCCAGGGCGGCGCCTTGGCTGGCGCCGGTCAGGCTCGGGTCGGCCAGCGGGTTACGCAGCAAGCCTTGCAGGGCCGCGCCGGACAGCCCCAGGGCCGCACCGACGCAGAGGGCAAGCAGGGTGCGCGGCAGGCGGATTTCCCCCATGACAAGCGCGTTCAATCCCGCTTGGCCGCGCAGCCATTCAAACAGCCCGCCCAGCACGGGAACCGGCGCGGAACCGATGGACAAGGAGAGGAAAAAAGCCGCCACCAGCCCCGGCAGGAGCAGGGCGGGCGTACGCGGGATTTTCTTCATGACTGCCGGGAACTTCATGGCGTGTGCGCCCCGTGTTCTTCATTCGCAAGGCGTTCGAGTTCCTGTATCAGGCCCACGCTCCAGGGGCCTGGGCATTGCCAGCGCCAGTAATCGGTTTTGAGGCGTTGCGGCGGCGGAGTGAGCGCCTGCCATAGATGATGTTCGGCAAAGGCATTGGCCAGCGCCGCGCCGGCTGGGGCAGCCCAGAGCACGGCTTCCGGTGGGTCGCGGGCAATCTGTTCGAGGTCGAGCCGGATGATGCGGCCACTTTCGGTCAGGTAATTGCGCCAGCCGGAATGGGTCACGATGACATCTTCGAAGGTATCGCGCCCGGCCCCGATGGCGTTCGCGCCAAGCAGCAGCAGGCGCTTTTTGCCGGGAGCCCGGGCGGGCGGCAGATCCGCGGCACGCTTAAGCGGCAAGCCTGCATGGGCGAGGAATTGGCGCTCATAGTCGCGCATCTCTTCGAGCGTCTGGGCCAGCGGCAGGACTTCGACCCGGAAACCCAGGCGGCGCAACTGTTCGCGCAGGCCGATGGCGGAATATTCCCCGGTCAGAATGATGTCGGGTTTGTAGGCCGCAATGCTCTCCAGGCTGCCGTCATGGGCGGGCCAAGAGCCTTGCATCCAGGGGGCGGGGTGGAAAGGCTGCGGGAGACGCTGCATCGGGGAGAGCGCCGCGATGCGCCCCTGTTCGACGTGCAAGGCCAGCATCCAGTCCGTGCATAGGTCCAGCGAGACGATGCGCTGCGGCGCCGGCGCATGGGAAAAGGCCGTCGGCACCGCGAGACAGAAGAGGAGGGCGATGACCCTCTTCATTCAATCAGAAAAAGTCATAACGCAAACCGACGTAGAAGTTCCGTCCCTGTCCGGGATAGTTCCACCACATTTCGTTTTTCCCATCGAACAGATTGTTGACTTCCGTGCGCAAGGTCAGCTTGCCGTATTGGTCGCCGAAGTCGACCAGTTCTTTTTCCAGGCTCCAATTGACGACCGTGCCGCTCGGGCGCGCGAAATAGCTGTCGCCGGGCGGCATGGATACCGTGCCGCTGAAATCCTGAGTCAATGTCTTGCCATAATAATTGGCGTTGAGGCGGCTCTTGATTTTCAAGCCCGGATGCGCGTAGTCAATGCCGTAGCTTGCCATCCATCTCGGCGTATTGGGCAGGGTGTCATCCGATCCGTTGATGAATTGCGATCTGTCCTTGCTTTTGCGCGTTGTGAGCCAGGTAAAGCTGGCGTATGGCTTCAGGCTGTAATTCTGCTTGAATGCCTTGCCGGCATCCCAACTCAGTGAGCCTTCAAACCCGGCGATCACCGCTTTTTTCAGGTTTTGGTACTGATAACAATAAAAACCGGGACATGTGGCGGCAGGATCATAGACACCGATGATCTTGTTCTGCCAGTCGGAGTGGAAATAGGTCAAACTGGCGTTGACATGGTTCCAGTTGATGTCGCCGCCGAACTCCCAGGTTTTGCTCTCTTCGGGTTTGAGCGAGGCGTTGGCCAGGAAGTAATAAGGGCCATCGCCGCCGACCTGCTGCGGCGACGGCGCCTTGAAGCCGTCGGCGTAATTGGCGCGCAGCTTCAGCCAGTCATGCGGCAGGTAGCTGACGCCCACCGACCCGCCGGTATGGCTGTCCTTTTTCGTATCCATCACAGCGCTCGAATTTTCGTATCGGTCGTAGCGCAGACCGGCCGAGAAAATCAGGCGCTCATCGAGAAGACGAAGTTTGCCGGTCAGATAAGCGCCGGTATCCTCCATCGCCATCTTGTTGGTGTAGGAAGCGTAGCTGTATACGGAGGGGAGTTCGTATTTATACCGATCAACCCCGCCGGAAATGGTAAACAGCGATGTGTGATAATTCAACTGTGCGTTGAACATCTTGTTGTCGATAATGCTCTTGCCAGAATTAAATGCTCCATTTACTGGATCGGTGGTTTTTTGCTCATCGCGGCCAAAAGAGTAACTGAGCAGCCAGTCCAGGGCTTTACTGTCTGTCGACCCGGTATAGGAAAGCGCGGTGTTTGTATTGCGCTTGTGCAGGTCATAATATGGCCGGTTAGGCGTATTTTCACTTCCCGGACGAATGCCATCGGCCGCCGTCGGAAAATATAGCGACTGCACCAGTTCCGACTTGATTTCGGCCTGGTTGAGATTGATTCCGAGGCGATGATTCTTGGCAAAGGTATAGCCAAGATCCAGATTGTAGTCATGGTTCCTGCCGACTTCCGTGTGGTGCCAGCGCCGCCCGCCCTCGATCGTCATGTCGTCGCGGCTGGAATGCGTGCCGCCGAAGGCAAAGTCGAAACCATTCGCGGCGCCACCCAAGGCGATTTTCTGGCGTTGCAGCGCATCGCTGCCGAATCCAACCTCAACCGACGCGAACGGCTTGCCGGCCTCGCCGCGCTTGGTGATGACGTTGATGACGCCGCCCATCGCGGAAGAACCATATTGCACCGCCGAGGGGCCGCGAATGATTTCGACGCGCTCGACGTTCGCCAGACCCGCCAGCGCCAGATTGCTCATGCCGACCCGGCGGCCGTTCAGCAGGATCAATACCGTGTTTTCCAGCTCGTTGGCCATCGACAGGCTGCCCATGCCGCGAATCTGGGCATTACTGCTATCGCCCACCGTCACCACATGAAAACCTTGCTGCACCATCAGATCGGCAACCGAAGTCGCGGTCGAGGCCTTGATGTCTGCCGCGGTAATGATCGTGATGTTGCTGCTGACTTCGCGTTTGGCTTCCTGCACCCGGCTGGCGGTAACGACCACTTCGTCGAGGGTCTTGGAGGCCGGTTCGGTCGGCGTCTGGGAAAAAGCGGGCAGAGGGGAAAGGACGGCGGCTGATAGACACAGGGCCGGATATTTGCTGCGTGTTGACATGGCAATCTCCATCCGGCTCGCGTCCCCGCAGGCCGGAATCATGATGACGAAAAGGGAGATAGCGCGCGAGGCTGATGACACCCCGGCCATGAGAACCGGCGCACCGCAACCCCACGGCACCTCCATTGGTTCGCACCAGGCCGGTATCCGGGCTTGCAAGTCTTGATTCACCGCCTTCCCAGGCAGACGCCCAGTGGCACAATGGTGAATCCTCACTCGCTTACCGTTGCGGGGGCAGCAGCGGCATTGCGCCCAAGAGGGCGCGCACCGCTTTCCCGTTTAACCGCTGACCGAAAAGCCAGCAGCACCAGATGCGAAGTTGTCCCAGCCTGTCGCTACAAACGGAATTTGGCGCAACAAGCGAGGGACATATAGCCTACACGGCGCGCAGAATGCGGTCAAATTCTGGAATGGCGCGAGAAAGCCGCGCCCCCTTGCTATAAATCACTTTCAAAATAGCAACTTACTCCTTGACCAAGCGATATTCATCCCTCTATAGTGCGCGCCATGAATAACGAACTCGCCGCACTCGAAGCCAAGATTGAACAGGTCGTTGCCCTGGTTCACCAGTTGCGCGCCGAGAATGAAGTCTTGAAGAACCAGATGGCAGCGGCCGAGACCGAGCGCCTGCAACTGCGGCGAACCATGGAAACCGCGCGCGAACGCCTGGAAACCCTGCTCGACAAGGTGCCGGAAGATGCCTGAGACGAATCCCGAGGCCAATTTCCTCGATGTCAAGATCATGGGCCGCGAGTACCGCGTCGCCTGCATGCCGGAGGAGCGTTCGGCGCTGCGCTCGGCGGTCGATCTGGTCGACGACAGGATGCGCGAGGTCGCCCAGCGCTCCAAAAGCACCATCGCCGAGCGGGTAGCCGTGATGGCGGCGCTGCACATCGCTCACGAGCGCCTTTCAGAAAATGCGATTAGCATAGTCAGCGGCGAAACAGCGGTTGATACTTCCGACGCAAGGCGTAGAATTGAGGCCATGGGCGCGCGGATCGACACCGTGCTGGCGCCGCAGTCGGACATCTGACCCCGCGGCGCAAGCCCGCCGAGCGTCCCTGCGGTGTTTGTCAAGGCCATACATTCCTTGAACCAATGCTAAGGCATCGGTTGCCGACCTCCGAAACCGCTGTTGCGCGCTCGCTTCGTCGCGAGTGCCTGAAGCGGCGGGAAAGCAACCACTCTGGACCCTCGGTTCAGGATGCCGGCCTAACGGCACTCGCGGGGGCCATTCTTCAGACAGGTGGCAGAGCTTCTGCCACCTGTTTGTCCTTGCTGGAATCCTCATGATCGCCTGGCTGCCCGCCTATCTCGCGCTCGGCGCTTTTACCGGCTTTTTTGCCGGCCTGCTCGGCATCGGCGGCGGCGTGGTGATGGTGCCGCTGCTGGTCATGTTGTTCACGGCGCAGGGTTTGTCGCCCGGCGAGGTGATGCATCTGGCGCTTGGTTCCTCGATGGCGACCATTCTGTTCACCGCCATTTCCAGCGTCCGCGCCCACCACGCCCACGGCGCGGTGATCTGGCGCATCGTCGGCCACATCACGCCGGGCATTCTCCTCGGCACCCTCATCGGCACGCGCATTGCCAGTCTGGTGCCGACCCGGACGCTGGCGACGATTTTCACCGTCTTCATCTGCTACGTCTCGGTGCAGATGCTGCGCAACAGCAAGCCCAAGCCGCACCGCGAAATGCCGGGAGCGCTCGGCACCTCGGCGGTCGGCATGGGCATCGGGGCGCTGTCCTGTCTGGTGGCCATCGGCGGCGGCGTCTTGTCGGTACCCTTCATGACCTGGTGCAATGTCGAAGTCCGGCGCGCCATGGGCACTTCGGCGGCCATCGGCTTTCCCATTGCGCTCGGCGGCGCTCTCGGTTATGTCTGGAACGGCTGGGGCGTACCCGGACTGCCGCCCGGCAGCCTCGGCTTTGTCTACCTGCCGGCGGTGCTGGCGATGGTCGTCGGCAGCGTGTTCACCGCCCCGCTCGGCGCTCGCCAGACCCACCGCATGCCCATCGCCACGCTGAAAAAAGTGTTCGCCACGATTCTCCTGGCGCTGGCGGCGAAAATGCTGTGGAGCCTGTTCAGCGCCCCGTGAACACGGGCTTGCGCTTGCCCAGGAAGGCGGCCAGCCCCTCGCGGTAATCTTCGGTGCCGAGGAAGGCGAAGGAAGCGGCCTTTTCCGCCTCGTCGAGCGGCTTGCCGCTTTGCAGGCGGCGAATCCATTGCTTGTGCCAGGCCGCAACCAACGGCGCTCCAGCGGCGATGCGACGCGCCGTGGCATAAGCTTCGTCCTCGACCTGGGCATCCGCCACGACGCGGGTAAGCAGCCCTTTGGCGCAGGCTTCGGCGGCGCTCAGGATGCGCCCTTCGAGCAGGATTTCCTTCATCACCGCCGCCCCGGCCAGTTTGAGCAGACCTTCCATCTCGCCGGGATACATGGAAAAGCCGAGTTTGTTGATCGGCGCGCCGAAGCGGGCGCTCTCGCCGCTGATGCGCAAGTCGCAGACACCGGCGATTTCCAGCCCGCCGCCGATGCAGGCGCCACGAATCATGGCCACGGTGGGATGCGGGCAGTCGGCAATAGCGTTGAGCGCCGCCGCCACCTGGGCGTGGTAACGCAGCGCCTGTTCCAGCGTGGCGCGCTCGTGTGCGAATTCCTCCAGATCGCCGCCGGCAGCAAAAGCTTCGTTACCGGCGCCGCGGATGACGACACAGCGGATTTCGCCATCGCTACTAATAGTCGCCATGTGCGCCGCCAACTGCTGCCACATGGCGAGGTCGATGGCATTCAGCTTGGCGGCGTTGTCGAGCGCCAGCGTGGCGATGCCAGCGGCGGTGGAGAGATTGATTTGACCCATGTGCTTTCCAGAAAAATTACGCCTGCGGCGTAGAGGAGCGGCTGATTGTAAATTCGCCAATACTTATATCTTATATAAGATACAATAACGCTGCCAATATTCCGGTAATGATCAATAGGGGCAATCGCCGTGAGCAAGGCCATGTATGAGCGGGTGCGGGCCAATCCGAAATTCCAGCAACTGGTGACGCGGCGGAGACATTTCGCCTGGACGCTGGCCATCATCGTCCTGCTTCTGTTCTACGGCTTCGTCATGGTCGTGGCCTTCAGCCCGGCCGCGCTCGGCCAGCCGATCGCCGCTGACTCGAAAATCACCTGGGGAATAGCCGTCGTACTTTTCATGTTCATTTTCTTCTGGCTGCTAGCCGCCGGGTACGTCTACCGCGCCAATGCCGAATTCGACGCACTGACTCAGGAAGTGCTCAGGGAGGCATGGCAGGAGCAGAAATGAGGCGCCGCCTGTTCACCGCCGCCAGTCTGCTCGCCCTCACCCCGCTGGCGCTGGCCGCCGATGTCTTCAGCGTCGGCGAAAAGCAGGCTGCCAACTGGCACGCCATCATCATGTTCATGTTCTTCGTCGCGCTGACGCTGGGCATCACCTACAGCGCCGCCACCCGCACCAAGTCGACGGCGGATTTTTACACCGCCGGCGGCGGCATCACCGCCTTCCAGAATGGTCTGGCCATTGCCGGCGACTACATGTCGGCGGCCACGCTACTCGGCCTCTCGGCCATGGTTTTCGCCCAGGGATATGACGGTTACATCTATCTGCTGTGCTTCTTCGCCGGCTGGCCGATCATCCTCTTCCTCATGGCCGAACGCCTGCGCAACCTGGGCCGCTTCACCTTTTCCGACATCACCGCCTATCGCCTCGACCAGGGCAAGGTGCGCACCATGGCCGCGCTTTCCTCGCTGACCGTGGTCTGCTTCTACCTGATCGCCCAGATGGTCGGCGCCGGCCAGTTGATCAAGCTCTTGTTCGGCCTCGACTATAAACTCGCCATTTTCGCCGTCGGCATTCTGATGATGGCCTACGTCGCCTTCGGCGGCATGGTCGCCACGACCTGGGTGCAGATCATCAAAGCCTGCATGCTGCTGTTCGGCGGCACGCTGGTGGTATTCCTGGCGATGAGCATATTCGGCTTCTCCTTCACCAAGGTGCTGGGCAAAGCGATGGCCGTGCACACGCTCGGCGACAAACTGATGCATCCGGGCAGCCTTCTCGCCGACCCACTCACCGCCATCTCGCTCGGCCTTGGCCTGATGTTCGGCGCCGCCGGCCTGCCGCATATCCTGATGCGCTTCTTCACCGTCAGCGACGCCAAGGAAGCCCGTAAATCGGTACTCTACGCCTCCGGCTTCGTTGCCTACTTCTTCAACATCATCTTCCTGATGGGCCTGACCGGCATCCTGATCGTCGGCCAGAACCCGGACTTCTTCGAAAACGGCGCCATCGGCGGCAAACTGATCGGCGGCGGCAACATGCTCGCCATGCACCTCGCCAAGGCCGTCGGCGGCAACCTGCTGCTCGGCTTCCTCGCCGCCGTCGCCTTCGCCACCATTCTCGCCGTCGTCTCCGGCCTCGCCATGGCCGGCGCTTCCGCCATCTCGCACGACATCTATGCGCACGTGATCAAAAAGGGCCAGATCTCGGAAAGGGCAGAAATCCGCGTCTCCCGCATCGCCACCATCGCCCTCGGCAGCATCGCCATCATTCTTGGCATCGCCTTCGAGAAGCAGAACATCGCCTTCATGGTCGGCCTCGCCTTCGGCATCGCCGCCGCCGCCAACTTTCCGGTACTCATCCTCTCCATGTACTGGAAGGGCCTGACCACCCGCGGCGCACTCTGGGGCGGCTATGGCGGCCTGCTCTCGGCAGTGGTCTTCGTGCTGCTCTCAAAATCGGTGTGGGTAGACGTGCTCGGCTTTGCCGCCCCACTCTTCCCCTACACCCAGCCGGCGCTATTCGCCATGCCGATCGCCTTCCTGCTCGCCTTCATCTTTTCGCAAAGCGACCACAGCGTCCGCGCCAGCCAGGAAAAAGAAGCCTTCGCGGATCAATACATCCGCGCCCAAACCGGCCTCGGCGCAGTCAGCGCCGCCGGGCATTAAGCCATCGCGCAATCCGGGTAGAACGCCTGGCGAAACCAGACACAAGCCCAGCCGAACGCACGACTCGCAGAGAATACCCCTTCCGTTTGCCAGAGCGGGAAGCGAGTGCGGAGCTGTCTGTCTTGAGTAGATTGTTAGGCTCTTACCCTATTGATTGTGTAACGCCTAGAAATCAATATGTTCAAATTGAATATTTGTAAGTACAAGCAAGTGGCACTTTGTGAATAAGAGAATTGTAAGTGACCTCCCCCTCATACCCTGGTTTTGGTGCTTCCAATAGGATTGCATCAAACCGCGCCTTGATCAGTCCATTTGCGCCACTTTGCGTTTTTACTGTGCTTGGTATCGCGTAGAGCAATAGTTGGCGCGTGTCTTTCAGAGTTACTGCAACTGTGAAAACGCCTTTACTGAAATCAGTAATAACATTTATTGTTTCATTGTTGTCTGACATATCAACAACGCCATTTGAATTTTTAAGTTGAAGGTGAAATTCTGCAAAATCACCTGGAATCGAACCTGTGAGCGTGGTGTTACTCTCTTTAGACTTTGCGCTGCACTCAAGAGCGGCATTGCTTGCCCCTGCAAGGACGATTTTGGGCACAAGGAAAAACGCTAACAATATGATTCTATAAAGCATGATGAACCCCTTACGGATTAGCCTAACGCCTAAGTTCAGCCGCCGTAGGCGGTCGGCTTGAGCGCAATGTTAGGCTACTTATTGGTCGAAATGATCAAGGATCAATTGCTTGGTTTGTTTGAGATGGGCGAACAACTGGCTATCCTCGCGTAGATGTCGGTCACAGTGCGCGAGCGCATCGTGATAGCTGATGTATCGGTAATCTTGTTGCCCTATAATAACAGGAAACTGCTTCCTGACTTGGTAAAGCGGGATGTCCCTGTAAATAACCACGCGGACGTCGTACTCGGTAATCGGGCTGCTGTCCCCATGATTGTCCCACTGATACCACTCAAAACCAATGAGTAAATAAGCTATCACTTGGGGACCAAAGGCGTCATAAGGAAGGACAAGTGTTCTCTGTGCCTTGGGCGCGTCGTGTGGCTGCTCGGTGCACGAGACGAGAGACAGAACTCCGAGAGTGAAGATAAAGAGTACCGTTTTCGCGAATCGCATTTGGAGTGGCCTAACGGATAATATAACCGGCTGCCGTAGGCAGTCCGGGTTGAGCGAAAGGTTAGGTCTGTTCCTGTTTGTATGCAAATTTGGACGCATACGGCCATCGCTTACGCCAGAGTACAACGGCTAAAACTATTGACCA
>Ga0123353_10000173_pt1 | contig 81896 bp, 55 predicted proteins | sample TergutLab28metaG_3_FD_92763 | JGI IMG/M metagenome (GOLD analysis project Ga0123353, IMG submission 92763) | Labiotermes labralis P3 segment gut microbial communities from Petit-Saut dam, French Guiana - Lab288 P3 | ecosystem: Host-associated > Arthropoda: Insects > Digestive system > Gut ...
GAAATCTGAAATAAATTCCAAAATCCCAACCCAGAAAACTCCAAACGCTCCGCTGTCCAAGTCACTTGGTTAGCGGAGCGTTTGGAGTTTGTCGTTTTCTGTTTTGGGATTTGTTTCGTATTTTCGGATTTCATGCTTCGGATTTGAAATGGTCCCCTTCGAAGCGGATCGAAAAATCAGCGGATTTCGATGCGTTCGCCCTGATAAATTACACCTCCTCGGTTGACCGTCCCGATGGGCCGGAGTACTATTCCGTGTAGGAGTTTTTCCTATCTGGACTTAAAAGGATGGAGGTACATGGTGTTCAGTCAAAACCGCAGTGATTCCTCGACGGGTTCCACGATGGTGTCGTACGCCCCGATGGTGGAGATGCTTGAGCCTCGCCTGATGCTGAGCGCCCCCACGCTGTCGATTCCGGGGCCTGGCGACAATCACTTCGTGACACAGGGCGACTCGCTGACGGTCGTATACACCGCCACCGCCGGCAGCAGCGCCACGGTGACGTTTTCCGTCAACGTCACGAACAGCGTCCTCTCCACCGCCACGGCCATTCCCGTGGCGACGAATCAGCCCCTGGGCGCCAACGTCATACTGAGCATCGACACCAGCGGCCTGCTTCCGGGACGGTATTACCTCCACGGCTCCGTCACCGACAGCGACGGCGTCACAACGAGCGCGGTCTGGAACGACATCCTGATCGTCGCGCCCGCCGATAACGCGGCCTTCTCCTACGTGCGGATCGACACGTCCCTGGGCATGATCGTGCTGGAACTGGACCGCGCCACCGCGCCCATTACGGTGGCCAATTTCCTCAATTACATCAACACCGGATTCTACGGCGACACGATTTTCCACCGCGTCTCGACGACCGGCAATCTGATCCAGATGGGCGCCTACACGGCAGAGTACGAGTTCAAACTGCCCTACTCGAGCATGACGAACGAGAATCTCGCGTTAGGCAACGACAGCCTGCCCAACCTGCGCGGCACGATTGCCATGGCCTACGAGATCACCTCCAACACCCGGTACAATGCGCAGTTCTTCATCAACACCGCGGACAATCCGGGCTATGACTACGTGGAGGGTTTTCAACTGAGCAACTGCGTCTTCGGGCGCGTGATTATCGGCATGGACGTGGTCGACGCCATCGCCGCCCTGGCGACGACGACGGTGGTGGCCCAGAACGGCGCGACGCTGCCCAACGCGCCGATCACGCCGGTGACCGTTCTGTCCACCGTCGCCGACAAGGCCGTCGCGAGGGTGCTTCACAACGGCCAATCGGTGGCCTCCGGAAGGACGCTACCCAACGGCGCGCCCAACCCGATCGACTGGTCCGGCGCCGGCACCGACATGGTGTTCACCCTCCGCAACGACGGAGCGGTCGCCATGGACGTCGGCACCGTCGTCCTCAACGAGGCCATCGGATTCTTCGTCAAAACGCAGCCCGGCGTGGCCGTCCTTCAGCCGGGCGAGTCGACCACCTTCACCATTTCGCGAACCTCGATGGACGACGAAGGCCGATACGCCGAAGTCTCCTTCGCGACCAACGGCACCGCGAGCGGCGCGTACTCGTTCGCGATCACGACCAACCGTCAGCCGACGGCCGAGCCGCAGGACCTGCGCATGACCAACAACGGCGTCGTCGTCGGCGTGCTCGTCGGGCACGACGCCGAAACGCCCGACCACGAACTGACCTACATCGTGCTCTCGCAGCCGATGCACGGGTACGTCGAGATCGTCGGCAACATGTTCTATTACACCATCGACTCCACGTACAACGGGGCCGACTCCTTTACCTTCGGCGTGATCGACACCGGCTTCGGCGCGTCGCCCCCGCGGATGTCCGAGCCGACGACGATCACGCTCTCGGGCGGCTTCCGCGCGGAATTCGACGCCAAGGGCGTGTACCTGTTCGACGAACCGACGGCCACCAAGCCCAACACCGGCAAAATCACGCTCCAGAACGGCACCGGCAGCCTGTTCATCAACGACGACGGCTCGATCGGGCGGATCTTCATCACCAGTTCGAACGACAAGACCAACCTGAACATCTCGACGTCCATGAAGGCCGGCGTGACGGTGTACGGCATCGAATCCACGGGCCCGATCGCGTCCATCAAGGGCAATACCGTCGACCTCCGCGGCTTTGACAGCGCCGAGGCCAAGGCGATGTTCGACGACTTCGTCGCCCTGTCAGCCAGCCTGGGCATCGACGCCTACGACCTCATCAAAGGCACCGTCGTCATCGGCGCATCCACCAACCCGAAAACCACCGTGTCGATGACCTTCCTCAATGTCACCGACGCGATCATCGTCTCGGCCATGCCCGTCAAGGAAATCAAAACGGAAGCCGCCGCCACGTTCGCGTCCAGCCTCACGCTGTTCGCTCCGTCGATCGACACCCTTTCCATCAAGGGCAGCCTGCAACTCCTCGCGAAGGTCACGGGCAATTTCGGCTCGATCAAGGCCAACGACCTGAAGAACAGCACGCTGACGGTCGGCGGGACGTTCAAGGGCTTCTCCTTCAAGGGCGACGTGCTGAACTCGACGTTCATCGTCACCGGCGAGGTCAACGAACTGTCCGCGGGCAACTGGCGAGACAACACCGTCACGCTCGGCGGCGTGCTGAAGAAACTCAACGTCAAAGGCGACGTGTCGAACTCGACCTTCACCGTGGCCGGCGACGTCAACGAACTCAACGCCGGCAACTGGTTCAACAGCGACATCACCCTCAGCAAGGCGCTGAAGAAGCTCAACGTCAAGGGCACGGTGGAGAACTCTGTCATCTATGTCGTCGGCGGGATCACCGACCAACTGTCCGCCAACGAATGGCGCAACAGCCCCGTGACGACCGGCGGCATGCTGAAAAAGGTGAACGTCAAAGGCACGGTCTCGGATTCGCCCTTCGTCGTGGCCGGCGACGTCAACGAACTGTCCGCGGGCAACTGGCTCCGCAGCAACATCACCTTCAGCAAAATCCTCAAGAAACTCAACGTCAAGGGCACGCTGGAGGATTCCGTCATTTACGTCGTCGGCAACATCGACGAACTGGCCGCCAACGAGTGGCGAAACAGCCCCGTGACGGCCGACGGCTTGCTCAAGAAACTCAACGTCAAGGGCACGGTCTCGGATTCCCCCGTTGTCGTGGCTGGCGACGTCAATGAACTGAACGCGGGCCATTGGCTCCGCAGCAACATCACCCTCAGCAAGACGCTGAAGAAGCTCAACGTCAAGGGCACGGTGGAGGACACAACCCTCTACGTCGTCGGCGGGATCACCGACCAACTGTCCGCCAACGAATGGCGCAACAGCCCCGTAACGACCGACGGCATGCTCAAGAAGGTGAACGTCAAAGGCACGGTCTCGGATTCGCCATTCATCGTGGCCGGCGACGTCAACGAACTGTCCGCGGGCAACTGGCTCCGCAGTAACATCACCTTCAGCAAAATCCTCAAGAAACTGAACGTCAAGGGCACGGTCGCGGATTCGACATTCACCGTGGCCAGCGACGCCAACGAACTCAACGCGGGCGCGTGGGTCAACAGTCCCGTGAACCTCGGTGGCGCGATCAAGAAACTCAACGTCAAGGGCGACGTGTCCGGCTCGACCTTCACCGTGGCCGGCGATGTCGGACAACTGGCCGCCGCCAACTGGCTCGGCAGCAACATCACCCTCAGCAAAACGCTCAACAACCTCAACGTCAAGGGCGCGGTCGCGAACTCCACAATCCACATCACCGGCGACATCAACCAACTGTCCGCCGGCGAGTGGCGCAACAGTCCGCTGACGGCCTCCGGCGCGGTCAAAACCTTTGCCGTCAAGGAAACGGTGTTGGACACGAACGTCAATATCACCGGCGACGTGGGACAACTGTCCGCCAACAACTGGCACACCAGTCCCGTGTCGATCGGCGGCACACTCAAAACGTTCGCCCTCAAGGGAACGATCGCCGACTCGAACGTCAACGTCGCCGGGGCCGTCGAGCAACTCTCCGCGGGCGAATGGAGCAACAGCCACGTCGATCTCAGCCAAACGCTCAAGACCTTTGCCGTCAAGGGCGTAATGGTGAACTCGACCGTTAACGTCACCGGCAACGTCGGGCAACTCTCCGCCGACGAATGGCGCAACAGCAACGTGACCCTCGGCGGCGCGCTCACGAATTTTGCCGTCAAGGGCGAGATGCTGAACACCAAGCTCGTCGCCGACGGCGTGGTTGGCACGATCAAGGCCGCCAGCCTCAAGGACGTCGGGCTGGACCTTCGCGACGCCCTCGCCAACCTCACCGTGACCGACTGGGTCGACGACAGCACGGTCGTCGCGAAGAACATCGCCACGGTCAACATCGGCGGCGCCCGGCGGACCCACTTCGGCGCGGGCGTGGACTACACGCTGCTGACCACGCGGAACGTGGAACAGGGCGACCCTCTGCCGACGGGCATGATCACGTCCTTCACCGTCAGCGGCGTGAGCAGGCACGTCGGCGATTCCTTCGTGGACAGTTCCATCTCCGCCGGCGTCGGCACCGTCGCCATCACCAACTGGGACGGCCTGCGAGGCCTCTACGCCCCCAACGACAAAATCGGCACCGGATCCGGCACGCCCGTCACGCTGAAATTCACCACCACGCCGGCCCCGTTCACGGCGGACGATTTTATTCACAGACTGTTCTGAAAATCCGAAACACGAAAATGAGATGGTTGCGTTGAAGGCGCGTCGTTTTGACGTGGAAAACGGAACGACTTGCCTCCCCGGCCTCGCGTGATGTGTGCCGGCCCACATCACGCGAGGCCGGAGAGACCGCTCTGTTTGTTTTCCGAGTCGAATCCACACCCCGACAACGCTACCGTCTCCATTTGTTTCGGATTTCGAATTTTGGATTTCGTGTTTGTCTCGGCCGCTACTCGTCTTCCCGAAGACATATCGCCCCGACCGGGCAAGCGGCGGCGATTTCCACGGCGCAGCACGTCAGGCTTTCGCGCATCGACCGGCCCAGCGGCACGCCGACGCGGACGCCAAACCCTCGCCCGATGAACGCCAAACCGAACGCCTCGCCCCGCCGCCTGGCGAGTTGCACGCACAGGCCACACGAAATGCACTTGCCGCTATCGTAGACCACCAATTCATGCGTGTCGTCGATGACGACCTCGCGCCGAGGCCCCGCCGCCGCACCGCCAAGCCCGCCGCCCCTGGCCGACACGCCGTATTCCGCCGCCCATCGCCGTAATGTGCAGGGCCAACCCGCCGGGGCCACGCCGCCGCCCGCTTTGCGACAATCGCAACGCAAACACCGCCCCGCCTCCGTAGCATGGACGTCTCGCCCGCCACGTGACGCGGGCGTCCCGTCCGCGTTGTGCGCTCCATGGGCCTTGTCAATAGAAGTCGCCACGCGGGCCAACTCCTGCAATTCCGCCTCGCCTGGCGACGCCAGACGGCACGTCCAAGGCCGTGGGGGCGGCATAAATTCTCGCCCCGCCAACATCGCGTCGATCGCCTCCACCGCCGCCAATGCCTCCGCGCCAGCCCGGACCGCCAACCGCCCCGCCAACCCTGTCACCGCGCCGGCGGCGAACACGCGATCCATCGACGTCCGGCGGCACGCGTCAACCGTCACGCCGCGAGGCCCCGTCGCCAACCCCAGCGCCTCCACCGACGACGCCCCCGTCGCCAGCAGCACCGCGTCGAACTCCCCCGTCAACGCAGCCAACGCAGCCGCCGTCTCCACCGCGTGGGCATAACGAAACGCCACACCGGCAGACTCGATCACCGCCACGTCCGCCGACAACACCGCCGCCGGCAAGCGATCCGCCTCCACCTGTCGCAACCCGCCCCCCGCCAAAGCCGCCGCCTCCAGTACGACCACGTCGTGTCCCCGCCATCGCAAAAACCACGCCGCCGACAACCCGGCAGGCCCGGCCCCCACGACGGCGACGCGAAAACGTGACGCGGGCGTCTTACGTGGCGCGGGCGTCTCGCCCGCGCTGTGCGTTCCATGGGCCTTGTCAGTAGAAGGCGTCAAATCGCCTTCGCCATCCCGCGCGGGCAAGATGCCCGCGAGACACGAGGGCGAGACGCCCTCGTCACATGACGCACCACGCGGGACGCCCGTGCCACGTGCCATGTCCGCGACGGCCGCTTTGAGCGCGCAGATCGTCACAGACCCATCGAGTTTTTTCCGTCGGCAGGCGTGTTCGCACGGGGCGGGGCAGACGCGGCCCAGCACGCCCGGCAGCGCGATGCGCGACCGCACCGCGTCGGCAGCCTCCGCCCATCGGCCGACCTGGATCCGCCGCAGCATGCGCGGAATGTCCATCGCCGCCGGGCAGGCCTGCTGACACGGCGCGACACAATCGCCCGCGTGATCGCTCAACAGCAGTTCGAGGGCGGCCCGCCGCGCGTCGCGAACGTCCGCCGCGTCGCTGTGCACGACCATGCCGTCGGCCGCCGGTGTCGCGCAGGCCGGCGCCAACGCCTCGCGACCCTCCACCCGCACCACGCACACAAAGCACGACGTGCACGGCTCAAATCCACGAAGATGACACAACGTGGGAATCGCCACGCCGGCGGCGGCGGCAACATCGAGAATCGTCGCGCCGTCGGGCACGGACACAGATTGGTTGTCGATGGTCACGTTCATGATGCACCGTCAAAAAAGCCAATAGCCATCAGCCACAAGCCACCAGGTATGGCGAAGCCTGTTACCTATCACACGATCCTGATTCTCACGCTCATGCGTATCCCGTCCCGCGATCACTGCCTTTTCGCCAATGTCGATCCCTACCTTGTGGCTAGTGGCTTGTGGCTAGTGGCTGCCGTTTCTCCGTGCTCATCGCGCCCGTCGGGCAAACGGTTCGGCAGATGCCGCATCGCGTGCACAGCGCGTCGTCGACGTCGTGGCGGCGGTATGGGCGCATCGCGACGGCGTCGACGGGGCAGTGCTGGGCGCAGCGCGTGCAGCCGATGCACGACGGGCCGACCACGTACCGCACGAGGGCTTTGCATTGGCCGGCGGGGCAATGGCCCTGGACGTGGGCGTCGTATTCGTGGCGGAAGTATCGCAGCGTCGAGAGCACGGGGTTTGGCGCGGTTTTGCCGAGTCCGCACAGGCTGCCCTGGCGGATGAGTTTCGCCAGCCGCTCGAGTTCGTCCACGTCGCCGGCGGCGGCCTTGCCTTCGCAGAGGGCGGTGAGAATGTCGAGCATCCGCCGCGTGCCGACACGGCAGAACGTGCACCGCCCGCACGATTGGTCCTGCGTGAATTCAATGAAATACCGGGCGATTTCGACCATGCAGTCGGCCTCGTCAAGCACGACGAGCCCGCCGCTGCCCATGATCGCGCCCGCCGATATCAGGGCCTGGTAATCCACCGGCGTGTCGGCCAGGGCCGCGGGAAGGCATCCGCCCGACGGTCCGCCGATCTGGACGGCCTTGAACGTGGCGCGGGCGGACGCTTCCATCGTAACACGGGCGTCTCGCCCGCAACGTGACGCGGGCGTCTCGTCCGCGTTGTGTGCTCCATGAGGCTTGTCACTGGAGGACACCACATCGTCTTCGCCATCCGGCGCGGGCAGGATGCCCGCGTCACGTGAAGCGCACGCACATGCACTCGTTCCCACGCCGCCGCCGATGTCCTGCACGATCTGGCGCAACGTCACGCCCATCGGCACTTCGATCAGTCCGCCGCGCGCGACCTTGCCCGCCAGCGCGAACACTTTCGTGCCGCGGCTGGTCTCCGTGCCCATCTCCGCCAGCGCCGCCCCGCCGTGCCGCAGAATCCACGGCACCGTCGCGAACGTCTCGACGTTGTTCACCAGCGTCGGGCGGCCGTGCAGGCCTCGCGTCGCCGGAAACGGTGGGCGAAGCCGCGGCATGCCCCGCTGCCCCTCGAGCGACGCGATCAAGGCCGTCTCCTCGCCACACACGAACGCCCCCGCGCCAAGCCGAACCTCGACACGCAACGCGTCGCCGCCGTCGCGCCCGCCCAGCAGGCCCGCGTCGCGGGCAGCCTCGATCGCCGCCGTCACGCGCCGCACCGCCAGCGGATACTCCGCGCGAATGTAAAAAATCAACTCCCGCGCCCCCACCGCGTGCGCGGCAATCGCCATGCCCTCCAGCACGCGGAACGGATACGACTCCAGCAGCATGCGATCCATGAACGCGCCAGGATCGCCCTCGTCACCGTTGCAGATCACGTACGCACGCTCAACCGTAGCATGGGCGTCTCGCCCATGAGTCGCACGGGCATCCTGCCCGTGCTTGTCGCGTGGCGGCGATGTGTCGTTTGCATTGAGTTGAGATATGAAAGTCTGATCGTTTGGTAGCGATGGCATGGGCGAGACGCCCATGCGACTCACGGGCGGGACGCCCGTGCTACGATTGCTGCCGCAAACCGCGTCGCGGACGCTTTGCCATTTCCGCCACGTCGGGAACCCGGCGCCACCCCGGCCTCGCAGGCCGCTCTCGCGAATCGCCGCAATCACCGCCTCGCCCGTCATCGCCCGCGCCCGTTCCAGGGCGTCCCAGCCGCCCATCTGACGATATTGCGCCAAATCCAGCGGATCCAACTGCCCGCAATGCTCCGTCGCGACGTGCCGTTGAGGCCCGAGGTACTCCGCCGCAGGCCCCGCGTCGAGCGCCATCGCCGCGACGGCCTCGCCGGGATCGCCCCACAGAAAATCCAGCCCCGCCGCCACCGCCCGCGCCAGCCGACGCCCCGCCCCGACAGGCCGAAAGTGACGCAACACCACCGACTCCACGTCCCCAGGCTGAACCTGCGCGTACAGCGACGACCGCCCGTCCGGCTCGACGATTTCCAGCAGCGGCGTCTGATGACACATGCCCACGCACCCGACGTTCCGCACGCGGGCCTCCAGCCGCCACCGCGACAGCACACGCTCGAGCGCCTCCATCACCGCCGCGCTGCCCCGCGCCTGACAACACGAACCCAGCCCCAGCAAAATCTCGCCCGTCCTACGTGGCGCGGGCGTCCCGCCCGCGTTGTGCGCTCCATGAGCCTTGTCTCCGGAAGACAAACAATCCTCTTCGCCATCCGGCGAGGGCGAGACGCCCTCGGGACACGCGGGCAAGATGCCCGCGCCACGAGCCTCGCCACGCGACGTCCGCAACGCCTGAAAATCCGTCAACACCCGGCCCGCCGACGTCGGCGTGAGATGGCCGAACGTCACCTCGTCGATCTGCACCGCCGGCGCCAGCGTGCAACAGCCTAAACACGCCACGCGGCGAAGCGTGTACAAGCCGTCCGCCGACGTGTCCGCCTCGCCCGTCAGCGACAACTGCTTGGCGAAGGCGTCGTACACCGCCTCGGCCCCGCGGACGTGGCAGGCCGTCCCGTTGCACACGCTGATCAGGTGCCGCCCCACGGGCCTCCGCCGGAAATGCGAATAGAACGACGCCACGCCCTCAATCTCCGCCGCCGCGATCGACGTCCGCCGGCAGACGTGCTCCAACGCCGCCCCCGGCAAGTACCCGTAGTGCTCCTGAATCGCCTGCAAAATGCCAACCGTCGCCGCCACCTCCCCGCCAAGCCGGGCGAGAATCGCGTCCACGGGGGACAGGTCAAGTTGTTCCACATCAAGGGACATTTGTAGCGTATTTTAACCACAGAGACACAGAGGACACAGAGAAAACGACGCGGAAACCGCCGTAGTGAGTGACCTTCTTTTCGGGCAGTGGCACGGGTGGTCATGCCATCTGGATGGACGTTCAAAAGGCTGGACATCCCAAGCCCCGGCCAGGGGCGCCTTGGGTAGCCCAGGGCAAGCCTGTACTCAGGCGCGGCCCTGGGGATAGGGTTGGGGGAAATTCTTTCATCGTGCCTGACGCCACTGGCTGAGGTCACACCGTCGCGTGAGTACGGTATCGAACGACTCGCACATTCCCCTGTTCACGTCGTTCGAAGCCGTGCAGGCCCGCGTGCGCGACCTCGGCCAGTGGCGTCAGGCACGATGAGGAAGCGAAAACCTTTTGTACCCAGGGCTCGCCGAGTACGGCTCACCCTGGGCTACCCAACGTCGCCCCTTCGGGGCTGTGTGCCGGCGCTGCCACGCGAGATCGGGAAGGCCACTCGGCTCTTTTCCATGCAACGGTGCTATAGTCTCGAAAATTCGCGAAATTCGCGGCTACGTCGTTTCCGTGAAAACGCACGGCGCGATGGCGGACAAATCCTGCAACCGTTCGGCCAGGCCTGACGGGACGATGTTTGTGTGGCCGCCGTTGATGGGCAGGGCTTCGCGGGTGAATTCTTCGCGGACGGCGTCGACCCACCATGGGCCGAAATAGTGGGAGAAACTTCCCAGCACGATGACCTGCGGGGCGATGAGGTCGGCGAGCATGCCGCAGACCTGCCCGGTGCGACGGGCGGAGACGAGGAGGACGTCGCGGGCGTCGGCGTCGCCTTGTTGCATGAGCGCGTGGAGCTGCCGGGCCGTCACGACCAGCGGGGCTGTGGGCTGTAGGCTGTGGGCTGTAGGCGCAACAGGTGATTCGCCACACGACGTTCCGCACGAGGCGTCGGCTGCGCCTACAGCCTTCAGCCTACAGCCTACGGCCTGCAAAGCGTCTTCCATGCCGTTGCGGGCGGGCGCGGCAAAGCGTCGCGGAAACATCATCGCCGCCAATTTTGGCAGGCCCTCGCCGCCGCAGAACGACTCCGCGCACCCGGCCTTGCCGAACATCACGGGCCCGTCGTCGGCGACGCGCACGTGGCCGATTTCCGGCGACTGCCCCGCCGGGCCTCGCAGGATCCGCCCGTCGATCATCACGCCCGCGCCGAACCCCGTGCCGCACGTCAGATACGCCGCGTGCGTCGCGCCGGAGGCCGCCCCCCACAACCACTCCGCCTCCAGGCAGGCGGCCGCGTCGTGCTCCACCACAACGGGCAGGCCCAACTCGCGCCGCAGCATCGCCGTCAGCGGAATGCGATCCCAGCCCGGCAGATGCGGCGGCGAAAGAATCTCGCCCGTCCGCGTGTTCAAAGGCCCGCCGATGCTCACGCCCACCCGCGCGATGGACGCGAACCGCCCCCGCAACGCGCGGGCGTGCTCCAGAAACACCGCCAGCATGCGCGAAGGCCCTTCGTGCGCGTCGCTCGCCCACGCCTGGCGCGCGAGCACCTCACCGCACACCGTGCCCACCACCGCAGCCGACTTCGTGCCGCCAACATCCCAGCCGAGAATCAATTCGTCGTTTCGCATAATCAATCCACCCATTCCGGAGGCTCGCTGAACGTGGGCGTGGGGGCCTCCACTTTCCACTGATATTGTCGCATCATCGTGTGGGCAGCCTTAGCCGGATTCGTGTGCGCCTCCAACTCCTCGAACTGCTCGAGATTGGCATACGAATACAGGAGTCGATTGTATGCGGTCGCCGCGTCGAGCACGTGCGCGTCGTTCACGCCAGCCATGTCGATGCCTGACTCCGCCAGCAACGCCCGCGCCGCCGCCAGCGATGTCAACTCCGCCGGCACCGGCTTGCCAAGCAGTTTCGCCAGCGTCGGTGCGATCGTCGGCTCGCCCTCGCCGGTCGTCGCCACGTCCATCAGGCCGTATTCCTTCAGCAGAATCGCCCTGGCCGTCTCGGGATCCTTCGCCGCCAGCACGACGCCCGCCTGACGCAGCGCCGCGCGCCGCACGACACGAATCGGCTGGCGAGTCACCTTCGTCACGCCGCGCAACACGGCCTCGTCATCCAGCAGGGCCGGCGACATGCACACCCGTTCGAGAAACCCCTCCGCGACGTCGGTGAACCAACGCTTGTCCCGCCACGTCCCCGGCGACGACAGCAACGCTGCCAGCGTCCTCACCCGGCCTGTCTGAAATTGCCGATCCACCAACTCCCGCGCCAGATGCGACTCCCGCGGCGTGATGAACAACCCGTCAGGATCATCCAGAAGCTGATCCAACTCCGCCACGAGCCCCTGCACGGAATCCGTCACGGCAGCATCCCCGCCGCCGGCCTCCGGGTTGGATACCGCACGATTTGCGGAATCGTTGCCATCCCGCCCGCATGCCACACACAACATCGCCACGACGACCATCACGCCGCTCTTGAAAATAGTTCGCAAAGTTTCTCCTACCCACGCGCCACGGGCACGCGGGAAAGATCGTACCATACTCTTGCCACTTGTCACGGCCCTTGTTACTCCAGACAACCGCACCGCGCCGTCGGCTTCCGAAATGTTTTCGCTGTGCTCCTCCTCGCCGCTGTGGTAAAACCGTTTCGTCGCCCCGGATCCCCCGCGAAAACATGGAGCAGGAACGAACGATATGCCGATAACAGTACCCATACGACGCAAACCCGGATGTGAGGATGTGCCGTTGCCGTGTTACATGAGCGAGCACGCAGCCGGCATGGATGTGTGCGCCGCGTGCGAGAGCGAGGTGGTGATTGCGCCAGGCGAAATCAAGCTGGTGGCGTGCGGGTTTACCCTGGCCGTGCCGACGGGGTTTGAGGCGCAGATTCGGCCTCGCAGCGGGCTGGCGGTCAAACACGGGCTGATCGTGCCGAACTCGCCGGGCACGATCGACGCGGATTATCGCGGCGAAGTGTGCGTGATTCTGGGCAACATCGGCCAGGAGCCGTTCACGGTGCGTCGCGGCATGCGAATCGCCCAGATGGTGATCGCGCCGGTCACACGGGCGACGGTCGCCGAAGTGGCCACGCTGGACGAAACCTCCCGCGGGGCCGGTGGATTCGGACATACGGGAATGTGAGACGTAGCATGGGCGTCTCGCCCGTGGCCAAGGTTGGCAAGAACGCTGTGACATAAAGGTGTTGTTGCCCCCATATTGACTTCAACGCGTCCTCTCCAAGGCCGCTTTGCATGGGCGAGACGCCCGTGCTACGGAGTTTCTTCTAGCCAAACGGCTCGGAGACGGTATACTGACGATACCCTTGGGAACAGGGACTACAAAGGCTACGGATGGCCAAGAAGCAGGACAATTCGGAACTGACCGAGAGCCGTCGATTCATTCGATACGTGTTTGCGTGCGTGCTGTGCGGGCTGCTGGCGTTGGCGTGGCTGAGCATGCTGACGTTCAGTCCCGACGATCCTCCGGCGACGCGGACGGTTTGTCCCGGCGCGGAGATTCACAATTACGCGGGCTTTTTCGGCGCGTATTTCGCGCACACCATGCGGTACTGGATCGGCTGGGGATCGCACGTGGCGTTGCTGGGCATGTCGATCGGCGCGGTGGTATTGTTGATCAATCAGCGGATCAAGGATCTGCCCTGGCGAATCGCGGGGCTGTTGATTCTGACGGTCGCCAGCAGCGCGACGGCGTATCTGCTCGACCCGGCCAGCGGCGCGGACGTCGACGCCAATTCGTGCGGCATTCTCGGCGCGAGCGTCGGGGCCGCCCTGGGCGTGTTTGAGACGACCGGCGCGTGGATCGTCATTTCGGCGGTGCTGGGGATCGGGCTGCTGCTGACGGCGGACAATCTCGTGTTGCGGCTGCCGGCGCTGATCGGCAAGGCGGCGCGGAAGACGAGTCAGGCGCTGCCGGCGGCGATTGCCGTACTCAGGCCCCGCAGCCCCGAGCCGGCCACCGAAGGCCCGCGCACCAAGTCCCCCGCCGCCAGGCCGCGAGGCGAAGCCGCCGAACAGAAAAAAGATCATGACGACGCCATGGCGTCGCCCGCCGGCAAAAAACCGGCCGAGAATTCCCCCGCCGTCCCCGCCGCGCCGGCCAGTCCGCGCGTCGCCCTCGACAAACCCGCGGAAAAGCCTGCCGCGAATCCCAATGAAAATATACCCGCCGCTCCGCCCGATCGCGACCGTTCGCCGACCCCACCGCCCCCGGCCGTCGTCGCCAAACCCGCCGTGGCGAAACCGCCGGAAAAACCCGCGAAATCCGCCGAAAAATCCGGCGACCACGCCGTGCAGCTCACGCTGCCGCTGACGACCCTGCTGGCCGAACCGACCGGCGGATATCTCGCCAGCCAGGAAGCCCAAGCCGACCAGAAACGCGCGATCCTCCAGCAGACGCTCAACGATTTCCAGGTCGCCGCCCAGGTCGTCGGGCACATGACCGGACCTGTCATTACCCTGTATGAACTCTCGCTCGCGCCCGGTGTGAAGGTCAGCCAGGTGGCGAGTCTGTCCAACGACATCGCCCGCGCCCTGGCCGTGCCGGGCGTTCGCATCGTCAGCCCGCTGCCCAACAGGGACACCATCGGCGTCGAAGTGCCCAACCTCCAAAAGGAAGTCGTCCGCATCCGCGAACTGATGGACATGAGGCCGGACGCGGAGAAAAAGATGGCCCTGCCGCTCTACCTCGGCAAGGACGCCGGCGGCGGAGCGATCGTCTCGGATTTGGCCAAGATGCCGCACATGCTCATCGCCGGCACGACCGGATCGGGCAAGAGCGTCTGCATCAACACCATCATCATGTCCCTGCTGCTGACGCGCCCAGCCGACGAGGTGCGGTTCATTCTCGTCGATCCGAAAATGGTGGAAATGGCCGCGTTCGAGAACATCCGGCACCTGCTCTGCCCGGTCGTCAACGACATGAAGCGGGCCGAGGAGATTCTCGAATGGGCGGCCACCAAGATGGACGAGCGGTACGAGCTGCTCAAGGACGCGATGGTGAAAAACATCGCCCAGTACAACCAGCTTCCGCCGGAGGAGATGTACAAGCGGATGGGTATCGAGGACGAGGAGGAGAAAAATCACGTCCCGACACGGCTGCCGTACTACGTGATTATTATCGACGAGTTGGCCGACCTGATCATGACGAACAAGGAGGTCGAAGGCCATATTATCCGCATCGCGCAGAAGGCCCGCGCGGTGGGCATCCACCTGATTCTCGCCACGCAGCGACCCAGCGTGAACGTCGTGACGGGCCTGATCAAATCGAACATGCCCAGCCGGATCAGTTTCAAAGTCGCCAGCCGGCAGGAGAGCCGCATCGTGCTCGATTCCAACGGCGCCGAAGTGCTGCTGGGCCAAGGCGACATGCTGTTCCTTCAGCCGGGCATGGGGCCGCTGGGGCTGATGCGGGCACAAGGCACGTACGTCGACGACGGGGAGATTCACAAGGTCGTCGAGTCCATTCGCAGCCAGGGCGATCCGCAGTACAACACCGAACTGATGAAGATTGGCTCGGCCGACCTCGACGGCGAGGGCGCCGGCGACCGCGACGAACTGTTCGACAAGGCCGTCGAAGTCGTTCTCGCCAGCCAGCGCGGCAGCGTCTCGCTGCTCCAGCGGCGGCTTGCGATCGGGTACAGCCGTTCGAGCCGCATCATCGACCAGATGGCCCAGGCGGGCATCCTGGGCGACTACAAAGGCAGCCAGGCCCGCGAGTGCCTGATGACGCTCGAAGACTGGCAGGTCTTCAAAGCGTCCGTCGCCGCCGACCAGAGCGGCGCCAACAGCGCCGACGGCGAACCGACAAGTTCATGATTTTCCGCGATTTTCCGTGAAGATTCAGGGATGAAACGATTGACACAAATATGGCTTGCCGGTTTGCGCTATAAAACGTTCCTGACGATGAAATATTTTTGCCGCGAATTACGCGAATTTTCGCGAATTCTTATGAACGATAGGATATTCAAAACCCCGGCAGGAAGTATCTTTCTTAACCCCGGCAGGGGTGCCTTGGGTAGCCCCCTGCTTCGCTCTTCGAGCTACACAGGGTAGCGGTACTCCGCGAACACTGGGCTACCCAAGGCGCCCCTGCCGGGGCTAAGACTATCCAACCTTCCGCGAAAAATTCGCTTATTTCAAAGAAATTCGCGGGAATTCGCGGAATTCGCGGCCAAAAACTTACACGCCATCCACCAGCAGAATCTTCGTCTCGTACGGTTTCATCGTGAAGGCGGCCTGGCTGGTCTTGCCGACGGCTTTGAACGTCACCTTCTTCTCGTTCCAGATGTCCTGGGCGGACGAGACCTTCGCCTGCAACGTCAGCGTCGCGCGCGTCGTCTTGTTGAAGCCGTTGAAGACGAACACCATCTTCTTGCCGCCGCCTTCGAGGTATCGCACGAACGTGTCCGGGTTGCCCGTGCTCGCCCAGTTCGTCACGCCCGCGTCGGCGTTGATTTTGCCGAAGACCTTCCGCATGGACGGCGTTTCGCTGATGATGTACTCCATCAGCAGGCTCGTGCCGAGGTAAATCGCCTTGCCCTTGCCGAAGCTGTTCACCGTCACCGCGGCCCGGCCGTCGGCGTATTTGCCGATCACCTTCGCGCCCTGCGGCACGAGGATTTCCTCGAAGAAACGGCTCGGCACGGCCGTCGCGCCGAACTTCACCGTCATCTCCTGCCTCGTCGAGACGATCTCGCGACGCACGCCGAAGACCTTGTCCAGCCCGGTCGACGGCACGACGTCGGCGGAGTAATTATCCATCTCGATCGCGCCCAGCGACGGCTCGCAAATCAGCGTCCCGCCGTTTTCCACGAATGTCGTCAGCTTTTTCGCCACGTCCGGCTGAACCTGCAACGGCAGCGGAACATACAGCACCTTGTACTTGCTGTAGTCGTCGTTCACCGCGTCGGAGTCGGCGCGGACGATGTCGATCTGATGGCCCAGGTGTTGCAGCAGCCGGTTCGTGCCCAGATAAGCGGCCAGGTACGCGTTGAGGTTGCCCTCGGCGAAGAACGTCAGCATCGCGTTGCGCGGACTGTAGCCGATCGCCACCTGCGACGCGGGCGGCTTCATCGACTGGAACAGTTTTTCGTTGCCGTTGATCACGCGGCCGATCTTCGCCGCCGCCTCCAGCCGCTCGTTCGGCGTGCCGTCGAGGTTCACCAGGTTGAAGCCGTACTCCGCGCCAAACTGCTCCGTGCGGAACTGCCAGTACAGCAGCCCCTTGGCGCCCTGGGCGATCGACATCCAGCTCCACATCGCGATGCGGTCGCCGGTGACGTCGCCGACTTCATCGAGTCTCGCGGCCACGTCCACGTCCGTCGCGCCGCCCTTGCCGAGAATGATGAAGAACGGATTGTTGCGATTGAGTCCGATGCCGAAAGGCCCGCTCTGGAGTTCGTGCATCCAGAATTCCTTGCCCTGCGCGGCGCAGCGGCAGATGTCGCCCGACAGCGCGTGCTCGAAAGGCGTTTTGCCCTGCGGGAAGTTGGCGTAGCCGACGCGGTCGGCCATCGCGAACAGCCGCCAGTCGTCCGTGCCGTCGCAGACGATGTCGCGACGGTCGCCGCCGCCGCGGCTGTGCATCATCACCTCGTGCTTCGGATCGTTCTGGCGGATCGTCTCGATGCGCCAGCGGTCCTGCTCGACGAGGCTTTCGACGGCGAAGAGGCGCCAGTCCAGCCAGTCGCCGAAACTGCCCAGCTCCGTCGGCGGGAAAATCTCGTCGTAATCGTTGAATTTCCGCTGCCAGTGGGCGTTGACCGCCTGGATCGGGCCGTACTTTTCCTTCAGCCATTTCCGCCAAACCTTCGTCGTCTCCTCGCAATAGCAGAAGACCTCGTGGTTATACCGGGCGGGCTCGATGAGCGGCTCGTTGTGCGGCTCCCACGCCATCAGGCCGGGGTGATCCTTGAACTTCTTCACCAGCGCCGCGATGAACTCCTTCGCGTACTTTTTGACGACGGCGTGATCGGTGCACAGCCCCGGATGTCCGCCGATACAGCGATTGTGAACCGTGTGCGGCTGAACGGGCTTGCCCGTGCGACTGACGTACACCGTTTCGGGATGTTTCTTGTACAGCCACGCCGGCACGGACTCAATGTCCACCAACAGAATAATGCCGATGCCGTTCTTGTGCCCCAGATCGCACAGCCGCTCCAACTCGCTGAAGTCAAACTTGCCCTCGGTGGGATTCAGCCAACTCCACATCGCCCACCCGCGAACGGTGTTGAAACCGCACTTTTTCATGAGCGCGAAATCGCCTTCCCACTTCTCCGCCTTCGGAGTCGGCGGCCGATGATACTGCGTGCCTAACGGAAACATGGTGTCCCTTTCTTTTATTGGTTACCAGGCTATCGCCAATCCAGACCGAATTTTCGCATAGTCTACATTGGACAATCTGTAACGTCCAGCCTTCGCAATGCGTGTGCTTTTCTTAGCCTTGGCAGGGGCGCCTTGGGTAGCCCAGGGTGAGCCGTACTCGGCGAACCCTGGGACATGTCCTCTGTACAACTCAAGCCCCACAGGGGCGCCTTGGTGGTGAACAATCTCCAAGGCGCCCCTACGGGGCTTGTCCTCTGGGAACTCTGCACCCAGGGTTCGCCGAGTACGGCTCACCCTGGGCTACCCAAGGCGCCCCTGCCGGGGCTAAGAAAGATTCATCACGCCAACACCACTTCTTCCGCATTGAACGCGCTGAACGTCAGCGGCGCGTCGGTGGGCTGTCGCCACTGCACGGGGCGTGTGACGGCCTCGCCCGGCCAGAGGGATTCGGCGTTGGCGTCGCAGAAGACGGCCGTGCCGTCGGCGCTTTCCACGCGGAGCAGCCAGGCGATCGTCGTGCCGGTGTTGCGGACGGTGATTTCCGCCAGGCCGGGGGCCGTGTGGCGGACGCTGCCGGCGAGCGTGGTTTTCGGCAAGGCCATCCACGCCGACAGCGGCGGCTGATCCGCCGCCGCGGGCGAGAAGGCGTAGAGATTTTTCACCGGTTCGCCGCCGGCGCCAACCCCGCCGTCTGCGGGCGTGAACACCACCTCCACAAACAACGGACCTTGCGGCGACGCGGGAATCGCCACGCGCACCGGACACGCCACGGCCACCTCGCCGGCCTCCACCGTCACGCGGCAGGCCGGCCCACAATCGCACGTCGGCCCGCAGTCACAGGCGGCTCCGCACTCGCACATCGCCACGCCGCTCGCGTCCAACACACGCCACGTCACCACGCCCTCGACCGCCGACGGGCCTTCGTTGTGCACGAACACCTGACCGACCAATTCGCCGCCGGGCTTGACCCATGCGCCTTCGTGCCGCAGCGAAACGTGCAGCGGCCGATTGGCGCGGCCCACCACGTAAAACGCCTGTTTCGGCACGCCGTAATAATCGACGTTCGCCGTGCAGGAAAGATTCGGCCAGGGTTCAGTAAGCTGCCACAACGCCACGCCCGAGCACTGCCACGCGCGGCGGCGGTCGGATTCGATCGCGTACCGCAACGCCTCGCCCTGCAACGCCTGGCTGACGCGGACGAACGTGTCGATGTCGCCGATCGGGCCTACCAGGCCCTGGATCTGTTCGCCAAGGATCCACCAGGCCGCGTGATGCACCCAGAACCGGTTGCTCTTGACCGGCGGCCAAAGCAACTCTTCGCGCCCGATCTTCCGCATCGACGGCAGCGACGCACAGCCGTCAGCGCCGGTCTCGGCGTGAAACAGACAATCGTTGTCGTTGAAGTACTCGTAATGGAAATTCGCGCCGAGATATTTCCAAGGCCCGTGAATGTCCTGATGAACGCCCGTGCCGACGTTGGCCTGAGCGAAGTCGAACGAAGGCCCCAGCGGCGACGTGGGAATGTACAGCAGATTCGGATGCTCCGCGACCACCGCCCGTCCAATCGCCGCCAACGCGGGATGCGTCTCGTCGAGCGGCTTCAAGCCGGCGGCCGTCAACTCGTTGCCGCCGCCCCAGAAGACCAGGCTCGGATGCCCGCCGCGACGACGGATCGCGCTGGTGGCCGTGTGCTCGAGCAGGTCGCAGAATTCCTTGTCAGTGGCCGGGTCGTTGCCGATGCCCGAACTGGACTGCGGCATCTCCTGCCAGACCAGCATGCCCATCTCGTCGCAAAGGCGGTAAAAAACTTCCTTCTCAATCAGCCCGCCGCCCCAGACGCGGAGCATGTTCACGTTGGCCCGCAACGCCAGCTCGATCAGCCAGCGGTACTTCTCCTCGGTGGCGGTGGCGTACTGCTGCTCGATCGGCACCCAGTTATACCCCTTGATGAACATCTTTCGGCCATTGACCGCCAGCGTGAACGGCCTGATGGTTTCGGTGGTGTTATTGGCGTCCTTCAACCAGCCGTCCGTGTCGTTGGGCAGCATCTCGACGCGACGGATGCCGAACGTCGTTTCGCGTTCGTCGGCGGCGGTGTTGTCGGCGGCGAGAATCCGCAGCCGGGCGGTGTAGATCGGCTGCTCACCCATGCCGGCGGGCCACCAGAATTTCGCGTCGGGAACGGGCAGCGTGCGGGAAAATTGGTTTGTCCCCGCCGACAACAACGCCGTCTCGGTGCGCTTGGCGACGCTTTTTCCCTGGAAAAACAGCTCCGCCTCCAGCCGCACGGGACCGGCAAAGGCAGCGTCAATCGTCGCCGACACGCGGGCCAGCGCGTCGTAACGTGGCGAGGGCGTCTCGCCCTCGCGTCCCGCGGGCATCTTGCCCGCGTCCGATGGTGAAGACGAAGAGGTTTGGGCGTCTTCCAACGACGTGGGCAATGGATCGCACAACGCGGGCGAGACGCCCGCGTCACGTGGCGCGCCATGCACCCAGAACTCGTCGATCGCCGCCGGGCCTGTGATGTGCATGGTCACGCTGTCGGAAATTCCCACCGGAATCAGCCGCGTGGTGAAATCCCACTTGTACGCGAACCGCGGCTTGAGCGTGCGGACGGCGCGGGTCTGCCCGACCTGCGCGACGCTCGCCGGCGCGGGGTCGACGATCACCTGCAACACGTTCTCGCCGCCGAAATTCACCTGCGCCGTGATGTCAAAGACGACGGGCACGAACTGCCCCTCGTGCCGCCCCACCAGCGTGCCGTTGACGAACACCCGCGCGGAATCGTCAATGCCCTCAAACCGCAGCCGCACGCGACCGCCACGGGCCGACGCCGGCACCGGCAGCGCCCGGCGATACACCCACATCCGCTGGCTGATCCACTCGCACAGGCGGCTGTTGAACTCCCAGTACGGATCCTCGATCACGCCCGCCCGCAGGCAGTCGGCATGCGTGCAGCCGGGCACGGTGGCGGGAATCGGCGCGATCTCGCCGTGCAACACCTCGCTCAAATCGAGATTCCCCGTCGTCACCCGCACAGGCCCAACCAGGTCCCACTCATACGGAACCCAGCCCTGAACCTGCCAGTCACTGCCGTCCAACGAAATCACGTGATGCATGATATTCCTTTATTTCCGCATGTTTTTATGTGGTAATCGCCTCAGGCCGACTCGCGAACCAATCGTACGCGCTGCGGAGCGTCACGTTCTGATTCGTGAGTTTCGTTTTCGAGCGAACGAGGATTCGTCGCGTCTCGCCGGGCGTGAGATCGAAGTAGTTGTCGCCCGGTTCGGCGCCCGCCGGCAGGAGCAACTCCACCGCGTGGGCGAACACGTCCGACGACACCGTCACCGCGTACACCTCGCCGGCGTCGCACTCGCATGAGCATGTCGTCGTGCCTTTCGTTGCGTTCTTGCCTTTGCCCTTGCCCTTCTTCGCGTTGGCGACAACATTCGCCACCGCCAGCGTCAGCGTCGGTTTTCGTGTCGGCCGATTGCGGTACTCCGTCGTCCACAGCGTTGCCGACGGCAGCATTGAACCTCCATTCGCAGAACGCGAGGGCGAGACGCTCTCGCCACGGGCAAGCCCATCCTCGTCCACGAATCGCGCCAGCCAGACGCCGTTGGCCGCATCGGCGTCGCCCAGCGCGAATGTCGCCACCGTCTTGCGATCCGTCGCGCCGACCGTGACCGCCTTGCGCCGTAATTTGCCCACGCCCTCCGACGTGAGATAGCCGTACTCGATCGTCCCCACGAACGGCTCGCGCGTGTCGTTGGCGCACGTCACGGTCGCCTTGCCGTCGGCGGCACGGACGATCAGCCGCACCGGCGCGTACGCGCGACGCACGTACCAGAACGACGTTTTCCGGCGGAGATAATAGTCGATCAGCGTCCATCCGACCTCGGGCCAGGCGTCGTTGTACATCCAGATCAACGTGCCGCCGCAGCGTTCCTTGGCCCGCAGGGCTTCGAGCGAGTTGCCGTACATCAGGCCCTGGAACAGCCCGCCGAAATACAGAAACTCCTCCAGCGACGCCTGCTTGCCGTCAATATAATGTCTCGCCAGCCCAACGTCGAATCCGCCGCCGTCGAACGTGCCAAAATGATTCATCCACACGCCCTCGTGCTGCCGCTCGACGTCGTACGGCGCGCCTTCGAGATACTGCAGCGTGCTCTCCAGACACAGCGGGCCGTGATAACCGAACTCGCTGACGAACAACGCGCCGCACCGGTCGAACGCGCGCGGATCGTACCGCACACCGAAATCGGGATTCGCGGGCACCGCCCAATAATGACAGTCGCCGACCTCCCACGAGTCGGCCCTCTCCCCGCCCGACGGCGACGTGTACCAATACGGAATGTACGGGCAATGCCTCCGCACCGCCGCCGGCAGCACCTCGCCCAACAGCCGGGCGCCCTTGTCCGTGCGCGTGCCCTGCTCCACCGAGCCGACGCAATACAGCCACTCGTTCTCGCCGCACCACAAGGCCATGCACGCGTGATTCCGCAGGCGGACCGTCTGAAAATCCGCCTCTTTGGCGATCTCGTCGCGGAACCATTCGAGGTGATCGGGATACGGGCTACACGCGAGCATGAAATCGTGCCAGACCAGAATGCCGTACTCGTCGCACGCGTCGTAGAACGCGTCGCGTTCGTACAGCCCGCCGCCCCAGATGCGAAACATCGTGAAGTTCGCCGTCGCCGCCTCGGCCACCAGCGTGCGATATTTCTCGTCGCTGACGCGGGCGTACACACTGTCGGCGGGCACCCAGTTGCCGCCCTTGGCATACACGCGCTCGCCGTTGACGGTGAACGCGAACTCGCTCTCCGTCAGCAACTCAATCCAGCGGATGCCGTATTGGATCGGCTTGTAACGGACCGTCTCCTTGCCGCAGGTGACGTCGGCGTGAATCGTGTAGCGGTACTGCTCGCCCATGCCGTTGGGCCACCAGAGACGCGGATTTTTCACGCGCAGGGAGAGGTCGATCATATTCAGGCCGCTCTGAAGCAGCGTGTCGATTTCGCCCTTGGCGACGAGTTTTCCGTCGGCGTCGAGCACGCGGACGCTCACCGTGCCGCGCCCGCTTTTGTAGACGTCCAGCCACTGCACCGTGACGGCCACGTCGAGATCGGCGGCCTTTTCCGCCGGATAGGGCACGACCTGCACGTCGCGAATCGTCGCCTGCTTCATCAGCCGGAGCACGCAGTCGCCGTTGATGCAGACGGTGGCGATTCGCGGCTGCCAGTCCCAGCCCCACACGTACTGCGGCTTACGAACGAAAGGCCTGCGGCGGTCGCCTCGCTCGGGGCGGTTGCGGCTGTCCTCGGTCGGCTGAAACCCGAGCATCGGTTCGTACATCTCCGGCGTGATGCCGTCAAGCCCGTGCGTCAGGCGGATCAGCAGCGTGTTCTCGCCCTCGCGAAGATGCTCGCGCACGCGGGCCTCGAAAGGCCGAAACGCCGACGGATGATCGCCCAGATGCACGCCGTTCAAAAACACGCTGGCCTTGCAGTCGAGGTGATGGAGTTCCAACTCCGCGTACGGATAGGCCAAATCGTCCGCCGTGAGCGTGAAATCGCGTTTGAACCACCAGGAGCGTTCCTCGATCCAATATTGATCGAAGGAATTCTTCGCCGTCAGCGGCTCCTTGATCCACCCCGCCGCCAGCGCCCCCTGCCGCACGTCGCCGGGCACCGGCTGATCGATCCACCCGTCGGCCAACCCAAAAATCCGCCCCGCCTGATCGGCCCCCACATGCGAGGGTTCATCATGCAGCCGCCATGTGCCGTTGAGCAGAATATCCTTCTGTGCGTTTTTCGATGCGTTCTTCATACCGTCCTCTGATTACGAACCTTTTTCATTGCCGTACGAAAATGGAGCATGAAGCATATCCAAAGACGCGTGAAAAGCAACGGAAAGACTTTGCCCAAGCCCTCTTTCGGCTGGGCAGTTTCTTTCGTATACTGAATACAGGGAAGGCGAAAACATTCCGCCGTCCTTGATGGAGTAAACACCATGAGCGCCCCGATGATTGACAAAGTGAGCATCCGATCTAACGGACAGATGACGATTCCCAAAGAGGCTCGTGAGCGGCTGGGAGTCGCCGAAGGCAGCCAGGTCACGTTGATCTACGAAGACGACCGCGTGATCATGATGAACCCGAACATCTACGCACTGAAGACCCTGCAACGGGCCATGGAAGGTCAGGCGGAGAAACTGGGATTGACAACGGAAGAGGCCATCAACCGCCTGTGTCGCGAGATCCGCGCGGAAGTCGAGGGCTTATGATCTGTCCATGCAGCCATGTGATGTTCGACACAAACATTCTCATCGCCGCCATACTGAACAAACACGGCGTGCCGAACATGGCGGTGCAGAAAGTATCGGAACTTCCATACGTTTTCGTACTGTGCGACCAGATTCTCGAAGAGTTTCGCCGATTTTTTAACCAGAAAGTTCCATCACTGATCCCCGATATGGAGGAATTCCTTGCCTCGTCGCGATACAGCATCGTCACGCTGACCGCCGATGACGTCGCCGGTTGTGACGAAGGAACGATTCGCGACGTGAACGACCGCCCGATTCTCCGTGCCGCCCGCAAAGCGGGCGTGGATGTTTTCGTCACCGGCGATAAGGATTTTCTCGAAAGCAATGTAACCAATCCACGAATCATGACCGCGGCACAGTTTCTGTAACTGTAGATGCGTTTGCCCATACTTTATCGAAAAACTCTATCAAAACCTCTTGGCGCATCGGCCCGTGGACCGTACAGTATTCCGCTTTGACGCTTTGAGGATTCAACGATGGGTATTGTGGTGATGAAGTTCGGCGGCACGAGTGTCGCCGACGCGGACAAAATTCGAGCGGTCGCCCGGCGGGCGATCGAGACCCGCAAGGCGGGCAACCAGGTCATCCTCGTCGTCTCGGCAATGGGCGACTCGACCGACGTGCTGGTGGACCTGGCCAGGCAGATCACGGACAATCCGCCCAAACGCGAGATGGATCAACTGCTCGCCACGGGCGAACAGGTGACGATCAGCCTGGTGGCGATGGCGTTGGAGTCGCTCGGCCAGCCGGCGATCAGTTTCACGGCCGGCCAGGTCGGCATGGTCACCGACGACAAGCACACCAAGGCGCGGATCAAGTCGATCGACGTGCGGCGGATTCACGAGCAGCTCGACGCGGGCCGGATCGTGATTGTCGCGGGCTTCCAGGGCGTGACCGAAGACGGCGCGGTGACCACGCTGGGCCGCGGAGGCAGCAACGTCACGCTGGTGGCGATCGCCGCGGCCGTCAAGGCCGACGTGTGCGAAAACTACACCGACGTCGACGGCATCTACACGTCGGACCCGCGCATCGTGCCCAACGCCCAGAAAATCAACGTGATGACCTATGACGAAATGCTGGAACTGGCCAGCCTCGGCGCCAACGTGCTGCACAACCGCGCCGTCGAATTCGCGAAAAAGTACAACGTGCCCATTCACGTGCGCGGCACCCAAACCACCAACAAAGGAACCATGATCGTGGCCGAAACTCAGGACATGGAGCGGATCGTCGTCAGCGGGGCGGCCCTCAAAGACAAAATCGCCCGCGTCACTCTTCGCAATGTGCCCAACAAGCCCGGCATGGCCGCGAAGATCTTTCACACCATCGCCAAGGCCAACGTCGTCGTCGACGACATCATCCAGACCACCAACGAAGACAAGACGGCCACCGTCGCCTTCACGGTCGATCTGGGCGAAATCGCCGACGCGAAAAAAGTCGTTGACCAACTGGGCAAGGAACTCGACTGCTCGGTGACATTCGAGGACGGCATGGCCAAGGTCAGCGTCGTCGGCGTGGGCATGCGCGTCCACACCGGCGTAGCCGAACGCATGTTTGCAGCCTTCGCGTCGGCGGGCATCAACATCCAGAACATCACCACCAGCGAAATCCGCATCTCCTGCCTCATCCGCCGCGACCAGGGCAAAGAAGCGCTCCGCCTCGCCCACGACGCGTTCGGACTCGGCAAGGCGCGGAAAAAATAACGAAAACCTCTTGCCAAACCCCGTGTACGACGCCCTGAAAAAACTCATCAAATCCGAATGGACGACGCAGGCCTACGGCAAAAACGCCGAGGGCATCTGAATATTCCGCGGTTTCCGAGGCCAGTACGGCGTAACCGTCAACTGCGAAGCGGCCGAAGGTCAGTGGGAGACAACACCCTCTGCCGACGGTACACCGACAACGTGGATGGTGCGATTGGCGAAATGAACGATGTAGGGTTGGTCCAGTCGCTTGAACGCACGCGATTCGGCTAGCCAAGACCGAGCGGGATGACACATGTATCGGCTGGATCGCCTTACAACGCAAAACGGCAAGCCCTATGTAATGAAAGGAATGCCATGGAACCCGCCCAAACGCCATCCGATAAACCGGAGAGTTGGTTCGACAGCCATTTCCATATCCTCGTGATGGGGTTGCTCCTGTGCATCGTGGTGTCGCTGGCGGTGCTGTGGTTCGGTGAGCGGCGAAAACGAATCGCCGCCGAGAGCGAACTGAACAGCGTGAGGATGGAGTTGTTCGCCACACAGGCCATCCTGCAATCGAATCCGCCCACGTGGCCTCTCCCGTCGGCATACAACGCCGACGAGTCGGCGGACGCGACGGCGACCGACCCGGGCTCCGATCCTGATTAAAACACACCGCAGAAAGAAAGCGTGTGAACCATTTTGCAGAACCATAGCCACCTTTGTCCAGGACAACGGCTGGGCGTTACGGCCGACAGCTTCCGGGGCGTGTGCCGACGCTTACGATGCCGCCGGCGACGGCCGATCCGGTTGGCGATCGCCAGGCCGATCACCGATTCGGCCCACGTCGATTCATGCGCCTGCCCGGCGGTCACTTCAACCGCAAGCGGAGTGCCCTGGCCGTCAGTGACCAGGTGGAACTTCGTTCCCAACCCGCCTCGGCTGTGGCCCAACGCGTGATCCGTCGGTTCGTCGGGATAGCGGTCGAGACTTTTTTCTCGGCCCCGGCGGCCGCACGGGACGCCCGGACGCTGGCGCCATCAACACACCACAACTCCCAGTCAATCAGGCCGCGATTGTCCAACGTCACTTGCAAGGCGTCCAACAGGGCGGCAAAAACGCCGGTGCACCGCCACTCGCTGAAAATCCGATGAACCGTTTTGAATGAGCCGAATCGTTCGGGCAAATCCCGCCACGGTGCTCCGGTGCCCAAAATCCAAAAGATGCCATGGAGGATCAACCGCCGATCCTTGGGGGGTCGGCCGGTGGGCCGCCGTGCCGACCAGTTTGCCCTCGGCCAAATTCAAGGCCGCGAACAGCGTCGTCGTGCCGTTGCGTTTGTAGTCGTGCGCATCGTGCCGCATCGGCCTGGTTTGATCGGCAGGCCCGGCTGCGAGCGATCCAACGCCTGAATCTGACTCTTCTCATCACAACTGAACACCAGCGCGTGTTCGGGCGGGTTGAGATACAACCCCACGACATCCACAGGTTTTTCGACAAAACGCGGATCGTTGCTGAGTTTGAATGTCCGCCACAGGTGCGGCTTGATCTTGTGATCCCGCCAGACGCGGTTGACCATCGTGTGGCTGGTGCCGACCGCCTCGGCCATCGTCCGCGTCGACCAGTGCGTGGCGGCCTCGGGCTGGGTCTGCGTGGTTGCGTGAAGAATCTTCGCCTCCATCGCCGCCCGCCTGGTCGCCTTGCGCCCGCGGCCGGGGGCGTCCTGCTTGAGGCCTTCCAACCCAAGCGCGACGTACCGGTCCCGCCAGCGGGCCGATGTCTGGCGCGTCACACCGACCAGCGGGCCGATGTCCTTGTTCTCCAACCCATCGGCGGCCAACAGAACAATCTTCGCCCGCTGCATCAGCCGCACCGGCGTACTTCGGCCTCGCGCCCAGTGTTCGAGGGTTTTCCGATGTTCGTCCATCACCATGACCTTGGCAGCAACACGCATTGGCTTCATCCTCTCATTCTGAAGGATGAAACACAATAAAAGAGAATAAGTTATGTTAATTTTAATACACTACACTAGGTGCAGCACAAAGGAAGTGGGCAGCAAGGTTGTGGTGATAATCAAAGGACTGGAGGCCACTGTGTATTGGAAATACGATGGCCGAATTCGGATGGTGACCAACATGGCGAAGGTCTGATAATATCATGCAACATTTTGCCATTCACCGCCCGTAAAAATGATCATTTTCATTGACATCCCCATCCACCATCCCGTACAATGCAGGCATGATCGCGGGGTAGAGCAGCCAGGCAGCTCGTCGGGCTCATAACCCGGAGGTCGCAGGTTCAAATCCTGCCCCCGCTAGTCGTAAGGTTGGCTGACAACGCGAGTTGCGTTGACGGACTCAAAAGGTCCGGCGGCCGTAACCCGAAGAAAGCGAGTATCTACTCGCCCAAACGGAGTACGGTCGCATGAGAAACGTAGCAACGCAGCAGCAGCCTGTCAATGGAAGGCACGAGAAGAATTTTTCGGAAACCCCGAAAATTTTTCCCGTGCCTTCTTCGTATTCTGGCGAGGTCAGTCCCCCGCCGGAACCAGCGCATTCCCGTCCCGAGGGCGTCCCGCCCTCGCTAACCGTTCCGCACGGCAAACGCGTCCCTTCTCTCCGGCAGCACAAAGCCAGCGGCCAAATGTTCGTCGTCCTCTCCAACCGCGCCATCTACTGCGGCCGCCCAGACGACCCCGCCACCGAGCAACGTTACCACCAGGCCATCGCCGAATGGCTCGCCGCCGGCCGTCAGGCCGCAGCCGACCCGAACGTCATCACCGTCAAAGAATTGATCGCCCGCTTCTGGATTCACGCCGAGACCTACTACCGCCACCTCACCGACGGCAAAAACAAAGAGCACGAACAATTCCGCCTCGCCCTTCGCCCGCTGAGCGCCCTCTACGCCGCCACGCCCGCCACCGAGTTCGGCCCGCGGGCTCTCAAAGCCGTGCAACAAAAAATGGTCCAGATGGGCTGGTGCCGCCCGTACACGAACAAACAGATCAACCGCATCCGCCAGGTCTTCAAATGGGCCGTCAGCGACGAACTCATCCCCAGCCACATCCTCCACGGCCTCCAATCCGTCCCAGGCCTCAACGTCGGCCGCTCCGACGCCCGCGAACCCGAAAAAATCACCCCCGTCCCCATCCGCATGGTCCAAGCCATCAAACCGCACGTCGCGAGACAAATCTGGGCAATGATCCAACTCCAACTCTTCACCGCCGCCCGCCCCGGCGAAATCGCCCGCCTCACGCCAGGGGCCATCGACCGCGACCACGGCCACAAGGACGAAGACTACTTTTTCGTCGGTGACCACGAACGCGCCGAGGACAACGCCCAGGTGCTCAAGACCGCATTCACCAGCGCCGCCGACACCGGCAAACATATCTGGGTCTATAAACTGAACGCGCACAAAACCGCCCATCGCGGCTTCAGCAAGAAGGTCTGGATCGGCCCCCGCGCCCAACAAATCCTCACCCCCTTCCTCCTCCGCGACCCGAGCACCTACTGCTTCCCACCAACCGAAGCCGAAACCGAACGCCGCCGCCAACTAACCGAGAAGCGCACCACGCCGCTCGCATACGGCAACTCCATCGGCACCAACCGCAAGGCCAGCCCGACCCGCACCGCCGGCAACCGCTACACCACCGACAGCTACCGCCGCGCCATCCAACGAGGCTGTGACCTCGCATACCCGCCGCCCACCCCGCTCGCCCGCCGAAAAGGCGAAACCAAAGCCCAATGGCAATCCCGCCTCACGCCCGAACAAAAAGCCGAGTTGAAAGCATGGCAGAAAAAACACCGCTGGCACCCCCACCAACTCCGCCACAACGCCGCGACGTACCTGCGAAAGGAATTCGGCCTCGAAGCCGCCCGCATCATCCTCGGCCACCAAAGCACCGCCGTAACCGAAATCTACGCCGAAAAAGATGAACAACAAGCGGTCGACGCGATCATGAAGATCGGGTAAATTGAAATCCGATTACTACCTATGCTGGCATTGCGAGAATGTAAACAGATTCACGATCTGAAGGGAGAATAGGCATGGATATTCAGAACGTTTTGGAGAATGGACAGGATATCGTTAAAAATTTCTTGTCAGGGAATAAATACTTTTTCTCAGACGCAAAACCTTCAGACATACCTGATGGTTTACCCGGCGTGTACGCAATCTTCAATTCTTCGGAAACCTTGTACGTCGGTCGCACAAAGAATATGAGAAAGCGTTTGTTCGACGGCCATTTGAAAGGGCCGTTAACAAGTGCAAGGCTGAAAAAATATCTGATCGAAGACAATAACAATTTTGCTAGTATTTTAACACCCAGCGATGCAAAGGCATATATCAAGAAAAACTGCTATGTCCAGTTTGTCTCGATTGCCACCGTCATCGAACGCGGAAGAATAGAGGGATTGTTGAGTTTTGCCCTAAACGTGAAGTACATGCACGAAGAACATTAAAAAATGTTCCTCAAAACAAGCCCATACAGCACAACGAGCCGCCGCTGCGTCGCCACGTAGCGGCGGTTTGTTGCCTGACTCATTCACGATTTATGTCCATTTTTTGGGTGCCCAATTACCGTTTTCATCGTAGTCTTCACTGCGTGGAAATCCGTAGATGTTCCATACCGAATCAAATAGCGGCTTCATGAATTTATGCACATCCTTTACTGTCTCTTCCAAACTTTCGCCTACCACATCCGGCAAAATAACGACATCACGATCAACAGGATGTCCATCAGATCTATGAACATGAACGCTACTTATATAGGAATCACGGCATCCGAGAATTGCCATCGACAATGCCACCGGCCCAGTCAATCCTAATTCGATGTATCCCTTCAGGTACGACTGCGCCGCCGCAACGACATCCGCTGAGAAAGCAACAACATCTGTGCTTATGCTCTTGCCCTGATAGTCGGTTCGGCATAGACCAGCGAATACCGCTTCGACAGCACCATCGAAGAATAACTGGCAATATCTGTCGTTCGCAGCTCCCCAAGTAAGATACCCGTCAAGATTGTAACGATGGTTCCCTCCACCCCATCCAACAATACGGATTGGGGGGAACATACGCACTTTTTTCTCATCGGTCAAATCCAATCGTTCACGATTCAGGAACGATGTGATAGGGACCATGTGTAGAACCAACAGGCCCGGAGACGGCGGTCGAATAACAATTGACGCCTCCTCGGCGACGATTCGGCCGATCCGTTCCTCCCGGAATCGTCTGATCCGGTCAGCTTGCGACTCCGTGGCTAGAACTGCCGAACGAATTTCGGTTACATCCAAGGGATATTTTCCCGTCGAATTACGAGAGTAAAACCGTCCCGATTCCGTTTCCATGTGCGGAGAGGCAAAGCTCTTTGGAACATGGATGAGCATGATAAAATCTTCACCATCGCCCCAGCCTTTAATCCCCTCGATTTGTACGCGTACGCGGGGAACGATCCAGGTGCGAATCATATTCTCAAGTCGTTGTTTCGCCTCGTCTATCGTTGTGCCCTTCAGTGGCGCCACCTCGTATTCGCCGGTCTTTTTCTTGTCAGGCCCTACTTTCTCTTGGATACCATAAAAGATATAGCCGCCTGCAGCATTGGCAAAAGATGAGATGTCGCGGAGGAACTCCTTCCTGTCCTCCGATTTCGGGCCGGGCAACTCTCGTTTGTATTCCAGTGTGCGTGATTCGCCAATGCCATCGGCGATCAATTTATCCACATCAGTTTTGTCGATCTGGTCAAACGGTTTTTGTATCATGACACTTCCGCCTGTTATCCGCCATCAACCATCGTCATCACTCGTCGCTCCAGTCTTTGCAGAGGACCTCGGCCTGTTCGAGGACCAGTTCGGTGGCGCGGGCTTGTTTGTCGGGCGGGTAGCCGTATTTTTTGAGGATACGTTTGATCGTCACGCGCATCTGGGCGCGGACGTTTTCTCGCACCGTCCAGTCGATGGTGATATTACTTCGAACCGATTTCACCAACTCCTGGGCGATCAACCGTAGCGTCTCGTCGCCAAGCACCTTGACCGCGCTGTCGTTGACCTCCAATGCGTCGTAGAAGGCGACTTCATCCTCGGTCAGGCCCAATGCTTCGCCGCGTTGATTGGCCTCGCGCAGGTCCGCGGCCAGCGCGATGAGTTCTTCGATCACCTGGGCGGTCTCGATGGCGCGGTTCTGGTAGCGTTTGAGCGCGTCCTCCAACAGTCCGGCGAAGGAGCGGGCCTGCACGACGTTCTTGCGGCCTCGGGTTTTGATCTCGCCTTCCAGCAGTTTCCGCAGCATTTCCACGGCCAGGTTGCGCTGCGGCATGCCGCGAACCTCGGCAAGAAATTCGTCGGACAGGATCGAGATGTCCGGCTTCTTCAACCCGGCTGCCGCGAAAATGTCGATCACCTCATCCGACGACACCGCCCGCGAGACGATCTGCCGAATAGCGTGCTCGATCTCCTCGGGGCTTCGTTTGCCGTCGGGCGTGCTCTTGGTCAGCACCGACTTCACCGCCTGGAAAAATGCCACGTCATCGCGAATGGCGAGTGCCTTCTCGTGCGGCACCGCCAGCGCGAACGCCTTTGACAACTCGCCGACTGCCTTCACCAGCCGGATTTTGCCGTCCTCCTGGGCAAGCACATGCTCCTGCGCCGCGGGCAGCGTCGCCAGCCGTTCTGTGGGCCCGCCGGTGATCCACATTGAACGGTCGAACCCGTGAAAAATCCCACAGCACACCTCGTAGCGTTCCAGCAACGCCGTAACTGCTTGTTCCTGATCGATGGCCGTCTGGCCCTTGCCGCCGCTTTGGGTGTAGTTTGCGAGGGCCTGCTTGAGTTGGTCCGCCAGGCCGAGATAGTCCACCACCAGGCCACCGGGCTTGTCCTTGAACACACGGTTCACACGAGCAATCGCCTGCATCAGGCCGTGGCCTCGCATCGGTTTGTCCACGTACATTGTGTGCAGGCACGGCGCGTCGAAGCCGGTCAGCCACATGTCGCGGACGATCACGATTTTGAACGGGTCTTTCGGCTCCTTGAACCGCTTGGCCAACTCCTCCCGCCGCGACTTCACGCGAATGTGCCCCTGCCACTCCGCTGGGTCCGCCGCCGAACCGGTCATCACAATCTTGACCTGCCCCGCGTTGTCGTCGTCGCCGTGCCAGTCAGGGCGGATCGCCACGATGGCCTTGTATAGTTCAACGCAAATCCGCCGGCTCATGCAGACGACCATCGCCTTGCCGTCCATCGCTGCCAGGCGATTTTCGAAGTGCTTCACCAAATCCTCGGCGATCAATTTCAGCCGGCTTTCGGTGCCGACCAGCGCCTCAAGTTGCGCCCACTTCGTCTTGAGCTTCTCTTTGTGCTCGACCTCCTCGCCTTCGGTTGCTTCCTCAAACTCCGAGTCCAACAACCCTTTGGCGGACTCCTCCAGTTCCAACCTGGCGAGGCGGCCTTCGTAATAAATCGGGACCGTTGCCTTGTCCTTTACCGCTTGCTCAATGTCGTAAATGCTGACGTAATCGCCAAACACCGCCCGCGTGTTCTTGTCGCTCAACTCAATCGGCGTGCCAGTGAACCCGATGAACGACGCGTTCGGCAATGCCTCCCGCATGTGGCGGGCGAAACCGTCGATGAAGTCGTACTGGCTGCGGTGGGCTTCGTCGGCAATCACGATGATGTTCCGCCGATCCGACAGCATTGGGTGCTGATCCGGCCCATTCGTCGGGAAGAATTTCTGAACCGTCGTAAACACCACACCGCCGGAAGCCGTCGTCAACAGTTCGCGCAGATGCGACCTGCCGCTCGCCTGCATCGGCTGTTGGCGCAACAGTTCGTGACACTTGGCGAACGTGCCGTAGAGTTGGTCGTCCAGATCGTTGCGATCCGTGATGACGATTAACGTCGGGTTCGCCATCGCCGGGTGCAGCACAATCCGCCCAGCGTAAAACGCCATCGTCAGGCTCTTGCCCGAACCCTGCGTATGCCAGACCACGCCGACTCGCTTATCGCCGCCCGTCCCCGCCGCCCGAACCGTCGAATCCAAGGCCAGGTTCACCGCGTGGAACTGGTGATACCCCGCCATCTTCTTGATCAACACGCCACCGCCGGCGTCTTCGAACACGATAAAATGGCGGATCAAATCCAGGAACCGCCGCTTTTCAAACACGCCCTCCAGAACCACCTGGAGTTGCGGCAGCTTGAGGTCGGCCAATTCTTCGCCGTCGATGGTCCGCCAGGGCATGAACCGCTCTTTGTCAGCCGTCAGCGTCCCGATCCGTGCCTCCACGCCGTCCGAAATCACCATCGTCGCGTTGTACGCAAACAGCGACGGAATCTGTAGTTTGTAGGTCTGCAATTGGTTAAACGCCGGCTCAATCATCGACTTCGCCGACACCGAGTTTTTCAACTCGATCACCGCCACCGGCAGGCCGTTCACAAACAGCACCACGTCAGGCCGTCGCTCGTGCTGATCCTCCACCACCGTGAACTGATTCACCGCCAGAAACTCATTATTTTCCGGGTCGTCGTAATCAAACACCCGCACCAGATCGCCCCCAATCGACCCGTCCGCCCGCTGCACCTCAACCGGTACCCCTTCGACCAAATATTTATGCACAACATGATTATTCCCCACCAGTGACGCCGAATTCAGCCTGGTCAACTTCCGACACGCCTCCTCCACAGCCTCCGCCGGCACCTGCGGATTCAGCCTCTCGAGCGCCTCCCGCAACCGTCGCGCCAACACCACCTCCCCATAACTCCCCCGCTCCGTCGACGCCTCACCTGGCGCAATGTCTGGCCCTAATACGATCTCGTATCCCATCCCCTCTAACCACACCAACGCGGCCTGTTCAACGACGGATTCTGTGAAGTTGTTCGTGCTCATCAAGCGCCCCCTTCGCCATTCGGAAGATCAGGCCGATTCGTAAACCATTTAGCCAAAAATTTTGCGCCATTCTTTGCAACAGCATCATCGTGACACCCAAATCGATTAAGTGTGCGCCGCAAAGCGATGTTCATGCGTATCTGTAGTGCTTCACGTTCTCGCCAGTCAGTGCCCATATTGGCTTCTGCGGTGGCCAGCAACGAGTCGATGATGTTTTCGCCAGAAGACAATCGCGTCGAAATGGGCAGTTTAAGTGAATCTACGTAACATCGCAAGTCATTGGCCAACGGTAACAAATGCCCCTCATAATCATGAACAATTTCGGAAGGTGGCTCCACTTCGTTGGGCTCAACAGAAGAGGCTACCGGTACTTCCTCTGCCTTTGAACCTTCCGCAGTAACTGTGGTTTGTACAGTAGATGCATTCAAGGCGTTGACGTAATGTTGTCGATCAACCGAAAACAAAAGACGGCTCGGTTCAACTCGCAGTTCAATGTCATCTGGCAAGCTCTCAGTCTTCACCGTGATCACCACTACGGGTGAATCGCCTACGTACTCAAGGGAGGAATCGACAGCGGTGACAGAGCCATCGATACGGTCATGCTGGTTACGAAAATTATCGTATGACTCGCGTGTGTATAGAAGGTGGGGGTCGGTACCTTCAAAAGCCGCCAGAAGAATCGCGAGAAGAGTATCCGCAGTCAGGAGATAGGTGCGTATATGATTTTTCGTAAGAGTATCGAGAAAACCATCCTTCCCATGCGCGACAGGAGTATTGTTATTTCGCATGTAACTAAGAGCATCCGCCAATCTATTGTGGGCTTTCAACACTTCACCTAGCTCGCCCGCACCTCGCGTGTTCTCCAAGCCGAGAAGTTGCAACGCCTTCGTGAGTAGTGTACTCGTTTGCGAATCAGACTCCATCTTCTTGCCGTATTCCCAGAGAATGGTATGGCAAACACACTCGACAAAGGACTTGGCGGTCTCAACAAGGCCATGTTGATTGCCTTCATAACTGGTAGCCACATCCTGGTAGTGACTGCTCAACGTCGGAGCATCCGGCCACCGATCAGCAAGACGACGAAAATGAGGGGCAATCATGTCGAGAGCTTCGGACATTAGATACACCTCCCAATAATGCGCTCGGCCTCGGCGACCATCAGCTCCCCCGAAATCAGCTTCGGCAACAAGGTGTCTCGCAGGCCAGCGAGTGTGCCAGATTGCTGTTCGCCTATCTCAATTTGGTCGTCAAGGGGGGACGCGACGCGATCAAACGCGGCTAACACCTCTGGCGATGGTACAACAAAAGGCAGGCGTTCAAAGTCCGTTTTATTTATGCAGCCAAAAACCGTTCCCTGGGCTTCGTATTTGTGGAAGTGCCCTCTGAGGTGATGCATCGAGCGGTAGGTGAAAGATCGGCTGCCGCTGTGATGACGAACCGCAGCAACGCCTCGGCCCACAGCACACCGTTCGCTCGCCATGTTGACATCACCGACAGGCGCTCGAACGCTAACCAACGTGTCGCCCGGTTCGGCATAACGAGTGGGTGCCGTGCAATACACGCGTCGCGTAGGATAACGAAACCCGAAATCGGTACAGCCTTGGTAGAACGGCGTTCCTTCTCCTGACTCGTTATATGTGCTGCCAGGTGGGGATTGCCCCATCGTCAGGCGGAAATTTTGGCCCACATTGGAAGCAGACCATCTCTTCGGAACCTCTCCCAATTCGGACTTTTCGAAGGCATTGGGGAAGAAACCGGCGATTTCGGAGATGAGACCATCGGGACAGAGGCCCGCGGCCTTAGCGTGGACGGGGTCGAAGTCCACAAACCAGCTCTTGAATATCGCCTGTGCTGTCGCCTCCAGCGTCTGGTTCATCTGCCGGTTCAACTCAATCTTGTCATCCAACGCCCCGAGGATGCAGGCGATGGCTTGTTGGTCACGAAGAGGCGGAAGCGGAAGTTTCAATTTTACCAGATCGGTGCCGGTAATCCCCGAAACCGCAACCTGTCGGAGAATCGTTCCGAGGAGATGCCTCCCCAGCGGCGAGTTAAATTGATAGTAGAGGAAAAGGCTGTCGGCGCGTGTGCAGTCCGGGCGAGCGCGAATGATTGACGACTCGAAGGTGGTAGGCTCATTCACCTCCATAACGATTGAACACTTACCTGCGCCTTCAGCGACGAGCGACCTTCGCGCAAAGAGTAAATCGCCAGCCTGAAGCGACGACTTCTCCAACTCCGACTCCGTGAGTTCGAGTCGCTTCATGGGTACATCGCGGAGACGTGGGTAGGCAAATAATTCGCCCATGTTGACGATCTTCACGCCGGTGCCATGAAACGATTTCGCCTTATAGACACCGTTGCGAGTGCCCTCCGGGAGAAGTTCGCCGAACTCGATTTCTGGCCATTCACCCGCCATAGCCGATGTCCTCCAGATTGGCCCAGATGAGCTTGTCGAGCTTCTTTGACCTTTCGGTCTGCTCGCGGAGGGCGGTGGTCAGTCTCGTCATTTTCTCTTCGAAGGGCTCGCCGTCGTCTTCGACTTCGGCGGCGCCGACGTAGCGGCCGGGCGTAAGGATGTGGCCGTGATGGCGGATGTCGTCCAGTGTGGCCGTCTTGCAGAAGCCGGGCACGTCGGTGTATTGGTGTTTGCTGTCTTTGTCGCCGCGCCAGGCGTGGTAGGTGTCGGCGATTTTCTGGATGTCCGCGGCCGTCAGTTCGCGGTGGACGCGGTCGATCATCGTGCCCATCTTGCGGGCGTCGATGAAGAGCGTCTGGCCGCGACGGTCGCGGAAACGGCCATTCTTTTTCTGCCGGGCGATGAACCACAGGCACACCGGAATCTGCGTGGAGTAAAACAGTTGCCCCGGCAACGAGACCATGCAGTCGACCAAGTCGGCTTCGATGATGGCCCGGCGAATCTCGCCCTCGCCGGACTGGTTCGAAGACATCGCCCCGTTGGCAAGCACGAATCCCGCCAGGCCTGTCGGGGCCAGGTGGTGGATGAAATGCTGCACCCAAGCGAAGTTGGCGTTTCCGGCAGGCGGCGTGCCGTATTGCCAGCGTTTGTCATCCTTCAGCAACTCGCCGCGCCAGTCGCTGTCGTTGAACGGCGGATTGGCCAGGACGTAATCGACCTTGAGGTCGGCGTGCATGTCGCGGTGGAAACTGTCGGCGTGTTCCTTGCCGAGGTTGCCGTCGATGCCGCGAATGGCTAGGTTCATCTTGGCGAGTCGCCAGGTCGTGTGGTTGGACTCCTGGCCATAGACACTGATGTCGCCGATTTTACCGCCGTGGGCTTCGACGAATTTCTCCGACTGAACAAACATGCCGCCCGACCCGCACGCGGGGTCATACACACGGCCTTTGTACGGCGCGAGCATCTCGACGAGCAGTTGCACGACAGAACGAGGGGTGTAGAACTGGCCGCCTTTTTTACCCTCGGCGCTGGCAAATTGCGAGAGGAAATATTCATACACACGACCAAGGATGTCTTTGGAACGATTGGCCTCGGTGCCCAGGCCGATGTTGCCGACCATGTCGATGAGTTGGCCAAGACGCTGCTTGTCGAGACGCGGGTGAGCGTAATCTTTTGGCAGCACACCCTTGAGCGTTGGGTTGTCATTCTCGATGGCGATCATGGCGGTGTCGACGGTCTTTCCTATAGTGGGCAATTTGGCGTCAGCGTTGAGTTTCGCCCATCGGGCCTCTTTGGGAACCCAGAAAATGTTGACCGCCCGATACTCGTCCGGATCTTCGGGGTCAGCCCCCCTGACGCGATCGGCTTCGAGTTTGGCGTGCTGCTCTTCGAAGGCATCGGAGATGTACTTCAGGAAGATTAACCCGAGCACGACATGCTTATACTCCGCTGCATCCATGTTGGATCGAAGCGCATCAGCTGCCCGCCAAAGCTCACTCTCAAACCCAAGGTTCGCGCCATTATTATTTTGGTTAGCCATGTAAAATCCTGTTCATGCCTCGCCGGACGTTCTGATCGGGGGTGAATCACGGACGACTCGTCCCATCAATCGTCGCTATCCTCGTCGTCCTCACCATCCTCGTCCGCTGATGCGACAGTCCAAATTCGCTTGAGTGGGATTTCGGCACGGATGTCTTCGTCGAGTTTGTCATAGTTGGCCAGGAATTCGTCGATCAGATCGTTTTGGTCCCATAGGCGGACTTTGAAGAACAGCCGCGGTAGTTCCTTCATCACCGAGGACCGGAAGCCGCCCCAGCATACCAGCAGGCCTTGGTCTGCGAAGACGTGTTGCATCGTGCCGACGAGCTGGTCCAGCACGGCCCGTTCGAGCGGAGTGGTTTGCGATTTCACCTGCACGCAAATTCGCGGCTGACCAAAACCGAGCGTACCAGGGGCGGCGAGGATGTCGATGCCGCCGTCGGCACCCTTGCCGGAATGGTGCGTGGTGAACCCCTGGGCGTTGAGGATGGCCTCGACGAGGTCCTCCAGGCCGTGGCGGATGTATTTTTTGCGGATCAGCCGGGCAATGTGGTCACGGGCGAGCGGCTCAAGGTCGAGGGTGGATGGGGTTTCCTCGGTTGCGTCAGCCTCGTCGTTGCCGGAAATGGCCTTGGCTTGAATGCCGACGGACCGCCACTGATTACCCTGCATGGCGCGGACTCTTGCCTCGGCGTCGTTGTTCTTGATCTGGCAGATCGTGGTGAACGCACCGAGCGAGTTAAGGATGTCCTGGTCGAAGTTTGTGCGAGGGATATCCTGGCCGAGCCACTTCACCTGGCGGTGGTGGTAGTACGGCTCAGGCCCCGCGACCGTGAACTGGTAGTCGCCGGTGATCTCGCCAATATGGATCGTTTTTCGCTTGCTGGGGACGGCAACCCAATCGCCCTTGGCCATTCGCCGTGCGAAAGACAACATCTGCCCGGAATTCTGGACGCGACGCCCGTGCGTGGAAGTTGGGTAGACTTCCTCCAGCAACTTGTAGAATGCTTTGATGTCTTCCAGGCCGTTCAGATTGCGGTTGAGGTCTCGCCACGCGAGGTAGATACGGTTGTCAGCCAGGAACTTCGCCTCGTGCTCCCCGTGTTTTCCCGTCCTGCAAAGCCATAGGGCCATCGGTTGCTCCTTGTTTCCATCGGGCCGCGAGTCGCCCGCATGCCACCGCAAGTCATTTTCCGTATTTCACCGGTGTTCACAAGCGGAAAAAACGAACAACAAGCCGCCGAGGTAATCATGAAGATCGGGCAAGTGGTAACTTTTATTACCACTTTGGAGCCAAAGTGGTAATAAAAGTTACCACTTTCGCCCTTGCGGCTAAGGTAGACAGACGAGCCGACGCTATACTCACTGTAGCGTCGGCTCGTCGCATGTTCGCTGTTCGCGAACAGCGAACATGCCAACGAATAAGAGACTTACGACAAAAAACTCAGTCTCCAATCTGAAAACGTGTCGTTGCATTTCTCGCAGAGGTCTGCGAATATTTCGTGCCGCATCACACCTTTTGCGATTGTTTTTCTTGAAAAATACCGGTACGCGATCCATTATCTTGTCCAGCAAACGGTTTTCCGGTGATTACGATAGCTGCGAGCGATTTACAGAGCGTTGTCGTCAGACGAAGCCGCATCGCGACGTAATTTTCAAAGGAAATTCTGTACGTAATCGTGTACGCGAATAGAAATAAGAAAGAGAATTTTTGTCATGTCTGTCTCATACACCGTTTGCGAGTACAAAAAGGTAAAGGATTGCTCCATCAAGTGTGATGTTTATCCGGGAATCGCCGGTGCGCCGGTGGTGGTCTATATTCACGGAGGGGCTCTGATTTTCGGCGGGCGGAGAGATATGCCGGAAGCCGCCATTGAACCGTTTCAGAACGCGGGATATTGGGTAGTGTCCATCGACTATCGGCTTGCGCCGGAAACCAAGCTCCCCAAAATTATCGAAGACGTCCGCGACGCCCTCGATTGGGTGAGGGGAGAGGGGAGCAAAGCGTTTGACTACGATGCAGGCAAAATGGCCGTTATCGGCGCGTCAGCGGGCGGGTACCTTACGCTGATGGCCGGTACGTTTGAAAGAAAGCCGAAGGTATTGGTGTCATTCTACGGTTACGGCGACATTTTGGGCGATTGGTACGGCAAACCCAGTCCTCATTACTGCAGGCAACCGCTTGTATCGCCGGAGGAAGCGCAGCGATGGATAAAAGGCCATGAACATTCCGAGGTGAGCAACTTCGATCGGTTCGCTATATACGTACGTTCGCGCCAAACGGGAACATGGCCCGGCCTTGCCAGTGGATACGACATCGAGTCAGAGCGGGAGAAAATTGAGCGATACTGCCCCATTCTCAATATCAAAGACGATTATCCTCCAGCCATCCTGCTGCACGGTGATCAGGACACCGATGTCCCATATCAACAGTCGCTGGATATGGTTAATGCCCTGAAAGCGCGTGGGCTGACCGCTGAATTGGTCACATATGCCGGCGGAGATCATGCGTTTGACTGGAATAAAAACGACGCCAACGTGCCGGGTCTGATTGAAAAAGCGCTGGCTTTTACCAAGGCATATGTAGAGTAAGCATTTCCTATGTAAGTGCGGCCCCTCGCGATACGGCCGACGCGAAATTCAAGCGATGTTACTACCGCCTCAAAAAGAGTATGATTGGGGCCAGAAAATTTCCAGGGTGTCAGAAAGGAAAGCATCATGGCTGACAAAAACCACAATCCGAGCACCCAGAGCACCAAGGCCAAGACCACACGCTTCGCGGGTTTTCCGCGGCAGATGGCGACTTTTTTTCGGTTGCTGGAGAAGAACAATCAGCGGGAATGGTTTGCGACACATAAGGAAATCTTCGAGACCCACGTTCGCGGGCCGATGATCGAGTTGGTCACGCTGCTCAACAAACGGCTCGAAGCCTTCGCTCCCGAGCATGTCGCCGAAGATCCCGCCAGGCTCATCTACCGCATCTACCGCGACACCCGGTTTTCCAAGGACAAAACGCCCTACAAAACGCACATCGGCGCGACCTTCTCTCATCAAACGCTCACCCGGCACGGCGGAGCGGGTTTTTATTTTGAGGTGTCCCATCGTTGTGTCGGCATTGCCGGCGGCGTGTACATGCCAGGCCCGGAGGAACTCCACGCATTCCGCGAAGCGATCGTGGCCGACCCGCAAAAATTCCTGCAACTGGCCGAGGACCGCAAAACGTGCAAGCTGCTCGGCCCGATGCAGGGCGAGCGATTGACGCGACTGCCAAAGGCATACCAATCGCAGGCAACAAACCCGGCGGCGGAATACCTGAAATTCAAACAGTTGTACTGGTACGTGGAACTGCCGGCCTCGCTGGCCCTCACGCCGCAATTGCCCGCCACTCTGACGCGGTATTTCCAGGCCATGTCGCCAAGCCTCGCCTGGTTCAACGAAGCCCTGCTGACCGCCCGCCGCCGCGAAGAGGAACAATCACGGCCGACCAGACCCACGCCCATGTGGTAATTTGAGACATGCGTATACCCGATCCCATTCAAACATTCGGCCTGCCTGACAATCCACTGGTGCGAGTCATGGTTCTTGCCCATGTGAACCGTCTGTTGTATCGGCGCTGGGTTGCAGAAGGCTTGTCTCCTGCTGAAGAAGGTATGGAAGGTTGGGGACCCTTATTGTCTTCACCAGACGAGGGATACCTTGAGCAGCCGTGTAAAACAATAGAGCTTGCTGGTATTTTGGGCATGTATCATTGGCTTTCCCTGCACATGGATGTCGATTACGAGTTTGGCAATGATTTATCTCAAATCGTCCATGGGATCGATGCGATTCTGAAAGATCGTAAAACAGGACATTACATTTTGTGTGAGTCGAAAGGTACGACCCGGAAAATTTCATCGAATCCGCTGACCTACCTTCGCTCTTGCCAAAAGCAGGAACGTCAGTTAAGCCAACGCTGGTGCTGGTCGTCACTGATGCGGTTTTTAAAGGCAACACAGGCATCCTGGGTTTTACCAAAACTGATGAAACCTTTTGTGATGGGTGAAACCAAACGAATGTTAATCGTCAGCGAAGTCGTCCAATGTCGCGACGGATTCCGTCCTTCCGGCGAGAGCCGGGTCTGGTTTGAGAGTGATTTCGCCACCGTGCCGGACCTGAACAAACCATTGGACAAAAAATGGAGAACCTGGTGGGACACCTGGGAGACGGTCGAATCCGACATGGAAAATCTACAGGGACGTCTGGAAGAGATTGTTACCTTGATTTTCAATTCATTGCGATGATTGATTCATCAGACGCGTCTGAAGAATCAACTGCGTGGCAAAAATGACGATTCTGACGCCGTTAGAGCGATTTTCTCGTAATCCACCAGCCATGCTCCCAGGCCCAGCCACTGTTTGGCTTCTTTTTCAACCGCCACAGATAAAGGCGTCTCGTCAAAATCATTTCTGGCATTGATGGACCCCCTCCGTCAGGGTCGCGCCTCGGCGGCACAGGGCTGCGCCGGCGACCAGCAGGACGCACCCCACATACACGCCCTGGCCGGCTGGTTGATCCAGTCGCCACGAGGAAAACAGCACTGACAGCAGCGGCAGAAAATACGACAAGACGCCCAGCAGCACCAGGTCGCCCTTCTGCATCGCCACGTCCCAGAACCAGTACGCGCCGCCGGCTACGAAGAGCGCGTAGTAGACGAACGGCCACCACACCGACGTCGGCAGTGACCCCCACGCCGCCGCCTCGCCGTTGGCCCAAGCAAACCCCAAGGCCAGCAGGCCACCCACGACCTGGAACAGCGGCATGCCATTCGCGCCGCCGGCGAATTTCCGCGCGCCGGCTGAATACAACGCCCACGTCACCGCCCCGCCGACCACCAGCGCGTACGGAACCCAGTCGGCCTTCACCGCCGCCGTCACGCGGGACCAGTCCATTTCCCCGAGAACGGCCGTCCCCACACCGCCAAGCGACAGCGCAATGCCCACCAGGAGCGACACCCATCGCACCCGGCACGGAAACATCCCGACCGCGAACAACAACGTCAGCGCCGGCCAAAGGTAATTCACCGCCGTCAGTTGCAGGATCACGTCCCGCGACGACGCCTTCGCAAACCCGACGCCGTAGAAGAAAAGGTACGCGACGAAACAAGGCCCGCACACCCACAGGTACGCGCGGGGAATCGCCCACGGCCTAGGGAGACGGCGAAAACGAATCGCGTCGATGACGAACAACGCCAGCCCGCCCGCGAGGAAACTGAACCCGACGGTCGAATACGGCCCCAGGGACTCGGCCAGCAGCCGTGTATAGGCGATGCTGGTGGCCCAGAAGGCCAGAGCGAGCATGCCCAAAAACGTGACCAGGCGAGACGCGTTCATGCGGAAATTGCCTTATTTTCTGATTGGATGACGAATTACCGTCTTCAGTTTTTCCACTGGGGTTTTGCGTGGGTCGGACAGATAGATTTCGTGATGTCGGCGGGTGGCAGAGATGTCGGTGACATAACCAGCCTTCGCGATGAACGCTTCCAGCCGGTCGATGGTCGCGGCTTCATCGTCATATGCGCCGATGTGCATGACGTGGGCGCAGAGGCCCTCGGCGAATACCTCCAGGCGGGCGAGGCTCGTATCGAGGTGCGGTTTTTTCTTGCCCAACGACTGCTGTACCTCCGCGAAGACCGCCGGAGTCACGAAATCCGGCTGGCGGATCATCGACGTCCAGCGGAGCGTGTTTTTGTCGGCCACCTTGTAGCCGCGAAAATTCGCGACGCCGTCCACCGACCACAGCCCCTCCAGCGGTGGCACAACGTAATCGAAATACCCCGCCGGCGTCCGGCCTATCATCTTGCTCATCTTGATGGAATAGGACAGCCCGTAGAGAATCTCCATCGCCGTTTGAAAACTCGCCGCCGTGTTCGGATCACCCTGCCCGTCGATCATGATGAACGTCATCGCCGGCACGTCGACCAAGGCCGGCGTGGTCTTCGGCAGATACAATTCCTTCGCGAGTTTTTTGAAATCTACGGCGTCCGGCATGTGATGCACTCCTTTAGTTCAACGGCCTGCCAAACGCCTCAACAACATCGGTGCCATCAGGACTGACGGTTGGTTTGCCCATAGCTTTGCTTATCAGGGCAAGAAGCGTTTGGGCTCGGTGCGCAAAGAACGTATCGAAATCGTTCGCACGGAGCGCCGTTACGTCAATACCGTGAGAATTGATATTGGCGTTCAACGCATCGGTAGACACATTCTTTTCTTCTATCTTTTCCAAGTATTTGCTCGGCGCGTCGCCGCCAATCTTTCGGTTCGTGCGATAGGCAATCGGCGTCTTGTTGACGATGGAGTTCCACTTGCGTTTTTCGTATCCGTTTCGCTCGCAGTGTTTTTGCGGGAAAATGTGATGGATGTCCACATTATCCGCGATGAAGTTGGTGAAATCCATTCTGCTTCCGCTGATAAAATCACACGCGCCCTCGTTGAGTATAAGGGCCATGACACCTTTATACGCCGCGCTGTTTCTGGTCTGAAGCGAAAGAAGCCTGGTCGGCTGAAAGAAGGCACGGCGTACAGTGTCGGGTTCTTCGCCGCCGTTGATCCACGACAAAACGCCGGAAACATCATTGGCATAGCGTGTTTCATTCGCGGCCCCATACATCTCGCCAAACACTCCACACCAATACCAGGCGGCAAGTTTGTCTTTCACGACACCGTCCTCGGCCTTGCTGCCGAGCATCGTCATAAGAACGGCCAACGGAACGAACTGTGTCGAGTACGGCAAATCACGCGGAGCCAGGATGCTCTGCTGAACAAGGAAACGGGCGGCTTTGATGTATCCGTCGGTGAGGGCGTCGGCATATGCCTTGTAGTCGTCAAGCGACAAGGATAGCACGTCCTTGCGTTTGCACGTCAGTGTCCTGTTCCTTTTCGCCTGCGCCAACAGCGTCATCGACGCGAGAAAATCTGTGTTGGCAACAACGGAAAGCAATTCGAACGTCCCGTCGGCATCTTCCATCGTTTCCGCCCTCTTCTTCCAGTCGTCGCGGAGAACGAAGTCATCCACGGCAAACGTGGCGGTCACCAACTCGAACACGGTAAGCGCAACGCCACCCGTATTGACATTCTCAAAAACCTGACACACCGCCTCCTTCGGGGTGTTTTCTCCGATCCGAATAACCGGAAGCGTATAGGTAATGATCGGCATCAAAATCCGCTCATCAAACCGATCCAGCCGCGAAATGATGTCCCTGTTGTAGCCGTGGAACTCGCGGTATCCGTTTCTCCACGTATTGGTCTCGGGACCATTGTAAGCGAGGTTCAGTGGAAACAGATGCGCTTGAAACTCGCCATTGCGTTCACGTAAGTCCAACACGACCCGGCGTCCATACTCCTCGCGGACGATTTTGTCAGCGGGAACCGAGATGATGGCATCCACGCGATCGACATCCGAGTCGAGGCATTTCGCTATGTCGAGGTAGTAGTATCGTTGAATGTCCTCTTTCTTTATCGTCTGCGTAGGGACAGGCTTTTTGCTCTGCATCGCGCAGTAGATGGTGGTCAAACGTTGCTGCCCATCAAGCACCAGATCAACGGGAGTTTCTCCATTATCGGGTACATTGGTGAACGACCGCGATCGGAAATTGATTCCTTCGCCGCCATATTTCAAAAACATGACCGCTCCGACTGGATATGAACAAGTGATACTTGCGATCAGTCCGCAAATGCGCTCGTCATCCCAAACCCAACCTCTCTGAAAGTCGGGCAGGCGCGTCGTGCCACTACTGATACCCTTGAGAATATCCTGTATCTGCGTGTCGCGTGATTCAGCCATCGTTGACTTCCTTCACCTAGTGCAATTCGCGATTGCGCATCAATCAAATACCAGAAACTGGAGTCAGAAAACCTTCGTAAATTAATCCGAGAACTGCCTTTACGCAATGGATTTTCACGGAACGGAGTCCCCGAAAGGGATTTTCGTCGGAAAGCGGCAAGAGAATGCACGCCACGGCTATAGGAGGTTGCCACGCGGCCGCCCCTGGCGGTCAGTTGGCATTACGGAACGACGTGAGCTGCCCGAGACCGTCACTCGTGTGCACCGTTGGCAAGCAGCCACTGTACTGCTTCGTCATGTTCCGAATCGCGTGCCGCCGATAAGGGCGTCCTGCCGTTCCTGGTCTTGGCGTTGATGTTCACGCCCTGTTCTTTCAACCACGCCATGGCCGCGACGTGGCCGCTCATGGCCGCCCAGAACATCGGCGTCTCCTCCTTGTTGTCCCTGGCGTTGATATCCGCGCCCTGCTCTTTCAACCACACCATGATCTCAACGGGGGCTTGGTGGGTGGTCGCCTGATGCATCGGCGTCGAGCCGTTTTCGGTTCGGGCATTGACATCCGCACCCTGTTCCTTCAGCCATTTCGCGACCTGCATGTAACCATGCTCGGCCGCCGAAAACATCGGCACCCAGCCGTTATGAGCCCTGACGTTGACCTCCGCGCCTTGTTCTTTCAACCACATCATCGCCTCAAGATTACCGGAACAGGCTGCCCAGGACATCGGCGTCCAGCCGTACTTGTCCGCAACGTCGATCGCCGCGCCCTGTTCCCTCAACCATGCCATGGCCGCAACATGGCCCCGATGGGCCGCACCAGACATCGGCGTCGAACCTTCTTCACTCGTAACATTGATCTCCGCCCCCCGCTCCCTCAGCCATTTCATGGCCTCAATGTGGCCGCCCTGGGCCGCATGAAACATCGGCGTCGTACCACGACAGGTCGTTACATTGGCCTTCGCTCCCCGTTCTTCCAGCCACGCCATCGCCTCGACGTGACCACCCTCAGCCGCGTCAAACATCGGTGTCCAGCCACGATCCTCCTTGGCGTTAACATCCGCACCTTGTTCTTCTAACCACATCATGACGTCAATGTGACCGCCTGCGGCCGCCTCGAACATCGGTGTCCGGTCCAGACTGCCCTTGACGTTGACCTTCGCCCCATATTTTTTCAGCCGCTTCATGGCGTTGAGGTGGCCGTTTTCGGCGGCCACAAGCATCGGCGTTTCGCGGAAATTGCTCTGGATATTGACCTTCGCGCCGCGTTTTTTCAGCCACGCTATTGCCTCAACGTGACCGTTCTCGGCCGCAAAAAACATCGGCAGCCGACCCTCAAAACGAGTCTTGGCCTTGATCTTCGCGCCGTGCGACTTCAGCCATTTCAACACATCAACCCGGCCCTGCGCCGCGGCGAGATGCACCAGCGTCAGGCCGTCCTCGTCCCACTTGTTGATCCGCAGTCGCGCCGCCTTGACCCACTCCTCAGGCGTGCGAGGATCATGCGACTTGTTCGAATTGTCCGTCATCGTTACCCGTTCATCTAAAGAGCATGAATATATATACAGCCAGGAACGCAAAAATAAGCATGGCCACCACCAGAATGTGGCCAATCTTGACGTTGCCTTTACGCTTCCGAACCGCCGTCACTTTTTCGGGGCCGACAATCACCGGCATATCGGGCGGCAGATCGTCTTCCTCAATATCGACTATTTCTTCGAACTCACACTGACACCGACCAAACTGACAAATGCCCTCGTACGGCGGTAAAAGCTGCGGATACTTCGCCGCCACCTCCGCCGGCAGAAATGCCCCGTCATACCGCCGAGCCCCCTCGCACTCATAGCCCACACGAATCCGAAACCCGGCAACAATTCCCTCAGGATCACAAGCCTGCCGAATCTCCGCCGCGGCAAACTGCCGCTGCTGACTGAACCACGCCTTAGCGTCCTTGTCCCGTTTCGCGAACATCGCCTTTTCAAGCTCAGCCACCGCCTTGCCGCCCTCACAACCGTCAATCAAAAACGAGGCCTCCTGCTCGGTGACCGGCGGCTGGCCGTCATAGCCAAGATGTTTCAAATACTTAAGCTGTATTTCCGTCGCTGGATTCATACCCGACGGTTACCCTTTCGTCTTCGATTGTTCCCCATCCCTTAAACTCGGAATCCATATCCAGCCTTCCGATTCGTACCCACCTGTATCTTCTTTCAATTTCCCCATTTGGCCTTGTTTCACCTTAATCAAGCCTTCGGGAGTAATGTCATGATACCATTCCGCAATTTTTGCGCAGATAAACGCATCGAATAAATCATCCCAAGGGGTATATTTTTTTCCAGGCTTAAAAGGATTTTTTTGGCTCGCCATGTGCTTCATCGCGTTTTCCCAGTAATTTTTTGTATTATTGGCATGTGTACCGGCATGCGATGTCTCGGCGTGAAATACTTCGGTAATTTTATCTATGCCATATTTCTTGAGAATTCCCTCAATGCAAGCAACGGGACAGGTTTTTGATGTTCGTATGACACCGGGGTAAGTTTCAATCGCTACGCTTTCGAGGGAGGCGTCATTGGACTCCCCCGGTTTCTCTGGCTTCCAAACGGAGGATTCCGCATCGAATTTATATCCCCAGTGGCGTAGGAAGGACAGGGCCTTGGTTGATTGACTACCCATCAAATCCTTTACCGCGGAAAGTGGCAAAGTCGCCTCTCCGCTTCCGGGCGCGTCTTTTTTCAGTTCCCACGCTATTCGCTCTGTCAGCCGATACTGAAATTTATTGCGAATGGGATCATTAGAGCTGATCACATCCATCAAAATCGAACTGTCACTCATAGTGTCATTAATCAAATCACAAAAGTGTTTTGGCCATCTCAGAATGGCGTCTATCGCCACAACAAAAACATCATTATCTTTAAAATTTACGGGAAGCTCTGCATTTTGTAACAGAATATTCAAGAGTTTACCTGGCGAATCAAAATCTTCACCTTTTTTCCCCTTTAATACTTTCGTGATATTACCATAGAAAGAATTAACGACGTAGCTATACGTATTTGTGGCGTGTTCACCTCTGACCCGACGAAGAACAAAAATGGCGTCCTCGCCACCGTCCTTTTCTCCACCCCACGCCCCAACATCCCAACCCACGAAGTAAACGTTTGCATCACTCATCGTCATGTTAATTCTCCATAAAACGATTATTCCAAAAATCTACGAGGGCCGCAACGGCCTCCGGCCGCTTCATGACGTCTCGCCTTCCGCATTGCCGCCGCCGATGGGCGTCGCCTCGACGGCCAGACCCAGTATCTGGAGAACCAGCAATGCCTTGCCGACCTGGCAGGAAGGCTTGCCCTTTTCCAGATCAACGATGAATCGTACGATAATGCCGGCGAGAGTTTCAATCCCGGCGCCGACACGACCGGCTCGCCCGTAACACGGCACGTCGCGCATTCCGATGCGATTCTGTTCCTCTTCGACCCCACCAAGGATGTCGATTTCCGCCGTCGGCTGTCCGGCGACGATCCGCAGCTCAAAAGCGCCGATTTGCGCCGCCAGACGGTGATCCTGTCCGAGATTTCCTCACGTATCAAGAACCTGACGAACCTCAAGACAAGCCAACGCCATGACAAGCCTCTGATCGTTGTCGTCGCCAAGTACGACATCTGGCGAGGCCTGCTGCGTACACCGCCGGAAGCGCCGCCCGTTTTCAAAGGTGCCGACGGCATCTGGCGGCTGGACGTGGGAATGATCGACAACGTGTCGCTCGCCGTTCGCGAAATGTTGCGTTCCATCTGCCCGGACTTGGTGGCTACGGCCGAGTCGATCTGGTCGTCTGTCCGCTACGTCCCCACCAGCGCCACCGGATGCAGTCCGATCCAGGACCCGGCCACCGGCGCGCTGGGGTTCCGTCCGATGGACCTCCATCCGATCTGGGCCGACGTGCCGCTGCTGATGTTCATGGCTGACCGCTGGAAAGGCTCCATGCTGCCGGTCGGACTTCACGGAACGAAAAAATAATAACCTCGTAAACGGATTTTCTTATGCCGCATGAACTGTACTATACATCGGCACCGGCGGGCCTGAGTCCGGGCTCGTTTGGGTTCTGCATCGTGGCTGCGACGTCGGGGTTCCCCGAACCGTTGCAGGGACGGCTCGAAGCCCTGAGCGGCTACCGCGCGGTCTATCCGCCCGGCACCCCGAAGGTGGCGGACAATCCGGTCGGTCACGGCCATTGGATCGTCACCGCCGGTTCGAAGACATACCACATCCTGTCGCGCGTCGCGTGTGCGGGGTTCGACTACACCGGCAGAACGAACAAATTTGCCCATCACCTGGCCTTGGACGCCGGTGAACTGACCTCCGCCGGCCCCGCGTGGCTACTGGGCGCTCCGGGCGTCATGGAAACCGCCTGGTCGGGCGATCCACGATTAGTGGAACCTCGTCGGCTGCCGCCGGGTAACGTCATCACAAAACCGTGTTCCGCCTGGGCGGTCCGCACCGGCGACGCTGGCTGGGCGGGCGTCGTAGCGGAAGTGCTCGTCAAAAGCGAGGGGCAGGTCTGCCTTGTCTTCGAGCCCGGCATGGATATGCTGCCGCTGGTTTCGGAGATCTTGGCTCTGCTGCCGTCCGCCAAGCGATGGACTATTACGTTTTCCACGTACGAAACCGCACCACCGCGGGCCACAGACTGCCGCCTGTACTGCTGCGTCAAAGGCGATGCCAAAGCACTGCCCGTCGTCCAGGGCCGACAGGGATTCACACTAGACCTGACCACCCGCCTGGGCAACCCACCTTCTGGCGAATGGACCGACGCTGCCCGCAAAGGCCGCCAACCCGAAGGCGATCCGCAACAAGCAGGCCGCCCCGGTACCAGCCGGACGGCGAAGGGTTCCGCCGCCCTCGACCTCTCCTCGAAACCGCAAGGCCTTGATCTGTCATCGCCGGGTGGTCTTGACCTTTCTGGCGGCGGAAGTGATGACAGCCCATATAAATTAGCCTCAGACGATTGGACACCAAGTGAGCAAGTGCCAGCAGACCGGCCGCGTACTTACCCTGCCACATCAGGCGGACGGGGAAATGTTACGTATCAACAACCACAAAAGCGGTCGTTAACAACATCCCTTGCTATGGTGGCAGGCACGGCGGCGCTGATTCTCGGCGTGTTCTTCGCCGGCATCTTCTTGGGGAGATGGTATCCCACGTCAACCGGCGAGAATCAGGCGACCACACAGCCGGCCACCAACAAGACACTGGCGTCCACAACACAACCCGAATCTCCAGGGGACACAGAAGAGAAAAGGGACGCTTTGACAGAGGTCACCGAGAAACTAAAGACGGTCGAGGCGACCTTGGCGGAGACCGAACAAAGGGCTGATCAGGCCGAGAGAGAACGGGACGAAGCCCTCGCGAAATTGGCCAAGACAACACCATCCGACGAAAATAGTAGTAGTACGTCCGCCTCCGCCGAGGATACGGCATCCGCTTCCAACGGAACAAGCGAGACGAGTGGTGAAAGCACAAACACCGGAACGCCCGCTGACAGTAATGACGAAAAAAACGATCTCGTCGCCGAAGGCGCAACATCGCAACCGACCACTGATGTGAGCAATGCTTCGCAGGAAAGAATACCCCCGATTACGGGCCTGAAATTCGCACCAGTGGCCAAAGACGGAGAACCGCTGAAATTCGAAGACACGATTCCAGTTGGCAAAGGGTCCAAATTAAGTATCAATGGCGGAAAGACACAACTTGACGTAGTCCATCTCAGTGACTTACCTGCTTCTGTAAGATTGGGGAATTTTCGTGTTAAGGCGGAAGATGATCCAGAGGACGGTTGGTCAGGCCATGTCATTCCTCTTTCTGAAAAATCAGATGCAAAGAATCTGATTTCCGCCCATTCTGGACAATATTCTGTTATCGGCATATCCGATGACTCGTACGAAGTGGCTGTAGAAAGAGGGGAACCTTGGAAAATAACAATATCTTTTCGTGAGGATACTTCGTCGGAGAAATTGACAATTATTTTCGCAAGCGAAAATAACCCCAAAAATTTTCCGAGTAGCGTTCAAAACATGAGCCGCCATCTGAGGGAGTCATCTCTATGGCAATCGGCTCGTAAACATTACACAGAGTACACTGAGGCCAGCAGTGGCGTTTATAAAAAACTTACCCCTCTCACAGGAACACAACAAAACCAGTATTCTGGCGCGTTCAACACTGCAATCACCGATTTTGGTCGTACCAAAGGGATTCTCGGTGGTGCAAAGAGTGATTTTTCAAAAAATAAAGGTGAGAAAGCGATTTATGATGCGGCCGATAGCGGGCTGTCAGACACCGTCACGGCCTTGAAAAATGCCCATGAAATCCTGAAGAAGGTCGTGAAATCACCAAAGAACTCAGTAGATGCCGACAACGTTCTGGTTGCCTTGAAAAATGCCGAAGCAGCCCTGGAAGGGATCGATGGAAACCTGAAAAATGTTCGCGACATTGTGGCGAAGATCGAAGACGAAAATAAAAGAAAGACGGCAAATGAGAATCTGGACAAAATACAAGCCGCCAAGGCTGCGGCTAAAAAGGCTCTAGATGATGCCGTGAGAGCCTTAGAAGATTTCAAGCCGAAGGCAGGACAGTGGGTGAAAACCGACGAATTAATCAAAAGTTTTGAAAGGCGTCCATTAGTAATCAAGATGAAAGATGCCGCCAAACAGGAAGAATTTTACCTATTTCTCCGCATTGTCAGGCCGGACCTTACGAAAAAATAGTGGTTCATGAATCGTTTACGAGAGGAATAATGTATGTTAAGTCCCGCACAGGCCGCTGATGTCAATGCCTGGGACATGAATGGCCAGACGCTGTTTCGATGGATCAAGAATGAAGAAATCAGAACGTGGTGGCTTGCCAATGGTGGACGGGAAGTAATACCCGTGTCCGGCAGGAGAGGCTGGTCGCCCACACAGCCACCAAGCGAAAGATATGGTGGCGCCCCGACAGAAGAGACAACGCCATGGCAACGTGGCTATGGTGGCGGCCGAAATGAGCAATCCCGGCCGGGGCCGGCTCCGTATACGGCCCCGGGCCTATTGAAATGATAAACCGGCGCTTCGTTGAATGATTTCAGAGAGAAAACATCATGCCATTCCAACTAAGTTGTGGCTGCGGGAAAAATTTGAGAGTTTTCGACCACCTTGCCGGGAAAAAGGTGAAATGCCCAGGTTGTGGTAACATGGTGGATGTGCCGCCCCTGGGAACGTCTGAGTTGCCCACATCGTCCCCGCCGCCTCCGCTGTCGCTGTCACCTGCGCCAGATGCACCTCCACCACTATCGCTGCCACCACAGCCGGCTGCGCCTATTCAACCGTCGTCACCATCCTCGCCGCCGTCGTTACTTCAGCCTTCTCTTTCATCTTCGCCTTCTCAGCCGCGTCACCGAAGTATCGGTTTCCGTATATTTCGTACTTGCTTCCTCTTGTTGCTTGTCGTGCTCCTCTTCATGTGGATCGCGACAAGAACCACGACGAAGCCCTCCGTGGTGACAGGTCCATCCACGGGAAAGCCGCTAACGGCCAAAGAGTGGGCAAGCACGGAAGGACTGCAGGCTAATGAAAACGACAAAGATGGTGCTACGCCTTTATTTTTGACACACGAAGCACACGAAGAAGGAGCAAAGAAAGTAGTTTCGGCCAATGACGCACAAAAGCACAAGAAAACGCCGCCACCATTGGTCGAACAATGGATAAAAGCGAAAACGGAGGAATTAGCGAAAGAATTTCGGATCAGCGATCTCGACCTCGACTGGACCTTAGGGACAATCGCCGCAAGAGAAGGCCGTATCGACGTGCTGAAATGGTTAAAGGAATCTGGTGCCAATACCTTTGCTGTAGCAGATTGGATGCGTGCAGCAGCCCAAAGCGGCCAGATTGATATCATAAAGTGGCTGAAGGAGCAAGGTGCCTATATTAACGGCGTAGAGTTGGTGATTGCGGCAGCCCGGGACGGCCAAGTTGACACCATGAAATGGCTAAAGGAACAAGGGTCGAACATCAACATCAAAGACTCTGGTGGCCATATGCTTATACAGGCAGCCACGGGAGGCCACATCGAGGCCATGAAGTGGTTGAAAGAACAAGGCGCAGATGTTAATGCCAAGAACTACGAAGGTCACACGCCCTTATCTCGGGCTCGTGACAAGGAAACGACGAAATGGCTACTCGCCAATGGTGCGAACAAATCGCTGGCTCTTGAGGAGTGGGTAAAGGCGCAGGAACGGTTTGGCGTCAAAACGAACGATGCTCAGGCCTTGATATACGTTGCCGCCATGCGGCAAGGTAGTGTTAATGTATTGGAATGGCTGAAAGAACAAGGCGCGAACGTCAACGCCAAGGAGAATGGTGGCTTGGGTTGGACGGCGATGCATTATGCGGCTAGGGAAGGCCTCGTCGAGGCCATGCAGTGGTTGAAAGAACAAGGCGCGGACGTTAACGCCAAGGACGGTCAGGGCTGGACGCCTATATTTTTGGCGGCCTCGTCGGGCGACTGGAGTGGCATGGGCCACATTGATGCCGTGAAGTGGCTGAAGGAACAAGGCGCGGACATCAATGCCAAGGACGTTCAGGGTCGAACACCTATATTTGCGGTGGCCGCCACGTTATTCGGCGCAATTGACCCGAATACAAATGAGAACACGGTATCGCTTGATGTCATGAAATGGCTGAAGGAACTTGGCGCGGATATCAACGTAAGAGATCAATCTGGTCAGACGCTTATGTTTGTAGCGGCCAAGGAAGGCCATGTCGAGGCCATGAAATGGCTGAAAGAACAAGGCGCAGACGTCAACGTCAAGGATAATCAGGGCGAAACACCAATGTTTTCGGCAGTTTCGTCGCATGTTCGTGGCATTTACCGTGTACGCAAGATTAATGCCATGGCATGGTTGAAGGAGCAGGGACTGGATGTCAATGCCAAGAGCAATAACTGGATAGAATCACCGATATTTATGGCATTCGATATGTTCTTTAACGCCGCCGATACCGATACAACGAAGTGGACCGTGAAGTGGCTGGTGGAAAACGGTGCGGATATCAATACCAAATACCGAGACGGCTCGACACCGATGTTTTGGGCGGCCAACAAGGGCTATGTCGAGATCATGACGTTGTTAAAAGAACGTGGCGCGGATGTCAATGCCAAGGCCGATGACGGCCAGACGCCGATATTTTGGGCGGCCAGCGGGGGCCAGATCGACGCTATGAAATGGTTGAAGGAACACAGTGCGGATGTCAATGTCAAAGCCAAGGATGGCACTACGCCTTTATCTGTGGCGAAAAGCGAAGAAGCAAAGAAATGGTTACTCGATAATGGCGAGCAGGGGCAAGCATCCATACCAGGGAAAATGTCTAATGAGACGCGGATGTTCGAGGAGTGGGCGAAAACGAAGGGGCTACGGGTCGATGAACGGACAAAGGGCGATGGCTGGACCTTGATGCACTTTGCCGTCATGGAGGATCGTGTTGATGTATTGGAGTGGTTGAAATCACAAGGCGTAAACATTGATTCCAGAGACTATTCTGGCAGGACATCGATGTTGGTGGCGGCCCGCGATGGCCACCTTGAAGCCGTAAAATGGTTGAAGGAGCAGGGTGCGGATATCAATGCCAAAGACAACAATGCCCAGACGCCTTTATCTGTGGCGCGTAATGACGAAATAAAAAGACTGCTGCTTACCAATGTCGCACAAGAGAAGGCACCAATGTCAGGAAAAGCGCCTGACAAAACATTGACAGTCGAGGAATGGGTAAAGGCGAAAGATACGCGAAACGATGAAAAGGATGGCATAGATCAAATCTTGGTACACCTTGCTGCGATGGAAGGCCGCGTTGATGTGTTGGAATGGTTGAAGGAGCAGGGTGCGGAGGTGAACGCCAAGAACAAACAAGGCTGGACGCCGATGTTTCTGGCGGCATTGGGGGGCCACCTTGACGCCATGGAGTGGCTGAAGGAGCAAGGGGCGACCGTCAACGTCAAGGACAGTGCCGGCTGGACACCGATGTTCCTGGCGGCCTGCGCGGGTCACGCCAATACCATGAAATGGCTGAAGGAACAAGGCACACTAGTCAATCTCAGGAGTAATTCCGGTTCGACGGCCCTGTCTTCGGCGAGCCACGACGATGCAAAAAAATGGCTACGCGCTAATGGTGCACAGGCGACGGCTGTCGATAAAACGCGAATATCCTATGTGCCGACAAAAACTGGAACACCGGTCAATGTTGCGGCTGATGCCTCTCTGGCCTTGGCATGGTTCGCTGCGGCGGAAGGCCGTGTTGACGTGTTGGAGTGGTTGAAAGAATGTGGCACGGACATCAATGCCAAGGACGATACCGGCCGAACACCGATGTTCGCGGCGGCTTCAGAGGGCAAGTTCAAGGTCATGGAGTGGTTGAAGGCCCAAGGTGCGGACATCAATGCACGGGACAGGTCTGGCGAGACGCCTATGTTCGTGGCGGCTTCGAAGGGCAAACTCGAAGCCATGAAGTGGTTGAGATCGCAAGGCGTGAATATCGACTCCAACGGTAGTCGCTATATGGTTATGGCAGCCGAGAAAGGCCAGGTGGCGAGCCTGAAATGGCTGAAGACGCAAGGCGTTCAGGTCAATTCCATGCATGGCACCGAAACCCCCATGGCGGCGGCCGCCCGTAAGATGATCCACAGTTGCCCGCAAAATGGGCAAATGCTCCGTGACGACCCCACGCCGAACGGCGACGTTCCGGTATGCCAGCGTGTGAAACGGGCTGTCGGTAATGGAAAGTATTTTCATTGGACACCATCTATCGGACATCAGCCTGAATCGGCCCAACATCCGCTTGGGTCGATCCTGGCGTTCGGGCGGCAGTACAGCAGCCACTTGTCATGGCCATATCATACACGATCCACGCGAGCCTGCCGTCTACGCGTTTCCTCGACCGGTCTGGAAGAAATTGAACGAAATAAACAAAAACGCCTCTGGACTCATCCAGAGGCATCTGATGCAATCACATGATCCTGCAGTCTTCGCTATCAGACGACCTTCGCAAACGCCACTGCCACCTTGCTTGCGGCACCTCCTTCCCCACCACCTCGTTGCCATGCGCGGAATCCAAGGAACGCACATAAACCAGTGAGAGCGAACCATCCGTCCACCGTCCATGCCGCAGCCAAATAGCTCGTGCATGCACGGTGTCACAATTTACCGCACAAAATCCGAAATTATTTTTTATAATACACTTACGACATTGTATTTACAGAAAAATACATGCCATGCTTACAAAAGCAAAACTTTTTGCTTGACGAACCATGAAAATGCGATATTATCCCTCTCTGTGACATGGAACGTCACGATATGGGCCAAGGACTCGCCCGACAGATGTAGAACCTTTTTTGTGCAGACGTGACACCACACCGCTCTTCTGCGGGCGAGTGACAACGGAGTCTGCATGGAGCGAACGATGGTTCACGAAGATTCCTTGGAACGCCTGCGTGCCCTTTCACCCTCCACCGCTTCGGTGGCGAATGTGCGGGTCGGTAAAGCGCTGATCGTTGACGGCGATGAGAAAACCCGAGCGGCCGCCTGCAACCTGCTCCTGACCAGCGCACGCCAGCCGTTTGACTGCGCGAGCAGTTTTACGGAAGCGGTAGAACTGCTGAAACGAAGCAATTACGTGTGTATTTTCGCCGGTTCGGAAATCCCAGCCTTTGCCGGCGAAACTCCCCGCCGCCAGGACCTTGAAAACCTCCTGGACGAAATCGACCGGCTCAAGGGGTCATTCAAGCCGCCGGTCGTGTGCCTTTACACAAGGGCAATGGATGTCGATGATGACACCTGGACCTGCTGGGTGACAGATATGTCGCTCCGTGGCGTGATCAAATGGGTGAAAAAACCTTTCCCCAGCAGCGGCAGAACGCCGGATCGAGTGTTGAAGAAAGTGCTGAACGGCCAGTACGTGCGAGTGGTGAAGGCCACGCCGCTGACACCAGCGGAACTGATGGCAGCGCCGCTTGGTGACGAAAGTGAACTTGAAGCCGCCCCACCACGCTCCCGGCCTCGCGAACAGGTACTGATTGGACCATTGCTCAGTGCCGAAAACTATCTCCCGGAGATGGACACCGACGCCATCGTCGCCAAGCTCGGAAAGATGCTCGGAAAAGCTGGAGCCAGCAACGACACCACGGAATCGCCCAACGTGCCGAAATCCAAGGTCCCAGAACCCGACACCTCGAAATCCGACACCCTGCCCCTAACTGCCCGGCCCAAGCATGATCCAATCACAGTTACTACTGCGTCCACTGCTACCGCTACGCCCGCCGTAGCCGCCGCACCGGATAATGACCGATGGAAGAACATCCCCAACGACCCGATCACACTCGACGGCTTCATGGCCGAATTCTGCGAGCCCCGATCCAAGGAACTCCGTGTATGCCGTAAAAACGCCCTGCTGGCCGCGACGCGGAACGGGACGGTGAAACTACCGCCACTAGCCGGCATCCACAAACCCGGCATGCCCTACCGCTTCCTCGTCCATGATCTACTGGTCGCATGGCCTGGATTCCTGAACGAAAAAGTCGACCTGCCGCCACTAGCCACAAGCAGCTAATTGGCGATCATGCGATACCCGACGACCCGTTGGGCTTCTGCGAAAGTTCTTTTTCAGAAAGGCTTGACGGTCATGCCTCCACTCGATTAAAGTTCATAGCGCGTCCATATTCGTGTCCGTATGCTTGGTTTCATGCTGTCTCCAAAAGGCTGACATCAGGAACATGGGGTTTGCGGAATCGTGGATGCCATATATGGCGATGACCGCGGGAAGCCATCGTTGGCGATGGTCGTGCTTTACGTAGCATGGGATGCTCCACGGAGTAACTATGGCTGAAAGCAATGAGACAACGTCGATCGATCCAAAAAATATACTTGACTTGATCCCTGGGAATGCCATCAAGCACATGCTAACCGGTTTTTCGCACCAGCTTCAGGCCGGCGTCGCACTCCTATACCCCGTGAGACAACCATCTGCTCGGGATGAATTACGACCAATACAGGCATCGAAGGAATTATTTCACAAGGTCTGCCGGGCATATCGGAATACTCCTGGGTGTGACCAAAATTGTGAACAGCAGGACCATCAGATTGCCTGGGATTACATTACCGGCCGCAAAACTGATGCCGGCATATACAAGTGTCACTTAAAACTACATGATATGGCATACCCGCTACGAACAGGTGATCGGGTATGGGGGGTCGTTTTTGCCGGACAGGCAATACTGGATGACAAAGACGACGAAGAAGAGATTACCACCGCCATATTGTCCAGTATGTCAACAGAGTATTCAGGCAAAGTTTTAGAGAATCTAACAAATTGCAAAAAACTCCAGCCTAAGGATCTAAAGGATCGATTCGCGGATTTTTGTGAATTCGGAAAAATGATGCAACTGTTGGTGGACACAGCCTACGAGAAGTTCCTCGACGCTGGATTCCGTGCCTTTTGTGCTCGTACCAGTCTTACTTTGACCGTCAGTTCTACCAAAGAGAATATTTGGTGGGGTGCTGTGGCCACATCATCTCGGCAATTCTGCGGCTACACTGGCATCGAAAGTGTGCGATTTTTCTCTCGCTGGAGGAGTCGATATGAGCTAATGGCCACCAATGAAGGGTTCTGGCACGACGAAAGAATCCTCGTACCGACAAAATTGCTTGCTGTCCTGCCGGAAGATAAGCTTAGTTCGTTACCTAGAAACATTGCAGACAGATTGGGGCTACCAACCAATAAACCTGCATACGTCTTCAAGAAGGACCTGATTGAAGAACGGAAACTAGGGATTTCGACGGCTATTATCCTCACTGGAATTATCCGCCAAGACATACGCGAATCTGTCACCGAATATTGCCGGATGGTCTGCTTGCGAGCCGGAGTAACCGACCTTGTGCGTCGTATTGACCTAGGCGCTCAGGATACTCGTGATAGAGTTCGTGATGCCTCTCACAGCACAAAAACGCCTCTTCAGTGGATCGTCGATCTTCAGGACAATGACGGTGCCTTCTTACCCAATGTGCTTGCTACCACTCGAAGCAACGTTAAAAAACATGCGTTACTTGTGAAGGCATATCTGCGATACCTTCACGCAGTTTCCGATTCACCGCGACAATCATTGGATTTTTCACTGCTGACGTGCGAAGCGGTCACAGATTGTATGCCTACGGCTCAGGCAAAGCCAGTTCGGATCGAATGGATGTTCTCGCCCACACGAACCATCGTATATGCAGATCCTTTAGGCCTTCGCGCCGTGTTGGATAACCTATTAAGCAACGCGATTAAGTACTCATGGCACACGACACATAATGCGATCCGTTCGATCCGTCTTGAGATGAACCACGAAGAAGGTTACGCGCGCCTACGTATCCAAAACTACGGAATCGGCATCGACACAGATACATTGAACCATCTCAATGAGGATGATGAACCATATGGGTTCCGGAGCAAAATCGAAGACCCATCCGCCATCAGACGAGGCGAAGATCGTCCTGGCACTGGCAGCGGGATCGCCATATGCAAGAGAATTCTTGAATCTCATGGTGGCTGGCTGTGGATCGACAGTGAACCGGCCAAAAGTGAATCTCGTGCAGAAACCGAGACGTACCATCGCTACTTAACTACAGTAACCGTCCACTTGCCATTGAATGAAAGGTGATATGTCAAAAAACACAAAACCAACGGCCCTCGTCGTAGAGGACGACATCAACAGGGAAGAAACTTTAAAAGTGCAATTAGCTTCTCAGTTCAACCTGATCTTTGTCACAAATGTTAAAGCCGCTGAAACTGTATTGACTAACGGCCTCGCCAAAGAGTTAGACCTTCTGATCGTAGACTTGATGCTACCGCTCGACGAAATAGAGGCGAAACGTCACCGGACCCTTGATGCGGAGAGGATGGCACTCTTCGAAGAATTCGCATCTGATACACGGTCACTCGAATCGCCTCGAACATTCAAAGAAACTGACAGAGATCAAAGACTTCTCAATCTGGACGCTCGCGTTCGTAAATGCCTGAATATGGAAGGAGGCATTGCGGTCGTCGAGGCATGTAGACATGCGCTTGCAGATGGCGATACTCCAAAGCCCCTCACGATACCGACGTTATTCGTGACCGCAAGAGAATCCCCTTCGCTGGAAAAGCATGCGCTTGAACTTGTCGAACGAGGAAAGGCTGAGTGGCTAACAAAGCCCGTTACACGACAACAACTCGATGATGCACTTGAGCGAGTATTTTTCTGCCGGAAGTGACCTCGCGCAAAATGATTTCACGTCGGCAAATTAGCATTCGTGGGCAGCAGATTAGCTTGTGACATTGGAGCTTTTTTCATTTTTTATCGATGGAGCTTGCCATATATACCGCCTCTAACGTCGAAGCCGCCTGTGATTTGTTTTGGCCTCATAGGCAGCCATCGAAATGCGACCTGCTCGTCATGGACACGGAGAATACACAGTGACATTCCTCTCAGACAGCCGTTTATGCAGCGTGGATGCCACGGTAGAGAAGATATTAGACCTCCGCAATCTCATTTATAACGGAACTGTTCCTTGCCCTATACGATTTTGCCGGCTATTGAGGTCGGCCACATTATCATTCGAATGTGCAATCTTAGCATTTGATGGTATAAAATGGAAAGTCAAGTGGTCTACTGACGGAGAAGAAAAGCATCTAAAATCAATGTTAGCCGAACAGCAAGCGGTACAACATGGCCTGAACGAAGCATATAGCAAGCAAGGCAGGGGCGAAATAAAAGACATCAAGATGCATACGGACGAGGGCATCTACAACCATGCGATATTGTTTCCTGTGTGCCTACTGAACCTCCCTGTCACATTCGGAGCGACAGATCAACGGCTATTGTTAGTTCTTCTGCATCCTCTCCTCATCACACATGGTTTCTATCGTGGAAGTCCAGAGTCGCCCAATCCCGACAAAAGCTTAATCCACTGGTGCGCAGACACAGCGCAACGCTGGGTTTCGTGGTCTAGCGACCATGAGCGTGCGATTGGTTTTGTGAACACTGCTAATCAGACAATCGAGGAGTATAAAAAAACGGCCAGCGATGCATTACGACGGGCACAGGAAGCAGAGGAAATCGCCAACGCGTCTCAAAGAAAATTCGAACTCAGCGCCGAAGCGAAGGCAAACGCTGAACGTTTCGCATTTTATATGAGCATAGTTGCAGGATCTGCGGTTGGCATAGTTGCTGCAGGCGCGTTGGTTATCTTGATACATATGTTGCCTTGGGTGGAGCTTGCGTCATACAAAAATAGCGTTTTACTTCATATATGGACATTCGCACTCTTGATATGTGTGTCGATAGGTTGTTTTGTAAAAATTTACCGAAAATGGTGTTGGGGTGCAGGCGCACTCTCTTTTCTCATACCACTGATTTCACGTGTGACAACCTAATTCTGAAAACACAAAATGGACTTTGTGTTTGTTCAGCACTTCTAACAGCCGACCGTGCGCGGCGAAGTCATATTAGCGTAGACCTTCACGGTTCACCGCCAAATGAGGTTTATCCGTATAATGGAAACGCCAGTGCCACCCTGTGACCCGGCGAGCGAGTTCGTTGCATCGTCAGCCTCGACGACAGATTACTGGGCGATTTCACCCGAAAGCCTCCAGAAACTGGACTTTTACGGGTGCCCCTTCGATCTACACATCGAAATCACCACACCCATGCGGCAACAGCCCGACACGAGGAGCTATATCACCAGTCTCGAACGCCTTCAGGAGGCTGCCAATGAGACCCACATGGGCTACCTCAACGGGTGGTTCCCGCGTGCTCCGGCGTTCGACATCGGTAAGCGCTCGTCATCCAGGGATCGCCGATCGTGTTCCCGAGGCTGCCGTTCGCATTCCGAGGACTGACGGTCATATTCCGATGTTCACCAATCACGACGGGGCGGTGTGATGGTATAAAAGCGAGCGGAAGGAAAATCATGAAACCTTGATCCTGGACGCCCGAAAAATCTCCTGCTCGCGGCCGTTCGGGGCGACCCTCCCATAATTTCGAAAAGACCTGTCCCAAAGGCGACACTACGGTAAGGATCGCCTGTTCCTCAGAGACTATGCACAGTAATCAATGTGTTTCGCGAAGACGACCCCATAGAAGGCATGGACGAAATTTGTATCCCCCGCTCCAAGGAACTCCGCGTATGTCGCAAGAATGCCCTGCTGGCCGCGACGCGGAACGGAACGGTGAAACTACCGCCACTAGCCGGCATCCACAAACCCGGCATGCCCTACCGCTTCCTCGCCCACGACCTGCTGGCCACATGGCAAGGTTTCCTGAACGAGAAAGTCGATCTGCCACCATTGCTGCCTCAATACCAATCCACGCCGATTCCCGCATAACTACATTCTGGACTTACAAAAATGACGAACATCGTAAAGCAGATACGAGCCGCCAAGGCCGTTGTGTTGTTTGATTCAGTCATGTAAGCCGTTCAGAGAGCGAAAACACATGTGAGGATCGACCCGAGCATTATCACGATCATCACGAGACATCCGGCAGCCCACCCCACCTTTCGCCGCCGGCCGGAACGTGTTGTGGGAATTCCTGTCTTGCGAGCGATCTTCCCTTTCATGCCCGATATGCCTGTCGCCCGTTTCCATGAAAACGAAGCACCGAATTTCCTGCCCATTGCTCGACTCCATTCCTATTTTGTGGGTGCTTTACGAGTATGAGGCGCTACGTACGTTCCATCCTTTCGGTAGTAGCCTTTTACCTGAACGGTTCCTCCAGACGGTGGCTTTGTGCCAACGGCTGCTGGAGGCGTCTGCCGTGGTGTTTCCGGTTTATCATCGAGACCGACAAGCGAAGTCGGTTTCGTAGACGGCTGCGACGTGGTTGGCTTGACCTCTTGATCTTTGGCAGATAATTGACGCTTCAAGTCGCTGATCGTCGCGTCGCGATTCTCTACGGTGGACTGCAATAGCTTGATCGTAGCCTGTAGCTCACGGACCTGTTGCTCAAGTTCCTGAATTCGCTGTGCGTCATTCGCTGGTTTGGCCGTCTGTTGCTTGTTCTGCTGCGCAAAAGCGGGGAAGCAGATCAGAATCGCAACAGCGGCATACAACATGGTTCTCCGTGCATTCATGTCGATCTCCTTTACAGTTCGGCCGCCACCTCAGTTATTGGCATGCGAATCGGTAAAGCACTAATCGTTGACGGCAACGAGAATACCCGGTCAGCCACCAGCAACCTGCTCCTAACCAGCGCATGTCAGCCGTCCGACTGCGCGAGTAGCTTGGTGGAAGCGGTGGAACTGCTAAAACACAACAATTACGTGTGTATTTTCGCCGGCTCGGAAATCCCAGCCATTGTCGGAGGACGCTCCCGCCGTCAAGACCTAGAGAACCTCTTGGACGAGATTGACCGACTCAAAGGCTCGCTCAAGCCGCCAATCGTGTGTCTTTACACGAAGGCGACGGACATCGACGATGACACACCAAACTCGGGAAGGTGTTCGGGAAAAGAAGAGCCAACAGCGGCAGCGCGGAACCACTCAACATGTCGAACCCCCAAACCTCGGGATCTGACACCGCGAAATCCGGCACCTCGCCCCCAACGGCCCGGCCAAAACGCGAGCCAGCCACAACTGCCACAGCCACCGCAGCGCCCATCGTTACAGATGCGGTCGCCACCCCGACCGACGACCGATGGAAGAACATCCCCAACGCCCCGATCACGCTCGACGATTTCATGGCCAAGTTCTGCGAACCTCGGTCCAAGGAAAACCGCAAACATCGCCGACTGGCCCTGCTGGCCGCGTCACGGAATAAAACGATAACCCTACCGCCACTGGCCGGCGCTCACAAACACGGCATGCCCTATCGCTTCCTCGTCCACGACCTGCTGACATCGTGGCCGGATTTCCTGAACGAAAAAGTCGACCTGCCACCGCTAGCTTCAAAAAATGCACCGCCCAACTAAACTGGTAGCCACGCGATACACGACAGTCCTGATGGACTTTTTCGGAAGCTCTTCGCGTGGAAAGCTTGACGGCCATGCATCCTTTCGATTAAAGTCCGTTGCGTGTCCATATTCGTGTCCGCATGTATCGCTTCATGTTGCCTCGGAGAGGCTGATATCAGAAACGTGGGCTTGCGGAATCGTGGGCGCCATATGTGCCGGTTATCATAGGAAGGCCGCCGTTAATGGTGGTTGTGTTTTTCGTGGCATAAAATGCCTCATGGAGTAGCCGATGGGCGAAGGCAATGTGACAACATCGATCGAACCGAAAAACATACTTGAACTGATTTCTGAAGACGTCATCAAATATACGTTGGCCGGTTTTTCGTACTGGCTCCAGGCCAGCGTTGCGATTCTATACCCCCTGAAGCAACCACCTGCTCAGGACGAGTTGAAACTAATACTGCCAACAGAAAATCATCTCCACAACGAGATCTGCCGGGTCTATCGGAGTATCTCTGCATGCGACGACAAATGTGCGAAGGTGGACTGTCAGGCTGCCTGGGGTTACATCAATAACCCGGACCACCAAGCTGGTCCTCACATATACCAGTGCCATTTAAAACTACGAGATATGGCATACCCGCTGCGGGCGGGCGGACGGGTTTGGGGAGTCCTCTTTGCCGGGCAGATAATGCTGGACGATCCGGACCACGAGAAGGATATTCGCGCCGCCATATTAGCTCATACGCCGAAGGATAAGTCACACAAAGTTCTACAGAGTCTTGCAACATGCAAAAAACTCACGTTAGATGAACTGAACAAGCGATTCGAAGAGTTCTATAAAGTCGGGAAGATGATGCAACTGTTGGTGGACGAGGCCTACAAGAAGTTCTTCGACGCCAAATTCCATTCCTTCTGTGTCAACACGGGCCTCAAATTGACCTTCAGTCCCCCTAGAGAGTCCGATTGGTGGGATATTGCAGCGAAATCGTCCCGACGATTCTGCGACTACATCGAAGTCGAGAGTGTTCGATTCTTTTCTCGCAATGGGGGTCGATATGAATTAAAAGCCACTGAAAAAGGGGCTTGGCCATATCCCGACGAACAAGCCTTCGCCCATATCCGCATCCCGACAAGATTACTTGCCGTCCTTCCGGAAAATGAGCTTTGTCCCTTACCAAAAGGTATCGCAAACAGATTGGGGCTGCCAACGAATAAACCTGGATATATCTTTAAAAAAGACATGGTTGAAAAACCACAACTGAGGATTTCGACTGCTATTGTTCTCATTGGGACTATCCCCAGTGATAAACTTGATTCTGTCATCGAGTACTGCCGATTGGTTTGCTTGCAGGCCGGAGTAACCAGTCTTGTGTTTCGAGTCGAAAAGGATGTTGAGAATACAGAGGGCAGAATTCAAAACGTCTTCCACCATGTGAAAACACCTCTTCAGTGGATCGTAAATCTTCAAAATGATAATAACGCCTTCACACATGACAAGATTACTGATACTCGAGACAAGGTGACAAGCTATGCGTTACAGGTAAATACGTATCTGCGCTACCTTCGCGAAGCATCTGATTCGACACCGGAACCGGTGGACCTTATAAAACTAACGGCCCAGGTGGTCGAAAACTATAAGCCTGCGGCTCAGGAAAAAATTATTTCGATCATATGGGTATCCCCACCTCTTCCCACCATTGTGCATGCAGATCCTGTGGATCTTCGCGTAGTGCTGGATAACCTTCTAGGCAACGCGATTAAATACTCGTGGTCTGGAGGGCCGGTAGTTCGCTTGATTCACCTTGAGATGGTCCACCAAGGACGTTACGCCCTCCTACGTATAGAAAACTACGGAATTGGCATTGATTCAATAACTTTGAACGTCCTCAACGATGGAGACGAACACTATGGGGTTCGGGCCGGGATTGAGGATAAATGGAGCGAAAAGCGGCTTGGCGAGGGAAGAGGGATCGCCATTTGCAAGGAAATTCTTGAATCTTATGACGGCTGGCTGGTGTTTGACAGCAAGCCGGTCGACATAGGGCTCCGATCGGAGGCCGAGATGTACCATCGTTATCTGACCGCAGTAACTGTCTGCTTACCATTGAGCGAAAGGTGATATGGCAATGAATACAAAACCAAAGGCTCTCATCATAGAAGACGATACCAGCATGGCAGCGGCTCTTGGATCGCAACTGGAATCTCAATTTGACCTGTATTTTTCGGATAATGTTGATGAGGCGGTAACCAAACTTCACGACAGCCTTGCTGGGGTGCTAGATTTACTGATCGTAGACATGATGCTGCCGTTCGATGATACCGCATCGAAACGTCTTGTGAGACTCAATGAGGACAGGCTTGCAACATTCAAAGAACTCGCTCCGGACCCACGGTCGTTCGAGTTACCCCAAAAAACAGAAGGAGTAACCTACAGAAAACACAGGCTGATCGATCTGGAGAATCGCATTCGTGATTGCCTGAGCATGGAAGGAGGCATCACCATCGTCAAGGCATGCGTGCAAATGCGTTCTCAAAAATTCCTCTCCATCCCGACACTATTCTTGACTGCGCGCGAATCCCCTGAGTTGAAAAAACAGGCACTTGGTCTTGTGGAGCCAGGTAAGGCGGAATGGCTGTCCAAGCCCGCAACACCCCAAATGATCGACGGTGCTCTTACGCGGATACTCACCTTTCAAAAATTGGCGACATCTCATGCCAACCTCGCTCCCCCTGCTAACGAGCCGCAGCCTGGTACCCCTAGGACGATTTTCCTCTCGTATTCATGGAAAGACGATGCTCTTGCGAGTAGCATAGATAGGAAATTTAGGAAAGCACAAATGCCCCTAATTCGCGACAAAAGAGATGTGAAGTATCGTGGTAGCGTGAAGGACTTCATGAAGAAAATTCGATCCACCGATTATGCTATTTTACTCATCAGCTCCGATTGGTTGAAATCAGACAATTGTATGCATGAGCTCCTCGAACTTCTGAAAGATGACAATTACCGTGAACGGATACTTCCGATCGTTAAAAGAGATACCAATGTTTTCAATCCGATCGGCAGGAGTTCGTACAGCCTTTTTTGGCAGGAACAACGCAGACATCTCGATGATGAGTACAGAAAGTTGGACTCTGCGAATACGAGTGAGATTTCAAATGCCATAAAACGCTGCGACCGAATTGCTGGCGATTTGCCAGAGTTTTTAGGAATTATCTCCGAAATGAAAGTGATCGTATCAGGGAACTCCATAAGTGATAGAGATTTCAAGGAAATGATGAATATCATTAACCGTGCCACAAGGTGACGCAAAAGTCATGCGTTGGCCAAGCCGACAGCCTCCAAAAACTGGATTCTATGGGATATCCCTCGGCGGAACGATAAAACTGCCGCCGTTGATCGGCGTCCACAAACACGGCATGCCCTATCGCTTCCTCATCCACGACCTATTTGGCCGCATGGCAAGGGTTTTCTGAACGAAAAAGCGACCTGCCACTGCTGGAGAGGTTGCCTCAGTACGCGGCAGCCATGAGTAGATGATGACTTCTTGGTAACAGGTTGCCTAGCTCGCTATGATTCGCTACCATGACTATTTCATCTTGGAAGACCGTACGACAGATCACGATCGAGCACAGTCTATTGGATGCCCATCTCGACCAACGACCCGGGGCAATTGATTCTTTGAACGACACGGCTATCAGATCAACCCCATTTTCCTTCATAAATTTTTTCCACTTGCTCGAAGGGAATGATTGTTTCCAATTCCATTTGCCATACATGCTTCAGCCGTGCTTGTGCGGCCTGATCTGCCTGACGGTAACTCTCCACGAAAGCATTTCCTGCCATTTGAACAGTCGTCTCCAAGGCTCGAACGGTTGTGAACAGCTTTATCGACCTGATGAGCAAATGGCCAGAATCCTCAAATCGATTTACACGACCGTACACCACTCCGAGTTGACCAATCGTCATAGCGGCGCGATACTCGTCCCCCAGTTTTTCCCAGATAACCAAAGCCCTACGATACCAAGCCTCGGCGACGACGAAATCTTGTTTTAGTCCGGCAATCATACCCAACTGATGGTAGGTGCCGGCAACACGGTGTTCATCCCTCAGTTTCTCCGAGATGACCAAGGATTTTCGATACCAAACCTCGGCGGCGGCAAAATCCTGCTGTTCTTGGGCGACACTGCCCAACTGGTGGTAGGTGCCGGCAACGCGGTGTTCGTACCCCAGCTTTTCCCAGATAACCAAAGCTTTTCGATACAAGGTTTCGGCGACGGCAAAATCTCGTTTCTCTTCAGCGATCATGCCCAACTGGTGGCAGGTACCGGCAACGCGGTGTTCATTCCTCAACTTTTCCGAGATGACCAAGGACTTTTGACACCAAGCCTCGGCGGCGATGAAATCCTGTTGCTCATATGCGATTATACCCAACTGGTGGTAGGTATCGGCAGCGCTATGTTCATCCCTCAGCTTTTCCGAGATGATCAAGGATTTTCGATACCAAACCTCGGCGGCGGCGAAATCCCGTTGCACGTGGGCGATTATGCCCAACTGATGGTAGGTGCCGGCAGCGTAGCGTTCGTTCCCCAGTTCTTCCGAGATAGCCAGGGATTTTCGATACCAGGCTTCGGCGGTGGTAAAACCCCGTTGCTCTTGGGCAACCCTGCCCAACTGGTGGTAAGCAAAAGCCTCAGTCGTAAGATCGTCATCTTCTCGAGCCGATTGCGCCAACGCTTCAAACCCCCGGGACGCTTCCTCATAGTCTCTAGTATTCTGGGCATAAACCGCCATACACTGTATCAAGGCACGACTAGATGCGATCATACGAAGCATGTTGGCCCCTACGCCTGCATGGTAGAAATTGGCTCCGTGAAAGATGAATGACCAACGTTGTTCATGAAGTTTTGCGGAAGTCAAGGCATCGGCATAGCGTCCCAGGAGATCAACAAATACCCGTTGTTCCGGCTCCGTGGCCGGATGTCGTTCGGATAAGTAACTTCGTAGTGCCGGGTGCATCCGGTATATATGTTTCACCATTTCCTCGCACAACCCAGCCATCTCCAATATGCGAAAACACGGCTCCAGAACGTCTACCGACGATACCTCGTCTGCCACTTCAAGCATGAATTTGACGTAGTCTCTGTCCACGAACCGGTCATGCAGGCCGACCAATCGCAGCACGGGCGCGAAATTCTCCGGTATCCCACCGTCAAATACCGCTATCGCCGCGGCGACCCTCTGCCAGTCATCGTTCCCCTTGCGATGTCGGTATTGCTCCTCCAACTGCACCAGCAACTCCGACGCCGAAAGGTCTTTCAACCGAAGCAGCATCACCCGTACCGACAGCGGATTGCCGTCCAATTTCTCCAACAATTTGCCAAAATCCTCGCTCTCTCGATCAACCGCCAAGCCAAGCTCTCGCATTATGGCGTTGCAGTAAGTCCACAATTCTTCCCCTCGTAACCCGCCCAGACGAAGCCGATAGCACTCATCGTCTTTGAGCCAATCCTCCTGGGAGCGGCTGGTCATGAGAATTTTTGTCTTGCCGCCGCGCAGGCCGCGAATGAATCGTTGTAGCAGGTCGCGGTCTTCCCGCGGCATCGTGGGCGTGACGTTTGTTCCCGCAATCCCGCTCACGGACTCGAAATTATCCCATACGATCCAGAAGGGGTGTTCCTTGAAAATCTTCGTCAGCCCCGCCAGCCGTTTCTCCATTGGCGCCAGACGTGCGTTTTCATCGAAACGAGCCGCCAACGCATTGATGACGTGCTCCGCGCTGCGGATGCCCTGAAAATCGAACCAGAACGGTGAATGTGCCAATCCGTTCGTGTCCTTCAGCCAATGTAGAAAACCTTTGGCCAGCGTCGTCTTTCCCACCCCGGCCATGCCGTGAATCAGAATCACGCCTTGCCTTTGCCGTAGAGACGCCCGTTCGAGTTCCTGGATGGCCCGTTCTCTGCCGATGAAGTCCTCCACGGCGAGTTGCTGGACTTCTGTCGGCAGCGGCATCGCCGATTCCACATCCGCATCATCCATACTGATCGTTTTTGGATCGGGCTTTGATGGCGTGAGCATAGGAATCACCTGAACATCGGCTGCCAGTTGCTGGTAGAACACCGGCACCAACCAGTCGTCAAGCCGATGGTGACCGAGTATGCATGCCCGTTCCGGCTGTCGCAGCATGGCTTGGCGTCCGGCGCGTGTAGCCTCTCCGACATTGCCGCTCTCCCGCAGCCGCTGGTAAAATGCCGGCACGAACTCCTGCGCACCGCTGACAGAAACGCTGTAGCCCATCGCCACCACGCTTCGGATTCCCGCTCGCAACAAACCTGCCGCGACTGAGGCAAAAGCGTTGTTCGCGTCGCCATCGACCATGGCCGATTGGCAGGCGTTCAACACCACCACCGGAATCCGATATTCATGAAGCAACGTACTGAGTCGTACCGCATCGATTTCTTCCGGATTCGACTCATTATCTTCAAAATAGAGGCGTCCATGGCTGCCAGCAAGTGTATGGTGACCGCTGCCGCCAAGTGTCGGCGTGGCACCGTATCCACCATGGCCATCGAAATGCACGATGTGATAAAATCCCGGTTTCATGCGTAACTGTTCGCGCAGTCGGTCAAACGTTGGCGGTCGCAAAACATCGATATTCAACGCTTGGTGTGAATCGCGGGCCAAGTCAATGAGCCGGCGAGACAGTGATTGGTAACCGACATCGTCCTCGCCGAACGGGCGAGCAATCACAAGAAGAATGTTGATGCGGTCGCCTGGCAAGTCTTTGTGGAGCGGTAGAGGATCGCCCAACTGGGTGGGCTGTCGCTCAATGCAACAATGATGGGCCAAGAAGTCGTCGTCAGGACTGCATAACGCTTCCCACGGCCAAGAGAGAACAACAGGATCGTCACTGCTAATTTTAAGGCGAAGATTTTCAAGGCCGGCTTCGCGTGCCTTTTGAAACCAATCCCGAGCACGATCTTTGAACAGAGCCTGGAAACAATTCAAACCCCATTGTTTCAGAAAATCCTGTGTTCGCCTTGCCCTGTCAAGATAGGCTCCGATCGGAAGTTCGAGGAAATCTTCCAGATACCAATGTAGCTCCTGCATCAGATTGCTGTGCGGCTGACTGGGAACGACAATACTCTCAGGACGCGGCAACACCACCGATGCCGAAGTTTTCATATCTTCGCCACGGACAACAATAAATCGAGGCTCAGAATCGCCAGGATTTTCATGTCGAATCTGAATTTCATGCCGAATTTGCCGTGCGGGCATTGCAGGCTCCTTTCATGGGATGCCATATGCTTTAGAAACATAGCGTAAATTGGGCGATATTCTACCTCCTTATACCGCTGCGAACGCACCTTCGCTAGTGCATGCCGTACCACAAAAACACGATCCCTGCCATCGCTCCCCCTTTCCGCCATGACTGGCCCCGGCTATCATGCTGCCATGATTATTTCGCCTGGAGCATGGCCGACGCCTCCGTGAATATGTGCGTGACCTCGCCAACTGCATCAACGCCGGCTGTCCCGCCGAAGGCACCGTGCTCGACCCATTCTTCGGCGCGGGCACGGTCGGCGTGGTTTGCCAACGGCGTGACCGCGGTTTTCTAGGGTTTGAACTCAACCCGGAGTACGTGGAGGTCGCCAACTGCCGGCTTGGGTGTTGAGTGTACTCGTTTTTCCACAAAAAGACTCTTTTGTACCTGCTTTTCCAAGATCGTAACTGTTTTTCCACGCAAATGCTCCTCCGCAACCCCAAAATGGCCTCCCGTGACGAGACATCCACATCGCGCGGGCGTGTTTTGGCTTGACAACGAAGGCGGAAGTGGTAATTTTTATTACCACTTTAGGTCGGAAGTGGTAACTTTCGTTACCACTTTGGACGATAAGTGGAAAGATTTATGACCAGGAGTCCGCCATGCTGGAAACGCTCAAAACCATGATATTGGACGCGCAGGAGATGCCGTTGAAGACCGGGGTGCCCCGTCGACTGGCGATGGAGGCGGTGCCGGGCAAGGCGTCGGTGTGTATCGGCGTGCGGCGTGGCGGGAAGTCCACGTATCTGTTTCAGATCATGCAGCGGCTGCTGGCCGGCGGCGTGTCGCGGAAGAACATTCTCTACCTGAACTTTTTCGATGACCGTTTGCATGGCCTTGAGCGAGAAGGCCTTGGCGCAGTGGCCGAGGCGTATTACTCGCTGTATCCGCAGAAGAAACACACCGAGACGGTCTACTGTTTCTTTGACGAGATTCAGATGGTGCCCGGCTGGGAGTCTTTCGTGGACCGCCTGATGCGGACGGAAAAATGCGAGGTGTACCTGACCGGCTCGTCGGCGCAGATGTTGTCCAAAGAAATCGCCACGCAGATGCGCGGGCGTGCTCTGTCGTGGGAGATGTTCCCCTTCTCGTTCCGCGAGTTCCTGGACTACAAAAAGATCGATGCATCTGGCGAGCTTTCCACGAAGGCCCGGCTTGTTGTTCAAAAGGCGTTCGACGCTTACTGGGAGTCCGGCGGATTCCCCGAAGTGCTGGGCGTGGACCGGCATATCCGCATCAAGACACATCAGGAATACTTCAGCGCGGTTCTTTTCCGGGACCTGGTGGAGCGGCACAACGTGTCGCACCCCAAGGCCGTCTCCGACCTGGCTCACTGGCTGATCGACAACGCCGCGTCGTTCTATTCCATCAATCGGCTGACGGGCTATCTCAAGTCGCTGGGCCACAAGGTGCCCAAATCGGCCGTGTCGGACTATCTGACGTGGTTCGAGGACGCCTATTTCCTGTTCGGTGTACGGCTGTTCGACGCCTCCCTGGGCTTCAGCCACACCAGCCCGAAGAAGGTCTACTGTGTCGATCACGCTCTGATCCGCTCCGTGTCGTCGGGCATCCTGGTCAATTCCGGCCACCTGCTGGAAAACCTCGTCTTCGCCGGCCTGCGACGCACCAGTCCCGACATCTTCTACTACAAAACCAAATCGGGCAAAGAGGTGGATTTCATCGTCTCGTCACGCGGCCGCTCGCGAACGTTAGTCCAAGTCTGCGAGTCCCTCGCCGATCCGCAAACGAAAAAACGCGAAGTGACCGCCCTGAGCGACGCGATGGCCGAACTGAACCTCAACTCCGGCACCATCGTAACCCGCGCCGACCGCGAACAGATCGACGTCGACCCCGGCACCATCAATGTGCTGCCCGCCTGGCGGTTCCTGCTGGATTTGTCGGACACGGAGAGCCATGACGTCTTGCAATGACGCGTCCTCGTCCACAACCTGCTGGCGGCGTGGCAGAGGTTTCCGCCAGCCCGTCGCGGGTGGCCACTAGGCAACAGGCATGTCGTTCACTATGATTGGCCTCCATGGCGATTGCATCAGGGAAGGCGTGCGCATGAAGGCCAAAGGCGGAAAATCCGGCAAGGGCAAGAAGACTGTGGCCAAGGCGTCGGCGGTGACCATTTCGGGACGCCCCGTGAAACCCGCCGCCCTGCTGCATGACGTGCGGACGATGATCCTGGCCACGCGGCAGTCCGTGGCGACGACGGTGAACGCCGCGTTGGTGCAGCTTTATTGGCAAATCGGCCAGCGAATTCGCACGGATATTCTTGGCGAAAAGCGGGCGGAATACGGCGAAAAAATTGTTTCGGCGCTATCGAAACAATTGACGACCGAATTCGGGCGTGGATTTTCAAGACCGAGTTTGGCGCGCATGATCGCTTTTGCGGAGGCTTTCCCCGACGAGGCAATTGTCTCATCACTGATGAGACAATTGGGATGGACGCACATCATACAACTACTGCCGCTGGAAAAACCCATGCAGCGGGAGTTCTACGCCGAGATGTGCCGCATCGAACGATGGAGCGTTCGGACGTTGCAACAAAAGATTGGCAGTCTGCTCTACGAACGAACGGCGCTGTCGAAAAAGCCGGCGGAGTTGGCGGCGATGGAACTCAAGCAACTCCGTGAAGAGGACAAACTGACGCCGGACTTGGTGTTCCGCGACCCGTATTTATTGGACTTCCTGGGCCTCAAAAATACCTATGCAGAGAAGGACCTGGAGGTCGCGATCCTGCGCGAGATGGAGGCGTTCATCCTTGAGTTGGGTGTCGGATTCACGTTCGTCACGCGGCAGAAACGAATGACCATCGACGGCACGGACTACTACCTGGACCTGCTGTTCTACCACCGCAAGCTGCGGCGGCTGGTGGCGATTGAGTTGAAGATCGGCAACTTCAATGCCGCCGACAAAGGGCAGATGGAACTCTACCTCGCCTGGCTGAAGCGCCACGAATGCGAATCCGGTGAAGCCGAGCCGCTGGGCCTGATCCTGTGCGCAGGCAAAAACCAGCAGCATGTGGAACTGTTGGAATTGCACAAAAGCGGAATCCACGTCGCGACCTACTGGACCGACGTGCTGCCCAAGGAACAACTGGAACGCAAACTGCACGAGGCGGTCTGCCTGGCCCGCGCGAGCCTGACAACGCGGCAGTTGCCGAAGGACCATCCATAAGCACATGGCTTGCGAACGAACCATGGCGATTGAGATTCTAAAGAAACGGCTGTCGTAATCGTTTTTCCGGCAACAGCCGCTTTTGTAACTGTTTTTCCACGTCTGTAACAGTTTTTCCAAGCGAACGGTCGTTTGTACACAAAAATGAACGGACCCAAACGGGTGGCCTGCACGTTGGCTCCGTTCTGGCGAAAGGCTATAGGTGGTAACGAAAATTACCACTTTTGGCCGAAAGTGGTAAGAAAAATTACCACCTTTCGGCCGGGACCAAAGTAAAACGATTTTACTTTGGTCCCGACGAGGTAATTTTTACGGAGCGTCGCAAGAATTTGACGAGGCGACTTCTTGCAATGGCTGCACCGTTCACTATGATCTGCCGCCATGATTATTTCACCGTGGCAGTTTATTTTTGTGGCCTTGGCCGGCTGGATAAACCGTGATTTGCAGAACGCGGTCGAGTACCTCAAAGAGGAGAACCGCATCCTGCGCGAAAAACTGCGAAAAAAGTCCGGACATGGCCGGATACTCCTCGACGTCGCCGAAAAACGCCGCCTCGCCGCGGTGGCTATGAAGTTGGGCAGGGATTTGCTGAGCAAGGTCGGAGCGATGTTTTCGCCAGACACCATCCTCCGCTGGCACCGCAGCCTGATCGCTCGTAAATACGACGGTTCCAAACGGCACGGAAAGCGTGGACCCGCTCCGACCAAGGCCAACATGGTCCGCGACCTGGTGCTGAAGATGGCGAGCGAGAATCCGTCGTGGGGGTATGGCAGGATTTTTGGTGAATTGAAGGAACTGGGCTATAAGGTTTCTTGGCAGACCATCCGGCGAATCATGCTCGAACATGGCCTGCTGGACGATCCCTATGGGCCCAAACGGACGTCCTGGAAGACGTTTCTTCAGAGCCACTTCGAATGCATTGCGGCGGCGGACTTTTTTTCGATCGAGGCCTGGACGCTCAAGGGGCTGCGCCGCTACCTCGTGTTTTTCGTCATCGACATCGCCAGCCGGAAAGTCGAGATTGCCGGCATTCACGCCGATCCGTGTGAGACGCAGATGGTCCAGATCGCTCGCAATCTGACCGACCCCGAGAACGGCTTCCTCAAGGGCAAGCGAATCCTGATCCATGATCGCGATGTGCTGTACACGAAGAAATTCAACCAGACGCTACGAGCCGGCGGCGTGCGGTCACTGAAGATTCCCAGGCGATCGCCCAATTTGAATGCCTACGCGGAGGCGTTCGTCTCCACCATCACCCGCGAGCTGCTCAGCAAGATGATCCTGTTCGGCGAGAGCGGCGTTCGGCATGCCATTTCGGAATTCATGGAACATTATCATCTGGAGCGGCCTCACAAAAACCTCGGCCGGCGAATCGTTCAATCGCAAGCCCCGCCGGCCACCCCGCCGCTGGATTCGCTGACTGCCCTGCCGTCAGGCTCGTCGTCGGCCTCGCTGACGATTGTACCGCCCGACGCGGCGATGATTCCGCCACCAACGATAGATGAGATTGGCTGCCGTGAACGGCTGGGCGGGCTGCTCAAGAGCTACCACCGAAAAGCGGCCTGATGCGCGGGCTGCAGACGGCGTGGACGAAATATGTAACCCCGCCAGAAGCCCACGCCAAATGGGCCTTTTTCGGCCCTGCCGAAACCGCCGCCAAGCAGGCGGCCATGGTGACCACCGCAGACGGTCGTTGAGGTCGTTGGGACCACCGGAAACGGCCGTTTGGCCCATCGATTGATCGGAAAACCGCCCCGTTCGCCGGGCGGTTCGTTGCACTTGCGCACCCGGTACGCCACCACTTGTGCACCCCGGAACCGCTACTCGAGTATTTACTCTCGTCGTCGTTTCACGCCCGGTTTGCGCCCTCTGGCCGACAGGTCGCCGCGTGTAAACCCTACTTCGAGTATTTACTCAAACCGCCGCTTCGCGTCCATTTTCCGCCATCCGGCCAACAGGTCTACGCGCGTAAATACTCGATATGAACGCAATGGCACGCAATAAACGCAACGAAATCTCGGCACTACTGCGGAAACCCCTTGGCTTTACGCGACGGTTGTTGCCCTATGTGTGGCAATGGGTTACGTGCGAAATGACAACCTGGTGACGTGGGCAGAAAAGGGCGAGTTTAACCGACGACCGCCCGTGCTCATAACCCGGTGGGCCTCAAATCCTGCCCCCGCTAATAACCGCTTCATGGAAACGGCTTCGGAACCTTCCGAAGCCGTTTCGGTTTTCTTACATACCACTTTCCCGTCCGCCGTCAGAACCAGCGGGCCAACATGGGTTTCCATGAAGTCCCGGAATTCCGTAGGTGTGCAGGCGGCCGCAAGCGATTTCTCCGTTTCGGCAAAGGCTTGCCGAAGCTGTGCGATAATCGCGGAAGTCTCGGAAAGGTTTCGCCCAAGCCGATCGTACTTGTACACCAGCACCCGCCCGATCAGCCCCTCTTTGACGTCGTCCAAAAGCTGTAGCAACGCCTCGCGACCCGCCGTCGCCCGCCCGGTACGAGCACGGTCAACGTATTGCCGGACGTTGCCCGCTTCCAAGCCCCGGCCGCAAGCGTCAAGCTGCACGTCGATGCTGGTTCCGCCGTCCTGAGCATGGGAGGAGTAGCGCGCGTAGATAGCCGTCGCTTTTTTCATTGGGGCGTCTCCTGGGCTTTGAGAATTTCGACAGCACGCCGGGCCACGACCCGCACCATCCAAGCCCTCGCGTCCCTGATTTGCTTGGGACTCGGCTGGAATAGTTTGTGCCGCGTACTCTCATAAGGCTTTCCTAAACATGAACTTACAGCAGATTCGGGCGAATTGAAAGCAAATTCCGGTGCTTTTTTCCGTGTTTCAACGATTTCAACGGGGGCGGTTGTCTCCATATTCTAGGGTTTACCGAAAATAGGGACAGGCGCGCTCGAAATTATTTTTTAACCTTGCCATCTTCGTCGCCCGTGGTATCATATTCGTAAAATGTTAGGTATTCCGTTTTGAGCATTTTGTCTGGTGGGTTTCGGGATTTTCAAGGGAGATTACGTATGTCAACATTCAGGTTGAACCGTTTCATCTCGCAGCCGGAAACTCTTCGGGGGATTGCCCCGGAAAATCTGCTCTCCCTGCTGGCTGGCCATGCAGCGGCACTGGAGGCGCAGGGGTTGAAACTTCCCGGCAAGGCCAACGCTGCGACCCTCGACTACGGGCGGCTGCTCGACTTGCTGATGGAACCGGACCGATTGCCGGCCCGGCTGCTGGAGGCGTTTTATTTCATCCACGAGATGGCGACGCGCGAGGGCATGGCGTGCCTGCTGGAGGCGGCCGCCCAGGCCCGGCCTCCAATCGAGATCGACAGCAAGCCGGGCGAGACCACCATCGGCACGCTTGGCCTGGTCGTCGGTGAGCCCGGCCCGACGCCGGGCGACGTTGCGGTTCAAGTCTGGCTGAAAGACCGCGAACTCTTGGAGCGTATCCACGCCGAACAGTTCCTCCAGAACGCCCGCTCGTTCCGCAGCTTCGGCACGGCCGTGACGCCGGTGCCCGCACACCGCGACCCGATGGCGGCGGTGCCCCACCTGAAGAACGACCTCGATGATTATTTCGAGATGAAAAAACGTGGCCGACATACAAAGGTTTTTCCCTACGTGCGCGACGGGTGCGTGATGTTCCTTCTCCGGCACGGCGACCCGTTCAAACGCGGCAGCGCCATCGACGACAAGGGTGAGTCTGTCGGCGTGTACTATTGGCCCGAAAAATTCGACGTGCTTGTACTCGACCCCACCGAGGGCGAACTGCGCATCAACACCCGGAACAAGGGTGAATGGAACGAGTACCGCAAGGTTTTTGGCCGTCACCTCTACGGCGACGACAATTTCTTTTCCGTTGGCGAAACATACACCCTGGAGCCGTTACGTGCCATTGGTGAGGACGCTATCGCGCCGATCGACGGCATGGAACGGGTTGTCCTGACGGAGGTGCATTTCCTCTGGGGCGGCTCGCATGAGATGAAAATGATTCACAAGGCCCCTGATGTTTTCCGCGCGTACAAGGCGCACTGTCAGGAATTCCCGTCGCAGTTTCAAATTTGCAAGGCCGGTTTTTGCATCACGTTTTCCGACTCAGCCAGGCCTCGAACCGTCACGATCACGACGCCCAACGAAGCCCAGTACATGCGCGACGAGGACAGCGTGATTGTCGAGGAATGGCTGAAACACCGTGGGTTTATCGACAAGACAGGGAAATCACAGCCGGAAAACGCTTACGAAGGGCTGGCACTCTATGAATCGACCGATGAAAAAGTTCTGGCTTGCGCTTGAGCGCAGCATCGACCAGGCGGCCGTGACGGCTGCGTGGCGTTCCATGATGGGCGACGAGTTCCCGTTGGGCGCTCGGTTTCTCCTGCCCACACAGCGCCTCGCCGAGTCGATCCGATGCCTCAAGCCACGGCACCACTGCATCCACGAGATTCGGCTGTACAAAGGCGAGTACCTCTGCGTCTGCCCCGACGGCTGCGATACGGTCGTACTGTCGAGAAAGGACGTTGTCATTCACCGCCTCGACGTGGCAACCCTCGGCCGCGAGGTCGCCGCGGCGCTCGGGCTGGAGGCCGTGAAAGTCGAAGAGGTCCCCACTATCTTCGGCCTTTGGCACATCGGTAACTACACACCATCCGCCGGCTTTTGTTTCCCCGTCTATGCAACGTTCACCGGCGAAAGCGACCGTTTTCGCTCCATCGTGGAAGGCCTGTCAGCGCGACGCGAAACGTTCATCTTGACCGCTCCCGCCCGCACAGCACTGCGACAAGTCACGGCCGACTTGCTCAAAATTTCCAAGTCATGTTTCCTGTTGTTGATGGAACTAATTGGCCATGGCAACGATGGTCAGCTTTCATTGCTGGACGGCTACACCGCCGACACGCTGTTCGCCGAGTTTCGCGCCGCCCACGTCCCCCAGCCGAAAACCGACGACCGCATGGCGTTCTTCCCAACTCCCGCCGGCGCAGGCTGGCATGACGTTTCCATTCACTTCATCGACCGCCATTCCGTCTACCCGGTAGGCAGTTGTCTGCTGGATGCGGCGGAGCGGGCGGAGCCTCCAATCGAGATCGTCGGCAAGCCCGCCCCGACGCCGGGCGACGTGGCGGTTCAAGTCTGGTTGAAAAACCGCGAACTTCTGGAAAGCAAGCACGCCGAACAGTCCACCGAGAGCGTGCGATCATTCTACAGTTTCGGCTCAGCCGTCATGCCGGTGCCCCGGCCTCGCGACCCTGTGGCGGTGATCGACGAAATCAAGAACGACCTCGACGACTTTTTCGAGAAGAAAAAACGAGATCGGCATACGAAAATTTTCCCCTACATTCAGGACGACAGCACCATGTTCCTCGTCCGCCACGGCGACCCGTTCGAACGCAAAAGCACCATCACCGAAAGAGGCGACTCCGCCGGCGTATACTACTGGCCCGAAAAATTCGACGTTCTGGTGCTCGATCCCGTTGGCGGCGAACTGCGTATCCATGCCCGCAGCAAAGGCGAGGTGGACGAGTACCGACGAGTCTTCGGCCGTCATCTCTACAGCGGCGGTTTCTTTTCCGTTGAGGACGTGTACACCTTGGAGCCCCTGCAAACGATCGGCGAGGATTCGATTACGCCGATCTGTGGCATGGAACGAGTCGTTTTAATCGAGGCGCATTTTTCATGGGGCAATCGAAGGCATACGAGCGTAACGCAAAAGGACCCCGATATTTTTGCCGCATACAGGACCGGCATATTGCAGCCCCCGATCGCGGCTCGAATCACCAAGGCCCGTTTTCGTATCACGTTCACCGGCTCGCCCAAGCCGCGAACCGTC
>Ga0123353_10000174_pt1 | contig 81672 bp, 81 predicted proteins | sample TergutLab28metaG_3_FD_92763 | JGI IMG/M metagenome (GOLD analysis project Ga0123353, IMG submission 92763) | Labiotermes labralis P3 segment gut microbial communities from Petit-Saut dam, French Guiana - Lab288 P3 | ecosystem: Host-associated > Arthropoda: Insects > Digestive system > Gut ...
CGCGTTCACAGCCGAACACGCCAAAATAAAACAAGCGGGCGAAGACCTTAACAAGCAGATAGCCGCAGGGCTTACGTCTTCCATTCCGACCGTGACCGCCGTTGTACCGCAGATAACACAAGCCATAATAACCGCGTTCACAGCCGAACACGCCAAAATAAAACAAGCGGGCGAAGACCTTAACAAGCAGATAGCCGCAGGGCTTACGTCTTCCATTCCGACCGTGACCGCCGTTGTACCGCAGATAACGCAAGCGATAATAACCGCGTTCACCGCGCAACATCAAAGCATTAATCAAGCGGGGCAAGACATTAACAAACAAGTTGCGGCGGGGCTTACGTCTTCAATTCCCGAAGTTACAAAGGTTGTACCGCAGATAACGCAAGCCATTATTACCGCGTTTACCGCCGAACACCCAAAATTGAAGACAGCGGGCGAAGACATTAACAAGCAAATAGCGGCGGGCATGACGGCGGCTATTCCGCAAATTAACGCAGTTATACCCGAAATCATAAAAGCCATTGTTGACGCGATAAAGAACGCGCACCCGCAATTTGTACAGGCGGGCAAGGATTTAATGCAACAGTTGGCGAACGGCATTAAAGAGGGCGCAAATGGCATTTCAAGCGAGGTAAACAACGCCATAAACCCGATTATTACCGCCTTGACCGACCATAACAACCAAAACAGCGCGGTAAGACGCTTTCAACAAGCAGGGCAAGACATGGCGCGGGGCATTACGACAGGGTTTATAAATGGTTCGTCGGATATGCGGCGGGACGTAAACAACGAAATTGACCGCCTTGTAAGGGAAGCGCAAGCGAAATTAAAAATTTCAAGCCCTTCAAAAGTATTTGCGGAAATCGGCGAATTTATGGCAATGGGGCTTGGAATAGGATTCGCCGACGAAATGCGCGAAGTTCGGCGGGAAGTACAAAACGCCGTCGGCGACATGATACCCGACCCGACAACCTACACGGCGGGGCGCGGCGGGCAAGCGGGAACGCAAGGCGGCTTCGCGCTTACGCAAAACATATACACCGCCGAAACCAATTACGCCGCCCAACAGCGGGAAGCAACAAGGGGGTTTAAATTAATTGCAAGGGAGGTTGGGGCGATATGATGAAGCGGCTTATTTATGAGAATGAGCGCGGCGACAGGCTTATATTTTCCACAGCTTCGGAATTTCATGTAAACATTGACAAAGACGTTACAGGGCTTTCGGAAATCAGCAACGACATTGTTTCAATAATCAGCATGGGGCAAGACGGCAACACGGAAATTGGAAGCCGCATAAAAGCCCGCGACATTGAAATAGTGGGACATATCAACATGAGGGACAAAGACTTGATACACAGAACCCGCCGACGCATGAACCGAATATTGAACCCGCAATTTACAGGGCTTTTAATATTCGAGTTCGGCAATATTCGGCGGGTTATCAGTTGTAGCGTTCAAGAAGCGTCGCCCGACGTTGCGAACCCTGTATTGCCGCGATTTATTATACAAGTCTTTTGTAGCAACCCATTTTGGCGTGAAGACACCGAAACCCGACAGGATATTGCAACATGGATTGGGGGATTTGAATTTCCAATTGACCGAGCCGACGACGACTTGCCGCAGGGCTTAGAAATACCGATTGACCCCGACGACCCGACAGAACCGACTTGGGAAATAGGTTGGCGCGAACCGTCGCTTATTGTAAATGTATTCAATGGCGGCGACGTTCGGGCGGGTATGCGTATAGACTTTCGGGCGTTGGGCTACTTGGATAAACCATTTTTATTAAACGTGGTTACAGGCGAATTTATACGCATGAATACGGATATGCAAGCGGGCGACGTAATAACGATTAATACCGCGTGGGGTGAAAAGGGTATTACATTGCGGCGGGCGGGCGTAACAACCGACGCTTTCCGTTACCTTGACCCCGACAGCCGATATTTACAGCTTGCCGTAGGTGATAATATTTTCAGATACGACGCAGAAGAAAATATGTATAACCTTGACGTAACAATACACCACAATAATTTATATTTGGGGGTGTAGCATGGAAATATATTCATATGACCGCGACTTAGAGTTGAAAGGCGTTATTGAAAAAATAACGTCTTTTATTTGGGTTCGCCGTTATAACAGCGTCGGCGAATTTAAGTTACTTGTACCGTTTACGCCCCGCCACAACGAATTATTGCAAATGTACAGGCTTTTGCGGAAATGGGACAACGACGAAGAAGCGGGCGAAATCCGCTATATTGACATTCGCATGAACACACAGGGCATTGAAGAAATTGAAATACAAGGGCATTTCGTTACAAATTGGTTAGGCAAGCGGATTGTATTAAACCCGATTGTTGTTACCGCGCCGACACCGCAGATTATGACCCGAATTGTGACCGAAAATATAACAAATCCCGCGAACCCCCGACGACGGTTGCACAACATAACCCATACCGACATATCAAGCATAAGCAGGGGCAACATTGAATATTCGTCGGAGCTTTTTATAAATGCGGGGCTTGCGTTGGAGCGTGCGGCGAAAGCGTCAAGGCTTGGTTACAATTTGACCGCCGACATAAGGCAAAAGAGATATTTTTTTAATATCTATGACGGCAAAGATTTTACGTCGGGAAATTTGTCGGGAAACCCGCCCGCCGTCTTTTCGGTAGAGTTTGACAACATCTTAGAACAAACATTTACAAATTCAACCGAGCGTTTGCGAACAACGGCTTATGTAGGCGGCGAAGACGCGCACGACCGACCGCGCCGCGTCGTCGAGGTAGGCGACACAGCCGCAGGGCATGAACGCGCCGAAGTATTTATAAACGCAACCGACATCGTGCAGTTTTGGCGGGACGAAAACGGCAACGAACAATCCATAAGCGACGCGGAATACGGCGCGTTGCTTTTTACAAGGGGCGTTCAGCAGTTGGAATACTTCGCCGAAACATTGGCGTTTACAAGCAAGGTAAACACACACGCCAACTTGAAATATAAACGCGATTACGACTTAGGCGACAGGGTAACTTGTATCAATCAGCGTTGGGGCGTTCGCGTAAATGTACGCATAACCGAAATAATGGAAGTCTACCAAAACCAACCCGAACCCGAAATTGAAATAACCTTCGGGGAAAGTTTACCCGCCCTTATTGAACAAATAAGGGCTTTATACATTCAATAAAAAAGGGGTGATATTTTAATGTCCGAGTTTTCAAGTTTTTTTAATTCAATCGGGCGCGACCGCCGATACCTTGCCGAACATTGGGCGAATTACTTTGCGTCGTTCATTGGCAACGGCGTTTTCCCCTTGCCGTCGGTTGGGCTTCAAGTTATAGCGGGAAACGCGGGAACAAGCGTCATTATTCGAGCGGGGCGCGGTTGGATTAACGGTTATTTTTATGTCAACAGCGACGAATTGACATTGCAATTACCCATTGCCGACGGCGTATTACGGCGCATTGACCGCATTGTAATTCGTTGGGATTTAACGGAGCGGCGCATATTTGCCCGCGTTAATTCGTCAGCACCCGCAAGCAACCCAACGCCGCCGCCGTTACAGCGGGACGCGGACGCATGGGAATTATGCCTTGCCGACGTTTTGGTAAACGCGGGCGCGACTTCCATTACGCAATCAAGCATTACGGATAATCGTTGGAATACGGCGTTATGCGGCATAGTGGCGGGGCTTGTTCAACAAATAGACGCGACGACCATTACGGCGCAATTTACGGCGTTTTTTAACGAAATGAAGCCGCGCATATTGGAAGATTATTCGTTATGGACGGATAACATTCAATATTATTATGACCTTTACACGCAATTAGTTGTACAGGGACACGCGCAATTTACGCAGGATATGGCAGACTTTTTCTTGCAGTTCCGAAACAGCACAACAAGCCAATTTAATGTATTCGTCAGCTTGATAAACGGATTTACGACAGACAGTACAACCGCATTTCAAGCCTTTTTGGTTTGGCTTAACAATTTTCAAGCGCAATCGTCGGCAAACTTCAATAATTGGTTTGACGGCATAAAGGGCTTGCTTGACGACGACACGGCGGGGCATTTGCTTTTGTTGATACAGGAAATACAAACATTTCTTGCGACCGACGTTATAGGAACGATAACCCATAATTTAGGGCATTACCCGCTTTGTACGCTTTACAAGGTGGACGGCGCGGCGGGCATTGCGGGCGCGGGCGTATATGGAGCGGGCGGCGGCAACCTTTTCACGATTCCCGCCGAATTTGAAATTGACGGCTTCGACCGCGTGACCGTTAAAACGTCAAGCGCGTATGCGTCATGCACGGAAATAAATAAAATTTCCGATACGCAATACGGCTTCGCAGACCCCGACCCCGATAATTTAACAAGCCTGTTTTTAATAATTCGATAGGGAGGTAAAAGAAAATGGTATTGCAAAATTTAATCAAGACACAACCCGATTGGCATAATATCATAAATGCCAACAACGCAATTATCGGCGACAGCTTAACACTTGCCGCCGACGTGACTTATGACGCAGGGGGCAACGCTTACATTGTGGCAATCAATAATTTATCGCCCGACGTTGCAAGCGGGATTCCAGCGACGTTGCCCGAAACCTTTTCCGTTCGTTGCCGTTTTCCGAACGACTTTCAAGCGGGGGCGGTATTACGCATTGGGGCGGTTGATTTTACACCGCAGGGCGCGGGCTTCAAGGCTGGCGACGTAGCGGTAGTAAACTTCGACCGCGTATCAAATCAAGCCTTTTTCAGTTCGGGAATGGATTTAACGCGGGCAAGTCAAGAAAGCGTTGACGACATAGCGGCGGCAACGGAGGTAATAAAACGCGACGTTGAAGCGATATTGCGGCGTGTAACCCCTGTTCGCCCTGTAAATGCAAGAATGGGCGTTGCATGGAATTTTACAAACCCTTCGCCGAACCTTGTAAGGCTTGACGACGCGGTAGGGCTTGTCGCAACGGCGGGCATTGGAGCGGCGCAAGGCTTTTCAGACTTCGACGAAATGCCTGTATATAAAGACATACGCCGTTGTAACGTCAATGCAAGCGGCGTTGTTACCGCTTACGAAGGGCAAGCGGGCTTTTCGTACACCGCCGCCGATGTAATGGTAGAAATACCGCTTTTTTATTACCGCATTGAACAAGACACAACCCAACGCCGCGAATGGATAAGCAACGTACCTACAAGCGGGTTTACGGTTCACCCCGCTTTTGCCCGACCGTGGGGCAACGCGCCTTACATTTATGTCGGGGCATACGAAACAGGGGCGGGACACGTTAGCCGAAGCGGGCTTGCGCCGCTTGTAAGCATAACCCGCGACCAGTTCCGCATAGGGGCAAGGGGTAAGGGTACGAATTGGAGTTTGCAAGACCTTACAACGCGCATGGCGTTGGAATTGCTTGTTAAAATTGAATTTGCGAACCTTAATACGCAAGCGGTTATCGGCGGCGGCAACACCGCGACAGCGGCGGCGTTATTGACAGGGCGCACAAATTCGATAATAGGCACAGGGCGGGAAGCGGGCGCAAATGCTAACGGCTTGTCGGTTGTATGGCGCGGGATTGAAAACCCTTACGGCAATGTTTGGGAGTTCGTAGACGGCTTCAACGTCAACGCGGGGCAAATGCTTTTCGCAAACGACCCCGCGAATTACGCAGACGATACGGCAACCAATTATACGCCGATTGCAATTCCCCTTCCCGCGTCGGGTTCGGGGACGTATGCAACGCGGCTTGGCTTCGACGTTCTTCAACCGTGGGCGGGCTTACCGTCGGCAAACGCGGGAGGTTCGGAAACGACGTTTTTATGTGATTGTTATTGGTTTAGCGCGTCGGGTTGGCGGCTTGCTGTCGTCGGCGGGTATTGGAACAGCGGCGGCGGGGCGGGCTTGTTCGCGTGGCATGTCGGTAGCGCTTCTTCGCTTGTCGTTGCGCACGTCGGGGCGCGTCTTCTATGTATTCCCCGATAGGGGGTTAGGAAGGGGGATTTATCCCCCTTGCGGTCTTAAAGTCTTTTAATGTTTTAAATTTTGGGATAGCCGCGCCTTTCGTGGCGGCTTGCTATCGTCGGCGGGAATTGGAACAACGGCGGCAGGGCGGGCTTGTTCGCGTGGAATGTCAATAACGATTCTTCGATTGTCAATGCGAACGTCGGGGCGCGTCTTCTTTTTACAAAGAAGTTCTTTCTTGTTTTAAGCGCGGCTATTCCGTGGTCTTTTACCAAAAAATTTTACCGTAGGGACGCGGCTTAGTAGGACGACCGAAAGGGCGCGAGGTAAAAAGAAGAATTGAGGTTATCCCATGAAACGGATAGGCAACATTTACGAAAAAATTTACCATTATGACAATTGCAAGCGGGCAATATACAACGCTTCGTATGGTAAGCGAACCCGAAAAGACGTTAAGCCTATTTTTGACAATATCGGGCAGTATGCCGCGATACTTCATAAAATGCTTAAAAATCAGACGTACAAGCCGACGTTATACCGAAACATTGTTATAAACGACCGCTTGCAGGGAAAGCAAAGGGAAACGCAAGTACCCGCGTTCTTTCCCGACTTGTGCGTACAACACGCGCTTTTACAAGTCCTTGCGCCGATACTTGAAAAACGTATGTACCATTGGAGTTGTGGAAGCCGACCGAATAAGGGTACAAGTCATGCAAAAAAGGGCGTGGAGCGGGCGACCTTACAACGAAGGAACAAGGCAAAGTACGCCGTTAAGTTGGATATTAAAAAATGTTACCCGACCATTGCCAACGACCCGCTTATGCGGGCGTTTGAACGTCTGATAAAAGACAAGCGGGCGTTGTGGCTTATTGATAAAATCGTGCGTTCGTGCGAGGGCTTGCCGATTGGCAATTATACGTCGGCTTGGTTTTGTAATTTCTATTTAACACCCATTGACAACCTTTTGAAAGAAACGCACAAAGTCAATTTTTACATTCGTTACATTGACGACATGGTTTTGATTGACAGCAACAAGCGCAAATTAAAAAAGGCGGTAAAAGACGTTGAAGCGCGTCTTGCCGAAATGGGTTTAAGCATACACCCGAATTGGAATATTTTTCGGATTAGAAAAGCGGGCAACGGTTATAAAGACCGTCCTATTGACTTTGTGGGCTTTTGCTTTTCTTTAGGTTATACAACCCAACGCCGCCGCAACGCCTTATCCCTTATGCGTCATTCGCGGCGCATTGCGAAAATACACAGGGCGGGGCGCGTGATACCGCACAAGTTGGCGGCGGGCTTCCTTGCGCGGGCGGGACAGCTTCGGCATTTCAAATCGCAGGGCTTAAAGCGAAAGTACGTTGACACATTGCCATTAAAAATAATAAAGGGAGTTGTTAGAAATGAGAGTAAGAGGAAATCAAGCACCGTCGGCGGCATATGACATTCACCCACAACCCGACAGGGCGGGCTTTATGTTCGTTCGATTTTTTGAAAATTCAAACGAAATTGAAGCGAAGGTTGACGGCGGCGAAGCCGTGAAGTTTTGGGAATACGACGAATACGCGATTATTGTTCAAGACCGACCCGACCTTGCCGCCGACATTGAAGAAAATTACGACAAATGGATTTTGACGGCAAAGACCCACAAGCCCGAAGCAATAGCCGCCGCAGAAATAAGCGACCTTACAAGCGTTGTAACAACCATTATGGGCGGCGCGGGCGGCAGGGGCGAAGCGTTGGAGTTTAGGGCGACTATTGAAAAAATAGCGCAATTTGCGCCCGAAGACGTGGCAATAACCGCACCGACGCTTTTTCCGTTGTGGTCTGAAAGTTGGCGCGGAAACGCGGGTACAATCGTTCGAGACAACGGCGAATTGTACCGCTCAATCCATAACGTAACAAACGCGGGGCAAAATACAAAGCCGTCGGCGACCCCTTCTATGTGGACGCGGATTGCAGACCCCGCCGAAGAGTTCCCGCAATGGATACAACCCCTTGGAGGGCATGACGCATACCCAGCAGGGGCAAAGGTAACGCATAACGGCAAGCGTTGGGAAAATATACACGGCAACGGTAACATTTGGGAGCCGTCTGTATTTGGTTGGCGCGAAATAACAGTATAAGGGGGCGCGTAATATGCCGAATACAAACGAACATTACGGAATGTATGAAGCCATAGTTGACGCAACCAACAGCGAAGTAATTTTATTCTTTATCATTGTTGCCATAGTTATGGCGGTTGTCGTCGCGCCGCTTTATATTGCCGTATTAAAAGACCGCAGGGAAACCCGCAAGCACGAAAGCGAACGCGACGCGAATATGCAAGCAACCGAAAACGACAGCCGACAGCAATTAATGGGCGTGATAGAGAAAAACAGCGAAGCCATAACGCGGCTTTCCGTTACGCTTGATAAAAACAGCGAAAAGCAAGTTGAAGCGTTGAAGCGCGTACATGAACGCTTAGACAGCAAAGACACCGTTATGCGGGCGCAACACAGCGACATTGTAAGAATCAATACGAATATTGAAAATATGATGCAAAACCTTTTAGAAATGGCAAGCAAAATAAATAAAATATTCGTATTAACAAGCGGGGGCAATTTATCCGAATGACAGGAAGTGAGGTTATGCGACAGCCAAAAAAACCGCCGACCGCGAAGCCTACAGCATGGCAGACTGTTCTTATCAATCTTGCGAATTTACTTAAAGTTAAAACGATTGTTACGTTGGCAATCGTTTTTTCTTTGTGTTTCAAGACCTTAAACGGAATTGCGATAACAAACGAATTTGTAATGATTGCGACGGCGGTTATTACCTACTATTTCACGAAGGAAACAGACAAAACCCACAAGGAGGATTGAAGGGAAATGAACATAATACAGGACTTTATACCCGCAGGGCGGCGAAACAGACCCGCGAGAGCTAACCCCATGAATTTTATAACCATTCACGAAACAGGAAACACAAGCAGGGGCGCGGGGGCGCGAAATCACGCCAATTATTTAAAAGGCGACGCGGCGGCGGGCTTGCCTGTATCATGGCATTATACGACCGACGACCGCGAAATTTACCAACACTTGCCAGAAAATGAAGACGCTTTTCACGCGGGGGACGGCGGCGGGAATGGAAACCGTCAATCAATCGGTATTGAAATTTGCGTTAATTCAGACGGCGACTTTCAAAAAGCCATTGACCGAACCGTAGAGCTTGTCGCCGAAATATGCCGCCGTCGTAGTATTCCGATTGAAAATATACGGCAACATAACAGTTGGAGCGGTAAGAATTGCCCGCAGAATATACGAGCAGGGCGACCCCACACATGGGAAGTATTTATTGACAAGGTAAGGGCAAATTTAACGCCCGCGCCGACACAGCCCGCCGAACCCGCCCGAACGGTTACGCTTGATATTTTGGGAAAAGTTCAAGATGTAAGGGGCTTCATTGAAAACGGCGAAACATTTGTAAGGCTTACCGAATATTCGGCGGCTTTAGGGTTCGCGGCGACATGGGACGGCGACCGCCGCTTGCCTGTTATCCGAAAGGAAGGGGACGCGACCGCGCCGACCGTTGCCGCCGTTACCGACGACGAAAAGCGGTTGTTGCAAATAATAACCCATTGGGAAGCGCGGGGCGAAAGCGAAAAGGGGCAAATACTTGTTGTAAACGTGATTAGAAACCGCGTCGCGGCGGCGGGCTTTCCCGATACCATAAACGACGTTGTATACGCGCCGAACGCTTTTACGCCGACCAAACGCGCCGACTTCGACGAAGCGCAACCGAACGCCCGAACCATTGCGGCGGTAGACAAGGCATTAAGCGGCGAAGACTATTCACAGGGCGCGACGTTCTTTCACAGTATAAGCGGTATACGGCAAGCCGAAGCCGAAGGACGCAAGGTATGGCACGAACAAGCCGCCGACGAAGGGCGGCTTATACGTTTATTCGACGAAGGAAACCACAGATTTTACAAGGGGGTTCAATAATGGAAATCACAAATAAAACAACCGTCGCAATGTTACAGGAATACGCGGCGAAAAATAATATTGATTTACAGGGCAAGACGCGGCGGCAAGATATTGTTGACGTAATACAAGCCGCCACAGCGTCGCAGAATAAGCCCACAAGCGACGAAAGCGCGGGCGGGGGTGCAAATACCCAACCCGAAGCGGAAAACGCCACAGGGGACGCGGAAAGCGTCACAGGGGACGGCGAAGCGGGCGCAATCGTTATCGAAACGCCCGAAAATGTTATTGACCCGACCGAAAACGACCACAACGACGGCGAAAATGTTATTACCCGCCTTTTGCAAGCGTCGCGGCTTCTTATGCAAGGCGACGACGTGCAAGCCGTTCATGCGCGGCTTGAAGAAAAGGGAATAAACGTCGGGACGGATAAAGCCGAAGGAATTTACGGCGCGAAAACAGCTTACGCCGTAAGGTTGTTTCAAGCCCGAAACGGTCTTATTGTTGACGGCAAGGTAGGAAAATTCACCGCAACGGCTTTAGGCTTCACATGGCAAGGCGGCGCGTTATGATATGGGTTACACCCTTAGCAGACGACAGCGACACGACATGCGACGCTTGCGAAAGAGAAAAAGCCGCCGCCGTTTTACACATGGCGCGGCAAAGTGAATTACACGGCGGCATTGATAGCATTAAACACAATATAAAACTTTGTAAAAAATGCAAAGTTGACGTTGTAGAAAAACTTTCCGAGGTAATCAAACTTGTATCAGACAAAGAAAACCCATAAATGAAAACCCCGCATTGCCTGTTATGGCTTGCGGGGTTTATTTTTTTTAACTTTTCGCCTGTTATCGCTCAATCACGATTCCGAACAACCCATTTACAAAAATGAATTTAGGCGGGTTCGGTTTTGAAGTTATTAAGTGGAGGTGAGGGGAATCGAACCCCTGTCCGAAAACATGTCTACACAAACGTCTCCCATCACAGTTGGTTATTTAAGATTCCCCAAAGCAGACGCGAACCAACACGCGGGAGCTTTGGGTAGCTTTTAGTTCTTGCGCCGTTTCAAAGCTACTGGCGGCGCAGTTCCCCGCAAAGTCGACGCCGGTGGTTTAATCAGCGGGGTGATTAAGACCGACGGCCGCGATTACGCGGCGTAAGCTAAATTATTATTGTTGTTTATTTTTTGTTGGCATTTTAACGCATTTACCGTTGCGGATGGCAATTCATGCAGAAAATACTCCCGTCGAAACCATTACACCCCCAGATAAAAGGTTTTGCGTTTATTTCTATTATAACAGCTTAAAAACCCGGGGGCAATACGAAAATAATGGTTATCTCAATACATTTAAAACCAGTGCCAAAACCATGAAAACCGCGCCCGCTATCTTTGTATAGCGCTCAAGCTTGCCTTCAAGGGATCTGCTCTTGTTTTTATCCCAATAGGTATCCCCTTGACCCATTCCGGTTACACCCGCCGATAAACCGGCGTTTTTCTTTTTTTGCATTAAAATCATGACATTAATAGCGGCACATGTCAGAAATAGGATGACAGATAAAATAACAAACCAAATACTCAAAATACTACCTCCTTAATATAAATACATATCAACATACAGCGTTAACTGACCGTCAAAGCAACGAACAACAGTATAACATATGCTTTTCATAATTGCAAGACTTATTTAACTTTCAAAAGCGGCATATTCCTATTGACCGCTGTGATTCACTATGTTGTACTAACCGTTGCCACCGCCCCTAAGCTCTTTTACATTAAAATACAAAATGATATGATAAAGCATCTTGCTACATCCCCGGATATCATTTATAATAGTAATTATTACCAATAAGCAATAAGGAGGGCATTAAATGCAGTATAACTTCCCCAAAGGGCTGTATGTTGACGTACGCATTGAGCATTTGTTCAGTACGCGTATCAGGTATACGTTAAAGACGCTTGATGAATGCAAGGAACGCCAGTACAGCGCGGCTTTTATACGCGCCTACGATGGAATCCGCTGGTATTACGCCAGCACATCGGATTTAACGTCGGTACAGGCAGAGATAGACGGGCTGGCTAAGCTTGCGGCCAATAACGTCGGACTTGAAGACATGCCGGTTTTTAAGAACTTCAGCGATAAGAAGGACAAAAAGCTTGTCTTTACCGGGCACGAGGTTTCCAACGTACCGCTTCAGGAAAAAGTGTCGCTGCTGGAATCACTGATGCCGCTTGTTGAAAAAAACGCGTATATCAAGATCTGGATGTTAAATTATCTTGACGAGTATAAGGTTAAGGAATTCTATAACAGTAAAGGCGCGGAGCTTACATGGGATTTCCAGCGCGCCGGGTTATCCACAGGCTTCCAAATGGCCGAAGGCGAACGTCAGATGCGCGAATCCTATCAGATTGGAAAAACACGTTTCAACGAGCTTAAAGATTTTGAAGAAGGCATAACCAAACTAATCAAGGAGTGCGAAGAATTTTTATTGGAATCGGAAGCCGTGGAGCCTGGCATTTATCCGGTTTTGATGTCTCATGTTCCCACAGGCGTTTTTGTACACGAATGCTTTGGGCATAAGAGCGAATCCGATTTTATGATCGGCGATGAAGCCACGCGCAAGGAATGGGCGCTGGGTAAAAAAGTCGGCCCGGAAGATTTGACTATTGTTGAATCGGGCTTGGTGGAGGGCAATGGATACGTTATTTACGATGATGAAGGTAACGCCGCCACTACAACATATTTGATTAAAAACGGCATTCTAACAGGCCGCCTGCACAGCGCCGCCAGCGCCGCCGACCTTGGCGAGGATGTTACGGGCAACGCGCGCGCGATGGACTTTGAACACGAACCCCTTGTCCGCATGACGACTACATATATTGAAAATGGCGCGAAAACCCTTGACCAGCTTATCTCCGAAACGGAAAACGGTATATATGTCAAAGGCGTAATCCACGGCTCCGGCATGTCCACTTTTACCCTTGCGCCATCCCTCGCTTATTACATAAAGGACGGTAAAATCGGCAAGCCCGTCCGTATATCCGTAATTTCAGGCAACGTATTCGAAGCGCTGGAAAACATAGACGGCATAGCCAACGACCTTACTATGGGAAGCTTTGTAACCGGCGGATGCGGTAAAATGGCTCAGTTCCCGTTGTCCGTAGGCTTTGGCGGCCCGCATATCCGCGTTAAAAACATGCAGGTACAATAAAAGGGGGCAGCATGATGATAAATGAACTTTACAGCCAAAAGGTTAAGAAAACTATTTTAAGCGTTACTAATAATAAAATTACGGGCATATTAAAATCGGACACGGCTAAGACCGGCCTGCGCCTTTATAATGACGGTATTATCGGCGTTGCGGGCGCAATCGGAGTATATGATGAAGCGAAGCTTGCAAACCGGGCGAAACAGATGCTCAACTTTAAGGTGCCGTATAATTGTGAGCCTGCCGGGAATATTGAGAGGACAGTGGATCTGTCGGATAGTTTTGCCTTATCTGATGAGGATTTTATCAAGACATCGGAGACTCTGCTGGAAAAGTTGGCAAAGCAATATCCGCAATTCGCCGTAAACCATCAAATAATATACAACGAAACGGAAACCAGGCTTCGAAACAGCAACGGCGCAAACCTTGTATTCAAGGACAAAACCGTTAAAGTAGTGCTGCTTATGAAGCACAAGGAATCCAAAAACATGATGGACAGCTTAGGCATCAGTTTTTCACGCGGTTATGATTTGGACGACGTTTTTAACACCGTTTCGCAAACCTGCGCCGGTTATGAAGAAAAGGTATCGCTCCCGGAAGAAAAAATGCCTGTTGTATTTTTATATGAGCATGATGATATTTTAGCAAAGTTTTTGACGGATTTAAACGGGCGGATGATGGGAACGGGCGCGTCCCTGTTTACGGATAAAATCGGGCAGAAGCTCTTCGCCGACGATTTTTCGCTCTGTGTTGAACGCGGCCCTCTTGATTATTACTCCTCCTTCTTTGACGCGGAAGGCACTGTACTGCCCGGCGACTCCTTCGCGCTTATCGAAAACGGCGTGTTAAAATCCCCGTACTCCTCCAAAAAGATAGCCAAGGAATTTGGTTATGCCGCAACAGGCTCCGCAGGCGGCGAGTACGATTCCGTGCCGGACACCTTCCCAACTTCTATAAATGTGCGCGCCAGCGGCAAAACCATAAAAGAACTCTTGGGCGGGCGCAAGGCCATATACGTCGTATTCGCGTCCGGCGGCGATTTTACCCCACAGGGCGAGTATGCCTCCCCCGTACAATGCGCCTTCCTCTTCGACGGCGCGCGCCTGCTTGGCAGATTGCCCCAGATTTCCATACGTTCCAACGTGTTCGACATGTTCGGCAAGGATTTCATCGGCCTGTCCGCCGACGGCCTGTCCAAGCACAACCCCTTTAAATATCTGGCTATGGACATGAATGTAGTTACCATTGGCGGCTGGTTGTAATTAAACGCCCATGCCATACGCAAGGGCGGACTTTATATCCGCTTAATCAATACATGGAGGTGTCTATTTGAAAGTACCGGTATCAGACTTCTTAGCATCTCAAAAGCCGGAAATCAAGCGGCTTGTGGGATTACTTGAAAATCAATTCGCATATGTCTCCGTCCTTGGCACCGATGTTTCCGGCAAAAGCTTCACCGTCCGCGATAAATCGTCGTCCGTGTCGAATATCCCTCTTGAGGAACGCGGTTTTGTAGCACGCGTTTATACAAACGGCATGTATTACGAGTACTCATTTAACAATCTGCCCCCGGGCGGCGCGGACAAACTGGCCGAAACCATAGTTGAAAACGCAAAAAAGTCGGCTGAAATGGCGGCCGATATCATCCGCTACCCTTTGATCGAAGAGGAGTCCGCAACCATAAGCTACCACGGCGAAGTGGCAATCTTGCCAAATTCAATGGCCTCCGCCGAAAAGCTGGCGCGCTTACGCGCCATAAATGAAAAAGCCCATAACTTGTGCGACGTTTTAGTAGACCTCATTGTTACCTGCACAACCGCGGCGGTGTCGAAGGTTTTCATTTCATCCAAGAAAGACCTGGAGCAAAACTATATCATATCCGAAGCCGCAATTGTTGCCGTCGTAAGGCGAGATGACAATACAAGGTATTTTTACACTTCCTGCTCAGGTTTAAAAGGCCTTGAAATCCTTGACGAGCTTGAATCAAAAACCGCCGGGTGCGTTGAAAACGCCGTAAAGCTTCTGGACGCGAAACCTATGCAGGCCGGAGAATACGATGTAATCTGCGGGCCGGACGCCGTCGGCATCATTGCTCACGAAGCCTTCGGGCACGGTGTTGAGATGGACATGTTCGTAAAAAACCGCGCCAAGGCCGTCGAGTATCTCGGCAAGCCCGTGGCAAGCAAGCACGTCACGATGCATGACGGCGCCAAATCGGCCAGCCATGCCGCGTCTTATCTGTTCGACGACGAAGGCACACTCGGAACAGACACGGTGATTATCAAAGACGGTATTTTGCAAACAGGCATTTCCGACCTGCTCTCCGCGCTGAAGCTGGGCGAAACCCCCACCGGCAACGGCAGGCGCGAAAGCTTTGCCAGAAAAGCCTATACGCGCATGTCCAACACCCTAATCCGTCCCGGAAACGATAAACTTGACGATATGATTTCCTCACTAAAACACGGGTTCCTGATCGAAAGCGCCGAAAGCGGAATGGAGGACCCAAAGGATTGGGGCATCCAGTGCATGTTCACATCCGCGCGTGAAATCATTGACGGCAAGCTGACCGGAAACCTTTACGCGCCTGTCATAATGACGGGGTATGTGCCGGAGCTTCTATCGAATATTACCATGGTATCGCGTGAGGAGGACGGCTTTGAGCTCACCGGCGCGGGCGGATGCGGCAAGGGGTATAAAGAATGGGTAAAAGTCTCCTGCGGCGGGCCCTATATCAAGACGAAAGCGAGGCTGGGCTGATGCTGGATGCGCTTATTACTATTTTAGACGAGTATAAAAATCAAGGGCTTGAATACCGTTTGATCGAACGGAAGAAATCCCGCGCCGAGAGCTTTTACATCAAAAAAAGCCTTGAGATGAATCGCGGCGTAGATACTGATGCTATCGCCCTTACGGTTTATAAGGTGTTTGAGGAGGACGGCAAATCCTTCAGGGGTTCGGCGGACGCGACCATCCATCCCGGCATGACGCGTGAGGAAATTAAGAACGTTATTGATGAAGCCTTCTTCGCGGCGGGATTTGTAAAAAACGAAATGTATCCGCTGGAAGAAAAGGGTGCTGCCCCTACCGGAGAATTTACAAGCGGTATTCCCGCTCTTGGCGTCCATAAAACTATGTCGAAGCTTCGCGAAGCCGTCTACGCGCAGGACAAACATGATAAAGGCAATATAAGCTACAGTGAATTCTTTGTTGATCAATCAGGCATCCGCATAATAAATTCAAATGGCGTCGATGTCCGCTACACTGCTTACTCCGTTGATATTGAGCTTTCCGTGCATTGGAGGGATGGCGGCGAGGTCGAGAACTTCGAGGCTTATAAACTTGCGGACTGCGATACGGCGTTAATTGGCGGGCGTGTGGAGAAGCTGTTTAATATAGCCTCGCAAAAGCCGCTTGCTGTGCCTACCCCATCTGTAAACGATGTCAATGTCCTTTTGACCGGGGAATGCTTAAATGAGTTTTTTAATTACTACTACGAGAACTCAAACGCTTCAAGTATCTACACCAAGATTTCAACCTTCGCCGTGGGCGACGAGCTGCAGGGTGAATGTGCCGGTGACAGGTTTACCTTGGAGCTTGACCCATTTTTACCCGGTTCAACCGGTTCCAGGCCTTACGATAATAACGGGACGCCGCTTAAAAAGGTTTGCGTAGTCAAGGACGGCAGGCTTATGCAGCTGTGGGGCGATCTGCGGTTTTCAAGCTACCTGAACGCCCCGGTTACAGGAAATATCGAAAACCGCGTGATTACCGGAGGCTCCACACCCGTTTCCGAAATGAAAACCGCTCCGTATCTGGAGCTTATCTCTTTCAGCGATTTTCAAATGAACTCTATGACAGGCGATTTTGCCGGCGAAATCCGGTTTGGATTTTATTACGACGGAACAGAAACCGTACCTGTTACAGGCGGCTCAGTTTCCGGAAACATAAAAAAAGTACACGGCGATATGCTCCTATCCGCCGAGCGCGCAAGATATAATAATTATGACGGCCCGGCAACGGTTTTGGTTAAGAATGTTTCAATAGCAGGAAAATAGAAAAGGGACGCGCAGGCGTCCCTCAAATATTATTCAATTACTGTGCCGGATTCCCCGCTCAGCGCTTGCGCGGCTTTCTCAAGGGAAGTGATAATGGCGCGGCGGTTTTTTCCGCTTTCAACGAACATACAAGCCGCCTGCACCTTGGGCAGCATACTGCCCGGCGCGAAATGACCTTCGCCGCTAAGTTTCTTAGCTTCCGCAACGGTCATTCCGGGCAGGGATTTTTCATCGGGCTTACGGTAATTTATGCAGACCCGTTCAACGGCGGTAAGGATAAAAAGGATGTCCGCATCTATAAGCTGAGCCATACGCGCCGCCGCGAAATCTTTGTCGACGACAGCGTCAACCCCTGTGAAAGCGCCATCTTTTTCCGCTACGGGTATACCGCCGCCGCCGCAAGCTATAACAACACGTTTGTTTTCAAGCAAACACATAACAGTCAATTTTTCCATGATATCGACGGGCATGGGCGATGCCACCATCCGCCGCCAGCCGCGCCCGGCGTCCTCGCCGTAAACATGCCCCGTTTCCTGCATAATTTTTCGCGCAGTTGTTTCATCACAGTAACCGCCAACGGGCTTTGTGGGCTTCTCGAACGCCGGGTCAGCCGTGTGCACAACCACGCGGGTTATGAGGGAAACAACCGGATTGTCCGTTATGCCGCGCTTGTTTAACTCCGCCTCAAGAGCGGATTGCAAGTGATAACCGATATATCCCTGGCTCATAGCCGTGCATTCGGCAAAGGGCATACCTGGGGTTTGGCCCGTTTTTTCACATTCATCAAAAGCCTTTTTTATCATCCCGACTTGCGGGCCGTTGCCATGCCCGATCAAAACCTCATGACCCGCTTCAATTAAATCAACGACAGCGCCGGCGGCAACCGCCGCTTTCTCCATCTGCTCGTAAGCATCGTTGCCTAAAGCGTTCCCACCCAAAGCTATTACAATTTTCGCCATTTACATACCCTCCATATATAGATGCGCATAGCAAAGCCCGCATGGAATCACGCGGGCTTTAGAGCATAAAACATAAAAATTATCTCTTCGAGAACTGAGGAGCCCTGCGCGCGCCTTTAAGACCGTATTTCTTACGTTCTTTCATACGCGGGTCGCGGGTCAGGAATCCGGCTTTTTTGAGGGCCTGGCGGAACTCGCCGTCCGCCTCTACCAAAGCGCGGGCGATGCCGTGGCGTATCGCGCCGGCTTGGCCCGTGAAACCGCCGCCTTTAACGTTAACCCTTACGTCGTACCTCCCGGTAAGGTTTGTAAGCTCAAGGGGCTGCCTAATAATGAGCTTCAACGTTTCGGGGCCGAAATAATCGTCTATATCACGCTTGTTGACAGTAATCTTTCCTGTGCCGGGAAGCAGGTAAACCCTGGCTATAGAGCTTTTCCGCCTGCCCGTGCCATAATACCTGGCTAAAGCCATATCCTATACCTCCCGTTAATACGAAATCTCAAGCACTTCGGGCTGCTGAGCTGCGTGTACATGCTCGGAGCCCGCGTAGACCTTGAGTTTCTTCAACATATGCCGCCCAAGGTTGTTCTTCGGAAGCATCCCCTTGATGGAATGCCTGAGAACCTCGGTGGGCTTTTTCTGCAGCATCATCCGCAGCGTTGTCTCTTTCACGCCGCCAAAGTGGCCTGTATGGCGCCTGTAAACCTTGTCGTCCATTTTATTGCCCGTGACCTTGATCTTGTCGGCGTTAATTATGATAACGTAGTCGCCGTTGTCCATGTTCGGCGTATACGTTGGTTTGTGCTTGCCGCGCAAAACCTTGGCAACTTCTGAGCTAAGCCGCCCCAGCGTGTGATCCTGGGCGTCCACAACATACCATTTCCGCTGAATATCCGCGGCTTTTAGGATGTATGTCGATCTCATCGGATTTCCTCCATTTTTTTTACCGTTCTAGAGTTTAACACGCGTCCGGGGCTAGTGGAACACGGGAAAACAAACATAGACATTATAAAGCCGCCTGTTGATTTTGTCAAGCACAAATTTTACTTTAAAACTGAACTTACGGCTTCCTTAATAACACCCGCCGCGAAATCCAGATCGGCGTACTCAAGCGCGTCGGAAATCTGTAATCTTATACGCGCCGCACCCTCGGCCACAACGGGAAAACCGAAGCCTATCGCGAACACACCCTTGTCCATCATAAGCTGCGAGGTGCGTATGGCGTCCGCCGTACTGCCTATGACAATGGGAATGATGGCGCTGTCGCCGTGCATGGGTTTAAGCCCGGCGTCAATAATCAATTTACGCGCATATTCCGTTTTTTCTCGGAGAGATGTTACGATTTTCGGGTTATCCAGCAAATATTGGATAGACGCCATTGCTATGGCGCACAGCACAGGCGGCAGGGCGTTAGAAAACAGCGACGGGCGTGATTTCTGCGCGAGAATCTGACATACGTCGGCGGTGGACGCGATAAAACCTCCGCCCGCGCCGCCCAAGGCCTTGCCGTACGTGCCGGATATAATGTCAACGCCGCTTGTCATATTAAAATATTCCATCGTGCCGCGCCCCGTTTTACCGATTACGCCTGACGCGTGGGATTCGTCAACCATTACAATCGCCCCGTACCTTTCGGCAAGCGCAACGATATCCGGCAGCGGCGCGATATCGCCCTCCATAGAGAACACACCGTCCGTAATGATCAATTTGGTTTCGCTGTCCTTCGCCGCCTTCAGTTTTTCTTCAAGGTCGGCCATGTCCGAATGCTTATAAACGGCGCGGTTAACGCCTTTTGCCACGGCACGGCAGCCGTCAATAATGCTGGCGTGATTAAGCTCGTCGGAAATTACGGTATCTCCGGGCGCAAGCAAAGATGGGATCGCCGCCGTATTAGCCGCCCAGCAGGATGTGTACGAGATTGATGCCTCCATGCCGCAATACCGGGCCGTAAGCTCTTCCAACTCCCTATGGATGTCGAACGTCCCGCAGATAAACCTCACGCTGGACGCGCCCGCGCCGTATTTACCCAGAGCCGCCAACCCCGCGTTTACAACCTCCGGCTTATTGTCAAGCCCAAGATAGTTGTTTGAGCAGAGGATAACCGTACGCCCGTAGCCCTCAATATCGGTTTTCCCGGACATCGGCCCCTGAAGATGCCTGAACACCTTCATTGTCTTTTCGTTATCAAGCTTTTCTAAATCCCTGCGAATCCTGTTGTAAAAATCCTTCTTCATGAGTTTCCTCCCGTTTTTTTGTATGCTATCCCGTCAATCATACATAGACAGTTTGGGTCTATGAAGCTTGTCGTCGTGGTCATCCTCGCGGGAAAGCTGTCATTTTCAAAATACTCATAGAAAACATCCCTGACCGCGCGGAAATCCGTTAAATCCTTTAAATATAAATGCAGTTGAACCATGTCACTAAGTGACGCCCCAACCGATTCCAATGTCTTTTTAATATTTTCCAAAGCTCCGCGTACTTGATGCGCAGCGTCCGTTTCGTCACGCCCGCCGCCGTGATGCGCAAGGAAAATAAAGTCTCCCGCGATAACGCACGCCGGACAGGTCTCATCACCGCAATGGGTCGGCATGCGTTTTATTCCCAACTCAAAACCACCTTCCCCGAGTTCCCGCTCCGCATCGCGTCAAAGCCTTTCTCGAAATCATCAATGTGGTAACGGTGGGTTACTATCGGCGAAATATCCAGCCCCGTTTGTAAAAGCATGGTCATCTTATACCAGGTCTCATACATTTCGCGCCCATATATACCCTTTAACGTAAGCATATTAAAGACCACTTTATCCCAGTTTATCGCGGTTCCCTTGGCTTGCATCCCAAGCATGGCTATTTTACCGCCGTGCGCCATATGGTCAACCATATTATTAAACGCAACCGCGGAACCCGACATTTCAAGCCCTACGTCAAAGCCCTCTTTCATGCCGAGTTTCTCCATTATTTCCTTGGTTGAAATCTCCGCGGGGCTGTAAGCGTGCTCCAGACCCATTTTATGGGCCAAATCCCGCCTGTACTGTCCCCTGTTTAAAATAACCACATTCCGCGCTCCCGCGTGCCTGCATACCGCCGCCGCCATGATGCCGATAGGCCCCGCGCCCGTTACAAGCACATCCTCGCCCAGTAAATCGAACTGCAGCGCGGTATGCACGGCATTGCCAAAGGGGTCAAAAAAACTGTACAGTTCTTCGGGTATGGACGGGTCGCAAATCCAGACGTTACACTCCGGAATGCACAAGTACTCGGCAAAGCAGCCGTCGCGGTTAACGCCTACGCCCTTTGTCTTCGGGCAGAGATGGCGGCGCCCGGCCAGGCAATTCCGGCATACGCCGCAAACCAAATGTCCCTCGCCGGACACAATCTGCCCCAGCTTCACACTTTTAACATTGCTCCCGAAACCGGCCACTTCCCCCACAAACTCATGCCCCACGGTCATCGGAACAGGGATGGTGCGCTTAGCCCACTCGTCCCATTCGTAGATATGTACGTCCGTACCGCATATGGCTGTTTTACGGATCTTAATCAGCACATCGTTCGGTCCGGGTTCCGGGATTGGTACTTGGTCCAGCCACAAACCTTGTTCCGGGTGCTTTTTAACTAGCGCTTTCATGGTTTTCATGACGTTCCTCCTAGTTTATTCCATTCTTTATTAATTACGGGCGAACACACCGCGCACATTGAAGCGCATATGCACAAGCCCCTACATCTCCAGTTCGTTCCATTCTTCGTACAGGGCATGGATACGCATCTCAACGGTCACTTTCTCCGCATAAACAGCCTGCGCCGCCGCCGCGTCCGTAGCCACCGCATCAGACATCAGCCGCTCTTCCAAACTCTTCAACACTGCCTCGCCCTCGCCAATTTCCTTCTCAAGCCGCGCTATCCTCGCGGCTCTTTTCCGTTCGCCGCTTCCGGTTTCCTTACGGCGCAAATAATCGGATTTCGACGATGATACGGAGTCGTTGGAAGCTTCCAAAACCGCAGCGTCCTGCCTTTTTTCCAAATAATATTCATACCCGCCGTCGTATGTCACAGCCCCGTCTGCGCTAAGCTCTATTATCTTATCCGCCGTGGAGCTTATAAAATAACGGTCATGAGATACATATAAAATTGTTCCGGTATAACCGCGCACGGTTTCCTCCAATATTTCCCGGGAAAATATATCCAAGTGATTGGTCGGCTCGTCCATCAGCAGAAAGTTAGAATGCCCCAGCATCAGCCTGCACAGGCTCACCCTGCCCTTCTCGCCGCCGGACAGAGTCCCCACTTTTTTAAACACATCGTCGCCGCAGAACATAAACGCCGCCAACGCCGTCCGCACTTCTGTCTGCGTCATGCCGGGGTAAGAATCGTAAACCTCATCATAAACGGTTTTTTCAGCCGATGAGAAGGCCTGTTCCTGGTCATAATACCCAATCCGTACACCCGCGCCCAACCGTATCAAGCCTTTTCCCTTTACGCGTCCCAGCAGCATGTTCAACAGCGTAGTCTTGCCAACACCGTTCGGCCCGATCAAGGCGACGACCTCACCCCTGTAAATATCCATACCTACGCCCGAAAACAGCGGCTCATTATAAGCCATGCTCAGATTCTCCGCGTGCAACACATCCTGCCCGCTGTGTTTGCGCGGTTCAAGCATAATGCGGATTGTGTGCTGGTCTTTAGGCAATTGCAGCCGTTCCACCTTCGCCAGCATTTTTTCCCGTGTTTTGGCGCGTTTGATGGACCATTCCTGGCTGTATGACCGGAAACGCCTGATTATCTCCTCTTGCCGCTTAATTTCGCGCTGTTGGTTTACATAGCGGCGTATCTGAAGGTTACGGTCAACATCCTTCTGATAGGCGTAACTTGAGTAATTTCCGTTATAAACCTTGCCAACGCCGTATTCTATCTCAACTATCTTCTTCGCCAGCCCGTCTATAAAATAACGGTCATGGGAAATAAGCAAAACCGCGCCCTTGAAGGTTTTTAGCAAATATTCCTCTAACCATGCCACCGCCGCCATATCCAAATGGTTCGTCGGTTCGTCCAGCATCAGCAAATCCGGCTCTCGAAGCAGCAGCTTTCCCAATGCCACGCGGGTTTTTTGCCCGCCGGAAAGTTTATGCAGCGGCAGTTTTATTTCCTCTTCCGTAAAGCCCAATCCTTTTACAACGCCCTTAACCAGGCTCTTGTACGTATATCCCCGGTTTTTTTCAAACTCTGCCGTCAGTTTTTCGTATTTTTGTAAGAGGCCGGAAACAGCGGACGAATCGGCGGCGGACATTTCGGTTTCCAAGCGGCGGATAGTTTCTTCCAGCGCGATAACATCCGCAAAAACGCTCATCAGCTCGTCATGGGCATTGTTTCCCGTGCCAAAATCCGGCGCTTGCGATAAAAAACCGATTGTCGCGCCCTTTTTAAATGAAATATCGCCGTCATCAGGCAGTATTTCGCCGGTCAGTATGCGGAACAAAGTGGTTTTGCCCGCGCCGTTAACGCCAACTACCGCGGCGCGCTCGTTTGCTTCTATGCCGAAGCTCACCTGACGCAGCACTTCCTGCGCGCCAAAACCCTTAACTATATCTTTGCATTGTAAAATCATCGTTTTCCTCCACGCATTACTATTATGGCAGAAACAGACGGAAATGTAAAGATTGACAATACATAAATCAACATATATACTATCTTGGGTAAAGGACTGTTTTTAATGGACTGGACATGGATAATTACACCTGTAGCCGGCGGGGTAATCGGATATTTTACAAACGTGGTAGCTATTAAGATGCTTTTCCGCCCGCATTATGAAAAGCGGCTTTTCGGCATAAAGCTCCCGTTTACGCCCGGTTTGATCCCAAAGGAAAAACACCGACTTGCGCAAAAAATGGGTGAAACACTGGCGAAGAATGTCTTGACGGAAGATGAATTGGTGGAAGCCGTTTCGTCTCCCGCCGTAATGGACAAGCTGGTGTCGTTGCTGGACGGTTTTCTGGAATCCTTCAAATCCGGCGCGTACGACGGGCAAATCGGCGACTTATGCGATGTACTATCGCAAAAAATAGCCGCCGCTCTTGAGGATTCACAAAGTCCCGTAAATACGGCATTTACGGGTGTTATAGAACGTATAGCACAAACAGGCTTGGTTCATAAAATTATTAATGCTCTGCGTTCCAACACACATATTCTGGGCGATTATACCCCGGACGGGCTGCCGGAGCGGCTTATGGCGTTTATTTCATCAAAATCCCCGGATTTAGTCGTTTTTCTTAAAGCTTTGCCAGAACGATATCCCGATGTGGACGAGAAAATCAAAAATATGGTGCAAAAAATAGCCGAGGAAAACTTCGGTTCGTTTCTTGGCATTTTCATTAAATATGACCAGCTTTACGACAAAATCAAGGAAAGCGTTTTCGGCTGGCTCGAAGACCCCGACAACACGCGGTTTATGGCGTACAAAACCGCGGCCGCCGTTGATATGCTGTTACGCAGGCAAATCGGCGAACTGGCGGGCAAAATCCCGGAGGACACATTAGACGGCATAGCCGCGCGTATTTCTGAAAAAGCTGATAATATCAACCCTTCGGAATTTATTTTACGTTTTATTCCCGAACCGCGCCCCGTAGTAAAGGGGTTGCTTAAAGGCAGCGTTAAAGCCATTACATCGGGTTTGAACGACGAAAATTCCGCAAAGCTTAACGACTACGCAATCCGCGCCCTGCGTCTCATAGCCTCAAAGGGCGGGGCATTCGTGGTTTCGTCGATACGCTTTGACGAGCTGGTTGAAAATAAGATAAACGCGTTCAGCGTCGCCGAAGCCGAGGATTTGATTCTTTCCGTTGTGGATAAGGAATTGAAATTGATTACCGCACTGGGTGGCATACTGGGGTTTTTTATCGGATTTATACCGCTTTTAACAAGGTTTTTCGGAGTATAGGATGTTTTTTATTTCCAATAGTGAGTCGGAAACAGAAACGATTGCATATAATTTGGCGCAAGCCGCCGGGCCGGGAGCGATCTATTGCCTGCGCGGCGGGCTTGGCGCGGGGAAAACCGTATTCGCCCGCGGCTTTGCCCGCGGCTTGGGCTACTCAGGGCGAGTCGCCAGCCCGACATTCTGCATCGTTAACGAATACGAGGGCGGCAAATTGAGCATATACCATTTCGACGCTTACCGGGTGAATGCCGCAGGTATGATTGACATCGGTTTTGACGATTATATATTTGGCCATGGCTGCTGCCTTATTGAATGGGCGGACAAGCTGCGCGGATTAATACCGGAAAGCGCCGTATGGATCGATATTACTCAAATAGAGGGGGCGCGGCACATACATGTTGATATTAGCGATTGACGCCTCCGGGCAGACCGCCGGCGCGGCCTTGGTTACGGCGGAAAAGGTAGTCGCCGAGATTTCCCTCAACTGCGGCTACACCCATTCCAAAACTCTGATGCCGCTTATTGACCATATTGTGCGGATATCAGGCACGTCACTGTCGGACATAGACTATATCGCGTGCGCTTCCGGCCCGGGCTCGTTTACCGGGCTCCGTATCGGGGCGGGCTGTGCGAAAGGCCTTGCCAGGGGCCTTGGCAAAAAAATGGTAAATGTTCCGGCATTGGACGCTCTGGCATACAATGTATATGAGCGGGATGGCTATATCACGCCAATAATGGACGCAAGGCGCGGAGAAGTGTACGCCGCCGTCTATAAATGGAAAAATGAGTTAACCCGCGTAACTGAATATATGGCAGAAAAAATAGAGGTTGTTATAGAACGCGTAAATCAGCTTGGAAGCACCGCCGTATTTCTGGGCGACGGTGTCTTTCCGCACAGGGAGTTGCTTGTTGAAAACGGCATGAGCCTTGCCCCCCTTGGCTCCAGCCTTCAACGCGCGTCAAGTGTCGGCGCGCTGGCCTTAAAGATGGCGGAGGCGGGCGAAGTTGTTTCACCAAGGGATTTCAAAATCTTTTACATCCGCAAACCGCAGGCAGAGCGCGAATCAGAGGCGAAAAATGCTTGAAATCATACCGATGGAGCAGCATCATCTGGACGCGGTTTACGCGGTTGAAAAGGTTTCGTTCGCGGTGCCCTGGTCGTTACAGATGCTTGCCGACGATCTAGCTAAACCGGAGTCCGTTTATTACGTAGCCTTGGAGGATGGGGAGGTAGTCGGTTACGGTGGAATCTGGCATGTGATAAACGAGGGGCATATCACAAACATCGCGGTGGCTCCGCATAAAAGACGGCGCGGGATTGGCGCGGCCCTGCTGGAGAAGATTATTAGCTCCGCGGTTATGCTTGAAATGGTCGGCATACAGCTTGAAGTCCGCGTCGGCAACTACGATGCCCAGCGGCTTTACATGAAAAACGGCTTCATACTCGAAAGGATACGCAAGAACTATTACTCCGACACAGGCGAAGATGCTTTGGTTCTGTGGAAGCGGCTAAAGAAGTAATAATAAGGATGGAACCCAATGGTCGAACTTAAATATAGTCAACTAAAAAAGAGATGCAACAGGAAGCATGTCCCCGTTAAAGACGCGGATACGGCGCAAAAGACCCTCATAGGGCAGGATAAGGCGGCGGAGACGCTCCGCTTTGGCCTTGGTATACGTGAACGCGGCTTTAATATTTACGCATCCGGGCCTCAAGGTTCGGGTAAAACAACGTTCGCGGCGGAATTCGCCCGGGAGATTGCGAAAAACCGCCCTACCCCGCCGGATTTGTGCTATATCTATAATTTTAAGGAGCCGCGTTACCCGAAGCTCCTAAGCTTACCGGCAGGCATGGGGCGCGAATTGCGCAGCGATATGGAGGATTTCATCGCGGCTATTACGGATGAGCTTCCCCGCGAATTCAATTCAAATGACTTTGAGTCAAAAAAACATGTCATCGTGAAGGCATATCAGGAAAAGCGCGATAAAATTATCCGTGAGATAACCGACGAAGCCCGCGAAAAGGATTACGGCGTAAAAATGACCAACACGGGCGTTTATTTTATGCCTATCATCGACGGGGAGATGATCTCCGAGGAACAGTACAACGCCATGCCCCAGGATGAAAAGGACGAAATCGCCCAGCGCACCGAGTTTATACAGGAGCGCGCGCAGGAGGTTATGCGCGGTATACGCGAGTATGAGCGCACTACGCAAAAAGAGGTAAGCGAGCTTGAACGCGAGAGCGCAAAACGCATACTTGACGGGCATATCGGCCCGCTTCTCGAGAAATATTCCGAGGCGGAGGACAATGCTAAGGCCGCGATAACGGGCTTCCTTGAACAGGTTAAAGAGGATGCGCTAAACAATCTGGTGGATTTTGCCGCACCCGAAAACGACGACGAGGAATACTTACAGAATCTAATTCCGCTGATGTCCTTAATGGGTAAACGCGAAAAAAACGAGACAGCTTCAAAATATCATGTAAACCTTCTGACCGACGGATCCGGGCAAAAAGGCGCGCCCGTTATCATTGATTTCAACCCCACTTACGCAAACCTGATAGGGGAGGTTGAATACGACAGCGAACACGGCAACCTCACCACCGATTTCATGATGATAAAGCCGGGACTTTTGCATAGGGCCAACGGCGGCTTTTTAGTATTACAGGCACGTGATGTTTTTAAAAATGCGGCGGTCTGGGAGGCTTTGTGCAAGTGCCTGATAACGGGCAGGCTGATGATTGAGCCGAACCGCGAATTCTCGACGGGAGTGGCGATGGCGGGGTTGCGGCCCGAGCCTTGTGAAATTGACATCAAGGTAGTCCTCATCGGCCCGTCTTTTTATTACCACATTTTAAACGATTTTGACGAGGAGTTCCGTAAACTCTTCAAAATAAACGCGGTCTTTGACTATGAAATGCCTTATAATACCGAAAATATCAAGCATATAGCGGCATTTGCGCGTTCCTTCGGCAAGGAGCGCGGACTGAGCTTTGACGCGGGGTCTATACAGATTCTTGTCGAGCACCTCAGCCGCTCAGCCGAACGTCAGGATAAGCTATGCACACAGATTGGCGTTCTCAGGGATATTCTGGTTGAAGCCGCCGCTTATGCCGAGCCGGTCAAAAACATTACCGCCGGGCACATAAAGCACGCCGTAGACGCAAGGGAAAAACGCTCCGGGCTTTACGAGGAAAAAGTAAACGACATGATAGAGCAAAACATCATCATGATCGACACCGACGGTAAAAAAACCGCGCAGATAAACGGGCTTGCGGTTTTTGAAACTGGCGACCATATTTTCGCCAAGCCCGCCAGGATTACGGCGACGGCATATGTCGGCAAGGCCGGCATTGTAAATATCGAAAAAGAAGCGGACATGAGCGGCAATATCCACATCAAGGGCGTTCAGGTTATAATCGGTTATCTCGGCCAGAAATACGCACAGAATTTCCCGCTGTCTTTGAGCTGCCGCGTCTGCTTCGAGCAAAATTACGCCGGTATCGACGGCGACAGCGCTTCCGGCGCGGAGCTTGTAGCCGTTCTCTCCAGCCTTGCCAATGTGCCTATCCGGCAAGATCTGGCCATAACAGGCAGCATCAATCAGCGCGGCGAAATTCAGGCAATCGGCGGTGTAACCTATAAAATCGAGGGCTTCTTCGCCTTGTGCAAACAGCGGGGATTGACGGGCAAGCAAGGCGTAATTATTCCCCATGTAAACATCCAGGACCTGACGCTGCGGGACGAGGTAGCCGAAGCCGTAAAAGCCGGGATGTTTCATATTTACGCCATAAACCATATCGATGAGGCCGTCCGTCTGCTGACAGGACTGGAACCCGGAGCTGAAACAAACGGGAAATACCCTCCGGATACCGTCCATGGGTTGGTTTACAAAAAGCTTAAAAAGTTTTATAAGAGGTCTATAGGGGGGTAAAATCCGTTATATTTGCTGTATAACAACTATAAATTGACTGCCATCAGCGTATTTCAAGCGTTTTTTGTAAAAATTATACTTAAAACCCTTGACAAATCGCCGATTTAATATTATAAATATTCATAGGACATTCCACAATCCTTATTTTCAAACACTTAGGAGGAACACTGATGAACAAAGCGGAACTTATCTCGGCGATTGTCGAAAAAACAGGGCTGACAAAAAAGGAAACCGAGAAGACACTCAAGGCATTTGAGGAAGTCGTAAGCGAAGAGCTTGTAAAGGGCGGCAAAGTGCAGCTCGTAGGGTTTGGCACTTTTGACGTTTCTGACCGAGTCGCCAGGACGGGCAGAAACCCCCAAACCGGCGAGCCCATGAACATCGAGGCTTCCAAGGCCCCCAGGTTTAAGGCCGGCAAGGTACTTAAAGACGCCGTAAACAGCAAATAATTCCATTTGCGCACGGTTTTATTTCAAAAATGAAGGGCGTGTATTAAATGCGCCCTTTTTATTATGTTAGGGTGATTCTATGAGATTGGACAAATTCCTGAAGGTTTCAAGGCTGATAAAACGGCGCACCGTAGCCAACGAAGCCTGCGACGCGGGCAGGGTTTCCGTAAACGGGAAAGAGGCCAAGGCTTCTTACGAAGTTAAGACAGGCGATGTGCTGGAAATCCGTTTCGGCGCAAGGCTTACGCGCGCGCGGGTGATGGGTATAAAAGAAAGCCCGCGCAAGGATGAGGCGTCGGATTTGGTGGAGATGATACCTTAATGGCGGAAATTCGGGTTCTTGATACCGCGTTAATTAACAAGATCGCCGCCGGCGAGGTGGTCGAGCGCCCCGCCTCGGTTGTGAAGGAGCTTATTGAAAACGCCCTTGATGCCGGAGCGAGGAATATCACCGTTGAAATCAGCGACGGCGGGCTTGAATTGATCCGCGTAACCGACGATGGCTGCGGCATTCCTCCGGATCAGGCAAAAACCGCTTTTCTTCGCCACGCCACCAGCAAGCTCACAGATGACGATGGGTTGAACCGTATACTGACCATGGGTTTCAGAGGCGAGGCTTTGTCAAGCATCGCGGCGGTGTCAATGACGGAGATGATAAGTAAAACCGCAAATGAGAAAATCGGTGTTAAGATATCGGTTCACGGAGGTATTGTACAGGATACGCGCGAAACCGCCGGTGTTACAGGCACATCGGTCTCTGTACGCAATCTGTTTTATAATACGCCGGCGCGAAAGAAATTCCTGAAAAAACCGGGTACGGAAGGCTCATACGTCGCGGACGCGGTTGCAAGGCTTGCATTGGGCCGCTGGGACGTGTCGTTTACTTTTATTAACAATACCCTCGAAGTGTTCAGCGCGCCGGGTGAGAATTTACGTGCCGCCGCCCTTGCCGTTTATGGACGCGACATCGCGGGTAAGCTGCTTGACGTCCGTCATGAGCGCGGGCATATAACGGTTACCGGTCTTGCGGGCAAACCGGAAATTGCGCGCGGCAACCGTGCTATGGGCAGTTTTTTTATTAACAACCGGTATATTAGGAACACGATTGTACAATCCGCCGTTGAGGCAGCATATAAAGGGAAGCTGACCGTTGGCAAATTCCCGGTTTACATTCTTAATTTGATAATTCCACCGGAATTAACTGATGTAAACGTCCACCCCGCGAAAATGGAAGCACGTTTCAGCCGCGATGTGGACATTTTCCGCATTATTATGGGCGCGGTTGACGCCGCTTTAAAGTCAGCGGATTTAATACCCAGGGTACATATTCCCATCCAGTCCCCTCCCCCCGTGATAACGCGTGAAAAATATAAAGCGCCGGACTTCATTCCGGATTTTACTAAAAATGTATCCATTGTAGATGAAATAAAAGTTATAGAGAATATAGAACATATAGTAAGAGAGCCAGGCTCCGTGTATACGGCAACTCCGAACCCCGCAATACCGGATTTACAATATATTTTTATCCAACCTGAGCTCAATGAGAAACAAAAAATCGCTGATTTTAGGATCATCGGGCAATTTTTCGGGGTTTATTGGCTTATAGAGGCGACAGACCACAGCGCTTGTTATATAATGGATCAGCATGCGGCCCACGAGCGCGTTCTTTATGAGGAAATTAAGGAAAAATTAATGTCCTCGGGTATAATAAGCCAGCGTGTTATTGAACCCATCGCTATCAAACTGATTCCGGCGGAAGCAAGCGCTGTTTGCGAAAACCGCCGGTTACTCACAAACATGGGCTTTGAGCTTGAAGATATGTATGATAATAATATAGCAATCCGCTCAGTCCCGTATATATTTGAACAGCCGGCGGACGGTGCGTTTTTTATGGAAATCGTATCCAGGTTGATGGACGAAGCCGAAAACGCGGATACGGCAGGTATTTACGAGCTTCGCGCAGATGCGGTAAGCCGCCTGGCCTGCCGCGCTGCCGTTAAAGCCAATGACCGCCTGAACGCGCACGAAGCGCGGGCTTTGATAGATCGGGCGCTGAGGCTTGAAAACCCTTTCACCTGCCCCCACGGGCGGCCTGTTATGGTTGAGCTTACGCGGCGTGAAATAGAAAAAATGTTTAAAAGGATACAATGATGGGTGAAATCCCGTATATTATTATCGGCGGGCCGACAGCTACGGGTAAAACCGCTGCTGCCGTTGAGCTGGCGTTGCTTATCGGCGGCGAGGTCATCTCTGCTGACAGCATGCAGGTGTATAAATACATGGACATCGGCACCGCAAAGCCAACGGCGGAAGAAATGAAAGGCGTGCCTCACCGCCTGATAGACGAGCTGTATCCCGATGAACCGTACTCAGCATATGAATTCAAAAAACGCGCCGCATCCTATGCCGCCGATGCGCGTTCCCGCGGCAAATACCCCATAATTTGCGGCGGAACGGGGTTTTATACAAACGCGCTTATCAACGGCACTGATTTTTCCGATATATCACCGGATATAGAGTTTCGCGGCGAGCTTTACTCGCTGGCGGAGCAAGATGGCGCGGAGGCTCTGCACCGACAGCTTGCGTCCTGCGACCCTAAAGCGGCGGAGGAAATACATCCTAATAATATCAAGCGCGTCATCCGCGCTCTGGAGTATTTTAAGCAAACGGGAACGCCTATTTCGGCCCATAACATAAAGGAACGGCAAAAAACGCCGGAAAACGCGAAAATAGCTATACTGTCCACGGATCGGCACTTGTTATATAACAGAATAAACAAGCGTGTCGATGTGATGTTAGAAGCCGGTTTGGAAGCTGAGGTACGCGGTTTATTGAAGTGCGGCTACGCTCCGGGTTTGGTGAGTATGCAAGGCCTTGGGTATAAGGAAATTATACGGTATATCAATGGCTTGTATTCACTTGACGATGCCGCGGAAGCGATAAAAACAGGAACCAGGCATTATGCAAAGCGTCAGCTTACATGGTTTACAAGACAAATTTACCCGGACAACGTATCATGGTATGATATATCTGACTTTAACGATCATAAACAGTTAGCGGAGCGGATTGCGCGTGAGTTATATTTGTTATAGAACATTATTAACAGATATGTTTGGCATAGATAAACGCCTGATTGAATTAGCCGATGCGGTTGATACAGAACTGGCGCAGGTTTTTAACGGGATAACGGAGATAACCTCATTCAATCAATTAAAAATCCTTGGAGCCATGCAGCACCGGGGCCTTAGCTCAGGACATTTTACGGTTTCAAACGGATATGGTTACGGCGACGCCGGCCGGGATGTCCTTGAGGAAATATACGCCGATGTATTCGGCGCGGAAGCCGCTTTGGTGCGCCCGCAGCTTATATCCGGCACTCATGCCATCGCAACCGCGCTATTCGGCGTACTGCGCGCGGGTGACGAACTGCTTTCCGTAACCGGGCCGCCGTATGACACGCTTTTGAAGGTTATCGGCGTTCAAGACGCAAAGGGGTCGTTAATTGAGCACGGCATCGTTTATAAGGAATCAGCCCTTGATGTCAACGATTATCCCGACCTTAATATTATACGCTCTATGATTTCGCCCAAAACAAAAGTAGCCGCAATACAACGTTCTAGAGGTTATAGCTTACGCAGATCATTTACAACAGACGAAATAAATGAGCTTATTGGTTTTATTAAGAGTATAAATAAGGACATTATTTGTTTTGTTGATAACTGTTACGGCGAATTTACGGATTTTTTTGAGCCTAAGGCGGATCTGATTGCCGGTTCGCTTATTAAAAACCCAGGCGGCGGCCTTGCGCCCGTTGGCGGATACATCGCCGGAACAGAGGAGCACGTGTACGCCGCGGCATGCCGCCTCAACACGCCCGGCGCGGGCAGGGATGTCGGCCCCTCGCTTGGGCTTCCGTCCGTTTTCACACAGGGATTGTTCCAAGCCCCGCAGGTTGTCGGCGGTGCGTTGAAGGGTGCCGTTTTTGGCGCGAAGATGTTTGAAAAACTGGGCATTACGCATACTCCGGGCGCATATGAAAAGCGCGGGGATATCGTGCAAACCGCAACACTGGGTTCGGCCGAGGCGGTAGCCGCTTTTTGCCGGGGCATTCAGAAGGCGTCTCCCGTTGACAGCTTTTTCACGCCGGAGGCTTGGGATATGCCCGGCTATAATTGCCCGGTGATTATGGCTTCCGGGGCTTTCATCCAGGGTTCGTCCATCGAGCTTTCCGCCGACGCGCCCATGCGTGAGCCGTACGCGGTGTTTTTCCAAGGCGGGCTGTCGTATGACCACAGCAGGCTGGGGATTTTAATGGGGTTGAATGAATTGGCGGTTTCGGGTATAATCAAATTATAAAGGGGGTTACCTCATGAGGGATAAATTTGACCGGGTATTTTTCAGATCGCTGCTGCCTTATTTTTTTCTGGCCTTGATGGTTATAGCCGCGTGGAAAGTTATAAACGAGATCGGCTACTTCCTCGGCTTTTTTCATTGGTTTTGGCGCATTATAACGCCGTTTTTCTATGGCTTCGTACTGGCGTATATCCTCAGCATACCTTGCGGCGGCATGGAAAGGCTGCTTTCAAAAACCAACCGGGCATTTATCGAAAAAAGAAAAAGAGGGTTCAGCGTTCTCATAGTATACCTGATTTTTGTATTTATCGTCTATTCGGTCTTGAACGTGGTCATTCCTTTTATTTATTCAAGCATCACGCTTTTTATCAATAATATTCCGATTTATTACGCAAGCACACTTGAGCTTTTTGACATTATAAACAACTTTGAACTGCTTGAAACCTATAATATCAAAATTGACCCGGAAGCGATCTTTGTGAGTATCCAGGACTGGGTGCGCGGATTTGGCTTTGATGACTTGCAAATACCCCTTAACGCAATAATGGGTGTTACATCGGCAATGTTTACCACTTTTATAACCGTTGTATCCTCGATTTATATTTTATTGGAGAAAGACAAATTTAAGGTTTTCCTCACAAAAATGCTTAAAGCATTCACGTCCGGCAAAGCCTTTGACTCCATAACCAATTATTCCGGCAGGCTTAACAAGAACTTCAAGCAATATATCTTTACGCAAACAATCGACGGCTGCATCCTTGGCACAATCGTAACCCTTGAGCTGGCTTTTATAATACGCTCACCCTTCGCGCCGGTTCTTGGCCTGATGTTGGGCATTGTAAACTATATACCGTATTTCGGCTCAATTTTCGGCACTATTGTTGCCGTTGCCGTCGTCGGTTTTACACAGGGCCCGATAATGATGCTCATTGCGGGTATAGTGCTGCTGATAACACAGCAGCTTGACGGCAACGTTATCCAGCCGAAGCTGATGGGCGGCTCGTTTTCAATCAGCCCCTTGCTTATTATCCTCAGCGTAACCGTAGGCGGTGCTGTCGCCGGGGTTTTCGGCATGATCGCCGCTATTCCGATTGTCGCTGTTTTAAAGGATATTTTATATAACCTTATAGAATTTTACGAGCGGAAAAAAATAGGCCATCATCTGAAATGATGATGGCGCTAATGTTTGTCCCTACGACAGCGCTTTTTCGGTTTCTTTTAGTTGCTTAATGACTTCCAGCTTTTGAGGGCATTTCGCCTCGCATCCTCCGCAGCCCGTACATTCGGAAACGGGCTTGTATTTCGGCCCCCACGCCTCATTGCCTATCAACGCGAACTGCTGCTTTGCATAATCGGTAAGGCCGTAAACCTTATGGTAGTTCATCCACTCAAATATACGCGGGATATTGATGCCCGCCGGGCAGGGCATACAGTAATTGCAACCCGTACAGTAGAGATCCATCAAGCGCTTTGTTTCCTCCAGCATCGCCTGTATGAGATTTTGCTCCTCCGCCGTAAGATGCCCCGTGCGTGAAGCGACCTCGGCGTTTTGAATAACCATTTCCATAGTCTCCATGCCGGAAAGGGCAACATGCACCTTAGGGTTCGCCAAAACGAAACGCAGCGCCATCTCAGGCGTGCTTACGGGCTTAGCCGCGCCCAGCACTTCCTCTATAACCTTCGACGGCACGCCCAGCCTGCCGCCCGCCACCGGGCCCATTACCACTATGCCAAGCCCCTTCTCATGAGCGTAATTAATATTTTCCTCATTTGAACGGTCAAGCAGATTGTATTGCAAGAGTACGGATTCAAAATAACCGGAGTCTATAATTTCCTTCATATTTTCGGGCTTGTCGTGGTACGAAAACGAGATATGTTTAATAAGTCCCTGCTCTTTAGCCTTTACAGCCATATCCATCGGGCCGTCCTTAGCCATCACTTTGTTTTTGAAGGAATCCAGCCCAATCCCCCACATGTGGTAAAAATCAATACTGTCCATTTCCAATTTTTTAAGCGACGTTTCCAGCCGCTTCATCCAGTCCGGGCCGGAGTCGTTTTCGACCGGGTTTTTCGTCGCAAGGTAAACACGCCCGCCTTTCCAGCTTCTAAGCGCCTTCCCGACGGTTATCTCACTTAACCCATCCATATAATAAAGCGCGGTATCCACATAATTAACGCCCAGCTCAAAGGCTTTATGCAGCATGGGTATAGATTTATCCTCATCAACGTATTTCTTTCCGTCTTTTTCAAACATCGGCATACGCATAGCGCCAAAACCCAATGCCGACATTTCAATCCCAGTTTTGCCAAATGTTTTTTTTACCATATATAACCTCCGCTTCGTATTTCTATTATTGTAAAACATTTCCACCAGACAAGCAAGCTAATTTTCAACGAATTTGATTTACTCAACCGGGATATGATAAAACAAACAGGGTAATGTCAAAGCAGTAGCTTCGTGAATGCCGGTTATGTCGCCGGCTTTAATTACATCCTCAATATTTAAACCGTATATGTACGCTATATCGTCCATAGTATAGGTTGGCGGCGCGCATAGCTCAGCCTCGCGGTTTATGTATTGGCAAATATCCGAGGAGCCGCGTTTCATGACAGTGCAGAAATTATCGCGGTCCAGCCGGGTAATTTTTTCTTCCTTCATTATAGAACGCACTTCGCACTCCGAGATGCCCAAAAGCTGCGCGGCAGTAGCAACACTTATACCGCGCCAAGATGTTTTAATAAACAAGTCAATTTTTTTCAATTTTGGTGAAATATACCAACAATAAAAATCATAAAAGTTTTGCGGCTTTATGTAGGTTTGCAATTGCATTGAATAACCCCCATTATTTTATTATATATATTGTAAAATAATAAACGCTAATAATCCACATGTAGTTGCTGTTAAATTTGCCAAATTATTCAAAAAAACGTCGAAATATCTGCCAGCATAAAGGCGCGGAAAAAACACATAATAAATATTGAGGAGGTGATATTGAATGTCGAGAAACAAAGCGTCCGTACCGGAAGCCCGCGCCGCTCTTGATGCGTTTAAATACGAAGTGGCCAACGAAATAGGCGTGCCGCTAAAGCAAGGCTACAACGGCGACCTTACAAGCAGGCAGAACGGTTCCGTCGGCGGCTATATGGTCAAGAAAATGATCGAAGCCCAGGAGCGCCAGATGGCCGGCAAGTCCTTCTAAGCATAACATAATTTAATTTGATAAACCACATGTGAAGCCAGGGTTACATATGGCTCAATCGCGCGATAAAATTCAAAAGGAAAAGTAACCGATGATTTATAATAAGTCAGCGGTTACTTTTTTGCTTGTTCAGCGCCTTAACACCGGGGAATAATTTAGTAATGCCGCGCAAAACATAATTTGTCTAATTTGCCAATAAACCATTCAACAAATCGACAGCCGAGGCTGCGTCAAAGGAGTAATGCGCGCCGATCTCCTCGGCGAATTTATGCGTAAGCGGAGCCCCGCCGACGACAGGCTTGCACCTCCCGTAAATCCCGGCTTCCTTCATTTTATCAATAACTACCTTCATCTGTTTCATCGTGGTTGTAAGCATCGCGGACATACACAGGAAATCAGCGTCCCGCGTTTTTGCTTCTTCGATAAACTTATCCGCCGGTACGTCGATGCCGATGTCGATAACCTCATATCCAGCGCCTTCCATGAACATACCCACCAGCTTCTTGCCGATGTCGTGCAGATCGCCCTGCACAGTGCCGATTACGGCCTTACCCCGGCTGAACCCCGCGCCGGAAGTGTCCAGCAGCATGGGTTTAATAATTTCAAGCCCTGCCGCCATGGTTTTTGCGGACATCAGCACCTCCGGGACGAAGTAATCGCCTTCCTTAAAGCTTTCGCCCACGGCCTCCATGCCCTTCATCAACCCGTCGATTAATATATCTTTGGCGGTAATGCCGCTGTCCAGCGCTGTCTTTACAAGGCCCTCTATCTCCGCCATTTCGTATTTATAAACGCTGTCGGTTATTTTATCCAGCATCTAACTACCCTCCCGCATTCTTATTTTCTCCCAAACCGCTTCCGCCGCATCCTTGATTTCCTGCGGTTTGCCGTTTACCTGCGCCAATTTTTTGCTTACTATATCAGACGCCTTCTGTTCCGCTGTCCTGCATCCTTCGGATTGCCAAAGTTCCAGATTCTTTCTGTCAATAACATCCGACGGCAGATACGGCTCTTTCCTAAACCATTTAAACGTATGCCCGGTTGACAGATAATCGCTTCCCGGTCCCATTTCCCCGATAAGCCCCGCCGCCATCTCTTCTTCGCCGCATGATACTCCCTTCGCAAGCCGTTTCACCATTCCGATTATTTCGTTGTCTATAACCAATTTTTCCAGGCTGAACGTATTGCAAAACTCAAGCATCCCCGCGCCGGAGATTATGTTAAAACCTGATTGCGCCGCCATCAGCGCGCTTATGCCGCTTTCAAGGCCGGCCTGAGCGTCGTTTGATTTCGCGTCCGAAAGGCATGCGTAAATATGTGTGGGCAATCCGTAAAAACGCCCCATTTGCGCGTACGCCGCGCCGACCAGGCTTGTCTCAACGGAGTTCAGCGATGTGGTGCTGCGGCGCATATCGAAATACATCGGCGCGCCGCCATATACAACTCTATTACCAGGATTTACGCATTGGATAAGTACGATGCCGCTGAGAATCTCAACCGTATGCATCAAAACACAGCCGTACAGAGTCATTGGCGCCGTTGCGCCTATAAGCGGCGCTGATATCAACTCCAGCGGCAGGTTCAGCCGCGCCCCGTCGATTAAGTTCCGGCATGAGACATCCGTCCATTTAAGCGGCGAAAGTGAACAAACGTCCAGCACGGCGCGGGGTTTTCGCGCCAAGGCATCCTTCCCGCCGCAAGCCGCTTCAAGCAATTCATATATATCAAACAGCCCCTGCGCCGAAAACGCGCCCGTAACAAAGGGTTTGCGCGTGTTTTGAAGCAGTTGAGCCACGCGGTAGCTGTCACCGATTGCTTCAGGGATTTCGTGCGGCACAACGGAGCTTGACGCGAGCGCAATGTTGTCCAAACCGTCAGTCAGCCGGACTATATCGCGTAAATCGACTCCTACGGATTGTTTTATCGCGCCTTCTTTGCCGCGTATCCTGATCCCGCATGAACCAGCCGCGAAATGGGTTTCATTACCGCCGATACGCAGCGCGTTTCCATCAGCGCCATATAAATCAAACTCGGACGGAACTTTTTTTGCCGCCTCCTCAACCATGTTTCGCGGGAAGCGTATAATACTCCCATCGGCGGATGCCCCGTGTGACGTAAGGATTTCAACCGCTTCAGGATCGTTAAAAAGCACACCCGTTGATTCAAGGAGATTCAAAGCGTTCTCATGTATTTCGTGTATATTCTTTTCCGGTAGTTGTCCAAAGCTCATATATGTACCCCGAATTCCTCAGCCGCCGCTTTCACAATATTGCGGAGTTTGCTTGCGGCATCACTTGGCAAAGCCTTGGGTACGTGGTTTTTGAGAATTTTGCGCGCCTCGTCGCCCGCGCGCGCGGCTAAATCCCGCCCGCCCATCATGTGCCATTGCGAATAGGGCCGGCGGTCAAATAGCTTTGTCTGCGCCTGAACGGTTTTCATGTTTTTCAGGGTATGCGGCTCCGTGAGGAAGTGCCCGCCGGCGCCTACCGCGCGGATTACCTCAACAGCCAGCGTATCTGCCGTAACAGGAATACCTTCAAGTATTTTCCTGGTCATTTTAGCAATTTCGTTATCAACGACCAGTTGTGCGAAATCAAGCGTCATGCCAAGGTCTATCATACCCAGCCCGTAAATCATATTGGCCCCGGCAAGCGCCGAAAGCATCATGGACAGGGTTTTTTCGTGGCCCGCTTGCTCGTCGCCAAGCTTGCTGTCCGTCTACCCGCCGGCAAGGTATGAGGGGATCTTGTAAAAATCCGCCAGCTTTGCCACTGCGGAGCTTAAAATAGCCAGTTCCGGGCATCCGACGGACACAGCCGCCGTACGCAGATCCATAATCGTTGTGGAGCTGCCGTAAAGGTTGGGCGCGCCTTTTCTCGTTAGCTGCCCTAAAACAATGCCTGACAGCACTTCCGCGTTATGCACAACCAGCGTTCCCGCAAGGGTTACGGGAGCTGTGCTGCCCGCCATCACCATCGAAAGGACGGTGCAGGGCACATTATTCTCCGCGTAAACGATGATGGGCTCTGTAGTTTCCGTGTTAATACACAACGGGCTTGTCGGGCAGACCACCGTGGACGTTATCGGGCGTTTGCTAAGGTTTTCCCTGCCCCCGGCGACAACCGACGCCATTTCGATAAGTATTTCGGCTTCGCGTTTGCTGTGGGCGCTTTGCCCGCTGTGTTTTGAACAGTTCGCCGCCATAACCTCGTAGCTGGCGATATTAGCGATTGCATCTGGGATATCCCGCGTTTCCACCGCCACATCCAGCAAATCGTATTGCTCCAGCGCGTCTACAAGCAGCGCGACGTTTTTCTGATCCTCCAACGTGGATTCGCGGTATTCGCCCGTATAGATATCAACAACATTGACACCCTTGCTGAAATTGCAAAAATGAACGTTGTTTCCTTCCATCACAAAATCGTTTTCCTCATCCCGGGCCGCGAAAAGTATGCTTGACGGAGCGGATTCTATCGCGGCTTCAACGATACGCGCGGGGATCTTCACCCTGCCCTCGCCCGCGTTCACATCGCAGCCGCCGCCCGCGTAAATCTCAAGCGCCATTTTGCAATTTGTTTTTATTCCCTCGTTCGCGAGAACCTCAAGCGCAGCGGCGTGTATTTGCTCCATGCCTTCCGCTTTAAAAACATCAAGCCCGAACCCGCCGCCCGTCCTCAGGCCCGCCGGCGTAACTTTTCTTGCCAAAATACCACATCCTTTAACAAAGCCCGTGTTACTTAAATTCTATATAATAACCGCATTGTTGTCAATAGGCGTGGCTTTACGTCATTTGGGCATATTGAACCCCTTACCTAAACATAACCTTTTGCGGCGGTTTTATCATAGAATTCGTTTATAAGATTAGCGGTGGTTTCGTCATTTTTTATCGCCCTGAGGATTTTGGTAATGTGTCGAATCTGGGCCGCGTGCATAACCTTGCCTGCCTCAACCGACGCCTGCGAAGGGTTTCCGGATTGGTGTGTCGGATGGTCGGCATACCAAAACATTGGGGTATACGCGTCATTCTTTATGTCTTCAAGCCTGTTCCAAGACGCCGCGCCTTCCGGTTCAATTTGCCCGCCCTTTACCAAATCGGGGCGTATATGCATGATGGCCGATGTCTCGGTATTTCCCGCGTGTCCGCCAAAATCATCCGTACCAAACATCTCAAGGAGTAATTTCCTTGTATCCTCACCATATGAAGGGCGTATTGCGTATACGGCATAATCGCGCTTTGAATAAAGGGTGCTTTGTACAAAATAACGTAAAAAGTGCTCGTTTCCTCCATGACAGTCCAGTATCACAATTTTTTTCAAGCCGTTTCTTGAAATAACGCTGCAAATTTCTTCCAGAAGCGCGTACATCAATTCCGGCTTAATGGCGATGGTACCGGGACAATGGCTGGCTTCCGCTATCTGCCCGAACATATAATAAGGAAAAACAACAACGGGTTCAAGCTTCGCCGTTTCTTCGGCAAACCAGCGGGCCGAGAACATGTCCGTACCAAGCGGCAAATGCCCGCCGTGTTTTTCGATAACGCCAAGCGGCAGCAGGCATGTACGCTTAGCCTTTTTGCAAGCATCAGCAAACTCACCGGCCGTTAATTCTTCCCAAAGCATGAAATATCCCTCCATCATTCAACCATACTTTTATTGAGTATATCAGATTGACAAGTCATTTTCAATGCGATAAAATCATCTGTAGAGGTGGATGAAGTGAACAATTTTAACGGACTTGGCATGAATATGGGGAACCTCAGCAGGCTTTCGGAGGCGAAGACACGTTCGATCAGCCCGGAAAACTTCACCGGAGAAAAAAATAAGGGCGGAATGGCGGCGGAAGGAACGGGCAAGAACTGCGCCGGAGACCTTGGCGTTGGGTTCAAGATATCGCCCAGTATCGTCATTAAGCCGGGCGAGGTAAGAACCATAGCGGATATCGGCGGCCCCGGAGCGATACAGCAGATATGGCTTACCCCGACGGGTACATTCCGGTTTTATATCCTGCGCATATACTGGGACGGGTCAGAAAACCCGTCTGTTGAGTGTCCGTTGGGTGATTTCTTCGCATATGCCTTTGACGACGGCAGATACGCGCCGCTGTCCTCACTGGCTGTCTGCGTCAATCCCGCGCGCGCGTTTAATTGCTACTGGGAGATGCCCTTCCGCAAGCATTGTAAAATCACTTTGGAAAACATAGACGGTAATGAGGTGACACTCTACTACCAAATCAATTACACGCTCACCGATGTACCAAGTGATTGCGCCTATTTCCACGCGCAATTCCGCCGCTCGAACCCATTGGAATATAAAAAAGACCATGTGCTGCTGGATGGCGTAAGGGGCCGGGGGCATTATGTCGGGACATACATATATTGGGGCGTCAACAGCAACGGATGGTGGGGCGAAGGTGAAATCAAATTCTTCCTGGACGGGGACATGTATCCCACCATATGCGGGACGGGGACAGAGGATTATTTTTGCGGATCATATAATTTCGACGCGAACGGCGGATATGTGGAGTACTGTACGCCGTACGCAGGGCTTTCCAAGGTATCGCAGCCCGACGGAAGGTATAAATCCCAGCAGCGCTTCTCAATGTACCGCTGGCATATCGCCGACCCGATCCGGTTTGAGCGTGACTTACGCGTGACGATACAAGCCTTGGGCTGGCGTTCAGGCGGGCGGTACCTTCCCTTGCAGGACGATATATCGTCCGTGGCTTTCTGGTATCAGGCTTTGCCGCATGCGGCGTTCCCGCCGCTGTCTGAAAGAGATGAACTGGAGATTATTTGATTTATTAAATTATTATTACATGATTTATGACTTATGATTTATAGTCTGAGGACCGTACCAGATGAGAAAGAAGGTGTATTTACAATTAAGCTGAAATATAGGCGGTTTTTTATCTTTATATGTACAATATGCGCTGTATCCGTGATCATGAATATCACTAACGCCAGACGTTCCGAAGATATAAGGCAAGGGTACGTGTACAGTGTTATTAAGCAACTCATGAATCTTGAAATAGTATTATCGGATTCATATCATTCATTGGAACGCGGTGAGGATATTCCAGAGCGCCGCATATGGGAAATAGAGTCCACTATTGATTCAATTAACAGCAGCCTTCCACAGCTAATGCGGCACAATAAAGATAGATGGCAAACCCCAAATATGATTTTACTCAGGCGGCACGTTTCAGGATTAATGTACCAGGCTAACGAAGGCGACCCCGGCCCGGCCATGGATTTCCTGGAGCATCGCATACCCCATTTACTGGAGCTGGTCCGGGAACTAAGCCTCGAAGGCTCTTCCGAATGGCACAGGGAGCCAAACGTAAAAATCAGCACCCGGCAGCTATTCAGCCTGATTAACGCGTTTATGAAGGGCATCGACGATGAAATACGCGGATATAGGCATTTTTGATGTTTAATTATGCCTCTTTATTATCATTCATCTTAATCCCCTTACAGGATGGCGAATAATGGTTTTCAATTTTGCGGGCGGAACCTTGCGCGGGTCATTTAAGTAAATCTCGTGATGACGCCGGGTTTCGTTGATATCAATCACGTACCCTTGTTCCTCCGCATACTTGTCCATCGCGGCAATTGTTGCGGGTTCATCGTCATAAGAGCCAATGTGCATAATTTGAACGCACAAACCCTCAGTGAGTTTTATAAGCCTTGCTTTTGATATATCAAGATCAGGCTTCTTTTTTACGAACGTGAACGCGGCGAACTCAAACACCTCCGGTTTGACAAATTCAGGCTGGCGTATCATCGAAGTCCAACAGAAACCGCCTTTATCCGAAAAATCAACCGTACCGCCGTCAGCCGTCCACCAAAGCCCTTCCAGCGGCGGCATAACATACTCGAAATACCCCTCCGGCTGCGTTCCGCTCATTTTGCTCATCTTAATCGTATACGACAAGCCGTATAGGATTTCCAGCGCGGTTTTATAGGCTTCGGAAGTGTTCGGGTTGCCTTTGCCGTCAACGGCAATGAAAGTCATTTCCGGCACGTCAATGATTGAAGGTGAGCTCTTCGGCTGGTACAGGTGTTTCTCGGTTTTTTTGAAGTCAATAAACATAAATATTTGTAATTTTCATATTATCGATCCCCTATAGTTAACAATTCCATTCCCGTTTCGCCGGGGCAGGTTCGTTCTCAACAGCTACGGATTTAAGAGCCGCCGTATATGCCACATCCACCCGTTCCTTTCATACACAAAAGGCTGTATCTGATACCGGAAGGGTGGGCCATCTCCCTTCCGGCATCAATTACCCTTACAGTTTTACATCATTTTCTCTTTATAGGCGCAAGTAAATCAAGCTGCTTTACGTTGTCGGAAACCGTATCCGATGTGAATGTTTCAAAATCCATGGAGCATTCCTCAAGGCATTGGACGGATGGTTCGAAATTATACTCCGTGCTGTTTACACACCAGTAGTACAGCATATTCCAACGTTCGCCTATCTCGTTCATATGTGTAGAAACCGAAGCGTAAAGCCCGCCGCCGAATTGCTTTTTAACAAGCGGCTCCGGCACTTCAAAATCATCGGGAACAGTCACCCACATTTCATAGCCATAAACAGGGGAACCCACTCCCGGGTTGGGGTTATTAAATCCGAAATAGCGATAACCGCTTCGTTTGTGAAGGTTGTTTTCCAGCACAAACTTGTTGAATACCTTTGAGCAATCATTTTCCGGCGTTGCGCTTTCCGCGCGGTAGGCCGCGACCGTCATCGCTGGAAGGCTTACAATCCTGACATTACTTAATTCAGACGCTGACACAAGCATTACCCTTTCAGAGAGTTGAATTTGAGGCGCGGGCTTATGCTCCTCCAAACCGGTATTCGCATTTTGGATTTCAAGGCTGGATAAGGCGTTTTCTAAATTCTCCGAGCTCTCAATATGCCGTATCAGATTATTAATAACAATAATCAATGAATTGTATACGGCAGCATCCTGTTTTAAATTTTCAAGGTGTTTGTTCAGCGCGTCTATAGCCACGCCGAAGTCAGGCGCTAAGAAAATCCGCTCAATGTCCGCTATAGGCATTCTTAGCTTGCGGAGCAGAGCAATTTGGTTGATACGCATTACGTTTTCATCATCGTAATATCTGTAGTCGTTTTCTGTCCTGATGCTTTTCAATATCCCCATTTCTTCCCAGTACCGCAAGGTTCGGTTGGAAATGTCAAACCTCTTTGCCGCTTCACCGATTCTTAACATACCGCGACCCTCCTCTCTAAATAGCATTATAAACCATTCCGCCGCGTTAAGGTCAAGAGGTATTTTATGAATTTTTAATAATGGCATGAGTATTAACGCTACCAGCTCTCCCTAACCCCTCCGCCGCTGGTTATAACTTGCCCCGTAATCCATTTCGCGTATGGGCTGTGCAGGAAAAGCGCTAAGTCAGCGGTATCATCCGGCGTTAGCGTTGAGTTGTTGAGCGGCGAAACTGTAAAACTTTCGGATTACAGGGGAAAGGTAGTGCTGTTGAACTTTTGGGCTGCGTGGTGCGGTCCATGCGTTGAAAAAATGCCCGATTTACAGAAGATTTCGGAAGCATTTACCGATGATGTTGTAGTGCTTGCCGTCAATCAAGGCGAACGGCGATACAGGTCAGAAGATTTTGTTTCAAAAATAATTATACATTCAATTTCGGGCTTGACGAAGATGAAAAAATCTCAGATTTGTACCCGTCTCTCGGTTTGCCCTATACCGTTATAATTGACGCTGACGGCATAATAAAAAACGGGGCCGATACCCATAGGGCGGCTTACGCCTGTAATCAATATCTTTTTCCGTCTAACCTTATTGAGCATTTATTCATCAGCTTGCCCCATGCGCTATTTTAATTGCCCTCCTACGCAGTATATCACAACGGTGCCCGTGTTTCAAGGCAATTTCAAAGCTCAAACAAATAGCCATACCGGTTTGCGCGGTATGGCTATTTGATAACAAACAAACTATTTCTTCACAACTGGAATCCAAATCTCGCAGCTGCACCCGTTTTCCCTGTCGCCAAAGTACATTTCCAGGTCATAATCAACATTAGCATGTTCGTAACTCACTGTAGGAAACCACTCGGAATAGATTCTCTCCCAAACATCGTGCAGTTTCTTGTCGTCATGCTCTGTTTCCCACCCGGTCTCAAAAACCGCCCATGTCTGTCTCGGTATAGAAAAAACCACATACCCGGGCGGAACGGCTTTATCCGGTTTATGGCAAGCTATCGCGTAATTCATACTGCCATCGGGGTTATGGGCATAGGTCACCCCCGCGTCAAATACAGCGCCCGGTTCCTTCCCGGCATCCCGCACCAACGCCGCGGCTTTGCCGTCAGTTACGGAACGCTCAATAAACGCGGGAATGTCCTTAAAGCATTGACCGTTTACAACTGTTGTCTTTAGTTCCAATCCAAACAGCTCAAAAGCCTCTTTCTGCTCAATGCGGTAATTCATCTCGGCATCTCCTTTAATGGATATTGAGAAGACAATCTTAGGAAAAACCTTTAGCGAAACGCCTGTGTCGCGCGCTGATACCGGCGTAACACCGTGCAGGCCCTTAAACGCCCTGCTGAACGCCTCCGGCGACTCGTACCCGTATTTCAAAGCCGCGTCAATAACCTTGATGCCGCTTGTTTGCAATTCCAAAGCGGCAAGGGTCAGCCGCCTGCGCCGTATATACTCCGATAACGGTACGCCCGAAATATATGAGAACATCCTTTGAAAATGATAAGTCGAGCAGCAGGCTACTTGCGCCGCGCGGTCATATGAAATCACCCCGTCAAGATGGGATTCAATATAATTCACAGCTTCATTCATACGGTTAAGCCAATCCACCAGATTCCCTCCCTTCGAGAAGAATGATACCACAGCAAAAGCAGTTGCGCCTTGCATTCCATGCACTATAATATCATGCGAATACTTAATCCATAAAATTCAAGTCCAGAATGAAGTAGGCATTCATAAAATTCATTTCATCCCAGCCGGTGTTGTAATAGCTGACGTTTAATCTGCCGGCGGATTCCATGGAGCGCCAGATATCGTAGTTTGTCAGCCTGTCCAGCGGAATCACGATCTTTTCGCCGTCCATGAAGCCGGCTATGTCTTCGGCTATAAAATTATTATCGCGCCATTCCCCAATCGCGTCGGATTGAATCTGTATCTGGATAATAACGCCGCCATGGGTGGGAAGCGGGGCGGCAAGCTCCAGAACAAGATGAGTAGCCGCTTTTAAAATGTTTACAGGGACGCTTCCGGCGTTACCCCATTCGTCTACATAATCCGGCGTGCCCCAGCCGCGCTGGCGGGGAGCCGCCCCGGCCGCGAGCTCCGGTATAAACGGAAGCTGATAAATCCCCGGGGCATCGATTACCGCGGGCGCTTCCCCGCCGCCTGTGCGCTCAAAGGTAAGTATATCGAAATCCGCGCCGTCGGGATAGGGATTGTTGTTTCTGGTGTTCACATTCACGCCGTCGTTTACGAAGAACAGTTCGGCGACAAAAATCCCGGCGGGCAGATAGACCTCCGTGTCAGCCTCAACCATAAGCGCGCCGTCCCATCCGGCATCCGTAAGGGGTGAGCTTGCCGGCACGGTAAACTCAGTCAGGATATTTTGCCTGTCGTCCCTGAACAGGACTTTTTGATCCAACGCGGTATCATTGGCGGCGCCCAGCATAACCTTGTACATGCCCTCTTCCGCCACATCCAGCTCATAACGTATCCATTCGCCGATGTGCGTCCTTGTGATATGGCCTTCGCTGACCCCGCGGCCCCCGGCGGCATTGGCGGGAGCGAAGAGTTCGCTGCGCGGGCCCCCGAAATTGTCGTTGGCGAATTCCTGTTTTGTATGATGTGTGAAATATCTGAACATCGGCTCGGTACCTAAGGTGTATGTGCGCCCGTCATCCATCCAGTCCAGCAAATCGACCACTGTTACGCCTTCCGCTTTGATTTCGTGGACGTAAACCCAGGGCATGGGGATGCTGCTGACTAATGATTCAAACGCGGTGAACGCGGCATCCAGCACGGCGTACGCCGCATCAGCCGCCTCCTGCGTAGCCAGCCTGTCTTCATAGACCACAAGCGCCGGGTCAAAAGCAAGCTGCAATTCGGCAATTGAGCCAAAGGGATACTGACCCGCCCAAAGGCCTTCCATTGCGGTATCCAGCTTTTCCGCGGCTTGAATGATAAGCGCCGTCAGTTTTGCTTTGTCGGTAGACACCTCAAGTGCGTAGAAAGCGTCATAAAGCGTTACATACATGTTGTGGATATCGTCAGCAAGCCCTGCGGACTCAACCTTCTTGGCTTCAGTAATCTCCGCCTGGAAAGCCAGCCAGCCCGGCTCAAGGATATCGCCGCGCTCAAGCGCTTCACAGCCCAGGATAAGGGATTGCAAATCATCAAATGTGGCCGTTTTGCGGATGGTAATGCTGTCGAGCATTTCGTTGGTATCGACGCGGTATGTTTCAACCGTAACACTGCCGCCGTCCACCGTCATAACCGTGTACTCCTGTACATCGGATCTGCCCGGGGTATAAGCCACCCATACCTGCATTTCGGGGTCATAGAACTTGGTGCCTGCCGTTGAAAGCGACAAATACAATACCCCGTCCGGCGCGATATACGCCCCGGAGGGATGAGCCTGGGTTATATCCTGAAGCAAAACGGTGGGCATTTGGTACTTCTTGATGTCATCGCCCCTGATAAAATATGAGCGCGCGTGGATATGGTCGTGTCCGTTGAATACAATGTCAATCCCGAACTCGTCCATGAATGGCGACCAATCCTCCTGCATGGCGGCTGAATCGCCGTACCCTGAGCCGGCATGGTCGCCTGCGCCGTAAATGTCATGGTGGTAGTTGGCGATACGCCATACCGCGCCGGGATGGGAGGCGGCGGCTTCTTCCATGAACGCCCTGTGGTCCTCAATGTCCTTGATGTTTGAATTAATGGTTATATACAGCGTATTGCCATAGCTGAAATAGAAGTTATAGCCGCTGAACAGGCCGTCCTCGATATAGTGCGCGTTAGGCCACTGGTAGATTAAAGGCATATAGGCGACTTGTTCGAGATGCTGCCTCATAAAGGCGGGGAGGTCGTGGTTGCCGGGAGCGGCGTTGACAGGGTAGCTCCTAAGCTCCCTTGGCGCTAAATAACCATAATATTCGGCAGGGTCATTGGCGTAGTCGACAAGATCGCCCGGAATCATGATAAACGCGGCGTCAGGGGCATTTTCAACCGCTATCCCAGCCGTATTCCGCCAAACGGGGATGTCATCTTCGTTGCTGATCTGCGGGTCGGATACCACGATAATCCGGTACGAACCCTCTGGATTCCGCGTGTTGAAGGTATATATCCTGCTCCACTCTTCGCCGTTACCGACACGGTACGCATACGTTGTATCGTTTTCAAGGCCGGTAACCGTTACCTTGTTTGTATCGAACAAGGACGAGCCTATACCGTTCACGCCTATGAATTCCAGCGGGTTTTCCGGCATCGCCCTGTTAACCAGCTCGGAGTACTTCGCAAGCTGGAGTATCGCCGTATCTGTGAAGCCCTTCTCCGTGAACCAGGCGAAACCCATTTCCGTAGGATTGGCTCCGGGAGCAAGCGAAATGTGCGTGAAAACTGTTTCAATCCCGCCGTCGCATTTACAGGGGATAGTCACCGTCAGCATTATTTTTTTAAAAATATCAAATTCGGCGGCAAGGTCAACGCCGTTTACGCCGCCCCTCGCGGATGCGCCCCTGTTCCCGCCGGGAGTGCTCGCGTCGTCCACATTGTCTGTGGTAAGAATTAAGTATATTTCTGCCGCGGCCTTTTCTGCGTCTTCATTGTAGAGAAGCTCTTTCGGAACAAAAACGCTTGCGTGTTCCGTGCCGGACGCCAAAAGGTCTGATCTTACGGCTATGCCGGCTTCCTGATTTTCACGCGTGGCAAAGGTGAAGTCGTTAATTTCGCCGGGCGCTCCGGATAAATCCGTCCACGCCACAAGCCGCCTTCCGGAATTGTGCGCCACGGCAAAGGGGATGTCTAAAACAGCGCCCTCGCCCTCAAGTATCGCGGAAACGCCTTCCGGCGCGATAACGATATCCAGCTTTAGGACATGATTATCGGTGCCTATGCGGGTTACAGACGCGCCGTCCGGGAAGATATCCCAATCGGAAATGACAATCTCGTCGTCGCCGGGACAGGGCATTGTATAGACGGCTGATAACATAATTCTTTCAAAGATATCAAACTCGGCGGCAAGGTCAACGCCGTTTACGCCGCCTCTGGGAGACGCGCCCCTGTTCCCGCCGGGAGTACTCGCGTCGTCTACATTATCCGTGGTAAAGATGAGGTAAATTTCGGATGCCGTTTTATTTGCGGCCTCATCAAAGAGCAGCTCCTTCGGAATCAAAATACTCGCGTGTTCCGTACCGGACGCCAGGAGGTCTGACCTTACGACTATGCCGGCTTCCTGATTTTCACGCGTGGCAAAGGTGAAGTCGTCAATTTCGTTAGGCGCTCCGGATAAATCCGTCCACGCTACGAGCCGCCTGCCGGAGTTGTGGGCGACGGCAAAGGGAATTTCCAAAACAGCGCCCCCGCCCGCAAGGATTTCCGCCGCGTCCTCCGCTCCGATATTGATATCCAGCTTCAGGACATGGTCGTCCGTGCCTATACGGGTAACCGTCACGCCGTCCGGGAAGGTCTCCCATTCATCCAAGACATAGGATACCTCGATTTCCCCGCCTTCACCGGGGCCGTGAGCCAGGACGGCGGCAGGCAAAGCCGTAAGCATGATACAAAGCGCAATAAACCAGCTTAGTACGCGCTTATTTGCCGCAGTTGATTTTTTTCCCATCAATTATGTACCTCCTTAAAGAATTTATGTTAAGAATTATATCACATAAACAAAGTGCGGGCAATTAAATTATCATCATTGAAATCCTTTGGGGAAAATGATATATTAAATTATTGGTTGTTTTGAAGCTTACGCTGCGTTAAATAAAAACTGAGGGGTTTAATGTATTCTAATGAAGCGATTTATTCTGCGTATTACCCGTTTAATTGCCGGGCTTTCCCTGTTTGCATTTGGAATTGCGTGTACCATTACCGCGAATATCGGATACGCGCCTTGGGACGTTTTCCACTCCGGCGCCGCCAATATCTTAGGAATCCGCATTGGAACGGCCTCAATCGCCGTTTCGTTTACCATTGTTTTGATTTGTATTTTACTCAAAGAAAAGCTGGGCTTAGGCACAGTTTTGAACATGGTGCTGGTTGGCCTGATTCTGGATTTTATTTTGTTTCTGAATATTATACCAGCCTTTGAAATTATGGCATTACAAGTCCTTTTGCTGTTTGCGGGGTTATTTATTATCGCGGGAGCTTCGTGTCTTTATCTTAGCTCCGCTTTCGGCGGAGGCCCCAGAGACAGCCTAATGGTGGCAGTCACGCGAAAAACCAAGCTGCCGATTGGCGTATGCAGGACGGTAATTGAACTTATGGCTCTTGGAATGGGATGGCTGCTGGGCGGCATGGTCGGCGTTGGAACCGTTTTGTCCGCCTTTGGGATGGGCGCTTGCATACAAATCATCTTCAGGTTGTTTAAATTTAAATCCACGGAGGTTGTACACGAAACCGCGGCCCAAACATTTAAGGTATTGCTTGGAATGATAAGGGCGCAAAAAATGCCGCGTTAATATTGAAAATGAAACGGTTGAATAGTATAATTAATACCGGAGGTGATTTTATGATTTCAAGGATAATGAGGTTATCGTTTATGCTTGCGTTAAGCGCGGTAATCGGTGTCTTATCGGCGGGTTGTGAGTCCGGGGCGGAAGAAGTCGGCAACCCTTCCGTTGGAGGCGCAAAGCTAACGCCTTTTGAAAGACACGGCAGATTGCAAATCCTGGGAGGACAGTTGTCCAACGAGGCGGGAAATCCTGTTCTACTGCGGGGCATGAGTTCTTTCGGGTTGCAATGGAGTGACGGCTACTGGGCGCTGACCGAGGAAGCATTCGATGTGCTTGCGGATGACTGGCAGTGCGACCTTATCCGTTTTGCGATGTATGTGACGGAGAACGGCTACGCGTCAAACCCGGCGGTCATATTGGAACGCCTGGAGAAAGGAATTCAATTGGCGACCGAGCGCGGGATGTATGTTATTGTGGACTGGCATGTGTTAACCCCGGGTGACCCCATGGACTCCCGCTATCTGGAAGCCGGGCTGGGCGCTGAGGATATGCCCGGTGATTTCCTTGCGCTAAGGGACGCGAACCCGGGCTGGACAGGGCCGCAGGTATTCTTCGCCTACATAGCGCAAAAATACGGGCATCAGGGCAACATACTGTATGAGCCCGCCAATGAGCCAAACCGCCTGGGCAGCTACGACGCGCGTTTTGACGTGTGGAGCGAAAAGCTAAAGCCTTACTATGAAAGCATTATCCCGGTTATACGCATGTTCGACGAAGACGGCATTGTCATCTGCGGCACGGATAACTGGAGCCAATATGTGGATGGCCCTGTACACGACCCAATCGACGACCCGCAAGTTATGTACGCTTTGCATTTCTATACGGGAACACATGACGCGGGCTACGATCCCGATCCCGACGAACCTTCTTATACGGGACGTTACTGGCTGCGGAGGATGACGGACAATGCCTTGGCGCACGGCTTGGCTATATTCGCCACGGAGTGGGGCGTAAGCACCGCATCCGGAGACGGCGGCCCGTATATCGACTTCGCGGAACGCTGGGTACTGTATATGGAAGAAAACGGCATAAGCTGGGCTGCTTGGTCTATGGCATTGAAAAATGAGGTTTCGGCGGCGTTTCTTCCCGGCGCGTCACACAAGCCCGTCGGTGCGTGGCCGGACGATGAATTATCGGTGGCCGGGCGTTTCTACAGGTCTATGATACGCGGTGAGGGAACACCGATGTATGTGTCGTACACACTTATTACTGATTTTAACACAGGTTCGCCTATGTTCGGGAGGCAAAGCGATAACCCCAACAGGGAGCTGGCTATTGAACGCGTAACCGTTGACGGAATCAACCTTGCCAAAGTAACGGGCGTTACACCGGACAGCGTATGGAACAACCGTATTTCGATGGACAACTTAAAAATCCTCTTCGGCGTATATCAAAACCTCGCCTTTGACGTGTACCTGGACGCGGATAAAGTTGATATATCAAGCCCGGACACAGCGTTCTCCGTGAAGCCCGTATTCCAATACCCGCCGAACTGGTGGTATGATCAGATGCCCGAAATTGAGATCGCGGGCAATCAATTTGCGGTTGCGGAGGGCACGGGGCTTGCAAAAGCTTCCGTATCGGCATCGCTTCGGCCGCTTTCACCCCGGCCGGCTGAAACTGTTGAACACTTGGTTTTATTAATAGCCCTGGGCCCCGTATCGGAAGGTTCCGCCGTTTACATCGGAAATGTTGCCTTCTCCACCGGCTTTAACGGTGACATAAGCCTTTTGCCGGAAATCCCCGACGAGCCCGGTATGTTCATAAAGCTGCCCTTCGACTTTGAATCCGGCACGCGCGAGGGATGGATAAAAGAGGGTGAATCAAGAATCACAAACGCCGGCCTTTCCATAGGCGTTGCCGAAACCAAGGCGCTTATGTTCCCGGCGGAATTCGCCGTTGACGCTAACAGATGGGAAGACGGCGTGCGCCTGAGCAGCCCCCACGCGCTTGGAAGCGCCGGATATACGGCGGAATACTGGGCCAATGTTACGGCAATCACGATAGATGTATACCTTGAGCCTGACAAAGCTACGACAGGCATTCTGGAATTGCATTTCATCCCGGTACCGGGCGGCGGCAGTTATTGGCATGAAGCTGGCGCGCAAGCCATGGACCCGGTGAACGGCGGGGAAACCGTAACAACACCCGACGGCAGAACACTCTTAAAGTTTACGCTTATACAACCTTTTAGCGTCGCGGATTACACAGAAGCGGCGCTCCCGCGGAATCTCGTTCTGGCGTTGGCTGGCGAGGAATGTGATTATACGGGTTATATCTGGTACGATAATATTGGATTTATCTCCAAATAAAAACATAAGGGCGGCCTTCACAGGTCGCCCGAACTGGTTATTAATAAATTATAATCCGGCTCATGCCTCTTTATTTTTATTTGCATCATACTAACACCCAGCGTCATTACGCCGAACAACGAACCCACAGGGAACCCTATGATAATATCAACACCGGGCACAACGCCATGTTCCTCCGGTATCTCAATCGCGCCCAGTGCCATATCATCGTTATGGGCGAACAGTATGTCAATATCCGGCTCCTCTCTAAGTATCAATTCCATACTCTCTTTACCCTTAGACCGCATAAAGTCCCCGAAAACGGTAAATGTTAAAATTTGTTTTGCTTTATATCTATAAAAAATGTTGTTGACAACTGTCTAAGCATATTGTATAATACCAAAGCAGCTAAACGATTAACCAAAGGACAAAATGCCCATGACAATACGTGAAATAGCGGAAATCGCGGGCGTGTCCACCGCTACGGTTTCATACGTCCTCAATAATACGAAAAATGTGACACAGGAGAAACGCCGGCGCGTACTGGATGCCGTGGCTCAATCCGGCTACCAGACCAATAATATCGCAAAGAGCCTGCGCGTGAAGCGTACAGAAAATATTGGCGTACTGGTCGAGGACATCAGGGGCTTCCCCGTCCCATCAATCATAAACGGTATATCGGAATACGCCGGGCAAAACGGTTACCGGATTTTATTAAACGATTTACGGATGCTGGAGAGCCTGTTCAACCAGTACGACCAGATAAAGCTGCACAAGGATCGGATAAACGAAGCCATATCCCTGTTATTACACGGCGCGGTTGTGGACGCGGTCATTTACATAGGCATGTTTGACCGCGATATCACAGGGATTATTAACGAGATACGAAAACCCCTTGTAATAGCCTATTCCACCGCAGACGACGGCCACGCGCATTCCGTTACATACGACAGTAACAATATCACCCACGACGCGATCCGTTATCTTTTCAACAGAGGTCACCGGCGTGTGGCTGTCATAACGGGCTCACAGGACACCTTCCCCACAAGGATGCGTATGCAGGGCGTGTACCGGGCATTCGATGCAATGGGGCTGGCGCCGGATAATTCCCTTATTAAAAATGGCGACTGGGAGTATCAGAGCGGATATTCCGGCGCGGTTGAGCTGCTGGAGCAAGCAAACCCGCCAACCGCGATTTTCGCCATGAATGACCTGATGGCTTCCGGCGCGATGGACGCGATACGCGACGCGGGGTTTTCCGTACCGGGAGATATCTCTGTTATCGGGTTTGATAACAGGGAGATTGCTTATTATCTTAGGCCGAAGCTGACAACCATCGAGATAGATTTAAAAGGTATAGGGCTGGCGGCGGCAAAAATGGCGATTGACGCAATTAAAGGAAAGACTACGGAAACCGAACGGATGGTTATTATTCCATCCAAGCTGATTTTACGCGATACAGTGCAAGACATAAAGAATATGCGAGGAGAATAGGCATGTATAAAATTAAGCCGCTGCGGTTGAAGGACATCAAGATCGATGATAAATTTTGGGGCCGCTACAGAAAACTTGTGCGCGAAAAGGTTATCCCGTATCAATGGGAAGCGCTGAATGACCGCGTCCCGGATGCCGCTAGAAGCGGATGCATCGCCAACTTCACGATTGCCGCGAATCATTTGAAAGGCGACAAGCAAGGTGATTTTTACGGCATGGTCTTTCAAGACAGCGATTTGTACAAATGGCTGGAATCCGTGGCGTTCAGCCTGGAAACCTCCCCCGACGCGGAGCTGGAAAAGCTTGCCGACGGCGCGGTGGAGCTAATCGGCGCGGCACAGGAGCCGGATGGGTATATCAACACATATTACACAATAAAAATGCCCGGGAAACGCTTCACGAACCTACAGCACGGACATGAGCTGTACTGCGCCGGGCATATGATCGAAGCCGCCGCCGCGTATTACAACGCGACAGGAAAACGCCGGTTTTTGGATATTTCTATCCGCTTTGCGGAATGTATCGAAAATACCTTTGGGCTGGATGAAGGTAAAATACAAGGATATCCCGGGCATCAGGTAATTGAGCTGGCGCTGGTTAAGCTGTACAGCATAACGGGCGAGCGGAGATGGCTGTCCTTAGCGGACTACTTTCTCCGTCAAAGAGGCGCGAAGCCGCACTATTTTGAGCTTGAGCGCGCAAAAGACGATTATAAAGAGATCTTCCCGGTTTTAACCGCTTTTGATTGGAGTTATTCACAGTCCCATATACCGGTTACCGATCAAAAAAATGCCATTGGTCACAGTGTCCGCGCCGTGTATCAGTACAGCGCGATGGCAGATTTGGCGGCGGAGCTTGGGCACAGTGACATGGCGGATGCCTGCGCCGCGCTTTACGAGGACATTAAGGAACGTAAAATGTACGTAACAGGCGCAATCGGCTCAACCAGGGAAGGCGAAAGCTTCACCGGAGAATATGACCTTCCGCCCGACACAGTTTATGGCGAAACATGCGCCTCCGTCGGACTTATGATGTTCTGCCGCCGTATGGCAATGCTGCACGGTAACGCAGGTTATATGGATGTTTGCGAGCGGGCTTTGCTGAACACCGTTTTGGCGGGCATGTCCTTATCCGGCACGGAATTCTACTATGTAAACCCGCTGGAGACTGAGCCGCGCAGGATTGCCGGAAACCTAAGCCTGTCCCATGTCAAGCCCGTACGTCAGAAGTGGTTCGACTGCTCCTGCTGCCCGACCAATGTGGCGCGGACAATTTTAAACCTTGGCGAATACCTTTTCGGCATGTCGGAAGAAGGCCTGTATATAAACCTTTACTGCTCGGCGGAGGCTGCCGGCGGCGAGCGCCGCGTGAAGGTTCAAACGGATTACCCGTACGGAAACGAAGTCAGCATAAAAGCCTGGGGAGGGCGCTATAAGTTATTTTTCCGCAATCCCGAAAACGCGCCGGTTCTGTCCGTATCCGTAAACGGCAAAAACCGCGGATTTACAACGGAGAATGGCTACATAGTATTGAAAGAGGAATGGGACGGCTGCGAAATCAAGCTTACTCTTGATATGAAGCCTAAACTTGTGTATACTAGTCTCAATGCTCAGCGCGATATCGGTAAAGCGGCCATAATGCGCGGCCCGCTTGTGTATTGCGCCGAGGAAGCTGATAACGGCCCGGGACTGGGTTCATTCCTTTTACAAAACGCGGCTTGCTTAACCGAAATTGCCGCGCCCGACGGGCTTCCGGCGGAGACCGTCGCGCTCACGGCTCCGGTATTAAAGTATAAAACCCAGACAAAAACGCTGTACTCAAGCAACGCGCCGGAGCTTGAGGATGCAAAACTCAATCTCATACCGTATTTCCTGTGGGCAAACCGCGGCGAGAATGAAATGCGCGTACACTTTTTGTATCGTTAAGGAGTGGATTTTCTGTACATCAGCAGCGAAACAATTGAACAAACGGAACTTCGTCTTTTAAAGGTTATTGCAGGAGCTGAATTTGAAATATTTGAGGGGTTTTATACTTTTGAAGAATATCCGCTGCGTGATTTCCATGCCAATTTTAACGAAAACGCGCTGGCACATGTGCGGGACAAGGAAATCTGGAGCCAATTAGTGCCTTCCGAGGATAAAACCAAAGAATTATTTAAGTTAATCGGGTTCCATTTCAAGCCAGGTTTTGACAACAGCGGATTTGTAGGCTGGCTGGCGACACATTTGAAGCAAAAATTAGGCACAGGCGTTTTTGTAGTTTGCGGGCAAAACAGCGGTAAAGGCGGTATTTTCGATTATTGGGGCTGCCCCTGTGAAATCGGCGGCGGGTTTATAACGGAAGTGCATTCGTTGATTGCCAAAGGAAATCAATTATTATAACTTTTACCGGGTTTCCGGTGATATACGGCAACACAGTTTTTCGCGGACGGCATTGCGCTGGGCGTGCTTAAAGATTGATGTTATAATTTGAGCCTCACATAAGGCTCTTTTTTATGCAATAAAATATCAAATAATTGCTTTATATATGTGAAAGGCCTTTCTCATCTTCACATCTGAAAAACAGGAGGTGAACAGATGGACGGAGAGCTGCGAAATGCGCTTTTGCGTCTTGTCCGGCATAAGTTCTCGGGGTATCCCAATGTGGCGCTGCTGGCGGACGACATTGTGCATGACGCGTATGCAAAGCTTAAAATAAGTAAGAGTTACGAACCGGAAAAAGAAAACTACGGCTACCTGTCCGTGGTGTGTATCCGGCTGGCATATCGGATATTTATGGCTCAGGCAACGGATTTCCGGCAGACATATTTTGATGCGATGCAGACGTCACTGCTTGACGAAACGGATATCGCAAACGAAATCATCCGGGAAGAAAATACGGAGACCGTTCTGGAATCACTCAAGGTACTGCGCGATATTGAGCGGATTGTAATAACCCAGCGGTATTACGGAGATTTTTCGTTTGCCGAAATCGCGGAAGCCAACGGATTAAAACTGAACACGGTTCTATCCCATCACAGGAGGGCGCTTGGCAAACTGCGCCCGCAACTGACCAGATTATTAGGATATAGAAAGGAAGAGAGTTATGAATAGGATTTTATGGAAATTGCAAAACGCCGGGGAGAGGCTATGGCTTCTGGCGAACATTACCGCGCAGCAGTCCGCCACTTTTGAAATTGAGGGGCTGGGTCTGGCGGTTGTGGCGGAGGAAACCCGTAAGATGGCGGAAAAGATTAACGAGTTGGTTGAACGGGCTTTGTTTGAAGAGAAAGAGATTCAACCGGGCCATTTACGGGACGTTGCGTTTATGCTGAACTTATTGGCCTTTAACAGCGCCATTGAATCCCACCGGATGGGCTGGAGAGGTAAACCGGTTGCTGTCTGCGCCGATGATATCCGCAGCCTAGCTTATGAGATTACTAAGTTGTTTGACGGTAATACAAATCAGCTCAGAAGATGTGTTCCTTTACCGAAAAACCGTATGACATCGGTTGACAGGGGAATCGATTACCTTCGGATAAACATAGACGGGATTGCTATTGCGGAGCCCCTTATCAACATTAAGGAGATCTGCTTTGCGGAGCGTACAGAAACCCACGTTAAATTGCGCGGTATGGAGGTTCCCCTTATAGACCTGTATAAACAGCTTGGCAAAACCCAAGATGAGCCAACCTATATCATTCTTAACACCCCTTGGGCCGCGCAAAACAAGACATACGCGGTTACCGCGAATGTGACGTACATCTTCAACAGTCCAATCGGCATCCCAACAGCCGCGCCGCCCGATACGCCCCTTGCCGGATATATCCGCGAATACTGGGAAAGCGAGAACGGCGAGCCCTTCCTCTTTTTAGACTGGCCGAAACTCACCCGGTAAGATTGAAAACGGCTTCTTGATTCCGCCGAATCAAGAAGCTAACGCGGTTACACAGATTAATCAATATCAACGTAAAAATTTTTAAGTAACCCTTGACAAAATGACAAATGTGTCATATAATCTTTTATGACACACGTGTCATTTTGGTTTATAGAGGTAGGCAAAATGAATAAAAAATCGGATAAGAAGCGTGAATTTATTTTAGCAAAAGCAAAGCAGGTTTTTATTCGCAAAGGCTTCGCGGCTGTTACCATGAAAGACATTATAGATGAGTGTGAGATAAGCAGGGGCGGTATTTATTTATATTTTAATTCTATTGATGAAATCTTTATGCAAGTAATATCAGCACATAACAAACAGAAGCTTGAAGACACTCAAAATAGAATTCAAGAGAATAAAAGCTTTGACCAGGTTTTGGAAGATTATTTAAGCAAGCAAAAAAAGCGCCTGCTAAATATTGGCGGCAGCCTTCTTATGGCCATGCACGAATACCGTTTTTCCCATAAAAGCGACCAAGATAAAGAGTTTTATTATGAACAATTCCTCAATACAAAAAACATAATTTTAGAGTTATTGAGATATGGGGCGGACAAAGGTGAAATATCCTGCGGCGATTTAGAGGACATGGCAATGAATATTATGTTTTTAATCGAAGGAATAAGTACGATGGCACTCTCCAAGGTGGTTACGGAAGAAATAATAGATTCTCAATTCGGCTGCGTTAAGAAAATGATTTTTTCAGCTAAGAGGATATGAAATTATGAAGATATTGGTTACAGCGGGCGGCACTTCCGAAAAAATAGATGAAATCCGAAAGATTTCGAATATATCCACCGGGCGGCTGGGGGCTCTGATCGCGGATGCGTTTATAAGAAAAGCCAATGCGGACATAACTTTTGTTTGCGGTGAAAATTCCGTTATTCCATTGGGCATGCCAGTAAAGATTATTAAAGTTGGCTCGGTAAATGAATTAACGTACGCGCTTGCATCCTGCTTTAAACAAAGCAGGTTCGACGCTGTCATACATTCGATGGCAGTAAGCGATTATTCGGTTCGCGGTACAGTATCCGCGGATGATTTATCATCTGCTATTGCCGAAACGGCAGTTAAAAAATTTTCAAACGAGCTTAATGATATGAAGGCCATTATTTACTCCGCTATTCAGCAAAGCATGAAAAACGCTTCGGAACATAAAAAGATAAGTTCAGACATAGAAAACCTTGTGATATACATGGAAAAAACGCCAAAAGTGATTAACATGATTAAGAGGATGCAGCCGGAAACGATTTTGGTTGGGTTTAAGCTGCTGGCCAGTGCAGGTGCGGATAAATTATTTGATACAGGACATGAGCTTCTTGTTAAAAGTGATTGCGATTTCGTTTTTGCGAATGACTTGGACGATATAGAGGGGGACAAGCATGAAGGAATACTTATAGAACCGGACCGCTCATACCAACGATTGTATTCCAAGCAGGACATAGCCAGGGTTATAGCAGATAAGGTGCTTGAAAAGGCGGGAGCATAATCAAATGAAAATAGGATTTATCGGAGCGGGAAAGGTTGGGTTTACTCTCGGTAAATATTTACGGGACCGCGGCGCAGACGTAACGGGTTATTACAGCCGTAATCCCGGCTCGGCAAAGGAAGCTGCCATTTTCACAGGAACAAGATGTTTTGGCTCCCTTGAGATTATTTTATCTGAAAATGATATTTTATTTTTAACGGTTCCCGATACAGCAATTAAGCCCATATGGGATTCCTTGAAAAAAATGCCTGTTCACGGCAAAATAATATGCCATTGCAGCGGCGCGCTTTCATCCGGCGTTTTTAACGGAATAGAAGAAAGACAGGCGTTTGGATATTCAATTCATCCCTTTTCTGCGATAAGTTCAAAGTTAACGTCATATAAGACAATTTCCAACGCATTTTTTACTTTAGAGGGAAGTGAAAAGCATCTTCATGACTTAAAACATTTTATCGAGAAGATGGGAAACCGCGTTCATGTCATATCAGAAAACCAAAAAATAAAATACCACACCGCAGCCGTTTTTTTAAGCAATCACGTAGCGGCGTTAGCGCATACGGGCTGTAAGCTGATGAGGGAGTGCGGATTTGGGGAAGAAACGGTATCAGCCGCTTTAAGAACACTGTTCCTCAGTCATTGCGGAGCCATTGCGGAAGATGGGGTTGTTAAAACCCTTACCGGCCCCGTGGAGCGAAATGATTTGCTAACGTTAAAAAAACATATAGATCACCTTAATGGAAACGAAAAAAGATTATATGTTTCTTTGTCCAAGCAGTTAATCGAAATCGCAAAAGAAAAACATACCGGTTATGACTATGCGCCCGCCGAATCATTTATTTATGAAGAAATGGAGAAATTTAAATGAAAAATACAGTTGTTACCTTTCTTAACGCAAAAAAGGAACAGAAAAAAATCTCAATGCTGACAGCATACGATTATACCACTGCGAAGATGATGGATGAAGCCGGTGTGAACAGCATATTGGTCGGTGATTCCCTCGGAAACACGATTTTGGGTTATAAGGATACCCTATCGGTCACTATGGAAGATATGATCCATCACGGCAAGGCAGTGGCTAGGGCCGTTAATAACGCGCTCATAATAATTGACATGCCGTTTATGTCATATCAAACCTCGGTCTATGACGCGGTATCCAATGCCGGACGGCTTGTTAAGGAGGCCGGTGCGAACGCGGTGAAACTGGAGGGAGGTGCAGGCATATGTCCCCAGATCAAAGCGATCGTCGAGGCTTCCATACCCGTTGTCGCGCATTTGGGGTTAACACCGCAATCCATTAACGCTATAGGCGGGTATAAGGTTCAAGGGAAGGATGAGGAAGCGGCCCGAAAATTGCTTAGCGATGCCAAAGCGGTTGAGGCTGCGGGAGCGTTTGCTCTGGTGATGGAATGTGTGCCGTCTAAACTTGCAAGAATTATTACGGAAACATTGAAAATACCGACTATAGGCATAGGCGCCGGCGGATATTGTGACGGGCAGGTATTGGTTTATCAGGATATGCTGGGTATGTTCTCCGATTTTACACCGAAATTTGTAAAGAGATTCGCAAATGCGGGTGAAATGATGAAGGAAGCTTTCACAGTTTATTGCCGGGAAATTCAAGAAGGAGCTTTCCCATCATTTGAACATGAATATGATATTCCGGATGAAATCATCGAAAAGCTATATTAAAGGCGGCGGGAATATGATAACTATACACGCAATTCAAGAAACAAGGCAGCAGATAAGGAAATGGAAAAAAAGCGGATACAGCATCGGATTTGTACCCACAATGGGCGCTCTTCACGAAGGGCATCTAAGCCTGATACAAAGGTCTGCGGAAGAAAACGATAAAACCGCGGTCAGTATTTTCGTCAACCCCATGCAGTTTGCCCCTTCTGAAGATTTGAGCAGCTATCCGAGAAATTTTATAGCGGATTCTGAATTTTGCGAAAAAATGGGCGCTGACCTGATTTTCAACCCAACGGCGGAAGAAATGTATGCAAACGATTTTACCACTTTTGTTGATATGGACAGGGTTACAAAGGAATTATGCGGAAAGAGCCGTCCCGCTCATTTTCGAGGTGTGTGTACCGTAGTTAATAAATTATTTAATATCATAACGCCCGACCGCGCTTATTTCGGGCAGAAGGACGCTCAGCAATCAGCAGTAATAAACAGAATGGTCAGGGATTTGGACATGGATGTGGAGATCATACGCTGTCCGATTGTACGCGAAAACGACGGGCTTGCAAAAAGCTCCAGAAATATTTATTTGAATCCGGCCGAAAGAAGCGCGGCGAGTATTTTGAGCAAGGCCATTTTTGAAGGCGAGCGGCTTGTTACGTCAGGAGAGCGAAATCCCGAAAAGGTAATCTCGGTAATGGAAGCCATTATTGAAACAGAGCCTTTAGCAAAAATAGACTATATTAAAATCGTTGACAGCAGCTCCATAGAAAAAATAAATATCATTCAAGGTTCTGTGTTAGCTGCAATAGCTGTTTTCATAGGAAAGACCCGGTTGATTGATAATTTTATTTTCGAAGCGCAAGGATTGCGGGAGGCGTATAATGGATGATAAAAAGACAGTCGTATTGGGGGTGACCGGAAGCATTGCGGCGTATAAAGCGGCGGATATTATCAGCCATCTGACAAAGAAGGGCTGTGATGTTAACGTAATTATGACAAAAGCCGCCGCGAAATTTATTACACCCCTTACATTTCAAACCCTGACGAAAAATAAAGTATATGTTGATATGTTTGAGGAAATCGCGTACGGCGACGTCAGGCATATTTCCCTCGCGCAAAGGGCGGATTGTTTTGTAATCGCTCCCGCCACGGCAAATATCATCGGTAAAATAGCTTCGGGAATAGCCGACGATATGCTTTCAACGGTGGTCATGGCTGTTCAGAACAAGCCTGTTATTATTTGCCCCGCAATGAATACCGCAATGTATGAAAACGCGGTTACGCAAAGGAATATCAATAAATTGCGGGAGTACGGCTATCAATTTGTCGAGCCTAAGGAATCATTGCTTGCCTGCGGCGATGTAGGCAAGGGGGCGCTGGCAGACATTAGCGATATCATCGCTTCGATAAAAACAGCGCTGTCAATCCATTAACGCGTGCATGAGACGGGAGATATATCTTGATATTAGCCATGAATATAGGCAACACAAATCTTTTATTGGGGCTTATAAAAGACGGCCGTATAAGTTCAATCCGGCAGCCGGTTGATTCGCTTTTATCACGGGATGATTTTACACATGTCATCAAGCGATTTCTAAGCGGAATGGAGGAGAGTGTCACCGATGCTATTATATCATCGGTAAATCCCCGCCTGACAAAACACCTTGAAGACGCGACAAACGAATTATTTGCAATTACTCCATTAATCTTAAACAAATCAATGAGCATGAAATTGGATTTGTCCTGTTATGATACAGAGTTGATCGGTAGCGACCGCATCGCCGTTTGCGAGGCGGCCGCTATGAAATACAACACGCCGTCAATTGTTTTCGACTTCGGCACCGCTACCACCATTAACGTGGTTGATGGGTATAACCGATTCATAGGCGGCGCGATCCTACCCGGCCTGATGATGGGCATTAACGCTTTATCGAAAAACACCGCGCTCTTACCCGGCGTTGAATTGGCTTTGCAAGCGCCGCTGATAGGGCGGAATACACGGGAGTGTATTTTATCCGGCGCGATATTTGGGGCCGCGTCAATGCTTGACGGAATGAAGCATCGGATTGAGGAGCAATTAGGGCAAAAAGCAACTGTCATTATAACCGGCGGTAACGCAAATTACATTATGCCAATTTGCAAAGCCGGAGTTATCCACGCTCCGGATTTATTACTGGAGGGTCTTTATATATTAATTGGCGGTTATGAATGGTTTATTATTTGATATATCACGCAACACAAGGAGCATAAAAATGAAGCTGCTCATTGTCGAAGATAAGGAATCGTTACAAAGGGCATTATATAAAGGTTTTCATAAGCTTGAGTATACCGTGGACACCGCTTCGGATGGCGATGAGGCGCTGGAACTGTTTTATTCCAATACTTATGACCTTATTGTGCTTGATATTAACCTTCCGAAATTAAGCGGCATGGAGGTTTTAAAAGAAATCCGGGCCGACAATAAAGATGTTCCCGTGCTTATTCTATCCGCAAGGTCTAAGATTACCGATAAGATAGCCGGGCTTGATGAAGGGGCAAATGATTATCTTGCGAAACCTTTTCATTTTGCCGAACTCGAAGCACGGGCAAGAGCATTGTTAAGGCGTAATTTCAAGACTTCCGGCACAATTATCACGGTGGGGGACGTAAGAATGGATACGGCGCTGAAAAAACTCTTTGTATACGGTGCGGAGATAAGTCTCGCCAAAAAGGAATACGCAATAATTGAATATTTGCTTTTGCACAGGGGAGAAACGATAACGCCCTCGGAATTGATTGAGCATATATGGGAAAGTGACAGTGAAGATGTTTTCAATTCTTTAAAAGTGCATTTAAGCACGCTGAGGAAAAAATTTCCCGATAGCTTTATTAAGAATGCTAGGGGCCACGGTTATTATGTGGAGTAGAATATCTTTAAGGATGAGAATAACCCTCCTGACCATCCTCGCGCTATCTTTAGTCACTGTTTGTATAACAATCCTTTCCGTATACAATGCCCGCCAAAATTTCCTTATTCCAATTATCGGGCATATAGAAAGAACAGGATTTTATAATATTGACGAAATGGAAAGGGGTAATTTAGAACAGGAAACAGAAGAGCTTATCCATATACAATTAGGGATTGATCAAGACGGTATGGTGCGGATGCAGCTTATTATCGACAGATCACAAAACGACTTTCAAATCTATAGCTTGGTTATTGCCGCGCTGTTTGTTATTATCGGAACCGTCTTTGCGTACATTATTTCAGGGTAAACGCTTAAACCCGTTAAATCTTTAGCGGAACGAATCGAAGATATAGACGCGAATAACTTAGGAGTGCAAATTGAGACGCCAAAAAGCAATGATGAAATCTCCAGGCTTACCCGTTCTTTCAATAACATGCTTGGGAAGTTAAACCGCTCTTTTGAAAATCAAAGGCTTTTCGCGCAAAACGCCGCCCATGAATTGAAAACGCCTTTGGCCTCAATTATGGCAAACATTGAGGTTCTGCAGTTGGACGGCGAACCGCCGGCAGACGAGTATAAAGAAGTAATTGATATTGTTAAATCAGATACCCATCAGTTGATTGAACTTGTGGAGGGTCTTTTATCCATTAATAATATGATAGATGAAGCTATTTGGCAGAGTTTCGGCGGAAAGGATATATTTCAGAAAATTATTAACGAGTTAAAAGATGATATTGAACAGAAGCGGATAAGGGTTGCTATAACGGGCGACTGCCGGATTAAGAGCGATAAACCGCTTTTAGAGCGCGCTTTCCTAAACCTGGTCCTTAACGCGGTCCGTTATAATGTTGATAAAGGGACAGTTAATATAAGCCTTTCGGAAGGCAGCATTATCATAGAAGACAGCGGCATAGGCATGTCGGACGAAAACCTGGGGCATATTTTCGAACCGTTCCATTGCGCGGATAAATCACGTTCTAAGAAATTAGGCGGTCACGGCTTAGGAATGTCTATTGTAAAAAATATTTTTGATAAGCACAATATGGAAGTCATTATTTCCAGCAAGCTTGGAGAGGGGACAAAAATAATTATTAATTATTAAAATATTTAACCTTCCCTTAACCTTTGGCTTTGTATAATGGATTTATACGCTTTATGGCGTAAATACTTTATAATGCCGGAGGTTTTTAATGTACATGAAGAAGGTTGTTTCGATTTTATTTTTGTCGTGTTTTTTACTGTTTGCAGGCTGTGTTACGGTTCTTGGCTTGGATGAGTCCGTAATTCCTATTAATTTAGCGGCGCAATACTTTAGTGAATTACATGCGTTACACGAAGAAGACGGCGGCGCTCTATGGGGCGTAAGCCTTCACACGCCTTTTGTCTTCGTTGACCCGGAAACCCGGGAGATTGTTGCCAGCCATCCCGACTCCCACGGAATTTTACTAAAACAAGGAGATGTGTATGTAGGAAAACTGCCGGAGCATCTGCCGGCAATATATTCCACCCCATATTTTGGCGGCCGGAATTGGGCCATGTGGCCGTGGGAAATAGCGGAACATTATGGAGACGACGCAACGCGGCGACTGCGTTCAATGTCCCATTTGTCCTTCCATGTTTTACAGCCTGAGCTTTTTGGCACATCCGCCGCCATAATTAACAGCCACATGGACGAAACATATGCGCGCATATCTATACAATTGGAAATTAACGCATTAATATACGCGCTGAGAAGTACGGGTGCAGAGAGATTACAAGCTATCCACGACGCTTTATCTATCCGGGCCGAGCGTAGGCGGATATATCCCGATGGATCGGAAAGCGAGAATTTATTTGAAATACATGAAGGTTTGGCGCAATATACGGAATTTAAGCTGGATCATCGTAACGGTAATTGGGATGCAGAGCTGATGTATATTGAAATGATGGTAAATCTTATGAAACATCATCCCTCATTAGTAGGTATGTTTGGTTATTATTCCGGTGCGCTGTATGGCTTTTTACTGGACGGAACCGGCATACATTGGAGAGAGGGAATCCGGTATGAATCCGATTTAGGGTTCATGCTTCGGGAAGCCGCCGGCATAGATGAACTGACGTCTGCCTCCGCACTGAATTTAAATCCTTATGGATACGCGGAAATTACCGCATTTGAGACGGAAAGGATTGAAATCCAAGAAAGATTTTTACTTGAAATTATGGACGATTTTACATACCTGCCGACATTGCGGATTCCTTCAGGCTTCGGAGCGGGCAATATGACGATTAACGTCATGCAGATGTTTCGGATACCGGATTGGGGACAGGTATTTGGGGCCAATGTTATATTACCCGGAGAATTTGGGCGTCTCGATTTGTATGACGGGTTCCTCGTCGGTCATGGGAGCGGATATGCTATGGTTTTGGCTTCGGATATCGTGATTAATGGTAACCGCATTACCGGCCCTGGTTGGGAGCTTGAATTAAACGACGGCTTCGGGCTTCAACCCGATGGCGATGATTTCATCGTGATAAGAAGTATATCGTTTTAATCAAACCGAATTGCCCTCCCCTTGCCATCGTATGGCAAGGGGGAATTTTAAATTTTAAGCCTAACGAAACATTGCCATGCACTTGAAATGAGCTTTTAAATCTGATATAATTAACGGAAGAACGAATAGTAAATTAGGAGGGTACATATGATTAGAGCATTGATGAAAGGCGTAGGTTTGGGAGCGGGTATGAGCGTTGGTCAACAAATAGCTGGCGCGCTTATGTATAATATAGCGCAAAGGAATGCCAATGCCAGCGGAGATATCACATGTACTTGCGGAGAAATAAACACCGCGGATAGTAGATTCTGCGGGTCTTGCGGTGCCTGTCTTGTGTCTCGATGCAATCTTCAGGAAGGCGTAAAATGTGAATGTGGATTTATAAACGCCCGAAAACAGAAATTCTGTTCCGAATGCGGAATTCGTTTGCATTGATATCTTCAATATTTTTAGGTATGCGGCAAAAAGAGCGGCGGATAAAACGCTCTCTCCATACAAAAAGCCTGCATAGTATTAATTTCGCAGGCTTTTTGCATTCTTAACAAACGGATTGGATTAGAGCTCTTTAGCATTCGTCTAAAGCGATAAAAATAGCCGAGCCCTATGTTAACATATCCCGTTTTCTATAGAAAGCAAAACCTATACATGTTAAAACGAGGGCTATGAATGACAACAGAATGAGCGTCAACGCGTGTACTTCATCCAATGGAAGCTGCGGAATCCAGCCAAACGGGGTTGATTTCACCATCCATTCCGGCATACCCAGCGCCGCGCCTAAATACGCGCTGAAGAAAGCGAAGGCGAAGTATGCCCAACAGAACGCGGCGGCTTTGGGTAAAACCCCCACAATTAATACCGAGACGCCAATCATTACCCAAATAGCGGGTACATATACCATTATCGCTTTGAGTATAGAGCCGAAAGCTATCGGTGTTTCCATTACGGACGCGGCGGCGGAGTAAAGCCCAGCGGCAGACATAAAAGGCGCGATAATACTGACGGCGAAAGCCATTAACGCAAATCCGGCAATGTAGCGATACCTTGATACAGAACGGCTTATGATATGCTCTGCCCGGAGCTCCCTTTCCTCATTCCGCAGTTTAAAGACAAGTACGATTATAGGCACGGCACATACTATCGCCATCATTGCGTTTATCATGGTCATAAACAATTCCGCCTGTTCAAAATCGGGGGATTGGGGTATAATCTGCTGAAAGAATTCGTTGTCGCCGATAAAAGTTTCAACATCCCCCATTACCGCGCCATACGACGCGGACAGAACAAACATTCCCAAAACCCAAGCAATCAGCGTACCGCGCATCAACCGCCACGCAAACCCAAATGAACTTCGCATGTATTTCCTTGCGTGAACCTTACCCGGCTTTACGGGGATAAATCCCTGATCCATGTCTCTGGTCGAATCCAAATAATAGGCAGCCAAGGCAATTACAGCCGAAATCAGCAGCACCGCAAAAACCGGCCACCAATAATTATTAACATACACTTGAACCCTTAAAATCATGCCAAGCGGCGAAGCCATTGCAAGAACTTCACTGCTCACATCGCCTATACCGCGCAGCAGATATAAGAGCCCTAAAACAATGGTCGAGTATCCGACGGCACCCCGTGATGTAGACGAAAGCTGGGAAAACAGCGCCGCAACAACCGCGGCGAAAAGCCCGCCCGTTCCAAGCGCCGCACCAAACAACATGGAACCGCCGAAGCTTATACTCTCAATACCCAGCGCCGCCATTCCCAAACCGGTTAACACAGCCAGCACCGCGTTAACGATAACCGCCGTAATCATTACCGCGTTAAGGTTTGCTAAACGCCCAACAGGCAGGGAGCGTATAACCTCCATGCGCCATTTTTCCTCATCTCCGCGCGTGTGCCGCACTACAAGGAAAATGTTCATGATACACACGGCTATCATAGTAAGCAGGAGCATCATGTTGGCGTACATTGCTCCTATAGTATACTCCCCTTCAAAAATCGGACCCATCATGGCGATCATGGCGGGGTTCTCCATAGTCATAAGAAGAGCCGCCGAATCTTCCGGCCTGCCGAATTGTTCGTTTAAAACCGGGGGAATTGCTGCGGATATAAATACCAGCGCGGCAATCCATATAACCGAGTTAATCCTTTCGCGCCGCAGTATAAACCGTACTAGCTTTAAGCTGTTTATAAACAAACCGCGCATTTTACGCCCCTCCTTTTTTATCGGAAGAATAATGGCTCATAAATAAATCCTCAAGGGTCGGCGGCATACTTTCAAATTTCTTAACCCCGAACTGCGCGATATGCGACACCACAGCGCCCACTTCGGACGAGTCAATTTGAAAATTTAAACCGCTCTGGAGTTTATGAATGCCGTAAATTCCCTTCATACCATCCAACCCTTCGACGGTGTTTTCGGTCTCAACGGTCATGTTTACGCGCGTCAGATGGCGCAATTCGCTGAGAGTGCCCGTTTCAACCAGCTGGCCTTCGCGTATGATACCTACCCTGTCGCATAATTTATCTACTTCCGACATGATGTGGCTGGAGAGAAATACGCCCTTCCCTTGCTTCTTTTGTTCCAGTACGCATTCCTGGAAAACCTGCCCCATCAGCGGGTCAAGGCCGCTTGTCGGTTCGTCGAGGATAAATAGATCGGCGTTTGAGGCGAAAGCTGCCACCAACGCAACCTTTTGCCTGTTGCCCTTGGAATAGGTACGGCATTTCTTTGTCGGGTCAAGTTCAAACATCTTCAGGAGCTTCTCCCTGCGCGCTTTGTCATACTTCCCGCGGAGGCTGACAAACAAATCAATGATCTCACCGCCTGTCAGGTTAGGCCAGAGATTGACGTCGCCTGGTACATAGGCGATACGTTTATGAATTTCCACAGCGTCTTTCCATGCGTCCATGCCGAAAACCGAAGCCTTTCCGCCCGTTGCTTGAAGTATTCCCAAAAGTATGCGGATTGTGGTTGATTTACCTGCTCCGTTTGGCCCGATATAGGCGAAAACTTCCCCTTCTTTTACTTGCAGGCTGATGCCGTTCAAAGCCGTAAATTCCCCGAACTTTTTCACCAATCCTTTAATTTCAACGCTAAAACCGGCCATTATACTTCCTCCTTATAAAAATATTTTTTCATTAAATCAAGACAATTGTAGAAATCCCGCATAAATTCATCCAACTTTTCCATGCTTTCCATCTTTGACAAATCAAGAGGCATTGCGTTTCCGAAACCTTCCCCCGCCCAAACCAGAAACCGCGATATCAATTCAGGGTCAACATCATCCTTAAACCTTGAAACCTCGATACCATCAAACATCCAAGACCCGCGCGCCCCTTCCGCTCCCTTTTTAAACACCGCCACATCTTCAAGGACTTCCTTGTCAGTCTCCACATACATGCTTGCTAAAAAAGAAATTATATGCGTATGCTTTTTCATCATGGAAACCTTGATTTCCGTAGCCATCTTTATCCTGTCAAAAAAATCTGTGAGGGTGTTGTCGAAACGTTCCCTAAATTCTTCCTTAATAATCCTTCCGCATAAATCGGCCAAATACAGATACAAATTTTTTTTACTGCCGAAATAATACAAAACCATTCCCTTCGCTATTCCCGCGTCCGACGCGATATCGGCGATAGATGCCTTTTTGTACCCGTTACGCCCAAATATATGAAGCGCGGCATTGATAATATGCTCCTGCTTTTCCGCTCTGAGCGTAAAAAATTTTTCCATCCAATCATTCTCCCTTCAATACATTTCGTTTAATTTAATTTGTATTGTGCGTAATGTCCTGTCCATATTGATTTGACCAATTCGTTCTATTTATAAGATAACATATGGAAATAATTCTGTCAACAGTTTTCCAAAATATTTTTACAAATGGTAAAAATAAGATGATTTAGATCGCAACTTGGTATCAGACAATACGTTAAATTTAATGTAAATATTTACAACGGTAAAGTCTTTAGGTATAATTGCCTTTGATGTCAACAAGCATTTAATTCTCCAAACAGCCGACTTATAACGCTGATAAATATAACCGCGGAAAGGATATAACGTTTATGAAAATCGCTTTATTTACCGAAACATATCTTCCGGTTGTCAACGGCGTTGTCACACATGTTAAAATATTAAAGGAAGGCTTGGAGAGCTTAGGGCATAACGTGATAATAGTTACTGCCGATTCAAGGTTTAAGAGGCATAAGGTTATCGGCAACGTTATATATTGTCCGGCAATTATTAAAGTAAAAAAAATATATAATTATGGGCTCGCTTCACCGTTCAGCCCAAAAAGACTTCAAATACTCAAAAAAATCAATCCGGACATTATTCATATCCATAACGAATTCGGAATTGGGATATCCGGTATTCTAATTGCGCATTTACTTAAAATCCCTGTGGTTTATACGCTTCATACCATGTATGACGATTATATTTATTATATTGCCAACAAGCGTTTTTGCAAGATTATATCACGGTTTTCGCATTCATACCTGCGTAAGTTTACGCGTTTTGCCAACGCAATAACCGGGCCGTCCCCTAAGGTTGAGGAATATATAAAGAAATGCGGAATACATAAAAACGTGAATATTATTGCGAATTCTGTGGAATTAGACTTATTCTCAAGGGAAAATGCTGATACCCGGCAAGTGCGCGATCTGCGTTCGGGCTTTGGGTTTTTTGACGACGATTTTATTTTTGCTTTCTGCGGCCGGATTGGAAAAGAAAAAAACATAAGCCAGTTGATTGAGTTTATAAATAAGACAGTTAAGCCAAAGGATAAAATAAAGCTGCTGATTATCGGCAGCGGCCCTTATATCGAACAGCATCAGAGCGAAGTAAAGGATTTTAATCTTGAGGATATCATAAAATTTGCCGGGCGCATTGAACATGACGCGCTGCCGCCTTATTATGCCGCCTGCGACGCTTATATAACCGCGTCTATATCAGACACATGCTCTATCTCCATGCTTGAGGCTATGGCCATGAATCTCCCTGTTCTTCATATAAGGGACGACTTAAATCACGGACAGGTGATTGATGGCGTAAACGGCTATATATTCAACGACGCGGAAGAGATGTATGTATACATGAATAAATTAAAGGATATGCCTAAAGAACAACTGAAGGAATTTGGCAAAGCCGTTCGCGCCTCAATTATAAATTCCGGCGGCGAGTCCATCGCCGGAAGCGTTTTGCAGATTTATAGTTCAGTAATAGCAACATTCAAATATTAACTGTTTATATTTTACTCCTGCGACATTAAAGGATAGGCAACCTTAACGGGAGAATTAAAGCATTCTTTGACCGTCATGGGGCTTATCCAGCGGTACAGGTTTAATGGGCTGCCGGCCTTGTCGTTTGTACCGGATGCCCGTGCTCCGCCAAAGGGCTGACGGCCTACCACAGCGCCGGTTGGCTTATCGTTAATGTATAGGTTTCCAGCGGAACGTTTCAACATTTGCTCCATGTGTACGATGATGTCTCTTTCACGGGCGAATATGGCTCCGGTCAGGGCATAAGCCGTGGATGTGTCGCAGTAGCGCAGAGTTTCGTCGAAATCCTGGTCAGGATAGACGAAGATTGTTAGAATGGGGCCGAATAACTCTTCGCGCATTGTTGAGTAATCACGTTTTTTTGCCTGGATTATGGTTGGGTGTACGAAATATCCTTGGCCGCCGTCGTATTTGCCGCAAAGTAACTCCGCGTCGGGTGAAGCTTTGGCTTCATCTATGGCATTTATCATTCTGTTGAAAGACGTTTTGTCGATAACAGCCGACATGAAATTGCGGAAATCCAATACTGAGCCTACTTTCAAGGAAGATATTTCGGCAAGGAGGGTTTCCTTCAGTTCGGGCCAGATGCTTTCAGGAATAAAAGCCCGTGAAGCGGCGGAGCATTTTTGCCCCTGATATTCGAAAGCGCCGCGAATCAAAGCAGTCCCAAGAGCAGTAATATCAGCGGATGAATGGGCAAACACAAACCCTTTGCCGCCAGTTTCTCCTACAATACGGGGGTACGATATATAATTGCCAATATTTAGGCCAATTTGATTCCAAATAGTGTTAAAAACCGTGGTTGAGCCTGTAAAATGTATACCTGCAAGGTTGGGAGCATTAATAACATATTTACCTATGTCCAATCCGCAGGAAGGTATAAAATTAATAATCCCGGCGGGCAGTCCGGCCTCCTCAAGGAGCTTTATAAAGAAATAAGAAGAAAGAGCGGCTTTTTCCGCCGGCTTCCAAAGAGCCACATTACCCAAAATAACCGGGGCAGTAACAAGGTTCGCTCCAATAGCCGTAAAGTTAAAAGGTGAAATAGCTAGAACAAACCCCTCGAGAGGTCTATAAACAAGCCTGTTCCACTCGCTCCTGCCGCTATCGGGCTGCATACGGTAAATTTGGTCTGCGTAATAGGTATTAAAACGCAAATAGTCGGTTATTTCGCAGGCGGCGTCAATTTCAGCCTGCCAAACCGTTTTGCTTTGCCCAAGCATTGTGGCGGCGCAAAGGCGCGCCCTGTACTTCGTACTCACAAGCTCGGCAGCCTTCAGGAACAAGGCGGCCCGGTGTTCCCACGGTATTTGTTCAAATTTCTCCTTAGCGGCAATGGCGGATTTAATGGCAAGCTTCAATTCTTTCTCTCCGGCTTGACTGCAATACGCCAGAACATGCCTGTGGTCATGGGGCGCGGTAATGGGGATCCTTATTTTTGTATGGATTTCAACGCCGTTAATTATTAACGGGATATCTACAGGATTATCCATCTGTCTTTCAAGCTCAGCTTTCAGCTCGGCCCGTTCCGGGCTGCCAGGCATATAATGCAGGGGAGATTCGTTCATAGGTTTAGGTATGGTATAAATCATCATCACCATCCGTCATTTTTTTATTGTAATTATAATCCAAACCGGCCCTCATGGCTTTACCGGATTACGCCGATATATATACCGAAACTCAGATTGATATGGGATGTGTGTATATGGCGAAACCTGATTATAAACTGCTTCAAAATGTAGAAAACGAAAGGGAACATTCACATAACTATGCGCAAATTCTGCTTCCCGTCGGTACAGGTATCCATATAAAGTATAAAGATGAGGAGCATATGATCGGAATGCGGGAGCTGTGTTTTATACCGCCGGATACACTTCACCAATGCCTGTGTGAAAACGAGCTGATTGTTATAAATATACCTCCCATGTTAATAAAAAAGGGCGATTTGCAAGTATTTTCAAATAAAACAGTGATCCGGGTTGACAATTCCATGGAAAAGCTTATTGAGCTGATACGAATTGAAACCAGAAGTTACCGCCCCGGTATGAGGTACCTGTATTACTATCTTTACGAACTTCTGGTGGAAAATAACGCCTTCCGTTCAATCCGATATATCCGCGAAAACTTTTCCGAGTATATTTCCGTGGAAACCCTCGCGGCTCTGGAAAATTATAATTCCACATATTTCATTGCCTGGTTCAAAAAACATACAGGCTGTACCCCTGCTCAATACATAAAAATGTACAGAATTGAAAAAGCAAAGGAGCTTTTGATGTTCTCAGCGTTCAATGTCTTGGAAATAGCCGTGCAAACAGGTTACGGCAGCCACGCGGCCTTTTCCCGCGCCTTTAGGAGCGAAACAGGCTGCACCCCTATCGAATACAGGCAGGGAGTTGTGCGGGATTAGAATGAGATATTATTTGTATAGTAAGCATGGTTACTGGCGCTTTATAAGATTCATCTCACTTGCGTTTAGAATCTCCTCCGGCGAGATGCCCTGCTTGTAACACAGTTCCAGAAGCTTGTCGATAACCTGTTTTTCGCTTATCACGGTTTTTTCCTCGGTGTTATACCTTGTTTCCAGCAGGTTTATCGCCGGGTGGATAAAAACCATGTTGATTATCAGCCCGTAGTATATCGAAACAATGCATACAGCCACGTTTGCACCGAGCATCGATGGATCATTCAGGTTCGCAAGCATGTTTATAATCCCCACCATAGTAATTATCAATGAGGTGTAGAAAACGGTTTGCTTAATCAGCTTAAAAAGCCTTATGGATTTTTCCTTATCAGACGCTGAAATGTGATATTTCCTGGACAGCAACGCGTTTACCGCGGAAACAAAGGTTTTGAATCCCCCCGCAGCCGTTATCGCTCCAACAATTGCAAGAATAAAGACTACTAACGTTACACTGTCGAAAAAAAACCGTAACATATACATGTCAAGTTCAATCGCAAACAACACCGCACAAACAATCATTGCCATGAAAACCAAAATACCGCGCACATACATTTTGATACACCCTTTCTTTTTCTTTAATTATAGCGCAGGTCTTATGAAGAAGTCATATTAATTACATGAAAGTTTAATGAAGAATTCCGCTCCCGCTTCGGGTTCGCTTATGACCTCTATCTCGCCGCCGTGGGCGTTGATTATTTCTTTGGCAATGGCAAGGCCGAGGCCGCTGCTTCCGGTTTTCTTGGAACGCGAATCGTCCACCCTGTAAAAACGGTCAAAAATACGCGCCAGATGCTCGGATGGTATGCCGATACCGTTATCTTTTATAGAAATATGGGCCAGACCATGGGATTCGTGGGCTTTTATCCGAAGAGACCGGCCTTCTCCCGAATACTTAACCGCGTTTGAAAAAAGTATACGCATTACGCGCCGGATAGCTAATCCATCGCACTTTGCGGTCAATCCATCCTCAATTTCGGTTTCTATCTCATAATCAGGCGCTATAATCGATATTTCGGAAACACTTTCATCAATCAACGCGGAAAGGTTCTCCTGCTTAAAATCGTAACTTTGCTTTCCGCTGTCACTTCTGGCTAAAAGCAGAAGGCTGTCTATTAACCCGTCCATCCGCAGAGCCTCGGCCTTGATTATGCCAAGCCCGCCGCTTAACAGCTCCGGTTGTTCCGTACCCCGGCGCAGGAGCAAATCGGCGTGGCCGTTTATTATCGTAATCGGTGTCGCCAGTTCGTGGGACGCGTCGGAAATAAAGCGTTTCTGCCGCTCTATATAACTGCTTAATTTTTGCGACATGGAGTTGAAAGCCGTTACATATTCGCGTAGTTCATCGTCCTCGGTATTTATTACAAGGGGTTTTTCAAAGTGCATATCGCCTATATCCTTAACCTTTGAAATCATCAGGCGTATGGGGTTAAGAATCCTGTCAATGATCACGGAGCTTATAAAGAACGCCAGCAACGCCGTAATAACAAGTAAAATAACCGGCCCTGCCGTAAAATAACCGTATTCGAAGTCCACACCTCTACGCGCGGCATCGGCGTTGATATCCGTTATCAGCATCATATACAGCACCAACATTGCTGAGGACATCAGCAGTGTGGAAAAGAGCGTCATCCTCGCCGCGCTTTTATTTTTTATCATCACGAATCACGTACCCTTTCCCTCTTACCGTGCTGATTACTTCCCGCTCCGTATACCTATGGATTTTTGCGCGTATGTTTTTAATATTCACGTCCACCACATTCGATTCGCCGTAAAAATTACCAAAGACGGCGTTTAATATCTCGTCCCTTGTTTTTACTGTATTTATGTTATCATACAGGTAGCGCAGCATCTCAAATTCAGTTTTTGTTAAGCCAAGCTCTTTACCGTCTATTAAAGCCCGGTAATCGCCGCCGTTAACGTATAATCCAGCGCTTGATTCCTTTTTTACCGCGCGCTCGATATTTCTTTTTATCCGTGCAATCAGCTCCAAGGTGTCAAATGGCTTTGTAACATAATCGTCGGCGCCGGCGTTCAAAAAAGCCACCTTATCGTACACATCCTTCCTCGCGGTCAGGATAATTACCGGGACTGCGCTGGTTTTGCGTATTTCGTGCAGGCATTCCAGACCATTCTTTCCCGGAAGCATTATATCCAAAAGAACAAGGTCGTACTTATTCGCGGCAAATAAAGACAGCGCGCTGTCACCGTCAAAGGCCGCGTCTGCCTCAAGGCCTTCGTATTTCAACTCCGTGGCTAAAAAGCTCACTATGTTTTCCTCATCTTCGCAAATCAGAATTTTAAGCATTTTTACACCCCATACGTGGATTATACACCCTTATTGGCTGTGACTCAACCCGATTATATAAAATATTTAATGTTTGTATGAAAATATTTACCATAAGATGAGGCAGACATCAAGCATCGTAATATTTATAATGAGTATAAACAGCAGAAGCCGAAAAATCAAGAGGCATTCCGCAAATCCCACAAAGATGAAATCACTAAAATCCCTGTCAGCGCATGGGAAAAGGAAGTAGAGCAGCTTACAGCCGAGAAAAAAAGCTTGTTTAACGGTTGTTTTGAAAGCGTTTTGTAACTTTCTTCTGTTTCCTGTGCTTTGACATACTTACTGATGATACTTTCGTTACCGTGTTTGCCTACTGTACCGACATAATAACCGTCACTCCAGAATTCGCCACCCCACAGCTTCTTTTTAACTTCTGGGTGCTTTGAGTATATTTCTCTTGCTGTAACGCTTTTTATCGTCCTAATCATTTTTTCGTGTTCATTATAAATTGTTATCCGGCTTAATGGCATTATAAAAGGAAATATCAAAATGGTTTTCGTTAGTGGAATACACGGTGCTGGCAAATCACACTTTTGCGAACGCGCAAAGGTAGCACTTGGTATACCTATGTCTTCAGACGAAAGGCCATCTAATACATTCGCAGTCTGAGTCTGAACGTTGTTGATGGAATTGATTAGTTCTGTCATTTTTAAGCGGAACACCTGTATGTCGTTATCACACAAGTATTTCAATTTTCTGTTCGCCGCATCGGTAAACTCCCTAAGCTGAACACCGTTGATATATTGTATAACCATATCGAACGCACCAGTGTTATATATCAGCCAATACTGCTTCTCAAGATCATCCGGCAACTCGAAATTTCCATAGCGAGTAAGCACGCCGCTCTTTATTGCAAAGTCCAGAACCTCTGGTACAAACTCTCCGTTTTCAGTAAAGCAAACCACTACTAAATCATTCGTGAACTCCATCATCTCCTTGAGCGGTAGAGTACGCCTAATTGTAACGGGTATATCAAACCATGATTCGGTAATTGTTTCGGGGAACTGCTCTTTAGCTATACGTTCTAAGGCGTTGACAGGAATCCTTGCGGGGTCTTTCTTCTTGGTCATATAAATCATTCTCCTTTAAATCGTTTTTGTTTTTCTTGCTATAAAGCCAATTACAGGTTATAATAAATACAGGAGTTGAGCATTATGAGCGAATTAATTTTGGTTACCAAAACCTTACCAGAGCCGCTTTATCGTCGCATCCGTAGCGATAAGGTACGTGTGCGCGAGGAAGACGGTAATATAATACTAACGCCTGTTTTCAATACAGATGAGCCCGCCGATTTATGGGGGCTTCTGCCAGATAGCAAATTCACGACCGAAAAATACCTTGCCCAAAAGAGACGGGACAAGGAGCTGGAACAATGAATCATTATATTTTAGACGCTTGCGCTCTTTTAGCTGTACTCAATAAAGAAGATGGGGCTGAGCCTGTAAGAGACATCTTAGACCAAGCCAAATCAAGCACAGCCATGGTTAATATGAATATTGTTAATCTCTTGGAGGTTTATTATGGTGTGTTTCGAGAGTACGGGAAAGAGATCGCTGATAATATTTTGTATAATGTAAAGAGTAGCGGCATCGTAATCATCGAAACCATCTCAGAAAACGTATTTGCCGAAGCAGGACGGTTAAAGGCAACATATAAAATTTCCATCGCTGACTCGTTTGCGTTAGCCGAGGCCTCCGTGTCCGGCGCGTTATTATTAACCTCAGACCATCACGAGCTGGATGCCGTTGAAAAAGTTGAAGATATAAAGTTTTATTGGATAAGATAAAACATGTTATAATAAAAGTGCGCCCCAATAATTTTGTTCCTCTCCATTAGCAGTGTTCGGTAAAATAACGAAGGCCGAATAAAGTTAAGAAAGGAGAACATTATGAAGAGTATCAAGACTTCGATTCGCAGAATCGGAAGGCGCCACTTGGTTAGCGTTACCAGACCTGCCAAGGGCGGTGCTCGGATAACTACAAGCAGGTGGGTGTAACCCTCCGTTTGTAGCGGTCGTTGGGGCGCACTTTTGTTTAAGCATAACACCAATGCAAACGAGCTGATGTTTTTGTTTTTCCTTTTAAGCAATTAACAATTGAGGCAGATGTTATTACATATTTTGTTGCGGCAGATTTAATAGTTAAAAATACCTCGTCGGTGTTTAAACATTTAACCTTTTTATTCTGCCCGCTTACACTCATTTTGGAATCGAAACCACCTGTCACGTATTCGCAGTAATACATCTAATAATAACCATTGGCGGATTTTCGTTTCTTAGCACAACATCTTGATATGAGCCTGCCATCCGTTATTGTATCTACTGACGCTTGATTAATTGAATCAAACATGTGGCTCGCCGTTTTTCTATTTCACCGTGATGGCTGCACTCAACCCTTTGAGATTGTCGTGACACGCAACGAAAATGTCCGTAACGCCGCGCTTTCTAAGGTCGGAGCATATCCCTGCCCAAAATGACGCACCTTCGTTTTCCGACAACCAGCAACCTAAAATATCTTTACGGCCGTCCATGTCTATCCCTAAAACGCTGTATACGCATTTGTTAATAATCTGGTTGTCTTTGCGGCTTTTGAACACCGCACCATCAAAATACACGATGAGATAAATGCTTTCAAGTGGGCGATTTTGCCATTCGTATACCTCCGGAAGTATCTTGTCCTTGATTTTCGATACCAGCGTCTGCGATACTTCTGCCCCATAAATCTCCCGCAAACTGTCCTCTATGTCGCGTTGGCTCATTCCCTTCGAGTACATAGCTAGGATTTTTTGCTCAATTTTGTCTGTACGCACCTGTCGTTTCGCTAATACCTGCGGCTCAAACTCGCCGTTTCGGTCGCGCGGTACGGCCACTTCGGTAGCTCCGTATTCACTGGTTATAGTCTTGTGATTATACCCATTTCGGCTGTTGCCGCTATTATTTCCCAGTACGCCGTTTTTGTCGTATCCTAAGTGTTCATCCATTTCGGATTCAAGCATCTGCTCAATTGTTCCGCCGAACAAACGCTTCAACTTCTCTTGGATGTCTCCTGTGCTTTGGCAGTCTGCCATTAACAATTTTACTAATTCCATTTCATGCTCGGTTTGAATATTTTTGATGTCCTCATGTGATAACCTCCATTTTTTTAGTTATGGAGGTTATTGCCATTTACACGAGGAAAAATTCAGCCTCTCGCTTTCCGTTTAGTTTATTTGTGTGTATGTAAACACAATGTTTATTTTGCTTTATCTCTTTTCCGTTCTTTTCGCCTCTTATCAACATAAGAGTAATCACACCACCCTCCGTCAATAATAGATAAACAAAGCCATTTATAGTCAACATCTGGATACTGATACCAAATCATTTTTCGTTTAAGTAACCGCTGATTAAATCCCCAGAAACACGACAAATGTGATATACTAAACATGGGTGATTTTGATGAAAAAGCAGATAACATTTAGTGATATAGAATACAGTAACC
>Ga0123353_10000175_pt1 | contig 81609 bp, 83 predicted proteins | sample TergutLab28metaG_3_FD_92763 | JGI IMG/M metagenome (GOLD analysis project Ga0123353, IMG submission 92763) | Labiotermes labralis P3 segment gut microbial communities from Petit-Saut dam, French Guiana - Lab288 P3 | ecosystem: Host-associated > Arthropoda: Insects > Digestive system > Gut ...
AAAACTATTCTCTATCATTCAGCATCTTACAAAAAATATTTTTACAGCGAGAGCGGATTATTCCGCTCTTTTTTGTATCTTAGCATTCGGGAAACGGCGTAAAACAAGAAAAGTTGAAACCGTCGTGTACCATTTGGCAGATTTTTATTGTAATCATCAAAAATATAAATACTTATGAAGTGTCATTATTGTGAAAACGATTGTGTAAAATCGGGTGTTAGAAAAAATATACAGCGTTATCGTTGTAAGTTTTGCAAAAAATATCAACAAGCCACTTACATCAAACCCCGCATCCCCCAAGAAAAATACGAATGGACAATAAGATTAAACAACGAAGGCTGCGGCATCAGCAACATCGCCAGATTGCTTGAAATCAGCAAATCCAGTGTTCAGCGCTTAATCGAACGCATTGTCGCAAATTTACAAATACCAGAAATCAACGAACGCGGACAAAGTTACGAAATCGACGAATTGCGCACCTACTGCGGAAACAAGCGAAACGAATTGTGGTTGATTTATGCCATAAATCGCTGTTCAAAACGCATTATTAATTTCGCTGTCGGCAGACGAACAAAGGAAAACATCGCCATCGTTGTATCCATGATACAAAACCTTTGGTCTTTATAACAAATTCCATACACAAAGTTAAGATTTTTTTGTGACTCTGTTCTGTGTGTACGGAATTGGTTAGGAAGTCCAGTAAGGGCGAGACATAGTTGCCGAGCAAAGTCGAAACATGTCTCGCCCACACAGGTTCATTATTTCACGATCAGTCGCGACGATATTAGTCCGTTACCAAACGTGATTCTCACAATATACGTTCCTTTTGGCAAATTCGACACGTTGATGTGGTTCTTATCACCGTGTTGCTGAACAACCAATTGACCGCTCATGTTGTAAATCATCACCATCGAAATCGCTTGTTCGGCTTGAATGTAAAGCACATCGTTCACCGGATTTGGATAAAGCACAACATTATATTGCTCAAATTCCTTGATGCTAACAACTGGTCCGAGTTTCACAATGTCATTGGCATCGCGAGGTGCGATTTGTCTGTCGGCGTTGAATGGAATTGCAAAACCGATAATATTGTACGCTGTATCTTGGGTCACAGCAAGGTTTGTAAACGTACCGAAGTGGTTGCGGCAAAGCATTTCGGAATCGTCTTGCGTAATGGGGAGATTACCGGCCGAACCTGTACCAAACGTTCCGTCTGCTGTAAAGAACACACTGTCTAACTTCACCAATTGTGATTCGTAAGTTGCAAAATTAGCCAACAATTGCGACATCGTAACCGTTATCGGCGCTACAGGCGTTCCGGCAGTTCCGGCAGCCAAATCACTAACCGGCACTAATTGATGTAAACCGTTAAACATAGTTAGCGTGCCCATTACCCCACCGCTGATTACATCGCCGTTGGTGTATGTTCCTGTGATGGTATTGGTATTATTGTCAATAGTTAAACCGCCGGTGTTGTCTCTGATGTAGAAGTTTCGACCGCTACGGAAAACAAACGTAACATTACCCGTAATTTTGTAAATTGTAGTGCCTGTTACGCTTCCCGTAGCCGCTTTGAAGGCTGCGATATTTGCAACTTCTATTTCCGTTGTTCCTGCCAAAATAATCGAATCATATACATCACCACTTTCGATATACAATATAGCTATTTTCTCGCCTGCTGTTTGCGGTGTAAATGCTATATTCAGTGTTCCGCCTATCATATTATCCCAATTTGAGCCCGGTGTTACGGTAAAATCGTTCGATTTTGCTATGCTTACCAAACGCCAAGAAATAGGATTCGTGAGGTTTTCGGCAGTTACCGTTACGCTTTGCGGAGCACTTGCTGTTCCGCTTATTTGTTGAGGGAATGTGATGTTGTTGATGTTAAACTCTACGTGCGGTGCGCCTGCAAATTGCCCTATGCCAATGAGCGTTACCACTTTATTGGCAACACCTGCACTACTCAACGTGATCGTTGCACTGTAAGAACGCGCTGCGGTCGGAGTGAACACAATGCTAAGCGTGCCGCCATTCGTTGCTGTGAAAGCCGAAGCATCAACTGTGAACGCTGAAGCATCAGCACCTCCTAACGTCCATGAAATGGGGTTGGTGAGCATATGGTTCGTAACCACAAGTTCTTGAGCCGAATAAACTGTATCTAAATTTTGTCTGCCGAAATTAACGGTATCTTTATCCGTTTGAATCGCCGGAATAAATGCTATAGTTACCAATGAATTGCGTGGCGTGTGATTTGCGGCTAACTCTACTCGGAAGTCACCGGTAACACTATTCAAATGCCATCTGAACCAGTCGCCTTCGAGAATACGAACAGCCATCGAAGTAGCGCTGAGGTTGATGCCGGTAACGCTAATTCCCGCCGGTTGAGTACCGCTGTTTCCTCCATAAGCAACCAAATCAATAATGCTTGGTCTGCTGTTATACTGCACAACTACAGTATCCGCAGGTATGGTCGATAAAAAGAACTTACCTTGAGCTTGTGCAGGATTTAAACTGGGTATTGCGAAATCTTCTTCTACCGGTAAATCTAAGCCATTTGTACCGGTATAACATTTTATCAAATAGAAGCTGCGTGCTTTGATAATTCCCGAAAGTGCAGTAGAACCGCTGAACGAAAGGTTTGGAGTAATAGATGTATTTGCTGCATACTGCAAATAGAGTCCTTCAAGAGAAAGATCAGAACCTGTAGTGTTAAACAGCTCTACATATTTGCTGTTATAAGGCGCACCAGTATTACCGCCTCCACCATAAATCGCCGTGAAGATAATATCCCCTACTTCCACAGGAGGTGTTTGGGCAATACCTTGACCGCTTAATGCAACTGTTATTACTAATGTGTCGCAAGTGATGGTCAACGTGGCTGTGTGCGTATTAATTTCGGTCGGCGAATACGTAATCACCACAGCCGAATCAATTACACCTCCAACAGGCGCTATAAGTACCGGACTAACGCTGAACATACTGGAATCTGTACCACTGATAGCAAGCGTAACATTAGCCAACAAATTCTCTCCATTCAAACGAATGGTCATATTTCTGCTTTGACCTTCAATCACCATACCGGCGTCAACTGTAGTTGTGCTTGCGCTAAGTGTAGGAACAATACCGGTTCCTGATAGAAATACCGTATCGGTCAATTCATCACTTGTAATCGCGAGCCAAGCAGTTATCTCGCCTGTGCTTTGAGGGTTGAAAGTCACATCAAGCGTTCCACCTGTCGTATCGTTCCAATTTACATCCGGTGTTACGGTGAAATTGATATTGTCACTCAAATTGTAATTCAAATTTGTGAGATTTGCAGCTGCAACACTAACCGTTTGCGGTGGGCTTGTTAGTCCGACATACACTTCATTAAATTGCATCTCATTTACATCCAGATCCAAAATGGGGGTTCCGGGAGGCACACCAGTGCCCGTTAATGGCACTTGTACAGTATCTGCGAGCAGACTGCTCAAAACGAGCATTGCGCTGTAGTCAGCTTCTGCAACCGGAGCAAATCTAATGCCGAGTACTCCACCTGTAGTATCATTCCAAGATATTTCGCGAACGATGAATGCAGAAGTATCTGCACCCGTTAGGCTCCACAAAATCGCATTACCTCCAAGATAATCACCCGAAACCGTTAGCGTACGCTCCAATGTCGTATCGCCTATTATTTCCTCGCCAAAAGCTATGTGGACAGGATCTGCCACAATCGTTGGAACCGGTCGGCCGTAGCCGTTTATTTCCAAATCATTGCCGGGCAATCGTCCAAAAGAGAAACTGTTTGAAGCTCCTGCAGTACCACCCCAAATGTAGAGTCTGAATGTAATTGTGCTGCGAATTCCATTAATGAGCAAATCGTTAAACTCAAAGTCTTGTCCATCGGTCGGATTAGTGGTATAACTCATTGCTGATCCAATAGTTGTCGTATCCGTTACAAAATTATCCAAACTATACATAAAGATAAACGCATTTGGACCGGAAGCTGTTCTTCTGAGTGTTGCTTTAACTTGTTCGATATCGAGTTGCATAAACTGAGCGGGTGTCAACGAAAACTCAAAATACGTGTTGTTCGCAATGGCAGCAGTCAAATTGGCGGTTGCTTGATTGAGAATAACAGGATATGTGTTTCCTGCAGGCGAGCTTGTTTGTCGAGAAACTCCTGAGCCTATGGTAAGCTGAGGTGTTCCGCTGATATGTACTGCATCTACTGTTGTAGCAGGGAATGGGAAGTTATTAGCTGTGCCTGTGCCTTGAGCATTCCATGCTGCGAATACAGTCAAAGCAGGCAAGGCTTCGCCTGTCAAAGCTACAGGTACAAAAAGGCTATCGGCATTCGGTATCGGTGTCCACGTACTCAACGTCAGTGTTGCCGTATGCGTTCCAACGGCGGTTGGTTTGTAAGTTACTCTGATTGTTTTATTGATCAAACTATCGTTAGCCGGTCTCACAAGCACAGAGCTATCAACCGTAAACATATCGGCCGGAGAAATGCTCAAAAACACATCGTCTTGCAAAAATGCGGCATTTACAGTTACGGTCATCACAACGCTATCCCCAACATATATTGTGTCTGCATTAACAGTTATAGGAGTTGCTGTAAGTGTGGTTACAACGCCTGTTCCGCTTAATGCTATTGAATCCATCAATAAACCATCTGCCGTTTGGATGTAAAGCGTGTCTAATTTTTCGCCAACGCTTGTTGGTTGGAAACTGATCAAAAGCGTTCCGCCATTCACAGTATCGAACGTGCCTTCGGCAACAAGAAACTGGCCTGTGCTTGCGCTTCCGAAGTTATATTCAATTGTTGTTGGAACCAAATCCAAATTTTCTGCAACAACATTTACGGTTTGCTGTGCACTTTCTACGTTTTCAAGCAAATTACCGAATGCGAGTGGTGTGCGATCTGTAAAATGAAGGATAGGCGTGCCTGCCGAAACACTTGCGCCAGTCAACGCGATCACAATATCAGCGGCATTTACACTGCTGATAGTCAGCGTCGCAGTATCATTACCTATGACAAGCGGAGCATAGGTTACCGTTACTTCTGTTGCAGCAAGCGTTCCGGCTGTAGGAGTCAAAGGAGTTGGTGCAACACTGAACACACTTGCATTTGTTCCGGTAATGGCTAATGTAACATTGCCTTCCAAATATAGCCCACTCACGTTAAATGTTTCTGTGGTTGTTGTGTTTTCCGCTATAGGACCTAACCCTATTTCGTATGGAGTTGGTAAGTCTATGGCAAGTAGAGGAACAACGTCCGAAATGTAAATATCATCAACGTTAACACTACCGTTTGTACTAGTGCTTGTTGAATTAAAACTTTTCATAATTCTAATACGTGCAGCACCGGGTTGATTTACTGCTACAGAAGCGGATAACATCGTACCTGTCCAAAGCGGTGCTTGGAAACGACTGTTCGCCACTTCAGTCCAAGTGGCACCTTGGTCTATTGATAATTCCACCCAAACTGTCCCATTCTGGTGACCGCTATATGAGCCATACTTGAACGACACGGTTCCAATACCGCTTGGTTTATCGAATGTCATTTCTGCTCTATTAACATTGGCGCCTGTATCGGCAGCATTATTTCCACGTAATCTAATACTGCGAGCACCATTGTAACGGTCGTTAGCATCCATCGTTGTCATTCCAACTATTCTCCACACACCTGTATTAAACGTTACATTAGCACCGCTATAACTACCATTACCCGTTATCGGATCTTCAAAATCTTCAAACCATAAATCACTGCCTTGACCGCTTACCGGAATCACGATATCGCTTACCCCTGGCGTGCTGATGGTTAGCGTAGCCGTATGCAGATTGGTGTCCGTCGGAATATAGGTAACGCCGACTATTTTATTTCTAAGACTGTCGTTTGCCGGTCTCACCACGATTGTACTGTCTACAGCAAAACCTCCATAGCCACTCATAGTAAGCGTTACATCGCCGGTTAAGAAAGCCGCATTTAGCGTGAGGTTAACTTTTCTTGGCAATACGCGGTTCGTCATCACATTACCAAAATCAATTGTGCTTAGATTAACATCAAGTTGATTAGTCCCACCTATTCCGCTTAAATTAACTATAATCGGAACAGCCAAACCGCCGCTGTCAATGGTTAACACATCACTGTACGATTGTACTGCTGTTGGGTTAAATGTTACAGTAACCGTAGTTGCCGTTGTAGTCGCTTGAGGAATAGTTGTAGGGCTTACCGTAAATGCGCTACCTATTGGCGTAGACAATGTCAAATCTTCTGTAAGATTTGTAGGCGTAACCGTAAGCGTCATTTGTTTAGACGTGTTTTCTCTAACACCTCCAAAATTGAGAGACGCTGGGGCAACTGTTACAACAGGAGCTGATGACGGCTCAAAAAAGGTTACAACAGGCGTTCTATAAGTAGTAGCGGTAGTTGTGCTTGAGCCTCTCAAAACAAAAGCATATTGAGCAGAAGGAATTGTTGTTGGAGGTGTAAATGTATACAAGTTAGTACCACTTGGCGAATTAACAGAATCTAAAATAGTATAGGTCGCACCTCCATCCGTTGTGTATAAACACCATAATCTCGTCACTGTTCCATTTACCGTTCCCTGTATAGTAATGCTTTCAACATCATTGATATTGGTTGTACTAATTAAACCAAAGAGTCCCGCTGTCGAGGTTGTTACTCCCAAAGCAGTAGCTATGGCTGCCCCTCTATTATTCAAATTAGCATCAGTAAGGAACGTATTGGGGCCCGCTGCTGCACTATAACCGAGCCAAACACCTGCAGGAGTTCCGGTTTGAACTGCTGCGGAATTTATATACCAAGTGACCCCTCTAACAGTAGCATTTCGAGCTGAGTAAGTGGTGCCGGTGCCAAATGATGCTCCGTCTCCGGTAGATACCAAATTAAGTTGGTAACTCATAGTTTGCGCTTGTGTCGACATAAACGCTCCAAGCACAAGGAATACTGTACAGATGTACATTTTGAATTTTGATAGATTTGTTTTCATATTGATATTGGTTTTTTATTTTATTTATAACGGTACAAAGGTACAAAAATATCAACAAACTAATTGTTAAAAAAGTGTTAAAAAAATGTGTTTTTTTTGTTTTTTTTCAACAGGTTGTTAATAACTTTATTGGAGAATGAAAAAAGTGATTTCTTTACTACTCATTCAATAAGTAATTTCCGATGATATACAACGGCACATTTGTCATCCAACTTTCCTCGCGATAGTTGGATAATGATGTGCGAATAGCTTTTTGTGGTTTATACTTCTCACAGAAAATTTTGAAACTTTTAGAACGCAGATTTTCGCCTGCTTTTACTTCAATCGGAACAATCACATCGTCTTCGTCTTGAATAACAAAATTTATTTCATATTTACTATTATCAAACGGAAGGTAGTGGATTGCCAAATCTTCGTTTGGCATAAGTTGTTGAAAAACGAATTGCTCTGTTAAAGCACCTTTAAATTCAGTAAAAACATCATCGCCATCAACGAGTGTTTTTGCTTTAAATTTCGACATTGCACCAAGCAATCCCGTATCGTTGTGATAAATTTTAAACGCCGAAAATTCACGATAAGCAATAAGTGGGAGTGCTGGTTTTGAAACGCTGTAAACCTTATGCAACAAGCCTGAATCGGTGAGCCATTGGATTGCTAATTCGAAATCTTTTGCACGTGCCCCCTCCTTGATCACCCCATAAATAAATTTTTTGTTTTCTTTTGCCAACTGTGCCGGAATACTTTCCCAAATCAAATTTATTCGAGGTAAAATATCTTTGGGTGCGTATTTTGAAAAATCGTTCTCGTAAGATTTTAGTATATTTTCTTGAATTTCTCGCACTTCGTTCCAATCTCTGTTTTTCGAAAAACTTGACACTGCTTCCGGCATTCCGCCTATGTAAAGATAATATCGAAGATAATTTTTAAGTCGAGGACTAAACGCATTGACCAATTCCCAGTCGCGTTTTTCTATCAATTCTACAACTCCTTTTTCGCCCATTGCCAACAAAAATTCGGTAAAACTAAGCGGATGAAGCGTCAAAAACTCAACTTTTCCAACCGGAAACGATTCGCCCGGATGTATATTTACGCCCAAAAGCGATCCTGCCGCAATAATTTGATATTGAGGTGCATTTTCATAAAAATATTTTAGAGAAGTAATGCCTTGTGGTGCGGTTTGTATTTCATCAAAAACGATCAATGTATCTTCGGGCGTAATTTTAAGACTGGCGTATGCATTCAACATAGTTATGATTCTATCAATGTTGAAATTTTCTTGAAAAATCTCCTTTGGAGCATGTTTATCTTCAAAATTGATATACACCATTTGTCGATATTCGGTTTTCCCAAATTCTTGAAGAAGCCAAGTTTTCCCAACTTGTCTTGCTCCTAAAAGTATAAGTGGTTTTTTATTTTTATTTAATTTCCACTTTATCAATTTATTAATTGCTGTACGATACATTTTTTCTGACTTTAATATAGATAATCAACACACTTTTTTTGATATAATGAGACTGCAAATGTACACTTTTTCTATTAAATAAACAAGTTTTTTACACTTTTTCTGACTTGTTCACAGAAAGCAGGTAGTCAAAATCAGAAAAGAAAAATCGTCAATGCGTTGAGTTTACAGCTATTGACGATTTTTTCAGAGGTTCCGAGCGGATTCGAACCGCTGTACACGGTTTTGCAGACCGCTACCTAGCCACTCGGTCACGGAACCAAAATGGGAGTGCAAAGATACGAAAAAGAAATGAATTTTGCAAATTCATTTCTTTTTAATTACGAATTACGAATGAAAAATTACGAATAAAAGCGTTATTTTGCTACGAATCTATAGCCAATTCGTAATTCGTAATTGATAATTCGTAATTTTTTCGTATCTTTGTGCCTGAATATACGACCATGTTACAACTGTATCCATTAAAATTCACTCCCATCCTCAAAGACAAAATTTGGGGCGGAAAAAAGATTGCTCAACTGCAAATCTCCAACGATGCTACCGAAAAAACCGGAGAGGCCTGGATTTTATCGGGTGTTGAAAATGATGAAACTCTTGTTGTTAATGGTTTTTTGGCTGAAAATACGATTAACGAACTCATCGAAATCTATATGGCAGAACTCGTCGGAGAGAAAAATTTTGAAACATTTGGTTACGAATTTCCATTGCTATATAAAGTGATTGATGCCAACGACGATTTGTCTGTTCAAGTGCATCCCAACGATGAACTGGCACTCAAACGCCACGACTGCAATGGGAAATCCGAAATGTGGTACATTATGGATGCCGAAAAAGATGCCGAAATTATTTTGGGGTTCAACCAAGACATGAACCAACTCAAATTTCTTGAAAACCTTGAAAATAAAACGATTTTAGATATTCTTTCTCGACAAAAAGTGCGTATCGGCGATGCCTATTACATTCCATCAGGTTGCATTCACGCTCTGCGAAAAGGTGTGCTGTTGGCGGAAATTCAGCAAACGTCCGACATTACCTATCGGGTTTGGGATTGGGAGCGTGTGGACGAAAACGGCAATAGTCGCGAATTGCACGTGAACGAAGCTCTCGAAGCCATCAACTACAATGCTCGCAACGACGGTGCCACACGCTCGCAAGGCATCATTAACGGAACTTCGTCGCTCGTCAAAAGTCCGTATTTCCACACCAACGAAATTGCACTCACACAAGGCATTGAAAAAAAATACACCGATTTGGATTCGTTCGTAACCCTATTTTGTGTGAAAGGTCAAGGCGTTGTGGTTGCAAACGAAATATCTGTCGAAATCAAAACCGGCGAATTAGTCTTAATTCCGGCAACTATTGATACCGTTCAAATTTTTCCAACAAATTCCATGCGAATTTTAGAAACCTATATTTTATGAGTAGCGCCATTCCTCTTTCCCTCGTTTTTCTTGGCCTGATGGTCTTTTTGGCTCATTTGTTTGCGGCATTTTATCGCAAACAGATGGTGCCTGATGTACTGATGTTGTTGATCATCGGATTGATTATCGGTCCGATTTTGAGATTGGTTGCACCTGAAGATTTAGGAGCGTTCGGACCTGTATTTACAACGATAACGTTAGTTGTAATTTTATTTGTAGGCGGGACCGATTTAAGCGTTGCAACGCTGAGGTCGTCTTGGAAAAGTACGATGACGCTGACTTTAACCGGATTTATATCCTCTGTCATCATTCTTGGTTTGATTTCTCACATTTTCTTAGGCTTTTCAGTCACCAGTGCTATTATGATCGGCGCAACTTTAGGCGGAACATCTTCTGCCATGGTTATTCCCATGGTGCAACAAATGAAGCTTGGCGAAGAAACAAAAACAGTGCTGGCTCTTGAAGCTGCACTAACCGACGTATTGAGTTTTGTGTTGGTTTTGGCATGTGTGCAAGTGTATACGCAAGGAGAGATCCACTTGGGTTTAACGATTGGTTCGGTTATTTCATCGTTCACTTTTGCCGCATTGATGGGGGTTGTGGGTGCCATGATCTGGTCACGATATATACGATATGTTCGTCGAATTAAAGATTCAATTTTTACGACGCCGGCATTTGTCTTCATACTTTACGGAGCAGCAGAACTACTTGGTTTTAATGGAGCTATAACTGCTTTGGCATTTGGTATAACGATGGCGAATATTGATACATTCAAGGCTCTTATCTTTCGTAAAATTATGGGTGGCGAAGGCAATAAATTCAACGATACGGAACTGGTGTTTTTGAGAGAAGTATCCTTTTTGCTTAAAACGTTTTTCTTTGTATACATTGGGATGTCTATACTTTTCGAGGATGTAAAAGCTCTCATCATCGGTTTGATTTTTACAGCCGTAATTTATAGTGTTCGCCTATTTATTGCCAAGTATACGTCTCCGAAAACAGCAAATTTATTCGACAAATCTGTGATTTCAATGATGACGCCGAAAGGACTTGCAGCCGCTGTACTGGCCTCAATTCCTGAAATGGCAGGCATTCCGGAAGGAACTCAAATCAAAAATATCACGTATGCCGTAGTGCTTTTTTCAATCGTCGTAACGTCGATTTTAATTATTATCAACGATAAATCTAATAAATTGCAAGGTTTTTACAAACTATTTTTCCATCCGAAATCAAAACACCACCATAAAAAATCAACACATGAAAACCACACAACTTAAATCCGTAGTCGGTCTGTTTTTTTTCGGTTTAGGCGCGTTTCAACTGCCCGGACAAGCGTTGCTTTGGGAAATTTCCGGAAACAGTTTATCTGAAACATCGTACTTGTTCGGTTCTATTCATATTCAGGACAAACGCGTGTTTCAGTTAGATTCGGAAGTTTGGAACCGATTCGAAAAAGCCTCAAATTTTGCATTGGAATTTGATCTCGAAAGCGTAAACCAACACGAGATAGCAATGCGAATGATGATGTCTAAACCCTATTCCGAAATATTGTCGAAAGAGGATTATCAACTGTTGGAAAACGTGATCAAAACACACACCCAAATACCGTTTTTCGCTATACAACAGATGAAGCCGTTTTTTGTTTCAGCACTGATTTCTCAGTCGGTTTTAGCCATGGACGAAGACCACCCCCTGGATTTATTCCTGCTGAAAAAAGCGCGAGAAAGCCATAAAACAATTTTGGAGTTGGAATCGTTCGATGAACAAATAAATGTCATTGATAATATCCCATTCGATGAGCAATTGGAGGGTTTGCTCAAACTCATTCGCAATCCCGATTTGAAGAACAGTTTGGAAACAGAAGTTGAAAATTTAGTCATAACTTATCTCAGTCAAGACGATACTAAGCTTTACCAACTTATTCTTGAATCGGATGAAAGTGAAACGTTTATGAAACGTTTTTTGATCGAACGAAATCACAATATGTTCAAGAAAATTCAAACTTTTATTGCCAAGGAAAGCACGTTCATCGTTGTTGGTGCCGGACATCTTGGCGGCGATGAAGGGCTTGTGCAATTATTGAAAAATGCCGGATATACACTGACACCTATCAAATTTTAACCTGTATGGGCGGGATTACCCACCCTAAATAATGGGGCGTGCAAACCGCGCCCCTACAATATGACCTGAAAATATGCAATTATTTTTATTAACAGTCGGAATATTAACACTTGCGCTCGCCGGAATTGCTATAAAAATGTTCGTCAAAAAAGGCGGTGAATTCAAAAAACAATGTGCTACCATCGAGTTTGAATCGGGCGAAAAGATTGGCTGTGTCTGCGATTCCGAACGTCATGAAGATTGCAAATATTATGACGTTCATCATGGTAGAAAGGTCGTTTCGACTCCGCTCAACGACCGGTGACAGAGCGCCTCAATGACAGGTGGCTGAGCGGAGTCGAAGCCACCGAAAACCAAATCAAAAGAAAACAACAATGATAGCTAAACTCGAAAAAAAATCCGAAAACAAATCTAAAGTTTACATTATTGACAACGTCAAAAACCTCGAAAAAACAAGGCTTTCAAAAGATGAAATCAATTACGTTAAACAGCAATACAAAGATCACAAAATCGCATATTTCGAATTTAATCGTTTTGTATATACTGATTTTGTTGCTGTTTTAGATACTTCAAAAAGCGATGTTGCAAATTTTGAGCAAGCACGTATTGCAGGAAAAAATATGCAGACACGTTTGAGCAAACTCAATTTTTTTACAATACAATTAATTGACGAGTGTTTAAACCCTATACTCTGCATGACTTTTGCAGAAGGATTACGTTTGTCGAATTACCAATTCACCAAACACAAAACCAAACCAAAAAATCAGTATTTAGACATTCAAATTGTTTCGAAAAAGCTGTCTAAAACAAAAATTGATACCTTGAATCTGTATTGTGAAGCGGTTTATTTTTGTAAAGATTTAATCAACGAGCCTCATAATTTTCAAAGTGCAGTTCAATTTTCTAAAACCCTTGCAAATAAAGCAAAAACATTGGGTGTGAAAGCCATTATTTTCGATAAAAAACACATCGAAAGTTTGAAAATGGGAGGCTTGTTGGGCGTGAATAAAGGCAGCACAAATCCACCGACTTTTACCATTTTGGAATGGAAACCGCAATCGATAAAAAACTCCAAACCGATTGTTTTAGTGGGCAAAGGCTTAGTGTTCGATACTGGTGGAATGAATTTAAAAACGGACAACTTCATGAACGATATGAAGTACGATATGGCAGGCGGTGCAACCGTAGCTGCAACGATTTTTGGTTTGGCTGCAACGAAATCCAAGCATCACGTTATTGCACTAATTCCTTCTACCGACAACCGTCCGGGCGCACACGCCTTGGTACCGGGCGATGTCATCACCATGCGTTCTGGAAAAACCGTCGAAGTGGTGAACACCGACGCCGAAGGTCGTTTAATTTTAGCCGATGCTTTGGACTACGCCAAACTTTACAAACCGCAACTCGTGATTGATGCGGCAACACTCACAGGCTCAGCTTCGCGCGCTATCGGAAAACACGGCATTGTTGCCATGCAAACCAACGCTGAAAAATTCCTTCAAATACTTCAAAAATCAGGTGAAGAAGTCTGCGAACGTATTGTTGAATTTCCGCTATGGGAGGAATATACCGAGGAGTTGAAATCCGAAGTTGCTGATATAAAAAACTGCGGTTCAGCTTATGCCGGTGCAATCACGGCAGGAAAATTTTTAACCGAATTTACAGATTATCCTTTCATTCATTTGGACATTGCAGGCGTGGCATTCAATACTACTGCATACAAATATTTCGGCAGTCAAGCATCCGGTTTCGGTGTGAGATTGTTGATTAACTTTTTCGAGAAAATGTAAAATAACAAAATCGTAGCAAGGGGATGTCTCGACTTCGCTCGACATGACGACCCAAAACAACAATTAAACAACTAAACGATTAAATAATTAAACAATAATGGAACAAAAACGAAAAATAGCCGTAACACTTGGAAACGCTGAAAAATCCGCTCTTGAAGCCGTTTACAAAACCTTGTTGGATCATCAAGTGTTGGATCATGTTCAAGTAACATTCTTCCCTGGTGGAATGGACGGACTTGAAAAAACATTAGAAGAAGCGACTTCGGGTTTTGATGCCGTAATTGCCATGCCTTTGCAAGGCGTTGACATTCCAAAATTGTGGCGTCAAAAATGGACTGCACTTAATGATTCGTTGCAGGTTTCAACTTGTGGAGATTTACACTATATCACACTGATTTCGGAAGACACAAGCGACATCGGTTTTTTACCCGATATGGAAAAAAATATTATGCGTATCGAAAAATTCTCAGAAGCTCTGAAATCTATGTTCCGCCTGCCTTTACCCAAATTAGCCGTAATGTCCACATCGAAAAATGCGGACGGGAAAGCATCAAAAGAAGACAAGGAAATTTTAATACCGACCATACAAAAAGCATTTGAAAAATTGGTGCCGGTATTTGGTCCATTTTCAAGTGAACTGTTTTTTGCGTCGAACAGTCATTTGCGGTTCGATGGTTTTTGCTTTGTAAACCGCGAACAAGCTGATGTTATGATTGGTCGATACGACGGTATCAACATTTTATTCGAAGCCGAAGCACCCATCGTTTTAGCAACACCAATGACTAAAATAACCCATATCGAAGACATTTTTAGAGAAACGCTTTACAAAGTAAACGATGTGTTGCGATACCAAAAAGAATACGCCGAATTGAGCAAAAATCCGTTAAAATTCGAACTTAAACGAGAAAATAATGAGTTTCAAGCATTTTAATATTGTCGAAATTGTTCAAATTCTGAAAGCAGAACCTTTTCCGAAAGATTTCCAAAACTCGGAAATAACGGATATTTGTACGGATAGTCGGAAAATTTCAATGGTTGAAAACACGTTGTTTTTTGCATTGAAAACAGCAAAAAACGATGGGCATAAATACATTTCAAACGTGCTCGAAAAAGGTGTGAAATGTTTTGTGGTTGAACGTTTGCCTGATTTCGAAATTCCAAATGATACGGTATTTTTAGTTGTCAAAAACACGCTTGAAGCCTTACAAAAATTAGCCGCTCAACATCGTCAAAAATTCAACATCCCGATTATTGGCATTACAGGAAGTAATGGAAAAACCATGGTAAAAGAATGGCTGTCGATTTTGCTTGAACCGTTTTTCAACGTGGTGCGAAATCCGAAAAGTTACAACAGCCAAATCGGTGTTCCGCTTTCGGTTTGGGAAATAAATGAATCGAACGAAATCGGTATTTTTGAAGCCGGAATTTCTGAACCGGGCGAGATGGAAAATCTGCAAAAAATTATTCAGCCAACCATCGGAATTTTTACGAATATCGGTAGCGCTCACAATGAAGGTTTTGTGAATTTGACACAAAAGATTGCGGAAAAACTACGATTATTTACCAAAGTTGAACATCTCATTTATTGTACGGATCACATCGAAATTAAAGATCGAATACATTCATTGGAAAGTTTTCGAGAAGTCAATTTTTTCACGTGGGGACGGAAGTTTCAAGATGTAGATTTGTACATTCAATCCGAAGAAAAAGTTGATTCTAGAACCTTGCTTACGGCAGTCTACAAAGGCGAAACGATTCAAATCGTTATTCCGTTTCAAGATTTTGCATCAATAGAAAACCTCACGCATTGCTGGGCTTGTGCGTTGCTTTTGGGTATTCCGAATGAAGAAATTGCGATGCACATGAACGATTTACCGCCTCTTGAAATGCGTTTGGAATTGCAGGAAGGCATCAATCATTGCTCAATTATCAACGACAGCTACAGTTCCGATTTCAGTTCGTTGATGATTGCCTTGGATTTTTTGAATCAACAAAAACAGCATAAAAAACGCACGGTTATTTTGTCGTATATGTTGCAAAGCGGACGTAACGAATTGGAGTTGTACCAAGAGATTGCGAAACTTTTGGAACAAAAACAAGTTAACAGGCTCATTGGTATAGGCCCGGCCATATCTGCACAAGCACAACATTTCACCATCGAAAAAGAATTTTATCCTGATACGCCGACATTTTTGCAAAAATTCAATTTTTCATCATTGAATCACGAGACTGTTTTGCTGAAAGGCGCACGAATATTTGCATTTGAAAAAATCAACAATTTTTTGAAACAGAAATCTCATGAAACTGTCTTGGAAATTGATTTGAACGCGATGCAACACAATCTCAATTATTATCGCTCGAAAATTAAGCCAACAACAAAAATTATGTCGATGGTCAAAGCGTTTTCGTATGGAAGCGGTAGCTTTGAGATTTCAAATTTTTTGCAATTCAGCAATGTGGATTATCTTACGGTTGCTTACGCAGATGAAGGTGTTGAACTTCGAAATTTTGGCATCACATTGCCGATTATGGTGATGAATCCCGAAGAAATTGCCATAGAAAAAATGTTGCGTTTTAATTTGGAACCGGAAATTTACAATTTCCGGACACTGAATTTTCTTATTCAAGAACTTGCTGAAGTGCCTGATATTTTAGAGGTTTACATTCATTTGAAGTTAGACACGGGAATGCACCGATTGGGTTTTTTAGAAAACGATTTGCCAAAATTAATTAAAATTCTGAAAACTCAGAAACGAATTAAAGTGCGTTCGATTTTCTCGCATTTAGCGGGCTCGGAAGATTCGAGTTTGAATGATTTCACACGTTCGCAGATTGCAAAATTTACATCGATGAGCGAATTTTTGATGCAAGAATTCAAGTATCCGATTTTGCGACATATTCTCAATTCTGCCGGTATTTCAAGGTTCCCGGAGGCTCTGTTTGATATGGTGCGAATTGGAATTGGGTTGTATGGTGTTGGTTTTGATGAAAACGAACAACGACATTTGCAAAACGTGAGTACGCTCAAATCCACGATTTCACAAATCAAAACCGTTGATCCGAATGAAACTGTCGGCTATAATCGGAGATTTAAAGCCGAAACCACTACAAAAGTCGGTATTGTCGCCATTGGTTATGCCGATGGGTTAAGTCGAAAATTAGGATACGGAAACGGCTCGGTTTGGGTCAACGGACATCAAGCACCCATCATCGGCAGTGTGTGCATGGATATGTGTATGATAGGTTTGACAGGTATTTCCGCACAAGAAGGCGACGAAGTTGAATTTTTTGGAAACAAAACGCCTATTCAAGACATCGCCAAAAAATGCGATACCATTCCTTATGAAATTCTTACGGGGATTTCAAGGCGAGTGAAACGAGTTTATTATCAGGTGTAACAAGTGGATGTCTCGACTGCGCACAGTGCATGTGCGCAGTCGAGACATCCACTTGTTATTTCACTTTTTTTTCGTATCTTTGTAGTGTTAATCGGAAAGCATGAAGAAAAAATTTGTTGTCATATTATGTTTAATGTTTTGTAGCACAATTTCTGCAGCTACATCCAAATTAGACACATTTCATTTTGGTCCGGAGCGCCCGAAAATAGGCGTTGTCCTGAGCGGAGGCGGAGCCAAAGGAATGGCCCATGTCGGAACGTTAAAAATGCTTGAAACACTAAATATTCCGGTTGATTATATCGGCGGAACAAGTATGGGCGCAGTGGTTGGAGGTCTTTACGCAATGGGTTATACAGCAGACCAAATTGATACGATTATTCGAACAACAGACTGGATGAGTTTGTTTAATGATTTTCCAAGACGAGAATATATCGGTGTTCATGAGAAAAAAAATAACGACCCGTATCAACTTCGTTTATCTCTTGCTCCAAACGATATAGCGTTATTTGCAAAAGGTGCAATTGATGGACAACATATTGATAACATGCTTAATCATTATCTTTTTGAAGCCTACAAAACGCCTAATTTTTCAGACTTAAAGATTCCATTTTTTTGTATCGGAACAGACATTATCACTGCACAGTATGTTGTTTTAGACAGCGGAAATTTAGCCCAAGCTATTCGTGCAAGTATGGCTGTACCAACGGTTTTTTCACCTGTTGAAATTGACGGAAGGCTTTTGGTTGATGGCGGCGTGATCAACAATTTCCCGGTTTTAGAAATGCGCCAAAGGGGTGTAGATATTATCATCGGAGTAGATGTCGGCTTTCAATACAAATGTAAAAGCGAATTGCAAAATCTTGCAAATATTCTTGAACAAGTTATATTCTTGGCCGGACAGGACATTCAGCAAAAAAATGTAGATAATTGTGATATTTTCATTGCACCTGATTTGGGTAAATTTGCCGCATTCAGTTTCATGCGCTATGATAGCATTTTGGAAAGAGGTTACCAAGCTGCACAGGCAGCCTACCCCGAATTGTCAAAACTGGCCACTCTGTTGTCTGAAAAATATGGACATCAAGCTGCCCCTAAAGAATTGTATCAACCCAAAACAATGATTATTTTAGATACTATCGTTCTGGAGGGCAATCACGAGTATTCCGATCAATACGTTTTGCAACGACTTCAACTGAAAACAAACACCCCTATTCCTCTCAAAGACGTTGAAGAAGCCATTCATCGTTTATTTGGCTCAATGTCGTTTACAAAAGTAACTTACTATTTCGATATTTCGCCTTATGGATCGGAACACACAACCTTGCATGTTGTTCTTCTCGAAGCTCCTTTAAACATGGTTAAATTGGGATTTCGTTATGATAATATTCGCGGTCCGTCACTATTGGCAGGGCTTACAATGAGAAATCTCCTGCTTTCGAATTCAGAATTTACGGTTAATTTGGATGTATCAATGCTACCGATTGTCGATGTACAATATCGTTTTTCGCCTGTAATGGGTCGCTCGACAAAAAAAAGGTATTCGATTTGGAAACCTACATTATTTGCGTCGTACATGTTTTGTAATCTAAAAATTTACGATTATAATGTAGCAACTGATAGCGCCAAAATTTTTCGAGATACGGAATATGGGGTAATCGGTAATAGATTCGCTATCGGTACAGAATTCAATGTAAAAAGCAATACACTTGGATTGGGTTTATATTTGGATCATACGGTTTCGAACGAGCGCGTTGGTGGAACCGGAACCGGACAACGACTGTCGGCACTTTATTTGTATCCGCAATTTTACTATCTGAGAAATAGTTTCAACAAAAGACATTATCCGACCAAAGGCACAATAACAAATGTAAGAGTACGATTGTTACATGCTTTAGATCGCAATACTCCGCATACAACCTGGGTTAGAACATCCGCAACATACTATCTTGATGCGCAATATGCTATCCCTTTTTCAAAACACCTGACCCTATATCCGAGCGCTATGATTGCCGGAACACTTGTGTTTCAAGACAAAGATATGTCTTCGGGTCATATCAGTCAGCAGCAGCAGTTTTATCAAGGCGGATTATTTCATATTCCGCACGTCAATCAAACGCCGTTTGTGGGATTATACTTCATGCAAAAAGTTGGGCTTTATGGCGCCAATGTTCAACTCAATACACAATATGAAGTGTTTAAAAACTTTTTCCTCACGGCTCGTATAGGTGCACTCAAAAGCGAATCAGATTATTCAAAAATGTTTGATTTAAGAAATACCACGTTTGGCGCAGGGATTTCCGCATCAATTAACACAACCATCGGGCCTATCGGCATGACGGTTCACGGGTCTAACCACAGTCCTGTTGGGGTGTTTATTAATTTGGGATTTTGGTTGTAGCACACTTGTTCAACGTATTCTATGCACTTGTTGTAAAAAATATCAACAAGCCACTTACACCAAACCCCCGCATCCCCCAAGAAAAACACGAATAGACGGTAAGATTAAACAACGAAGGCTGCGGCATCAGCAACATCGCAAGATTGCTTGAAATCAGCAAATCCAGCGTGCAACGCTTGATTGAGCGCATCGCTGCAACTTCCCGTTCGGCGGCGATGGAATCGTCGCCGGATTATGAAAATAGATTCTATCTATAGTCTTCTTTTTTTTCGTATCTTTGCAAAAAAAAACGCAATGACCAAATTTTCGGTTAGAAAAAACACACAAGGCAAACTCGAAATTTTAGACCGCATTCGTAGAAAATATGTCATTTGTACGGATGAGGAAAAAGTTCGACAGATGACCATTTTGTATTTGACCGAAACGCTGAATGTGCCGATGGCGTCTATTGCTGTTGAAACGGCAATAAAAGTCAATAATTTATCGAAACGAACGGATTTGATAGTGTTCAATTCGAAATTGAAACCCGCATTAATTGTGGAATGCAAAGCGCCGTCTGTCAAAATTACACAAGATGTTTTTGATCAAATTGCGCGTTACAACTTGACGTTGCAAGTGAATTATTTAATGGTAACCAATGGCGTTGAACACTATTTTTGTTACCTGGATTTTGAAAAACAAACGTATCAATTTATACCTGAATTACCCGATTGGTCGACATTTTAAACTTTTTGAAAACTATGAACACATCTGTTTTGAATAACGAATTTGACAAAATCAGACCTTACTACAACGAGGAAATTCCTGAGGCTATGCAACGTATTGCCGATTCTCACGAAGTAAAAAGTATCGCATCGTTTTTGTTTCCTGAAATGAAATTGACGGAATTTCGCGACATGATCAGAAGCCTCGAAACAACAGAAGACTTTCAGAGACTCCTTGCCATTAACGCCTTTCAAAAGATTATTAAACAAACCACTAAGGGCTTTACGATTGAAGGATTTGAACATATCGATACTTCAAAAAATCATATTTTTGTGATGAATCATCGCGATATTGTTTTGGATTCGTCTTTGTTTCAAATTGCTTTGATGAATCATAGTTTCAAAACAACGGAAATTTGTATTGGCGATAATTTGATGCCGTCGCAATTTTTTATGGATATTTGGCGATCAAATAAAATGGTAACGGTAGTGCGAGGTGCAAGCATTCGTGAGACCTTGCAAAATTCGTTAATTTTTTCAAAATATTTGCGAAATACAATTACAAATAAGCACGAATCCGTGTGGATTGCACAACGCAACGGGCGTACAAAAGATGGCATAGATGTTACAGACCCTGCGCTAATCAAGATGTTTGCAATGAGTGGAACAACTGACATTTTTGCTTCAATTGCCGAGTTAAATATCATTCCTGTGGCGATTTCGTATCAAATTGAACCTTGCGATTGGATGAAAACTCGTGAACTGTTTCTCTCAAAAGATGCGCCGTATCAAAAAGCACCGAACGAGGATTTTCAAAGTGTCATCACAGGGATTATGCAGAGAAAAGGCAAAGTGCATATCACGATAGGGAGACCGATTAATCCAAAATTGGAAACTTGCAAAGATTTGTCAAATCACGCGATTTTCAAAGGCATTGCGAAATTGATTGACAATGAGATTATCCAAGGTTACAAACTGTTCGACACCAATTATATCGCCTACGATTTACTCAATCGCACCGATAAATACGCTTCGTTCTATACCGAAGAAGCAAAGCAACAATTTGTTATTGATATGAATGAAAAAATCGCAAAAATCGGTTTGGAATTTTATCCCGAATTGTGTAAAATATTTTACAATATTTATGCTAATCCTGTTTTTTCGTTGCACGCACTTGATCGAAAATAATGCGTCATGTCGAGCTCCTCAACTACGCTCGGGATAAACTCTATCAAGACATCCCCTTGCTATGTTCAACTTTTTTTGTATCTTTGCAATAAAAAAACAACCAATGAGAATTGTAAACACAAAAATATCCACACAAGAACTTCAAGAAATGGCGCACCATTTTTTTGGAGATATGGTTAAAGGCGTTGTTGATGTGGAACAGCGTATTTTGGCTGTTGATGCGGAATTACACGCTGATTTGGAATCGTTTCTTTTGGAAAAAAACTCTCAGCAGGAATACCTTTGGGGTATCAACTTGTATCCGTTTTTGGAAGGCGACGATTTTTTGGAGTTTGATTCGATGATAAACATTCGTCCTGCTCAGAACAATCGAAGCAGAGGTGTTGAAAATGTCGATATTCAAAATCAAATAAAGGTTATTATTAACCAAATTGTTCAAAAATAATGCAACATAAATCTTTAGCGGAAGGGCGTTGGGCGGAAATGTCGTTTAGTGAGCAAATGGCAAACGTTGGAAGCGAAGTTTCTCGCACCAAGAACTGGTTGATTAAAGGCAACGAACAGCAGGCAGAACGAGCATTTGACCGCTGCTTGGAATTAATTTATTTAACAATAAAATTCGCTAATCGCTCGGCAATTTACCGTGAAATCTGCCGCTTTAGAGAATTTTTCTGCAAAGCCTATTTGGAAAAAGACATCAAAGAATTGGAGTATTTTGACCATTATTGCACGCAATTTGCGATGAATAGAATAACGTAAAACCAAAAATAATCGTCTATGAATAAATAAACATTTGACAAAATATAAATTCTTGTCATCGAAACTTAGGAACTTTCTGATATACAAAAGAAGTATGCCAAACGGGCTTACTTATCTTTGTGTATGGGTTTCCTAAGACCTCGATGACGGATTTGAAAGTCCGTTTTTTTTATGTCAAAATCATTGTGCAGATATTGTGAAGCAATGTAAAAGAAAAGAGCAATACGAGTAAAAGAAAATCGAAAAGAGTACTGTAACGAAAAACAATGCATTATGAAATATTGTAAATGGTGCAATAAGGCATACGTAGTGAGTAATTATAGTCCTTTTTGTTGCGCAAGATGCCAAGTAGAAGCAGGAAGATTATAATAAATTTTCTTTACTGCAAACCGCCTGCCGATAGCAATTTAGTTATTGGCAGGTTTTTTCACTCAACTCTAACCATCGAAATTCCTGAACATCAAGTTCCTGAATAATTTTGCCAATGCGATTTGACCATGCTGTTAGTTCGTCCACCGAACCTTCGGCAAGGCTTAATTTCTGCTCAATATCGGCTTTTTCGAACTCTAAATCGGCAATGGAAATTTCCAGTTGCTCCAATTCTTTTTGTTCTTTGTAGGTTAGTTTTTGACGAATAGCAATTGGTTTTTCGGAAATCGTATTTTTGTTTTGAATAACCTTATTTTCCTGCTGTTTCAGGCGTTCTTGTTTATCTTTTGTACGGCGATATTCGGTGTAAGTGCTGTGATAATCTTTCACTTTCCCGTTGCCTTCAAACACAAAAATATGATCCACCAAATTATCCATAAACGACCGATCGTGCGTAACAATAACCAAACAACCTTGAAATTGCGACAAAAATTCCTCCAACATCATCAACGTGTAGATGTCCAAATCGTTGGTAGGCTCATCCAAAATCAAAAAATTGGGATTGCTCATCAACACTTTCAACAAGTATAATTTACGCCGTTCACCTCCGCTAAGATTGGAAAAATAGTTATATTGCGTGGTCGGTGGAAAGCCGAAATACGTTAAAAATTGTGAAGCACTGATTTCGTTCCCGTTTCCCATTTTGACATATTCGGCAGTTTCTTTGATGATATCAATCACGCGCATATCCTCACGTTCCTGCATGCCGTCTTGCGTATAGTAGCCGAATTTTACGGTTTGTCCGATGATGATTTTTCCTTGATCGGGCGATATTTTTTCAGTAATTAAATTCAAAAACGTGCTTTTTCCTGTACCGTTTCGTCCCACAATACCAACTTTTTCGCCGCGTTTGAACACATGCGAAAAATCGTCCAACACAACGATGTCGTCGTAACGTTTCGACACATTGTATAGCTCTAAGATTTTTCCGCCCAAACGTTCGGCTTGAATGCTCAATTCGGGCGTTTTTTCGTCCAATTTTTTATGAGCAACCTCTTTGACTTTGTAAAAATTATCTTCTCGTGCTTTGGCTTTAGTTCCACGTGCAGAAGGCATTCGACGCATCCAATCTAATTCTCGGCGATAGGTATTTTTAGCTTTTTCAACTTCAGCACGTTCAATGGCTTCACGCTCTGCTTTTTTCTCCAAAAAATAATCGTACTTGCCTTTGTATCGGTAAATTTGATGATGGTCTAATTCTAAAATTTCGGTGCAAACGTGATTTAAAAATGTTCGATCGTGTGTAACTAAGAGTAAGGTAGTATTTCGACGATGCAAGTAGTCTTCCAACCATTCCGTCATTTCCAAATCCAAATGATTGGTGGGCTCGTCTAAAATCAGTAAATCTGCTTCTTCCATTAAAATTTTTGAAAGTGCAACCTTCTTTTTTTGACCACCTGATAATTCAGAAATTCGTGCTGACAAGTCATTAACTTCAAGTCGCGATAAAATTTCTTTCAGTTTGATTTCTTGTTCCCAACCTTGTTGTCGAAGTGATTTTATCGTAACATCTTCGATGGTCAAACTCTCGTCTAACACAGGATTTTGCGGCAAATACGCCACACGAATATCCTTACGAAACGTTACTTTTCCATCATCGGCAAGCGTTTTACCCATGATGATGTTGATGAGCGTGCTTTTCCCTGCGCCATTCTTGGAAATCAAAGCAACTTTTTGACCTTTGTCAATCCCAAACGTCAGATTCTCGAAAAGAATTTTTTCACCGTAAGATTTGCTGATATTTTCGACTAAGAGATAATTCAATGTAGTGATTTCCTAAATTCAGTTCAATAAGTTGTGTTTTTTATCCAAAAAAAGGGGTACAAAATTTTGAACCCCTACAAATATCAAACGTTTGAATATCGTTTATTCTTCCGTTTTTTCCTCTGCTTTTGGAGTTTCCTCAACCGGTGCTTCTGCCGGAGTTTCTACAACTTCCGCCACTTCTTCTTCCTGAACCGGTTTTGCTTCGGCTTTCGGAGCAGTCGTTTCCTCCGTTTTTTTGCGACTACCAGCGCGACGTGTCGTTTTCGCTTTAGCAGATTTTTTCTCTTTCAACATACCTTCGTTGTAGTCTACCAACTCGATCATCGCCATATCAGCGTTATCTCCGATACGTGTACCCATTTTCAAAATGCGCACATAACCACCCGGACGGTCGGCAATTTTTGGAGCAATCTCGCGAAACAACTCGGTTATCGCATTTTTGTCTTGAAGATAGCTGAATACTACACGACGAGAGTGTGTCGTATCTTCTTTCGCTTTAGTCAAAAGCGGCTCAACATAAAGGCGCAATGCTTTGGCTTTGGCTAACGTAGTTTGAATGCGTTTATGCATAATCAACGATGAAGCCATATTCGCCAACATTTGGCGTCTGTGAGAGTGTGTTCTACTGAGTTTATTGAATTTATGTCCGTGTCTCATGATTTAAAATGTTTTTGCAAAATTAGTCCTTATCAATTTTATATTTGGCTACATTCATGCCGAATTCCAAGCCTTTACTTTTTACTAAATCCTCTAATTCGGTCAATGATTTTTTACCGAAATTGCGGAATTTCAATAGATCGTTTTTGTTGAACGATACCAATTCGCCCATGGTTTCAACTTCGGCGGCTTTCAAGCAATTCAATGCGCGAACCGACAAATCCATGTCTGCCAAGCGAGTTTTCAACAATTGACGCATGTGCAAATCGCTTTCGTCAAATACTTCGGTTACAGGCTTTTCTTCAGTTTCGATCGTCATGCGATCGTCTGAAAACAACATGAAGTGCTGAATTAAAATTTTTGCCGCTTCTTTCAACGCGTTTTCAGGCGAAATCGAACCATCGGTATCAATATTCAACACCAATTTTTCGTAGTCGGTTTTTTGTTCAACGCGGAAATTTTCCACTTGATATTGAACGTTTTTGATCGGTGTGTGGATGGAGTCGATTGCAATCGTATCCACATGAGCGCCTTCAACTTTGTTTTCTTCCGAAGGTACATAACCGCGACCTTTGTTGATGGTCAGTTCAAGAATTAATCGCACGTTGTTTTCCATGTGACAAATTTCCAATTCCGGATTTAGTACTTGAAATCCGTTCAGAAATTTATTGATATCGCCTGCCTTGAAAACGTTTTGACTCGAAACTGTAATTTTCACTTTTTCGCTGTCTACATCATCAAGTTGTTGTTTGAAACGAACTTGTTTGAGATTCAGAATGATGTTCGTTACATCTTCCAAAACCCCTTTAATTGTCGTAAACTCGTGGGTTACGCCCTCGATTTTCACCGAAGTAATAGCGAATCCTTCGAGAGATGACAAAAGAATGCGACGGAGCGCATTACCTACGGTAATTCCGTAGCCTGGCTCCAAAGGACGAAATTCAAACAAGCCCTGTTTGTCGTCCGATTTGATCATAATCACCTTTTCAGGTTTTTGGAATGCTAATATTGCCATGATGTTTTTGTTTTTTTTGTTTGTTGGGGCGGGGTTTGCCCGCCCTGTTTTTTATCATGGGCACGCTGACCGCGCCCCCACGTTATATGCTATTATTTAGAATACAACTCAACAATCAGTTGTTCCTTGATGTTTTCCGGAATGCTTTCGCGATCGGGGTAAGAAACAAACTTACCGGTCATTGAACCTCCGTCCCACTCCAACCAAGGATATTGCATAACACGTCCTTGCAACGAATCTTGGACAACTTCCAACGATTTCGATTTTTCGCGAACACCCACAACATCCCCCGGACGAAGTCTGTACGAAGGAATATTTACCACATTGCCGTTTACCGTGATATGGCGGTGTCCAACCAACTGGCGAGCACCAGAGCGCGATGGAGCGATTCCCAAGCGGAATACCGTGTTGTCCAAGCGAGCTTCTAACATTTGCAAAAGCACCTCACCGGTAATCCCTTTTTTTCGGGTTGCTTCAACAAATGTCTTTGCAAATTGACGCTCCAAAATACCGTACGTATATTTGGCTTTTTGTTTTTCTTTCAACTGAATACCGTATTCGGATTCTTTAGAACGACGCTTGTTTACGCCGTGCATACCAGGTGCGTAGTTTTTACGTTCCAACGCTTTGTCCGGTCCGAAGATAGGCTCTTGAAATTTTCTTGCGATTTTGGATTTTGGTCCTGTATATCTTGCCATAATGTTTTGTTTTTTTGTTTGTTGGGGCGGAGTTTGCCCGCCCTGTTTTTTATCATGGGCGCGTCGACCGCGCCCCTACGATATTATACTCTACGACGTTTTGGTGGACGACAACCGTTGTGCGGAAGTGGTGTAACGTCAACGATTTCCATTACTTCGATGCCTGCTCCATGAATGGTACGAATTGCAGATTCGCGTCCGGCTCCCGGTCCTTTTACATATACTTTTACTTTGCGAAGACCAGCGTCAAATGCAACTTTGGCGCAATCTCCTGCTGCCATCTGCGCAGCGTATGGGGTATTTTTTTTCGAACCTTTGAAGCCCTGTTTTCCGGCAGACGACCATGAAATCACTTGACCGGCATTGTTCGCCAACGATATAATCACGTTGTTGAACGACGCATGAATGAAGGCTTTGCCCTGCGGCTCTACTTTCACAATACGTTTTTTGGTTACTTTAGCAGTTTTTGCCATATCTTTTTTTCAGTTTATAAAGTTTATAAAGTTTGTAAAGTTTGTAAAGTAGTGAGTTTTATAAAGTTGCTTATTATTTGGCAAAGCACTTTATGAACTTTCTAACTTTATGAACTTTACGAACTCATTTTAATTAGCCTTTAGGTGCTTTCTTCTTATTAGCAACTGTTTTCTTACGTCCTTTACGCGTACGAGCGTTGTTTTTCGTACTTTGTCCGCGCAACGGGAGTCCGTTACGATGACGAATTCCACGATAGCAACCAATGTCCATCAAACGTTTGATGTTCATTTGTACTTCCGAGCGCAAAGCTCCTTCAACTTTCAGTTCGTCACCGATGTAACCGCGAATAGCCGCGAGTTCCGCATCGTTCCATTCTTGAACTTTTTTGTCGAAATCAATGTTTGCCTTGCTTAAAATCTTTTGAGCGGTGCTACGTCCGATACCGTAAATATACGTCAGACCGATTTCACCTCTCTTGTTTTTTGGTAAGTCAATACCTGCAATACGTGCCATTTTTTCTTATTTAGTGTTTAATTTTGTTAGTGTTGTTTTATCTGGTGCGAGGTGGCGGGGTGCTGGGTGCGAAGTGTGCTTTGTGGTAAACCACGTACCTCGTTACCTCGTACCTTTTACCCTTGACGTTGTTTATATTTTGGATTCTTTTTGTTAATCACAAAAACTACGCCTTTTCTGCGAACAATCTTACAATCTGCAGAACGTTTTTTTACGGATGGTCTTACTTTCATATCGTTGTTTCTTTTTTTATTTATGTCTAAAAACAATTCGTCCTTTGGTCAAATCATACGGCGACATCTCCAACTGCACTTTATCGCCGGGTACAATTTTGATGTAGTGCATTCGCATTTTTCCGGAGATATGAGCAATGATAGAATGTCCGTTTTCCAATTCCACACGAAACATCGCATTACCGAGGGATTCGATAACGGTGCCGTCTTGTTGTATGGATAGTTGTTTTGCCATTTATTTAGTTTATAAAGTTTATAAGGTTTTTAAAGTTTGTAAAGTAGGTTCTTTTCTATTTCTTCGAAAGAGGATAAAATCTCGGGTTTGCCTTGTCGGATTGCGACTGTATGTTCAAAATGTGCGGATAATTTTCGATCTGCGGTTCGAACTGTCCATTCGTCTTTGTCAAGCGTAACGTTGCGTATACCTTGATTGACCATCGGCTCAATCGCGATAACCGTGCCGTTTTTGAGTTGTTTGCCATCTCCGCGTCGTCCGAAATTCATCACATCGGGTTTTTCGTGAAGTTTCCGACCTACGCCGTGTCCACAAAATTCGCGAACGATGCTATATCCGTTCGTTTCAGCATGTTGTTGAATTGCAAAACCGATATCCCCTACTCTATTTCCTGCAAAGGCTTCTGCAATACCCAACTCCAAACATTCTCTCGTCGTTTTCATCAAACGCTTTGCTCCCTCACTCACATCTCCGACGGCAAACGTATATGCCGAATCTCCGACAAATCCGTTTTTTCGCACGCCGCAATCTACTGCAACGATATCGCCATCTTTCAACTCCAATTCGTTCGGAATGCCGTGTATAACAACATCGTTTATTGAGATACACAATGTGTGTCTATACCCGCGATAACCTTTAAATTCAGGGATTGCGCCGTGATCGCGAATAAATTGTTCGGCAATGCGATCCAGTTCTATCGTTTTCACACCGGGTTTGATGTGTTTGGCAATTTCCGCCAAGGTTTTTCCTACAAGTAATGAACTTTCCCTGATTTTTTCGACTTCAGTGTCATTATATTGATTGATCATTTTGAATAATCCAAGCATGGTTTACCCCGTCCGTCCTTTGATACGTCCTGATTTAGTCAACCCATCGTAATGGCGCATCAACAAATGACTTTCGATTTGCTGTAACGTATCTAAAACTACACCTACCATAATCAACAACGACGTTCCACCATAGAATTGTGCAAACTGCGAGTTTACACCAAATTTGGTTACAATCGCCGGCATAATGGCCACACACGCCAAGAATATCGAACCCGGCAACGTAATTCTCGAAATCACGTTATCTATAAACTCAGCCGTCTGACGACCTGGTTTAACACCCGGAATAAATCCGCCATTTTTCTTCAAATCGTCGGAAATCTGTTGCGAATTCATGGTTACGGCCGTATAGAAATACGTGAACATAATGATGATTAAAGCAAATATAAAATTGTACCAAAAGCCGTCAAAGTGCATCAATGCTTGCCAAAATCCACCCGACGTATCCGAAGCCACAAATCCCGCAATGGTAATTGGAATAAACATAATCGCTTGCGCAAAGATGATCGGCATTACACCGGCTGCATTTACCTTCATTGGAAGATATTGACGAACACCACCGTATTGTTTGTTACCCACAATGCGTTTCGCATATTGCACAGGTATGCGACGCGTGCCTTGTACCAAAAGGATACAAAGCAAAATCACTACAATCAAGAACACGATCTCTACGGCAAAAATTACCAAACCACCACCTTGATCTTCGAGACGGGAAACAAATTCTGCAAATAAAGCAAACGGTAAACGTGCAATAATACCAATCATGATGATCATGGATATACCGTTTCCAATACCTTTGTCCGTAATTCTTTCACCCAACCACATCACAAACAACGTTCCTGCTGTGAGAATAACCGTTGAAGAAATCCAGAAGAACAAACCGGGAGCTGCACCATCAAACGGCGTAATTCCCATAGCCGGAACGGTATTAACAAGGTTTGTCAAATAAGCCGGTGCTTGGAATGCTGTAATCACAATCGTGAGCAAACGTGTGATTTGGTTCATTTTCCGACGACCGCTTTCGCCTTCGCGTTGCATTTTTTGGAAATACGGTATCATCATCCCCAACAACTGCATCACGATAGACGCAGAAATGTAAGGCATGATACCCAATGCAAAGATCGATGCATTCGAAAATGCACCGCCCGAAAACATATTCAACAATCCCAAGATTCCGTCCGAACCTTGTTGATGAAGCGCTCCCAAAAACGCTGGGTCTACTCCCGGAAGCACAATGAACGAACCGAGTCGGTAAATTACAATGATTCCGAGTGTATAGAGAATCCGTTTGCGGAGTTCTTCTATTTTATTGATGTTTCGTAGGGTTTCAAAAAATCTTTTCATGTTTTTTCTTGTTGGGGCGGGGTTTGCCCGCCCTATTTAATGGGCGCGCTGACCGCGCCCCTACGGGGTTATATTATTGTTACTGTGCCTCCTGCGGCTTCAATGGCGTTTTTTGCGGTTTCAGAAAATCCATTTGCCGAAATTTGAACAGCAGCATTGATTTTTCCACGTCCCAAAACTTTCACTAAAGCGTGTTTGGAAACTAAACCGTTTGCGACCAATACCTCAACATTGATTTCCGAAATGTTTTTAGTTTCGGCTAATTGTTGCAATGTATCCAAGTTTACGGCAGAATACTCCACGCGATTGATGTTTTTGAATCCACCTTTCGGAACACGTCTGTAAAGAGGCATCTGACCACCTTCAAAACCAGCTTTACGGCTGTATCCTGAACGCGATTGAGCACCTTTGTGACCACGACCGGCTGTTTTTCCGTTGCCCGAACCGTAACCACGTCCAACTCGGTAATTCTTTTTTATCGACCCTTTTGCAGGGGTTAAATTTGATAATTCCATGGTATTAAATTTCTTCTACTTTTACTAAATGAGCGACTTTTGCAATCATGCCTTCGATTTGCGGCGTGAGTGTAAGTTCATTGCTACTGCTGATACGTCCCAAACCCAACGCATCCAATGTGCGTTTTTGACGTTCGGGGCGGTCAATTCTACTTTTTACAAGGGTTACTTTTACCTTTTTCATTATATTCGTTGTATTAACCGTTAAATACTCGATTCATTTCGATGCCGCGAAGTTCTGCAACGGTGTGCGCATCGCGCAATTGCATCAACGCATTCATCGTTGCTTTCACTACAGAGTGTGGATTTGACGAACCTTTAGATTTCGCCAAAACGTCTTTCACACCAACACTTTCCAAAACCGCACGCATCGCACCACCGGCGATTACACCCGTACCATGAGAAGCTGGTTTCAAAAATACTTCCGCACCACTATACTTGCCAACCTGTTCGTGAGGAACAGTTCCTTTCAAAATAGGCACTTTGATCAGGTTTTTCTTAGCATCACTAACCCCTTTCGCCACAGCGGCTTGAACCTCTTTGGCTTTCCCCAAACCGTAGCCAACTACACCATTTTCGTTTCCTACCACAACAATGGCGGAAAAACTAAATGCACGACCCCCTTTGGTTACTTTAGTAACACGGTTTACAGCCACGAGTTTATCTTTAAACTCTATTTCGCTGGATTTTACTCTTTTTACGTTTGCGTCTGTCATAGTTTGGATGGATTAAAATTTAAGTCCGCCTTCGCGAGCTGCTTCTGCTAAGGCTTTTACTCGTCCGTGATACAAATAACCGTTTCGGTCAAAAACTACTGTGGTGATACCTGCTGCCAAAGCCTTTTCGGCAATTGATTTGCCCACTTCTTTGGAAACTTCGGTTTTTGTTCCTTTTTTCGAAAAATCTTTGTCGCGTGATGAAACGGCAACCAAAGTTTTTCCGTCCGCATCATTGATAATCTGAACATAGATATCGCTGTTGCTGCGGAAAACCGACAAGCGAGGAGTTGTCTCCGTACCCTTGATTTTCTTGCGAAGACGCATTTTGATGCGTTGTCTTCTGTATTGTTTTGTAACTGGCATATTTTGTTTTTTTGTTGAGACGCGATTAATCGCGTCTTTACCGTATGGATTGTGCCATACGTCCATTTATTATTATTTACTTGATGCGGATTTACCGGCTTTTCTGCGTAATACTTCGCCAACAAATTTGATACCTTTTCCTTTGTATGGTTCAGGCTTGCGATATGAACGAACTTTAGCGACAACCAATCCTAACAATTCTTTGTCGTGAGACATCAATGTAAGGGTTGGGTTCTTACCTTTTTCAGCAGTCGCCGTTGCTGTTACTTCTTTCGGTAATTGCAAGAACAAACCGTGAGAATAGCCTAACGACAATTCCAAAATTTGTCCGTCAACCGTAACTTTGTAACCTACACCAACAATTTCCAACGTGGTTGAAAATCCTTCCGAAGTTCCTTTCACCATGTTGTAAACTAACGCACGATACAAGCCGTGAAGCGAGCGGTGGCGTTTTTGATCGGTCGGGCGAACAACGTTTACTGTTGTGCCTTCGATTTCTAATTTGATATCAGGATCCATCGCGAGTTTGAGTTCGCCTTTTGGTCCTTTTACCGTGATTTCATTATTCGGAGCGACTTTGATTTCAACGCCGCTTGGGATGCTAATGGGTGCTTTTCCTATTCTTGACATAACTCTTCCTCCTTCTGATTAGCTTACAAAACAAATTATTTCACCACCCACGTTTTGCGCACGAGCTTCTTTATCGGTCATCAAACCATGAGAGGTTGAAACGATAGCGATGCCCAAGCCATTTAACACGCGAGGAAGGTCCTCACATGATGTGTACTTACGCAAACCGGGTTTACTAATTCTTTCGAGCGAGCGAATCGCCGACACTTTGGTTACCGGATGGTATTTCAAAGCGATTTTAATGGTTGGTTTCGGACCATCTTCAAACTTATAGTTCAAAATGTATCCTTTCTCAAACAGAATTTTCGTGATTGCACGCTTCATGTTTGAGGATGGCACTTCCACCAATTGGTGTTTGGCCATGATTGCGTTTCTAACTCGAGTTAGAAAATCTGCAATGGGGTCTGTGATCATTTTTTTTTTCGTTTTTTACGTCGGGCGGGCGAACCCCACCCCTACGCGGGTTTGACTTTTGATGACTCTTATTGCATCAGAGTATCGGATTATTTATTTTTGGATACCTGTACGGGCGGGGTTTGCCCGCCCTGGATATTACCAGCTTGCTTTCTTAACGCCGGGGATCAAGCCTGCCAACGCCATTTCACGGAAGTTGATACGCGAAATTCCGAACGTGCGCATATATCCCTTCGGACGACCGGTGATTTTGCAACGGTTGTGCAAACGTACCGGCGAAGCGTTTTTTGGAAGATGTTGTAAACCTTCGTAATCGCCTGCTTTTTTCAATGCTTCACGTTTAGCTGCATACTTGGCTACCATTTTTGCACGTTTCACTTCGCGTGCTTTCATTGATTCTTTTGCCATACTATTGATTATTTTTTATGAACGGCATACCAAATTCTTTCAACAATGCATGCGCCTCTTTGTCGGTGTTTGCAGTTGTTACGAACGTGATGTCCATACCATTAATTTTATTTACTTTGTCGATGTCGATTTCCGGAAAGATGATTTGCTCGGTAACACCGAATGTGTAATTACCGCGTCCATCAAATCCTTTATCGCTGATACCGCGAAAATCGCGAACGCGTGGAATTGACACTGTAATCAAACGATCTAGAAATTCGTACATTTTTTCTCCTCGAAGTGTAACACGAACACCGATTGGCATTCCCTGACGAAGTTTAAAGTTAGAAATGTCTTTTTTCGATTTCGTCGGAACAGCTCTTTGTCCTGCGATTTTTGTCATTTCTTCAACGCCGGCATCAATCAACTTTTTATCGGCGATAGCTGTGCCCAACCCTTGGTTGAGGCAGATTTTTTGCAAACGAGGCACTTGCATGATAGATTTGTACCCAAACTCTTTCATCAGAGCAGGTGTAACCTCATTGCGGTATTTTTCAGCTAATCTTGGTGTGTAACTCATTACTTAATAACCTCCCCTGATTTTTTAGAATAGCGAACTAATTTTCCATTGTCGTCGTGTTTGCGACCGATACGAGTAGCAACACCATTATGAACCACCATAAGGTTGGAAATATGAACGGGTGCTTCTTTTTTCACGATGCCGCCTTGCGGGCTTTTGGCGTTTGGTTTAGTGTGTTTCGAAATCATGTTGATACCTTCCACAATAGCGCGTTGGTCTTTTACCAAAACCGAAAGAATTCTGCCTTCTTTACCGCGATCATTACCGGCCAAAACCTTCACCGTGTCTCCTTTTTTGATATGCAATTTCATTTGGATAGATTTTTCGGTTTAAAGCACCTCAGGTGCAAGTGAAACAATTTTCATGAATTGCTTTTCGCGCAATTCGCGGGCTACCGGTCCAAAGATACGCGTTCCGCGCATTTCTTCATTTGCCGACAGCAAAACTACGGCGTTATCATCAAAACGAATATAAGAACCGTCGGCACGACGCACTTCTTTTTTCGTTCTCACAACGACCGCTTTGGATACCGTTCCTTTTTTCACATTACCTGCAGGAATGGCATCTTTGATTGAGACTACGATTTTGTCGCCTACGCTTGCATAACGGCGTTTTGTTCCTCCGAGAACTCGGATACAAAGCACGTTTTTCGCACCACTGTTATCGGCAACAGACAATCTTGATTCTTGTTGTATCATAACTATTTTACTCTTTCAATAATTTCAACTAATCTCCAGCACTTGTTTTTGCTCAAAGGTCTGGTTTCCATAATTTTTACGGTATCTCCGATGTTGCACTCGTTTTTTTCATCGTGCGCCATGAATTTCGTGGATTTCTTTACGAATTTTCCGTACATCGGGTGTTTCACTTTTCGTTCAACAACCACCGTGATTGATTTGTCCATCTTGTTGCTCGCAACAAGGCCAATCCGTTCTTTTCTTAAATTTCTTTCCATATTACTGGTTCAATTTATACGCTTGCTTAGCAAGTTAGCTTACGCTAATTGCTCAGCAAGTTCGCGTTTTTTCAATTCGGTTAATAAGCGGGCAACAGTTTTTCTGTTTTCGCCGATTTTTCTAGGGTTATCCAAGGGAGAGATGGCGTGATTCAACTTCAATTTGGTGAGGTTGTTTCTTTCTTCCGCCAAGCGTTCCTTGATTTCTGGAGTTGATAACTCTCTTACTACTTCTGCTTTCATTTTTTTTGTTTTATTTTATCGGGCGGGCAGACCCCGCCCCTACAAAGGGTATTATTCAGCTATGTAATCGCGTCTTACGATAAACTTGGTTAAGATTGGCAATTTTTGTGCTCCTAAACGCATGGCTTCTCTTGCTACTTCTTCCGAAACGCCTTCGGCTTCAAACATAATACATCCCGGTTTTACGCGAGCTACAAAATATTCCGGAGCACCTTTACCTTTACCCATACGTACTTCGTTTGGTTTTTTGGTGATGGGTTTATCCGGAAAAATACGAATCCACATTTGTCCTTCACGTTTCATATAACGTGTGATGGCTTGACGAGCAGCTTCAATTTGACGTCCTGTGATCAAGGTCGTTTCCAAGGCTTTTAAGCCAAACGAGCCAAAGGCGATTTCAGCACCACGTTTGGTGTTGCCTTTCATTTTGCCTTTCTGCTGTTTTCTGAACTTGGTTTTTTTAGGTTGTAACATTTGGTATGTCTTTTGCTTATTTGATTAGTGAATAAGTGAATAGTGAATAAGTGAATAGTTACCTTTTATCTTATTACTTATTTACTTTTTCCCTTTTATCTTATTTATCTGATGTTGTTCTTCTACGCTCTCCACCGCCACGACGTTCGCCACCACCTCTGCGTTCTCCACCTTCACGACGCTCTCCTCCTCTACGCTCGCCACCACCTCTACGTTCACCGCCACCTGCAGCAGGTTTATCGGTACTGATTCCGCTGAATGCAGGAACGATGTCGCGTTTTCCGTAAACGATGCCTTTACAAATCCACACTTTTATGCCCAAACGACCGTAAGTGGTGTGAGCTTCTGCTAAAGCATAGTCAATGTCTGCACGCAACGTGTGTAATGGTGTACGACCTTCTTTGAAGTGCTCAGTACGTGCCATTTCAGCACCACCCAAACGACCTGAGATTTGTACTTTGATCCCTTCTGCACCCATACGCATTGCCGATGAAATCGCCGTTTTGATCGCTTTACGATATGATACGCGACCCTCCAACTGACGAGCAACCGATGCTGCTGTGAGCAATGCGTCCAATTCCGGACGTTTCACTTCGGAAATGTTGATTTGAATCTCTTTTTGAGTGATTTTTTTCAACTCTTCTTTGAGTTTATCGACTTCAGAACCGGCTTTACCAATAATCATACCCGGACGAGCCGCATGAATTGTAACGGTTACGAGTTTCAACGTGCGCTCGATATTCACTTTTGCAATACCGGCTTTCGTCAAACGTGCGTTAACATATTTACGAATTTTGTCGTCTTCAACCAATTTAGTTTCGAAGCGTTTTCCGCCAAACCAATTGGAGTCCCATCCGCGGATGATACCTACTCTGTTACCTATCGGGTTTGTTTTAGTTCCCATGAATATTGATAATTAATTTTCTGATTCTGTTGATTCTACTTCTGTTGTTTCTACCGCTTTCAATTGTTCGGCACGGCTTCCCAAAATGAGAGTGATGTGGTTCGAACGTTTGCGAATGCGATAACCGCGACCTTGCGGAGCCGGACGAAGACGTTTAAGCATAGTACCGCCGTCAACGAACAATTCTTTGATGTAAAGTTGTGCGTCTTCCATGCGAGCACCTTCGTTTTTAATCTGCCAGTTGGCGATAGCTGAACGTAACAATTTGTGCATTTTCGGGGCTGCCTCGCGACGGCTGAATTGCAGGATATTCAAGGCTTTTTCTACATCTAAGCCACGAATTAAATCTGCTGTTAAGCGCGTTTTTCGGGGTGAAGTCGGATTGTCCACCAATTTGGCAACATACGTTGTCTTTTTGGCTTCTTTGCGGGCTTCGGCGCTATTGTGTTTTCTTGATCCCATAATATTTTTTATTTGTTGGGGCGGGGTTTGCCCGCCCTATTTGCTTTCGGGCGCGCAGACCGCGCCTCTACACGTTATATTATTTTTTACCTTTGTCTTTATTACCGGCATGTCCGCGGAAAATGCGGGTTGGTGCGAATTCTCCCAATTTGTGTCCGACCATATTTTCTGTGATGAAAACAGGAATGAATTTGTTTCCGTTGTGAACGGCAATAGTTTGTCCAACGAAATCCGGAGAAATCATCGAAGCACGCGACCATGTTTTGATGGTTACTTTCTTTTTGCTTTCCTGCGCTGCGAGAACTTTTTTCTCGAGGCTATGATGGATATAAGGACCTTTTTTTAATGAACGACTCATAGCGGATTATTTTTTACGTCTTTCGATGATGAATTGATTGGATTGATTTTTGTTTCGGCGAGTTTTATAGCCTTTTGCAGGGATACCTTTGCGTGAGCGTGGGTGTCCTCCGGTTGCACGACCTTCACCACCTCCCATCGGGTGATCCACAGGATTCATAACTACACCACGAACTCTCGGACGACGACCCAACCAGCGTGAACGACCGGCTTTTCCGGAAACTTCCAATTGGTGGTCAATATTCGATGTAACACCGATTACCGCTTTACAAGCCTGCAACATTTTGCGCATTTCACCGGAAGGCAATTTGATAATCGCATATTTATCCTCACGGCTCATTAATTGAGCATTCGTTCCCGCACTGCGAGCCATTTTCGCGCCTTGTCCAGGACGCAACTCAATGCTGTGAATGATAGTACCGAGCGGAATTTCACTCATAAATAAAGCATTTCCTACATCAGGTGTAGCGCCTTGTCCACTCATTAATTTTTGTCCCACTTTCAAACCGTTAGGTGCGATGATGTAACGTTTTTCTCCATCAGCATAAACTAACAAAGCGATACGTGCCGTACGGTTCGGATCGTATTCGATAGTTGTAACTGTTGCAGGGATTCCGTCTTTATCACGCTTGAAGTCAATAATACGGTAACGTTGTTTATGACCGCCACCCATGTAGCGCATAGTCATCTTACCTCTACTGTTTCTTCCTCCCGATTTTCTGGCGGGCGCCAATAAGCTTTTCTCCGGCGTTGAAGTTGTAATCTCTTCGAACGTGCTCGCCAACTTCGTGCGTTGACCCGGGGTTGTTGGTTTGAATTTCTTTAAAGCCATCTCTATTAAATGTTGCTATAAAAATCAATATTTTCTCCTTCTGCCAAAGTAACAATTGCTTTTTTGAAAGCATCTGTACGGCCTTTGACGAATCCTGCTTTTGTGTAGCGAGATTTGGTTTTGCCGGCATAGCTGATCGTATTTACATCAGCCACTTTTACATTATAGAAATCTTCTATTGCCTTTTTGATTTCTACCTTGTTCGCCTTTTTATCTACGATAAATCCGACACGATTCAGCTTCTCTGTGAGATGCGTCATCTTCTCGGTTACCATTGGTTTTAAGATTATGCTCATTTTTGGACTATTTTTTGAGTCTTTGTAACTAATTAATTTTCAGCGTAAAATTCATTCAAGGCATCTATTGCTTCCTCCATAAACAGCAGATTGTTTGCGTTCATAATATCATAAGTATTTAAATCACTGATATTTACAACTTTGATCTGCGGCAAATTTCGGGACGACAAAGATACGAAAATATTTTGGTCTTTCAAAATCAAAAGTGATTTTTTTTCAAAAATATTTAAATTTGTCATAATTTCCACCATTTTCTTGGTCTTTGGCGCTTCGAACGAAAAGTTTTCAACCACCATTAGACCATCTTTTTGCGCTTTATAAGTCAATGCTGATTTTCTGGCTAAGCGTTTCAGTTTTTTGTTCAACTTGAAACGATAGTCGCGAGGTTGCGGCCCAAAAACACGTCCACCACCACGCAATAGCGGCGATTTTATACTTCCGAAACGTGCACCGCCACCGCCTTTCTGCTTGCGAAGTTTGCGCGTAGAACCGGTAATTTCCCCCTTTTCTTTGGATTTATGTGTACCTTGACGTTGGTTAGCCAAATACTGTTTTACATCCAAGTAAATGGCATGGTCGTTAGGCTCAATACCAACAATTGCATCGCTGAGGGTAACCTTTTTTGCGGTTTCTTTGCCCTCAATGTTTAATACTTTTAACTCCATCTTTCTAATTTTAAATATGAACCTTTAGGACCGGGAACCGAGCCTTTTACGAGAACGAGATTTTTCTCCGGTACGAGTTTAACAATCTGCAGGTTGATCATTTTTCGGTGTTGGTTACCGGTTTGACCCGCCATTTTTATCCCTTTGAACACGCGCGACGGATACGACGACGCACCAATAGAACCCGGTGCACGCACACGGTCATGCTGACCATGCGAAGTAGGTCCAACACCACTGAATCCATGACGTTTTACAACGCCTTGAAATCCTTTTCCTTTTGTGAAACCTGCCACGTCGATATATTCGCCTTCTACGAATATGTCAACGCCAACAGTTTCGCCTTGCGATTTGCGAGTGTCTTCTTTGAAGCGATTAAACTCCATCGAAATCTTTTTCGGAGTGGTGTTCGCTTTTGCAAAGTGCCCTTTGAGCGCTTTTGGCGTATTTTTTTCACTTTTTTCTTCAAAAGATAATTGAAGAGCTTCGTAGCCATCAACATCTTTCGATTTTACTTGTGTGACAACACAAGGACCAGCCTGAATCACAGTGCACGGCACATTCTTGCCGGAGGCATCCCAGATACTAGTCATTCCGATTTTTTTTCCAATTAATCCGGACATTTTTATTCTTGTTTAGTTGTTTAATTTCTTTTTTTGGTTGGGCGGGCGTTTCGACTACGCTCAACGACCGCGATGTGGTTGCGGTGGCTGAGCGGAGTCGAAGCCACCGTTGAATTTTATCAGACTTTGATTTCTACCTCTACGCCGCTTGGCAATTCGAGTTTCATCAAAGCGTCGATGGTTTTGGAACTGCTGCTGTAGATGTCGATCAGACGCTTGTAGGCAGACATTTCGAATTGTTCACGCGCTTTTTTGTTAACGAATGTCGAACGGTTTACGGTGAAGATTTTTTTGTCGGTAGGCAATGGGATTGGTCCACTGATTACGGCTCCCGTTGATTTTACGGTTTTTACAATTTTTTCAGCAGATTTATCTACCAAGTTGAAATCGTAGGATTTGAGTTTGATTCTGATTCTTTGGCTCATAATCGTTTTTTTTGGTTCCACAGGTTTCACCTGTGGTTAATGTTATGTGACCCCTTCAGGGTCATAGAGGATTTTTATTTATTTGCGTTTTTAATTATTTCTTCGGCTATATTTTTAGGTGTTTCGGCATGGTAGGCATATTCCATGGTGGAACTTGCACGTCCGGAAGTGATAGTACGTAATGAGGTTACATAACCAAACATTTCTGCCAATGGCACTTTTGCTCTTACAGTTTGCCCGCCGAATTTTGCATCTACCCCTTCGAGAACACCGCGACGACGGTTCAAATCACCTGTCACATCGCCAACATTTGCATCCGGTGTTTCAACTTCAACTTGCATAATCGGCTCAAGAAGGATAGATTTCGCTTTACGCGCGGCTTCTCTAAAACCAATTTTTGCACAAAGTTCAAACGATAATGCATCGGAGTCAACTGCATGAAAACTTCCGTCAATAATACGAACTTTGAAGCCTTCGAGCGGATAACCTGCCAACACACCATTATCTAAACAAGATTTGAAACCTTTTTCAATTGCCGGCATATATTCTTTTGGAATGTTACCACCTTTAACTTCATTCGTAAATTGAAGTCCTTTAACACCTTCGTCGTTCGGTGCGATTTCAAATATAATATCGGCAAATTTACCACGACCACCGGTTTGTTTTTTGTAAACTTCGCGATGTTCAATCGTAGCCGTAAGTGCTTCCTTGTAAGCCACCTGCGGACGTCCTTGGTTGCATTCCACCTTGAATTCGCGTTTCATACGGTCAAGCAACACATCCAAGTGTAATTCGCCCATACCGCTGATAATGGTTTGGCCTGAGTTTTCGTCGGTCTTAACCGTAAACGTCGGATCTTCTTCTGCTAATTTAATCAAAGCAGCAGTCATTTTATCAACGTCAACTTGCGTCAACGGTTCTACGGAAATCGAGATTACAGGATCCGGAAAACTCATGGATTCAAGAATAATCGGATGATTTTCATCGCAAAGCGTATTTCCGGTTTTGATTTCTTTGAAACCCACGGCAGCACCGATGTCTCCGGCTTCAATAAATTCGATCGGATTTTGTTTATTCGAATGCATTTGCATAATGCGCGAAATGCGTTCCTTTTTTCCTGATGATGCGTTCAATACGTATGAACCTGCGTCCAAACGACCGGAATACACACGGAAAAACGCAATGCGTCCCACAAACGGGTCTGTTGCGATTTTGAATGCTAATGCAGAGAACGGCTCTTTCGGATCTGGTTTGCGAATTTCTTCGAGATCGGTTTTCGGGTTGATCCCTTTCACGGCTTCAATATCCAACGGGCTTGGCAAATAGCGCATTACTCCATCTAACAACCGTTGAACGCCTTTATTTTTGAACGCAGAACCACACATCACCGGAGTGATTTTCATTTCGATCGTTGCTCTACGAATCATTTGAATCACCTCATCTTCGGTAATGGATTCAGGATCTTCAAAAAATTTCTCCATCAACTCATCGTTTTCTTCGGCTGCACCTTCGAATAATTTTGCACGAAATTCGGCCGTAACTTCTTTCAAATCGTCAGGAATGGGGATTTCCATCATCGTCAAGCCCCTATCTTCCTCATTCCAAACAAAGGCCTTGTTGGCAATCAAATCTACCACACCTTTAAACGATTCTTCTTGTCCGATTGGAATTTGTAAAGGAATCGGATTTGCACCGAGTTTCTCTTTGATTTGATTCATCACGTTGAAAAAATCAGCGCCAACGCGATCCATTTTATTCACAAACGCAATACGCGGCACTTGATACTTATTCGCTTGACGCCAAACTGTTTCAGACTGCGGCTGAACGCCACCTACTGCACAAAACAGTGCCACAGCACCATCCAAAACACGCAACGAACGTTCTACCTCAACCGTAAAATCTACGTGTCCAGGCGTATCAATCAAGTTCACTTTATACTCTTGGCCATCATACTCCCAAAACACAGTCGTTGCGGCCGATGTAATCGTAATTCCGCGCTCTTGCTCTTGCGCCATCCAGTCCATGGTTGCAGAACCGTCGTGCGTTTCGCCGAGTTTATGACTTTTACCGGTATAAAACAAGATCCGCTCCGACGTGGTTGTTTTTCCTGCGTCGATGTGGGCCATGATGCCGATGTTTCTTGTATATTTTAGGTCTGCCATTTTTTTTGTTGGCGTTTTTTGATTTTGATTGTGTTGTAGAGACGCACGGCCGTGCGTCTCTACGATTGTGTAAAAAAAAACAGAATGCAAACGACTGTGTGTCATTCACATTCTATTTTTATGTTTATCTGAAATGTGCAAACGCTTTGTTTGCTTCCGCCATACGGTGAGTGTCTTCTTTTTTCTTGAATGCAGCGCCTTCTTCTTTATAAGCAGCCATGATTTCGCCGGCTAATTTCATAGCCATAGATTTTTCGTTGCGCTTACGTGAGTAGCCGATCAAGTGCTTCATACCGATGGATTGTTTACGTTCGGGGCGGATTTCCGTAGGAATTTGGAAGTTTGCACCACCGATACGACGACTTTTTACCTCTACCGAAGGCGTTACATTTGCCAACGCTTTTTTCCATATTTCAAGTCCGTCTTCTTTAGTTTTTTCAGAAACGATGTCAATTGCATCATAGAAAATTTGGTGTGCCAAATTTTTCTTTCCCTTCAACATGATGTTGTTGATGAACTTGGTTACCACAGGATCGCCGAATTTCGGGTCGGGTAAAATAATCCGTTTTTTTGGTTTTGATTTTCTCATTTTTCTTCAATAAATTGGTTTTTACAGAGGCACATCTATATTATTGTGCGTGTTGATTTATTTACTCATGGAATTTTTGGGTGACAATTTCGTCATCATCGGGTTTTGTCATTGGGCAGGTGTGAAACCTGCCCCTACATTACCCTACCCGGGTCCATGTTTTATTTTTTTGCTTTTGGGCGTTTTGTTCCGTATTTGGATCGACGTTGGTTGCGACCGTTCACACCAGATGTATCCAATGCACCACGAATGATGTGATAACGAACACCCGGAAGGTCTTTCACACGACCGCCGCGGATCATCACAATAGAGTGCTCTTGCAAGTTGTGGCCTTCGCCGGGAATGTAAGCATTCACTTCTTTCTGGTTAGTCAAACGAACACGTGCAACTTTGCGCATTGCAGAGTTAGGTTTTTTAGGCGTTGTGGTGTACACGCGTACACAAACCCCGCGTCGTTGCGGGCAAGAATCCAATGCAGGCGACTTACTTTTGTCAGTAAGTTTGGTGCGACCTTTGCGAACTAATTGTTGAATTGTTGGCATTTTATTGATTTAGTTTGTTTTTCTTCAGTTTTTTCTAAAATAGGGGTGCAAAGTTACGAATTTTTTTTCAATTAACAAAATATTTTTGATATTTTTTTTCGTTTTTTCTTTGTATCTTTGCAAACTGAAGCACAAAGTACGAGCTCCACAAAGTTAATTATGGCGAAATATATAAACCTTTTTTTCGATTTGGATCGGACGCTTTGGGATTTTGATCAAAACAATCGGAATAGTCTATTCGAAACCTATCATCAGTTTGATTTTGATATGGATTTCGAAACTTTTTTTTCGATGTATAAAGCCATTAACAAAATGTTGTGGGACGCCTACGGACGTGGGGAAATTAAGAAAGAACTCCTACACGTTAATCGGTTTTATTTAACCTTCAAAGCGCTAAAAATCGACAATTTACTTATGGCTACCGAATTTGCGGAAGTTTATTCGCAGAATATTGAGAAGCATAATATTTTAATGCCGCATGCCAAAGAGATTTTGGAGTTTTTGAAGCCGAATTTCAAACTTTATATTGTTACAAATGGTTTCAAAGAATTTCAACATCGAAAACTCCGAAATTCAGGAACAGAGCCCTTCTTCGACGGTATATTTATTTCCGAAACTATTGGTTATCACAAACCGCACCTTGCTTTTTTCGAGCATGTTTTGAAAATAACCGGTGCAAAAAAAGACGATAGTTTGATTATCGGTGATGATATGAGAGCCGATATTCAAGGTGCAAAAAACGCCGGAATTGCTTGTGTTTTGTATAATCCTACAAACGAAAACGACCTTGTGCCGGATTACCGAATTGGTTCGTTGTTGGAATTGAAGGGGGTTTTGAATTGTCTGTGATGTCTAAAAGTGTTTCAACGTGGAGGTATAAAAAAAACAAGCACTCACGATTGTTTTCGCAAGTGCTTGTTTTTTAGTCGGGATGGCCAGATTCGAACTGACGACCGCGCGCCCCCCAGACGCGAATTCTACCGGGCTGAACTACATCCCGAAAATAAAAAAAGGAGTGCAAAGATACGATTTTTTTTGCACTCCTACAAATTTTTGAGAAAAATTATCGCTTCTGTGCGGCTTTTTTATGAGCACAACTGGAACTGCAACCGGATTTTTTCTCTCCAGATGCTGCTTTTTGGCAACCTTCTTTTTTCTCTCCACCAGCTGCTTTTGGGCAACCATCTTTTTTCTCGGCATGAGCACAAGATTTATTGCCTTCCGATTTGTGAGCACACTTTTGAGCACAGCCTTTATGTTCTTTCGAACCTTCTGCTTTTGCAGTTTTTGCAGCTCTTTCATTTTTTGCTTTAGCTCGGCTTTCGGATCTTTTTGGCTCTTGTGCCATTACAGCAAATGTGAACATTGCAACAGTTGCAAATACAAATAATTTTTTCATAATGTTTACTTTTTTGGTTAATAGTTGTTTTTGGGTTTCTTCCTTTTGACATTTAAAAACACAAAAGGTTTAATTGAGATAAAAAAATAAAATATAATGTAAAGGTTAGACATGATTGCCAAGCGAAGTCGAAGCATGCCTCGTCCCTACGAATCGATTATACTTTTTGTATTTCTTTTACTAATTCTTTTCCGATCTCAACGGCTTTTTCGTTTTCCGGAATTAAGTTGTGATGGCGTGCGGGTAATGAAGCCTCTAACCCTTTGCGGATAAACTCACTTCCTACAATCGGTTTGATTTTCAAAAATCCACCCAATACAATCATGTTGAAAACCTTTGCTAAGCCTAATTCGGAGGCTTTTGCCGTGGCTTCAATCGAATAGATATTGATGTCTTTTCGAGTTGGAGGATTGTTGATCCCGTTTGGGTCATACAATAAATATCCACCTGGTTTTACAGATTGTTCAAACTTATCCAACGAAGGTTGATTAAGAACTATCGCCGTATCGAATTTGTTGATGATGGGCGAACTGATGCGCTCGTCGCTGATTACGATGGACACATTTGCTGTGCCTCCACGCATTTCAGGTCCATAAGAAGGCATCCAACTCACCTCCTTATTTTCCATGGCTCCCGAATATGCCAAAATTTTGCCCATCGACAAAACGCCTTGACCGCCGAAGCCTGCTATGATGATTTCTTCTGTCATGTTTTTTTTATTTGTTGGGGCGGGGTTCACCCCCGCCCTACGGTTATTATTATTTTGGAATGGGCGAGGGTAAACCTCGCCCTTACGATTATTTTACTAATTTTCCATCAACTTTTATATCACCCAATGGATAAACAGGGAACATATTTTCTTCCATCCACTTATTAGATGCAAGCGGTGTCATTTTCCAACCTGAATTACAGTTTGAAACGATTTCAATAAACGATAATCCTTTGTGATTTTGTTGATTTTCAAATGCTTGACGAATGGCTTTTTTCAATTTGCGAACATTGCCCGGTGTATGCACAGATTGACGTGTACACATATAAACACCATCCAACTGTGCAACCATTTCTGTAATTTTCATGGGGCCTCCCATCGTCTTCACATCACGTCCGTGAGGCGATGTAGATGATGTCATGCCCGGCAGTGTAGTCGGCGCCATTTGTCCACCGGTCATACCGTAAATTCCGTTGTTCACGAAAAAGATGACGATATTTTCGCCACGATTACAGGCGTGAATAGTTTCAGCTGTACCGATTGCTGCCAAATCGCCATCACCTTGATAGGTAAAAACAGCTTTATCCGGCATCATACGACTAACTGCACTTGCCAACGCTGGTGCGCGTCCGTGAGCAGCTTGCTGCATATCAATATTCAAATAATCGTAAGCCAAAACGGCACAACCTACGGGTGCAATACCAATGGCTTTGTCTTGCAAACCCATTTCTTCGAGTACTTCCAAAATAACATTGTGAACTACGCCGTGTCCGCAACCCGGACAATAATGATACGGCTTTTCCGTTCGTAGGGCAGGTTTTTGATAAACCAAATTTTCTTTTTTTGCTATACTTGACATAATAAAACCCTCCTTACATGATTGATTTAATAGCGTTCACAACTTCGTCTGGTGTAGGAATAGCTCCACCGGCACGACCGAAATGTTCCACTTTGGTTTGACCATTTACGACTAATTTCACATCTTCGACCATTTGTCCCATGCTCATTTCCACAGTTAAGAAACCTTTTACTCTTTTCGCCAAATCGGCAATCGGTTTTTTCGGGAACGGAAATAAGGTAATCGGACGAAGCAAGCCCACCTTGAGGCCCTCTTTGCGAAGTAGATCCACCGCTTTTTGGCTGATACGAGCACTTGAGCCGTATGCTACAATCACATAGTCGGCATCGTCGCACTGAATGGCTTCATAGCGTACTTCGTTAGCTTCGATTTCGTCGTATTTCTTTTTTAGTGAGTTGTTGTGTGCCTCTTGAACAGAAGATACCAAATTCAACGATGTGATGATATTACGTTCACGGTCAGGCGTTTTTCCAACCGTAGCCCAAGGCGTATTTTTACGGATTTCGGCTTCGGTAAAACGCGGACGTTGCTCGGGAAGAACTACTTTTTCCATCATTTGACCAATGATACCGTCCGATAAAATCAACACCGGAGTGCGATATTTGAACGCCAAGTCGAAGCCCAATACGGCAAAATCCGCCATTTCTTGAACTGAAGCGGGAGCAAGAACGATCATGTGATAATCGCCGTGTCCACCGCCTTTCACAGACTGGAAATAGTCGGATTGCGAAGGCTGAATGGTTCCTAATCCCGGACCTCCGCGAACAATGTTTACCAACAAGCAAGGCAATTCTGCGCCTGCCATGTAGGAAATTCCTTCCTGTTTGAGCGACATACCGGGGCTCGATGATGAAGTCATCACACGCTTTCCGCAAGCGGCGCCGCCATACACCATGTTGATAGCAGCTACTTCGGATTCGGCTTGAAGCACCACCATTCCTGTACGTTTTTCGGGTTGTTCGAGCATCAGATATTCCATAATCTCCGACTGAGGCGTAATGGGATATCCGAAATAACCGTCGCAACCCGCACGAATCGCTGCTTCTGCAACGGCTTCGTTTCCTTTCATGAGTTTAAATTCTTTTTGCATATTTGGTGTTTTAAATTATTCGACCTTTGCTTTGTAAACGGTAATTACTGCGTCCGGACAAACGATTGCACAGTTTGCACAGCCAATACACGCATCCGGTTTTTCCAGAACTGCGTAGTTGTAACCTTTTGCGTTTACTTTCGGGGAAAACCCGATGCAGCCGAAGCTGCAAGCAGGGGCGCACACTTGGCAACCCTTGCATTTTTCGACATCAATGATGATTTCGCCTTTGAATTTTGCCATAATATTTATTGTTTATTAAAATTTTCAAGTCTGCAAAGATACAAAAAAAAAATAACATGGCAAAAAATAAATGAAATAGTCCAAAATTTCAAAATTTTTCGTACCTTTGTAAGCGTATAATATATGTACAATATTAGATTTTATCAACCAAATTAAAAAATGGAATTGCCTTAATTCAAACTAAATTTGCCAAAATCAAAAATAATAACTAACTTTGCAAATTAAAACACAAAAACAATGAAAAAAATAATTTTATTAATCAGTTTTTTATTACTTACCCAATTGGGAAGCGCACAAGTGAATATCGGAGCCCGCATGGGACTGAATGCAGGTTTATTTGAACTGAAAGGTGTCGATATGGACAAATACAAAATTACACCTCGCTACAACGTACTTATCAATTTGGACGCGGATGTGCCATTTAGTACGGTATTTTCGTTTCGAACCGGTATCGGACTTGTGCAAAAATGGTCGGAAGTTGACCATATAACACCTATAGACACTACCTCCGTATTTTATAAAATGAGTTATTTGGAAATGCCGCTGTTTTTAGTTGCACGGGGAGAAACGGATTTCTTCGGAAATTTCTATTTTGGAGTAGGGCCAACCCTTTCATTAGGTGTTGGTGGACAAGTAAATATTTTTAAAAATTCGGGAGGTTTACCGTATGAAGACAGTCCAAAAATCAATTGGAACGGCAAACCTGCACCTCCCGAACACCATGGCTATAATCATTTCAAACGCTTTGATTTCGGTATAGGTGCTATACTCGCTTACCAATTGCCCAGAAGCGGCATCACATTTACTGCAAGTTACAACAAAGGATTGAGAGATATTTCACCAAATCCGGATGTTACATTTAGAACCTCATACGTTGGACTCAGTATTGGATTTTTTATGCAAAACTAAATGAGTTAAGAGTTAAGAACTAAGAGTCAAAAGTTGTTACGAATACGACTTGGCGAAGCAACTCACAGTTCTTAACTTTTAACTCTTAACTCATACAATTATGTTTACAGGAATTATCGAAAAAATCGGAAAAATTGTAGGTGTTGAAACCGAACAAACTAATGTTCATTTCACGGTTCAAACGCCCATTGCTCAAGAATTGAAAATCGACCAAAGTATGGCTCACGACGGCGTTTGCCTTACGGTTGTGAACGTGGATTACGACAAAAATCAGTACGTTGTAACTGCCATGCAAGAAACGTTAGACTGCACAAATCTGCGTACGTGGGAAATTGGCACGGAAGTCAACCTCGAACGTTCCATGCGTATGGACGGGCGTTTCGATGGGCATGTGGTGCAAGGTCATGTTGACCAAACAGCCGTTTGCGAAAAAGTTGAAACTTTAGACGGCAGTTGGAAATTCTACTTTACTTACGACGTAAAAAAAGAGTTTTTCACTGTTGATAAAGGCTCTATTTGCGTGAATGGCGTGAGTTTGACGGTTGTCGATTCCGAACCCGGCATGTTTTCTGTAGCCATCATTCCATACACATTTAAAGAAACTAATTTTCACAATTTCCAAAAAGGAACAGTGGTGAATATTGAGTTTGACGTGTTTGGAAAATACGTGGCTCGCTTGTTCGACGAGTATATCAAGGCGAAAGGACTGTAATTTTATAATCAAAAAAACCAATGCATTCTTACCCTTCACAACTCTTGGAAAACGGCGTTGAACAACTCTCAAAACTGCCCGGTGTTGGAAAGCGTACAGCATTGCGATTGGCGTTGTGGCTATTGAAACAAGACGAACAAGTAGCAATTGATTTTGCCAAACACGTGTTGGCCATGCGAATTGACATACAATATTGCGAACGTTGCCACAATTTATCGGATAAAACAATTTGTGATATTTGCAGCCATCCTTCTCGAGACACAGCACTACTGTGCGTTGTATGCGATGTCCGTGATGTGATGGCGATTGAAAATACAGGCTCTTTCAGAGGGTATTATCATGTTTTGGGCGGTGTGATTTCACCGATTGACGGCATTTCGCCACGAGATTTGAATTTGGAAAGTTTGTTCGAACGTTTGAAAAAAGAGGCAATACAAGAAGTTTTACTTGCACTTCCAAGCACCATGGACGGTGAAACTACGCAATTTTACATTCACAAACATATTTCGCCGATGGGTATCAAACTCACAACCATTGCTAAAGGCGTGGCGATTGGGGATGAATTGGAATATACCGATGAGGTTACGTTGGGGCGGAGTATTATCAATCGCGTTGAAATTTAATTTATCATTTCAAATATTTTTTGTATCTTTGTTAAAATTTAAAATACACAACTTATAACCAAAAAAAGAAAAAAAGAAAGTGAAGCAATAGATTTATAATAATTCAAAAAACAACCAATATGAGTGTACATCAATTTATGTCAGAGCATATATCTGACATTAGAGAAATTATCGACCAAATGGAAAGACCTTTTGATTCACATGCTTTCATCAAAAAATTTGCAAAGAATTTTCAAGTAGAATACGTTGATTTATTATCGCAATATGAACAAGACCTATTTGAGAATGTTCATAAACAAATTGGAAAATTTCTTTCCGAAAAAAGTGCCATACTTGGTATCCAATCGGCAGGAAGAGTATCAAGCGAGAATGTTTTTGGAGAGGTAAACGATAACGAAAATTGGCTTTAATGAAACTTAAAAGTTGTTTTGCTTGCGCGGACGTAGACGTCCGTCGATAAATCAGCACAAAGGCAGAGATAAAATCTCTGCCTTTTTTTATTTTGTTAATAACTCGGTTAAAAACTTCCTCAAAAGAAATATACGAAAATCGACTTTCGAGCGTTATATATAGTGAACGGATATTTGTTCATAAACAGAATTATTTACAAAAAATCAAAATGATGAAAAAAGAAATCAAACTACAACAAAAAATCCTTGATTTAATAAAAATAGCAAGGACTCACAAAACCTCTAAAAGGATTATTTCTATCGGAAAAATCACTAAATTTCAAGCAGACATTTTTGAAAAAAGGTTCGGCATAAATGTTCGAGACTATGAAAGAACGATTGACGCTGATGGAATAAGACACGCTTTAAATAAGCACCCCAATCTCTTTGATACTGATTTTTTAACCATTCTACTTATTGTTGATAATCCCGATGTTGTGGGGTTAGGCAAAGAAAAAGATACAATTGTGTATCGAAAAAATTTTGAAAAATATATTTTTTACGTGGAATGTATTCAAAAAGGGAAAAAACGGTTGATGTTAAAAACGCTCTATAAAAAAAGAAAACCGCTTGAGCGTACCCAAGCGGTATAGACTTTTAGGAACGCGATCGATGCTTATGCCCCTCGCTAACGTCTTATGCCGGTTTTTCCTAAACAAAGTCTGAACGACTTTATTGTCATTGCAAAGTTACGACTTTTTTTTGAATTAACCAAATTTATTTGCCCGATTATTAATTTTTCGAAGCCCGTTTCCGATCCACCTCACTCAGCAAAATTTTCCGCAAACGCAACGATTGTGGCGTTACTTCCAAATACTCATCATCGCCGATATATTCCATCGCTTCTTCCAATGAAAATTTGATGGGCGGTGCGATACTCGTTTTGTCGTCGGCGCCGGAAGCACGCATGTTTGTGAGTTTTTTGGCAACCGTTACATTTACGACCAAATCCTCCTGACGAATGTGTTCGCCAATCACTTGTCCGGTGTAAACTTCTTCGTGATTTTCGATGAAAAATCTACCGCGATCTTGAAGTTTGTCAATCGCGTAAGCGTATGCGGTACCGGTTTCTTTGGCAATGAGCGCACCCTGACGTTTCGTGCCTAAATCACCTTTCCAAGGTTCGTAGGCTTTGAAACGATGAGCCATAATGGCTTCGCCTTCGGTGGCTGTAAGAATATTATTTCGCAAGCCGATAATTCCTCGCGAAGGAATCGAAAACTCCATGTGGGTGCGGTCTCCACGATTTTCAATCGTCAAAATTTCACCACGACGCATGGTTACCAATTCGATCACTTTTCCTGAAAATTCCTCGGGCGAATGAATGGTGAGATATTCGATAGGTTCGCATTTTTGTCCGTTGATTTCTTTTAAAATCACTTGCGGTTGTCCCACTTGCAACTCGTAACCTTCTCTGCGCATGGTTTCAATTAAAATTGACAAGTGCAATATTCCACGTCCATAAACGGTGTAGCCATCGTTGTTTGGCGAATCTTCCACACGCATTGCCAAGTTTTTTTCGAGTTCTTGATACAGGCGATCGTGAATATGTCGCGACGTTACATATTTACCTTCTTTTCCGAAAAACGGCGAATTGTTTGCCGTAAAAAACATATTCATCGTGGGTTCTTCAACAGCAATAGGCGGAATAGCTTCGGGTTTTTCAAAATCAGCAACTGTATCGCCGATATCGAAATTTTCCAGACCCATGATCGCACAAATTTCACCCGCTTGAACTTCCTCTTTCGTTTTTTCTTTGCCCAAACCTTCAAACACGTAAAGTTCTTTCACTTTTTGTTTGCTTTGCGTTCCATTACGTTTGATGAGGGTGATGTTTTGTCCTGCAATCAGCGTTCCGCGCGACAAACGTCCTACTGCGATACGACCAATATACGATGAATAATCCAACGACGTAATCATCATTTGTGTATTGCCTTCAACTGCCTTTGGAGGTTTGATATGTTCCAAAATCAAATCCAACAAGTAGGAAAAATTGTCGGTTGGGTTTTTCCAATCTTCGCCCATCCAGCCTTGTTTGGCAGAGCCGTAAGCCGTTGGAAAATCCAATTGTTCTTCGGTTGCGCCGAGACTAAACATGAGGTCGAATATTGCTTCCTGCGTGAGTTCGGGGTCACAATTCGGCTTGTCAACTTTATTGATGACCACAATTGGTTTCAAATTCAAATCAATCGCTTTTTGAAGCACGAAGCGCGTTTGCGGCATCGGACCTTCAAACGCATCCACCACCAACAAAACACCATCTGCCATATTCAAAACACGTTCTACTTCGCCTCCAAAATCGCTGTGTCCAGGCGTGTCGATGATATTTATTTTCGTATTTTTATAGCGCACCGACACATTTTTCGCTAAAATCGTTATCCCACGTTCACGCTCAAGATCATTATTATCCAAAAGTAAATCACCAACATTTTGATTTTCTCTAAACAGTTGGCATTGATGAAGAATTTTATCGACCAACGTAGTTTTTCCGTGGTCAACGTGAGCGATGATGGCGATGTTTCGGATGTTTGTCATTGAATAGGTTTGAAAAAAAGGAGTGCAAAGATACGAAAAAAATCTGAAATAAAAAAGCCGTCATGTTGAGCGGAGCGAAGCGCAGTCGAAACATCCCCTTGCATTAAGGAGATTCCTCGACTTCGCATACTTCGTATGCTTCGCTCGGAATGACGGAAGTGGATAGTGGGAGGAATAAAAAAAACGAAACGCATGCGTTTCGTTTTTTTATAAACATTTTTTTATCTTACCATATCAGTCATATACCCCGTCGGACAACAATATTTGCACCAAAATCTGGGACTGAAGATCGACACCAACAAAAACGTTCCCGCAATCACCATTGGAATCCATAAGTTTACATCCAGCATAAAGCCTGCGAAAGGTTCGAAATTCGCGAAGTCCGATAGAGTTCCCGTAAACAATAATGCAATGATTACAAGTAAATACAAGGGACGTAAAGAGATCAATACATTATATACCTTTTGCGGAATTTTAACGTGTTTTTTATTCAGTTTAGAAACCAATTCCTGTGCCGCACCAAACGGGCAAATATACATGCAATAAAACGACTTTTTAGTAATCAGCGGCAACACAAATGCCAACAAAAGCATCAGCGGAAGAACCCAAACCGTCCAGTTAAAGCCATGACTCAACACATTGAAAAAATACGTAACAGACAAATATTGCCCTTGCCAAAATCCCAGCACAATCACCGAAAGCGCCAGTAAATACAGGCGAGCCGGATTCATCTTTTTCGGGAAAAAGAAACTGAGTAATGCAAGTGCAAGAACCAACAGTGATGCCGACAATCTGAGAAAGCGCTCCCAATCTTTTCCTGCTTTGAGCGCTTTTTCGCCATCGCACTCTATTTCGCCAATTTCGATACGTCGGCGTATATCATCGCGAAGTGTGTGAATTACATTTATGGTCGTGATTGTAGCGCCGGACAGGGCATCTACTTGGTGATTAACGGCTTGACACAATGTAAGACCATTCCACGAATTCATGAAGTCGGAATTTTCAATACTCCTAATAAATCCGGGTGTTTCGTTGTTTGGTAAAAAACTTAAGCTAACAATTTTTCCGTCTTTGGAAAGCACAATGCTTAGTGGTGTTTCGCCTGCCCAACCAATACGTTGAGGGCTTCTAGCTTCAAGCACACGAGCTCCTTCAGGAATGTTTGGATCAATGGTAACAGCTTGCGGTTGCTCTGTTGCACGATTTGCAAATCGAGGTAAATCACCTGCAAGTTTATGCTGTTGAAGGTGTGCATATCGGTTAATCGCCACACATAAGAGAACGAGGGCGACGATAGACCAGATTCGTTTTTGAGATTTTTTCATAATTATTCTTATTTACTTTTTGTCTGAACTAAGATTTTTGCAAGATTAGTAAGATTTCCAAGATTATTTTTTGAAACTCACAATCTTGGAAATCCTGTAAATCTTATTAAAATCCTGGTTCAGATTTTATGTATTCATCAATTCCTTTCGCTGCAGCACGTCCGGCCTCCATAGCGAGGATTACAGTTGCAGCGCCGGTTACAGCATCGCCTCCTGCGAAAACGCCTTTTCGTGAGGTTTGTCCGGTGGCTTCATCTGCAACAATGCATTGCCATTTGTTTATTTCCAAATCTTTTGTAGTACTTGCTATCAATGGATTTGGAGATGTTCCGAGCGACATCACGACAGCGTCGGCATCAATCACAAAGTCCGAGTTTTTAATTTCGACAGGGCTTCTACGTCCTGATTGGTCAGGCTCTCCGAGCTCCATGCGAACACATTTCAAACCCGTTACCCAACCTTTTTCATCGCCTAAAATTTCTACTGGATTGGTCAATACATTAAAGATAATGCCTTCCTCTTTAGCATGATGAAGTTCCTCGACACGTGCCGGCATTTCGGCTTCGGTACGACGATACACGATGTAGGTTTCCGCACCCAAACGTTTGGCTACGCGTGCTGCGTCCATCGCCACATTTCCACCACCGACAATTACGATTTTTTTTCCGACAAACACTGGTGTTGAAGCATTGGGATGATAGGCTTTCATGAGGTTTGAACGGGTTAGAATTTCGTTTGCAGAAACAACACCGTTCAGGTTTTCCCCGGGAATGTTCATGAATTTTGGCAAACCTGCGCCTGAGCCGATAAATACTGCAGAAAAACCTTCTTTATCCATCAAATCATCAATGGTTACCGTCTTTCCGACAACCACATTCGTTTCGATTTTTACGCCTAATTTTTTGAGATTATTGATTTCGTATTGCACGACTGCTTTGGGCAAACGAAACTCCGGAATGCCGTAAACCAAAACGCCTCCGGCTTCGTGCAAGGCTTCAAAAATCGTGACATCGTACCCCATTTTTGCTAAATCGCCTGCGCAAGTTAAACCTGCCGGGCCGCTACCGATTACAGCAATTTTATGATTTTTTGATTCGGCTTTTTCGGTAAATGAAAGTTGGTTTTTCATCGCCCAATCGGCAACAAAACGTTCTAATTTTCCGATATCAACAGGTTCGCCTTTCACACCGAGAATACACACGCCTTCGCATTGTGTTTCTTGTGGGCACACGCGTCCGCATACGGCAGGCAAAGCCGAATCCTTTGCAATAATTCGTGCTGCTTCTTCGATATTTCCATTTTTGACTTCTGCAATAAACGCAGGAATATCAATCGCCACAGGGCATCCTGTAACACATTTTGGTTTTTTGCACAACAAGCAGCGGTTGGCTTCACGCGTGGCTTCGTCTAAATTGTAACCGTAGCAAACTTCTTGGAAATTTGTTGAACGAACGATTGGGTCTTGTACGCGGACAGGGACGCGGGATTTGGGGCGAGACGATTCCGTAGAGGGGCAGGTTGACCCTGCCCCTACAAGGGATTCGTACGGGCGGGGTTCGCCCGCCCTTTCATTTTCATAAATTTCATCATTCACAACGCCCGTTAAATTACAAACGTGCTCGGATGTATCTGTTGCAATTTCGAACGCTTTATATTTGCTTTGACGACGCATTGCTTCATCGAAATCTACCTGATGTCCATCGAATTCGGGACCTTCCACACATGCAAAACGCACTTTTCCGCCAACAGTAACGCGACATGCGCCACACATACCGGTTCCGTCAATCATCAGCGTGTTAAGGCTGACAATTGTTTTGATGTTGTATTTTTTTGTCAATTCAGACACAAATTTCATCATGATCATCGGACCGATGGCAATTACTTCATCATAGGCTTTGCCTTGTTTTTCGATTAAATCTGTGATCACATCCGTAACTCGTCCGTGAAATCCTGCGCTTCCATCATCGGTCGAAAGGTATACGTTTTTTGCGACTTTGCGCATATCGTCTACCATAAAAAGCAAGTCTTTGGTTCGTGCACCAATGATAACATCAGCAGAAATTCCGTGCTCGTGGAGCCATTTCACTTGTGGATAAATCGGCGCAGTTCCTACACCTCCCGCAACGAACAAAAACTTTTTTGCGGCGAGTTTTTCGATTGGTTCGTGGATAAATTCCGAAGCCAATCCAAGTGGTCCTACTACTTCCGTGAAAGCGTCTCCAACATTGAGTTTTTCCATTTTTTCGGTAGATTTTCCAACCACTTGAAACACGATGGTTACGGTACCTTTTTCAACATCATAATCGCAAATGGTGAGCGGAATTCGTTCACCGTTTTTTTCCAAAATCACAATAAGAAATTGTCCGGGTTTTGCCGATTGGGCAAGACGTGGGCTTTCCACGTCCATTAAATAAATTTGCGGAGCGACCAACTCCTTTTTCAAAATTTTATACATACATTAAAATCGTTTTCCAAGAAAAATTCCTGATCGTAAATAAACATCATTATAACCAAACATCCACCCACCACCAACAAAAATGTCTAATGTTGTGCCTTTTGTGTTATAAACTTTAAATCCGGAGGCAATACCTATACCAAATGTATAATAAGTTTCATAGCCATAGGTATAGACATTGCTGAATGGCCCACCACCAGCAAGAAAAGAAGCTTTTTGATCCCTTGCAATTAATCCCATATTACCTTCTATAAAAAAACCTGACGTAGGCTTTTCATCAAAATATAAACGATAAGTTCCTAATAATTGCATTTTGGTATCAGTAAAATTCAGCCAAGAACCAAATTCGATATCATCAGCAATAACACTCGTCCAAGGACTAAATTGATAGAAAGTTGCAACTCCTGCTGAGCTCCAGTTGTTGATCAAGTATTCATACTCTACTTTCAACATACTGCCTACTATGAGAGAAACGACATCTAACTTTAATTCATTTTTTTTTCGAGTAGAAGTTTCCTGTGTTTCTGCACCAACTTGCCAAGTCAGGGCAAGCAACAATGCAATCAGCGTAATTTTTTTCATATTTTCCATGCGAATTAAAACCGTTTTCCTATACAAACCCCTACACGCGGATAAATGGATGGAGCATAATATCTATACCTGTCAATTTCAAACACTCTCCCCAGACCTATGAAAACATCAAGTGTAACATTCGATTTGGTTACGAATTTCTGTCCAATCGCCAAACCTACTCCAGGCACGGTATAATTTTTTGCACCCGTTATTCCAAAATTACCTTCCAAGAAAAAGCCCGAAGCATATTCTTTCCCAAAATATAATCTGTAAAATCCCAACAGTTGATATCCATACGCCGGGTCACTATTAGGATTGCCAAGGGCAACTATTCCTAATGAGCTTTGATCATTAATCAAACGTTCAAACTCTACTTTGAATGCAAGTCCTAAAAGGTAAGCCGCATCAATTTTGAATTCATTTTTTACGAGATTGGGTATTTCATTAGTTTGTGCATTAACTTGCCAAGTCAGTGCAAGCAATAATGCAATTAGGGTGATTTTTTTCATAGGTTTATTTTTTTTATTTTTGTAAGGGCGGGTGTGAACCCCGCCCTTACAAATTATATTTTTGCATCCACCATCTTCATAATTTCAGCTTCTAAGGCCATTGCTTTGGCTTGAATTTCGTTGCCTTTGGCGACGATGTTGTCTACAAACGTTTTGTCTTTGTAGTCGCCGCAATTGATTTTTACATTGTAGAATGCGCCCATCACTGCCGAACGTGCGCACAACGCGCCAACACCCGCGTCTGTGACAGAGGCAGGGTTGCCAATTTCAACCATCGCTTTGCAAAGTTCGAATACTTTCATGGTAACTTCCATCGTGCGAAATGGCACTTCGATGGCGTATTTCGTAGCGTCTTGAATCGCCTGTGTTCTCGCGGTTTTTTCCTCGTCCGTATTTTTTGGCAAGCCGAATGCGTCCATGATTTTATTGAACGAATGGGTGTCCTCATCCACTAAAAACAACAATTCGTCTTTCAACGCTTGCCCTTTTTCTGCCCAGTTCGAAAATTCTTCCCAACGATCGTCCCAACCGGCTTTGTGCGAGGATAAATTTGCAACCATCGTTCCCAACGCAGCACCCAACGCAGCCATATAAGCAGAGATTGAACCACCACCGGGAGCAGGAGATTCCGAAGCCGTTTCATCGGCAAAACCTTTGCAAGTCATGTCGATTAACTTTTTGGATTTATCCTCAGCATCTAACAGGTATTCGATGATACGTTCTTGCGGATTGTAAGGTTTCAAATCATCTAATCCCATTGATTTTACTGCAATTTTAATCAACTCATCTTCCGAAACGCCAACCGAACGTTGTTGTTTTTTCAAAAAATATTTTCCCGCTTCGATCATACATTTTTTCGGAACCAAACCCACGATTTCCGAACCTGTTACACGAATGCCGCGTTCTTCCGCTTTTTTGCAAACTTCGTCAAACGCAATATGAACAGGTGTTATGGAAACATTCGTGATATTCATCGAAACTTGTGCAATGCCATATTCTTCAATAAACCAACCAATCGCTTTCGTTGCTTTCAACGTGCCCGGAATCATCACAGGCTCGCCTTTTTCATCAAGAATAGGTTTTCCATTCACTTTTCCGCCTTCCCTTGCCGGACGACCTTTTTCGCGAACGTCAAAGGCAATTGCATTCGCACGGCGTGTTGAAGTTGTGTTCAAATTGTAATTAATCGCAACCAAAAAATCACGAGCCGAAATCGCTGTTGCACCTGTTTTTTCTACGTGTTTGTTAAATTCTGCAGGTCCGTAACAAGGTTTCCAATCCGGATCAGATAATTTTTTATTCAAACCTTCGTATTCCCCTGCTCGACAACTTGCCAAATTGCGACGTTTTTCTTCTTTTGCCGCATTTTCGTAGCAATACACCGGAATTTTCAACTCTTCGCCAACGCGTTTCGCCAATTTGTGTGCATATTCCGCTGTTTCCTCCATCGAAATATTCGACACGGGAACAAACGGACACACATCCGTAGCACCAAAACGCGGATGTTCGCCTTTGTGATTACGCATATCAATCACTTCACTCGCTTTTTTGATGGCTTGAAAAGCGGCTTCAACCACCTCATCTGGAGTACCTACAAATGTCACAACCGTGCGGTTTGTAGCATAACCGGGGTCAACATCCAAAAGTTTAACTCCTTTGATTTTTTCGATTTCATTTGTGATTTGTTTAATCACGTCCATGTTACGCCCTTCGCTGAAATTAGGCACGCACTCGATCAGTTTTTTCATGTTTTTTTGTTTTTGGTGCAAAGATACGAAAAAATTACGAATTATCAATTACGAATTCAAAAGGCTTATTTTTATGTCGTTCATAGATTTTTTTGTTGAGAACTTAGTTTGTGTAACTCGAAAAAAATGTGTAACTTTGTAGAAAAATTTCCGCTTGACCGAGCCGTAATGAAACTTTACAGTTTTCGGCAAAGATGCAACGGAGGCGGAGATTGTTGCGGAATTGATGGGGAGGTATCAGAGAATTGTGGAAATGAAAATAATTGAAAAATAAAAAAATTATGGAACAGAAAGAATTTGACGAACAAAAGGCAAGATATCGAGAAACTCTTGTTAGCACAAAGTATAAGAGTGAAGAGTTTTATGAAAAGAACATAACCTACATCACAGCGGGAACGCTTGCATTATCGCTAACTTTTATAGACCGAATAGTTACTCTGAATAACTCTTGTAGTATTTGGTTGCTAATTACGAGTTGGTCTATACTTGCATTAACATTATTGATAAACTTGACATCTCATCAAGTTTCAAGTTGGTTTCACGATAAAAATATTAGGGATTTGGATAATTTAGAAAATTCAGATAATAGTAAACAAATTTTCTCCAATAACTTTTACATCAGAAATAAGAAACTTTGGTGGATGAATTTTGCAACAACCTTTGGACTAATAACGGGCATTATATTTTTAATCATATTTTGCTCAATAAATATCAACTTATGAGAATCGAAAGTAAGAAACCAAACAAAATCAAGCGCACGTTTCAAAATGCACTAACTTCACCGCCGCCGACATCGTGCTTAACTGGCGGAAAAACCAAGATTGGAGATGCAATTACTCCAACCCCTCCTCCACCATCTTTAGCCAACCCATCTGAAAATTCGGGCAAAAAACAAACATCAAACGACACGTCAAAACACAAAATCAATTAAAATGGCAAACAACAGAAACGTAGACAAAACTAAAGACTCAAATTATTTTGAGAAAGGGTTGACAAGCACTACTCCACCGTCATCTCTAATCCAACCATCAAACAATTCAGACAAAAATCCAAGTGGTGGGCAACCATCAAACAATTCGTCTGACACTTCAAAAATGAAGTAAAAGGAAACGATAGCAAGCAGATTCCTCACTTCGTTCGGAATAACGGCAAAATAGCGAACCGTAAAAAAACATGAGCGAAGCGAATACCTTACTGCGAAAATTGTCAGAGCGGTAGCGGCGACATAATTTTCACAAAGATTTTTTTTTGTTCGTTTTTTTTGGTCACAAAAAAATGAACAACAATGAAAACCAAAAATATTTCCGTACCTTTGCCCGTAGGGCAAAAACCGACGCTACACCCAAAAAAATCCGTATCTTTGCAAATGAAAAAACACGAACACAATAGCCAACAGATTCCTCGCGGAGTTTATCCTGAGCGTAGCCGAAGGGCTCGGAATGACACGCCGTTTCATGTGGGTAAAGGAGAGAGCGGTGGCGACTTCGTCGCCACCGCTCTCTCCCCCTTTTTTTTGTGACACATCGTCATTCCGAAGGAGCGGAGCGACTGAGGAATCTGTTGGCAACTAAACCTATCAAAATAATTCCGTACTTTTTTTAAGAGTTTTTAACACTTTCTAAGTTTTTTATTTGGATTTTTTGGCGTAACTTTGCAAAAAATTAAAAACACTCAACATGAAACAAGAAATACAGATCTTTGAAGACAAAAAAGTTCGTACACTATGGAACGAAACAGAGGAAGAATGGTATTTTTCTCTGATAGATGTAATTAGCATCTTAACTGGAAGTGAAAATCCTCGTCGCTATTGGAGCGACCTGAAAATCAAGTTAGAAAAAGAAGGTAGCCAACTGTACGAAAATATCGTACAGTTGAAAATGCTTGCTCATGATGGCAAAATGAGAATGACGGATGTTGCTAATTTACAACAACTTTTCCGTATTATACAGTCCATTCCTTCGCCAAAAGCAGAGCCGTTCAAAATATGGATGGCAGAAGTGGCCAAACAACGTCTCGACCAACTGCAAGACCCCGAACTGTCTATTGAACAAGCAATGCTCGACTACAAACGGCTCGGTTATTCCGATAGTTGGATTAACCAGCGCCTAAAAAGCATAGAAATTCGCAAGGATTTAACCGACGAATGGAAAAAACACGGACTAAAAGAAGGTGTACAATTTGCTACCTTAACCGACATTATTACGAAAACGTGGAGCGGAAAAACTACAAAGGAATATAAACAATTCAAAGGATTGAAAAAAGAAAATTTGCGAGATAATATGACCAATAAAGAATTGGTTTTAAACATGCTCGCAGAACTTTCCACAAAAGAAATTTCGGAAACAACAAGTCCCGAAACAATGGCAGACCACCAAAAAGTAGCACGTCAAGGTGGCGAAGTTGCTAAAAATGCACGGTTAGAACTTGAACAAAAAACAGGAAAAAAGGTAGTTACGCCTTTGAATGCAAAGCAAAGTCTTTTATTAGATAAAAAAGATTCGCAAGAGGACTAATAATTTTGCGCTTCATTTATACTAATTTACTAATTCCCAATTTTTAATTTTCAATTCTCATTTAATTTTCATATCTTTGTAGTCTCCATTTAATTACAAAACCCTTTGAACTCATCTGCACTTTTCAAACGCTATCTCGCACAAACCTCCAACTTCACACCATTTATTGTGGATGTGGAACGTGCAGAAGGTGTGTATATTTGGGATAAATCCGAAAAAAAATACTTGGATTTCACTTCGGGAATGTGTGCCAATAATTTGGGAAACCGTCATCCAAAAGTAATTTCAGCTATCGAAAGTCAATTGCAAAAATTCTCTTATACCATGGTTTACGGCGAGTTTATTCAACAACCGCAAATTGATTTTGCGGAAAAAATTTGTTCGCTGTTGCCGGGAAATTTGCAACAATTGTTTTATGTCAATTCCGGGTCCGAAGCCATCGAAGGCGCCATAAAATTGGCTCGTTTAAACAATAGTCGTTCGGAAATTATCAGTTTCAAAAATTCGTATCACGGTAGTACGATGGGCGCCATGAGCGTGCTCGGCAATGAAAGTTATCGCAGTTTGTTTCAACCCATGTTGCCCGATACCAAACTTTTGGAGTTTAACAACGTCGAGCAACTTTCGGAAATCACCGAAAAAACGTGCTGTGTCATCACCGAAGTCATTCGTTCCGGTGCTGGTATGGAACTTCCAAATCCAGCATTTTTACAGGCTTTGCGAAGTCGTTGCAACGAAACGGGTGCACTCTTGATTTTCGACGAAATCCAAACCGGTTTAGGACGCACAGGAAAATTATTTGCATTCGAACATTACAATGTTGTTCCCGATATTTTATGTATCGCCAAAAGCATGGGCGGAGGAATGCCGATTGGTGCTTTTGTTTCATCGGTTGAACGTATGGATAGATTAAACAACGGACATCCACTACTCGGACATGCTACCACATTTGGCGGACATCCTGTGTCGTGTGCAGCAGGTTTAGCGTCGCTTGAAATCATTGCAAATCCTGAGTTTTTAGAGCAAGTTAATCGCAATGGAGAATTAATTCGCCACTATTTTCAACATCCCGAAATTAAAGAAATTCGAGGCAAAGGGCAATTTTTAGCAGTTGAATTAAAGAACCCGAAACGCATCGAAGACGTTGTTACCTATTGCGCAAACAACGGATTACTCCTACTTTGGTTGTTGTTCAATTACCAATCGTTGGCGCTCACTCCGCCACTCATTATCACAGAAGACCAAATCAAAGAAGCCTCCGAAATTTTCAAAAACGCACTAACCGAATGAAAGAGCATAAAGTATCCAATTTGCGAAAAATTAAACTTTCCATCAATAAAATCAGCCACTTTTTCACAGTAAAAATTTGGGAGGTTTCGGCACATACAGGTGTGTCCGCCTTCAAAAAAGGATGGTATAAAATCAGTCGGATTTTAAGTATTGCTATTGAAAAATTCTCAGAAAATCACTGCTCTGCAAGAGCTTCCGATTTGACTTATTATACGCTTTTTGCGATTGTTCCATTTTTTGCAATTGCTTACGGAGTTGCAATTTTACTGGGTATGGAAACCCATTTGAACGCACAGATTTATTCGGCATTAGGCGAACAAGGTGTACTCAGCGAAAAATTAATAGAATTTGCACAAAAAACCATTTCGGAAACCCGAGGCGGGCTCATTACAATAATTGCTTCGACGTTTTTTCTTTGGTCAATTTTCTCCATGCTCAGCAATATCGAAGCAACCATGAACAAAATTTGGAATGTTCATAAGCAACGAAAATTTATACGGCGCATGCTGGGTTTTCTTTTGTTCATTCTTATCGGACCTACTTTGCTTGTACTCGGTTCTGCTGCAAATATCTTTATTTCGGCAAATATCATTAATTTCTTTCCCGAAGTTCTCCAAGAATCGTTGAATTTTCTGACCAGTTTTCTCGTACCGATCAGTATTTTTTCCATTCTGTTTTTTATAATTTACCAAAGCACGCCTAACCGATCAATTAGACCTCGATCATCTTTTTTTGCCGCAATCATTGCCGGTACAGCATTCCAATTTTTACAGTATTATTACTTCAACATTCAAATGTCAATCTCTGCTTACAATAGCATTTACGGTAGTTTTGCCGCATTACCATTACTGTTAATTTGGTTAAGATTGAGTTGGATCATTGTTTTATTCGGCGCAGAATTGGCGTACGGAATTGAACACGAACGCGGTTTTATCGCTTCTCGACAATCTCGTCAACCATCCCGTAAGCCTTAGCTTCTTCGGCATTCATCCAGAAATCGCGATCGCCGTCGGCAACCACTTTTTCGTAAGGTTGTCCGGTGTGATGAGCAATAATTTCGTACAATTCTTTCTTCATTTTTTGAATTTCACGAGCAGCGATTTCAATGTCCGAAGCCTGACCTTGCGCACCTCCCAAAGGCTGATGAATCATCACTCGCGAGTGTTTTAACGACGAACGTTTGTTAGGCGCACCTGCACACAACAACACTGCTCCCATCGAAGCTGCCATGCCGGTACAAATCGTTTCGATCTGCGGCGAAATAATTTGCATCGTGTCGTAAATACCCAATCCCGAATGAACGGCACCACCAGGCGAATTGATATAAATCTTGATGTCGCGACTTGTATCTGCTGATTGCAAAAACAACAGCTGCGCTTGAATAATATTCGCTACATCATCGTAAATCGGAACACCCAAAAAGATGATACGTTCCATCATCAAACGTGAAAACACGTCCATTTGTGCAACGTTCAACTGACGTTCTTCGATAATGGTTGGTGAAATATAATTGCTCGAAATGGATTCGAAACGGTGTAATGCCAAACTGCTGATACCGGCGTGTTTTGTGGCGTAATTTCGGAATTCTTGGCTGCTTTTGTTCATTTGGTTTTGGATTTTGGATTGGGCGTTTCAACTTCGCTCAACGACCAATCGGTGGCTGAGCGAAGTCGAAGCCACTTATTCACTTATTTCTTTTTTTTCTGTTTTCTTTTTCGCCTTTTTCTCTACTTTTTCCTCTGCTTTTTCGGCTTTGTCATGCTCTTTTTTCAGCATGTCTACGTAATCGTCGAAATCTATTTTTTTGTTGGAAATTTTCAATTCGGCACGCAAAACATCTGAAACTTTCATGTCGTAAACCATATCATAAACCTGTTTGGTTTCTTTCTGATTTTCCATCATCGTTTCTGCAAATTGGTCAATGCGTTTGCGACCCTCTTCATCCTCCGGAATTGGGAAATACTGCGAAACCACGTGATTGATGTAATAGTCTTTCACATCATTTCGATCTACTTTAATATCGTGCGATTTGATGATTTTGGCTTCAATCAACTGCCATTTCAACATGTTGCGATATTTGTCGTAATCGGTATTGATTTGCTCTTGCGTGAGGTCTTTTTCGCGATTGGAAACAAACAGCCAACGTTTCAGAAAATCGTCTGGCAATTCGAAATCTGTGCCTTCCACAACGGCTTGGATAGCGTCTTGCGTGAATTTACGATCGGCTTGTTGCTGATACATTCTTTCGCCTTCTTTGCGAATACGCTCGCGCAATTCTTTTTCGGATTTTACGTTACCTTCTCCATAAACTTTATCGAACAGGTCTTGGTTCAGTTCGGCAGGTTTGCCGTCTTCGCCTTTGAAACGTTCGATCAAATTGTCAACGGATTTTTGAACCATGTCATCTCCAACAGAAATTTCATAATTGGTTACTTTAATTTTAGGTAAATCTAATTCAAATTCGGGTGCAACAGCGATTTCAAAATGGAACGTAAAGTCTTTTGCATGGTCGAAATCTGCTACTTCGTTATCTTCGGCAGGAATGGGTTGTCCCAAAACTTCCAATTTATTATCCTCAATATGTTTGTTCATCGCATCCGACAAAAGTTTGTTCACTTCATCAACCAATACCGCTTTTCCATACATTTTTTGAACCATTCCAAACGGTACTTTTCCTGGACGAAATCCCGGAATATTGGCTTTTTGCTGGTAGCCGGTCAACGTTTTTTTGACTTGCGCTTGATAATCTTGTTCTGCAACTTCAATCGTCAATTTTGACGTGAGGTCGGTTAATTTTTCTTGTTTTACGTTCATCATTAATATAGTTTTAGGTGCAAAGGTACAAAAAATAAATCAAAAATCCAAAATCGAAAATCGAAAATGTTGCTTAAATCAAAAAAAACTCTTATCTTTGCAAACAGAATTAGTTATAGATACCAAAATGAGCATAATTAAAACCTCCGCCCTAAACGTCTATCAAAAAGACAATCTCGTTCTTTCCGATGTGAATATCGAAGTTCACCCCGGCGAATTTGTTTATCTTATTGGAAAAACAGGAACCGGAAAAAGTTCGTTGCTTCGAGCATTTTATGCCGACATTCCGGTGAATGAAGGCGAAGCGGAAATTGCAGGTTTCAATTTAAAACAAATTTGCAAAAAACAAATTCCGTTTTTGCGTCGAAAATTGGGAATCGTGTTTCAAGATTTTCAATTATTATCCGACAGAAATGTTCGAAAAAATTTAGAATTTATTCTGCAATCTACCGGCTGGAAAAATCAAAATGAAATCGACGAACGCATCAACGATGTGCTTTCAAAAGTTGGTTTAGAAACCAAATCTTACAAAATGCCACATCAACTTTCGGGTGGCGAACAACAGCGTGTTGGAATCGCTCGCGCACTTTTGAACGATCCCGAAATTATTTTAGCCGACGAACCAACGGGCAATTTAGATCCCGATACCTCCGAAGAAATCATCCAACTCTTGATTCAAATTTCGAAAACAGGACGCGCTGTAATCGTTGCCACGCACGACTTTATCATGATCAGTAAATTTCCGTCGCGAATTTTAGTTTGCGATCATGGGAAGGTTTTGCATCAGCAACTTTAGGAATTAGGGCTTTCCATTCCGTATTGGAAAGACAGGCTCTTGTAAATGTTGAAAAATCAGAGTTAGAAATTTTGTTATTTCAAAAATAATTTGTATCTTTGCAATGTCGGATTGACAAAAACAAAGCCGTTAAGAAGCGACGAGAGTCTGCGACCCGTAAACTTAACGGCTTTTTTATTACCATCGATTAATTTCTTGTACATAGTGGAATTTTCCACCATTTGTGACTTGAATTACAAGATGAATAAATTCTGTTTTTTTATCAATTTTAACCTTTACCTTGAAATTTAAATAGCCAATAACATCAATCGGGTCTGTTGTTTTTCTTTCGCCCCAATTGCTATATTTGGCGTATTCAATCATTTTATCCAATATCTCAACTAAACATTTTTTCTTTGGATAAATACCTGTTCCGAAACTTGATTTTCGTGCACCTCTTTGATTAAATTTAACACAAATACCAAGATGTTGATTGATTACATTCTTTTTTCCTTTGTAGTGTTTGCAGTAATAATCAAAAATCTTTTGTCGTGATTCATATACGGATAATGTTTCCCATTCATCGGTATGAACTTCGGGAATAATGGTTTGTTTGTACTTTTTTGCTTTTTTCATGTTTTTTGTTTTTAGGTTTCTACACTATATAACGCTCAACTTCCCATTTTCGTATACAAAGTGCCTAAAAAAATGCTAAATTGTTAATAAATTGTCGAGTTATTAACATTTTTCATGTGATAAGCCAAAATAAAAAAATAATGTAAGCCCGCATTTTCATGTACGAAAATAAACGACCCTGCATTTTTAGTGCAGGGTCTAATCATATTTTATCTTTTTTTACGCCGTCATTCCCGCGAAGGCGGGAATCCCCAAACGATTGGAGTTCTCCTTAAAGCAAAGGTGCGATTTTATTTTACCCAAAATTTAATACCTTATTATAAATCAATTCTGCAAGAAATTTAGTTCGATTTGCAGGAATAAATTCCTTGCCCTGATATCGTTCTACAAATTTGCGTGGACACATCAGAGCTGATTCATTGTAAATTTCATATTTTTCTTCTATAGGTTTATCCGCACAACGACGATTTAAATTACTTTCTAAAAGAAATAGATTCCCAATTTGAGCATTGTTAACCCCCTCGCTATCAGGAAGAATATGCTCAATGGTAACATCCATATTTACACTCCGTCCTGAAATATATTTTTCAATAAGTTCCAACACTAACTTGCAACGTTCTTTGACCTTTGGATCTTGATATATTTCCCACCTATTTGAATATCCTACATTTTTGAAAGAGTTTGTAAATAATTCCAAGGTAGGTAATTTTGCTTTTAACGATCTGACACATTCGTCCAATTTGTCGGCGGAATATTCATTCTCTATCAAATATGCGTATTTATGTACAGTATCACTCAGTTTATTTGAACCTTCTTCACCGATAATTTTATAACATATAAAAAACCGATATAAAAATTCCAAAATAGACACATATGTTTGTTCGTCTATATTTCCGTTTGCACGTTGGTTCATTATACTAAGTATGAGTGGACGAAATAATTCTACCCGACTGCTTTTGAAAAAAGAAAAGATTTCATATTCAACTAGATTGTCTTGTTCTGGAACAAGCATTTTTGAGTAATAAGATGATTTTAATCTTATGTCGTCAAGTAGCCTACCTACCTCACGCCCTTTAGTTGCAAGCTGTATCGATTTATAAATACTACTATCTTTTTTCTTTTGATTGTTGTAGTTGTATTTGTGTATGGCGTAATGTCTCAAAAAAGACTGAATACCTTTTATTAAATTAGTTTCTATTTCTTCCCAAAGTCGCTTTGCAACATCACGTCGTTCTATTGGTTGCAGATATCGCAAAATGTAATTTTTTAGCAACTCATGATCTTCTAAATCCAAACCACGAGCATTTAAAATCTCAAAAATAGTATAAGAATCTTCTTCTGATGTTGCGATGATATCAACATAACTAATCCCTATCAAAGCATTGCGTATTTGTAATAATTTTTCTGAATTTACGCCATCCAACTTTTCTGCAAAAAACTTGAAAGCACTTATTATATTTTTATCTTTAGATAAAGAAACAGAACACAAATCTGCGAATACAGAAATGCTTTTCCCCATTAACTCTTCTTGCCCAACCTCAAGCACAGCATTCAGCATTTTGGGAAGTGTTAGATGATGTTCAGGATAAACTATTTCACGAGATCTACTTTTATTGTCCGTTGCTAGTAGATGTTTTTGAGTTCCTCCAAAATCATCTATTAAACCTCTTTTTTTCATCGTATACATTATAGCAATTAAAAAAATGGTTAATGTGAGAATCCTCTGTTGTCCGTCAATAATGGTATATTTCGATAACCCATCTTCTTGACCTTCGTCTTTTAATACAATGCTCCCAATAAAATGAGACGTTGCTTGATTATCTGCAACAAGTAGTATATCATCGTAGATGTCAATCCAATTTTGCTGTTCCCAAACATATCTACGCTGATTTCTAGGTACGCAATAGATCGCATCATTTAACAATTTACCAATAGTCTTTTCTTTTGCTTCGAATGCCATTTTTATCTTTTTTTTAAGTTTATATTTCTATTTCAAAAAACCAAGTTCATAAACCATCAGGCGCAGTTTCTCCGTCAAATTTTCATAAGCACTTTTTAAATGCATTGAAGTTTACAAGCGGAAAATCACTACTCTCGTTTTGGGCAGTTTGGAGTTGTTGAAATAATTTCATGGTTTACCAAATAACAATTTGCAAAAATACGAAAAAATTTGAATATAACAAAGCGATGTTTTCAAAGATTTTTTTCAATCAAAAAACAAAAAATAAAAACCAAAAATCACATAAACGTTATTAACAATTTTGTGCTTTTTTCTGTTAATAATTTTTTCATCATACAACATTTAGGTTGAATAAAAAAATGTAACTTTGCATCATCATGAGTTACATTAATTTCGATAGACATCAATTGGTGAATTTGGAGTACTCTCTCAACAAAGAATTGTTGCGTGCTAATCGCAGCGGCTCACATTCATGCACTACACTCAATCACTGTAACACCAGGAAATATCACGGTTTGCTCGTTTGTCGAGTTCCAAATATGGATAGTGAAAAACACGTTTTATTATCCGCAATTGATGAAACCATTGAACAACATGGCGAACATTTTAATTTAGGTTTACATCAATTTTCCGGTCATCATTTTTCTCCAAAAGGACATAAATATCTTCGCGAATATACACTCGCTCCTCTTCCGAAAAAAACTTACAACGTTGGTGGCGTTCTTTTTTCAAAAGAATTAATTTATGCAACCGACAAAGATTGTGTGATTGTAAAATATACGTTGGAAAATGCACGTTCGAAAACCAAACTTATCATCAAACCATTTTTGGCGTTTCGCAATATTCATTCGTTAAGCAAAGCAAATAATGATGTGAATACATCGTTCGAAACTATTGACAACGGAATTCAAACACGCATGTACAACGCCTATCCGTACCTGTACATGCAACTCTCGAAAAAAGCCGAATACAAACACCATCCCGATTGGTATTATAATGTAGAATATCAAAAAGAGTTGGATCGCGGTTATGAAGGTTTGGAGGATTTATACGTTCCCGGAACATTCGAAGTTGAAATAAAAAAAGGAGAGAGCATTTATTTTTCGGTAGGTTTGGAACCCATTCAAAAACCGGAAACAACGTTGGAAAAACTATTTGCCGACGAAGCAAAAAGCAGAATTCCTCGCGATAGTTTTGAAGGTTGTTTGAAAAATGCTGCTCGCGCATTTTTTGTAAAAAATAATGGACACCTTAATATAGTAGCAGGTTATCCTTGGTTTGGTGCTCGAAGTCGCGATACGTTTATTGCCCTCCCCGGATTGACTTTGGCTGTTGGCGACACTAAATTGTGCAAAGAAGTTTTGGATAGCATGGTTGATGAATTGCACAACAGATGGTTTCCTGATGAACTTTCCGTAAAACAAAAAACATATAGCGGAATCGATACACAACTTTGGTTTTTCTGGGCGTTGCAACAATACGCTTATCAAACCAAAAACCAAAATAAAATTTGGAAAGAGTATGGCGAAGCGATGGTGTCCATATTAAATATGTATAAATACGGTTCGCATTATCATGTTCATGCTCTTCCAAACGGACTGATTTACGGAGGTGCGGAAGGACACGCTATCACATGGATGAACGCCGTTGCCGAAGGTATTCCCGTTACACCGCGCATGGGGTTTGCGGTTGAAGTGAATGCGCTTTGGTATAATGCGATCATGTTTGCCATCGAAACTGCAAAATTAGCCAAAGATAAAAAATTTGTGGACGAATGGGAACCGTTGGCGAAAAATTTTCCCGATATATTCAAAGATACATTTTGGAGTAAAGAAAAGGGTTACTTAGCCGATTATGTAAACGGCGAGTTCAAAGATTTTTCGGTTCGTCCAAATCAAGTCATCGCAGCAGGACTTCCTTATTCGCCGATTAGCAATAAAATTTCACAATTGGTTTTGGAAAAAGTGCGTTTGGAATTGCTTACGCCTCGCGGAATTCGTACGCTTTCGCCCAATCACGAAAATTACAAACCCGTTTACGAAGGCAACGCATTTCAACGCGACATGGCTTATCATCAAGGAACGGTTTGGGTTTGGCAACTGCAATTTTTTGTGGAAGGATACCTTAATATATATGGTGTATCCAAATTGGATTTTGTCGAAAAATTATATCACGGATTTGAGCAAACGATTTCGGAATATTGCATTGGCTCTATCGCCGAAATTTATGACGCCGATCCGCCTCATCGTCCGAAAGGCGCGATTTCACAGGCTTGGAGCGTTGGAGCACTATTAAGAATAAATCAAATTATCGAAACCTATAAAGCAAAAAAATGAAAGTGTTAATGTTCGGCTGGGAATTTCCTCCGCACATCACAGGAGGGTTAGGCACGGCAAGTTACGGGCTCGCTAAGGGTTTGCTCAAACAAGGCGTAAAGGTGATTTTTGTGGTTCCGAAAGCGTATGGCGACGAAGATCAATCGGTAGCCAAAATTGTAAATGCAAGCGACATCGAAATTGATTATCGAAATAAAATTTATCAAACGTATTGGCAAAATTTGACGTATATTGAAATTGGTTCAAACCTTGTTCCCTACATGGGTTTCGAGGATTATTTACGATTGGAGAATAAAACAAAATCAAGCACAACCACGGTTGACGCCGATAATTTTTACAAACGTAAATTTACATTCTCCGGAAAATATCAAAGCAATTTGATGGAGGAAGTGAAGCAATACGCTTTGGTGGCAAGCACCATCGCTCAACAATACGATTACGATTTAATTCATGCGCACGACTGGCTTTGTTACGAAGCCGGCATTGCTGCAAAAGCTGCGTCGGGCAAGCCTTTGGTAATTCACGTTCACGCTACGGAATTTGACCGTTCGGGCGAAAATGTAAACCAAGTCGTTTACGATATCGAACGCAGAGGTATGCTTGCTGCCGACAAAGTGATGACCGTAAGTAATCTCACGCGACAAATTGTAATCGAACGCTACGGCATTGATCCAAGCAAGGTTTTCACGGTTTACAATGCTGTTGAGCCGATTCAACACAAAAAGAAAATTGTGGTTGAAAAACATTTCAAAGAAAAAATCGTTACATTTTTAGGACGTGTAACTTTCCAAAAAGGTCCGGAATATTTTGTTGAAGCCGCTCATCGCGTTTTGCAAAAAGACGACAATGTTCGTTTTGTGATGGCAGGCTCGGGCGATTTATTGAATAAAACTGTTCGACGTGTGGCGGAATTGGGCATGGGTACGAAATTTCACTTCACCGGTTTTTTGAAAGGATTAGATGTTGATCGTATGTTTTTGATGAGCGATGTGTATGTGATGCCCTCTATTTCCGAACCTTTCGGAATATCTCCGCTCGAAGCCATGCGTGCACATGTCCCTGTTGTGATTTCGAACCAATCGGGCTGTGCCGAAATTTTGCACCATGCCATGAAAGTAGATTTTTGGGATATTGATGCCATGGCAAACGCCATTTACGGACTTTTACATTATAATACGTTACATAAATTATTCAGCGAAAAAGGCGCAGAAGAAGTAAATAATCTCAAATGGGAAAACGCGGCCTTGAATAATATAAAAATCTATAAAAAAGCGCTTAACCTTAAATAATACCGACTATGAATGCTCTCTGTTTTTACTTTCAAGTGCACCAGCCGTTAAGGTTGCGGAATTATCGCTTTTTTGAAATGGGTGCAGCACACAATTATTATGACGATTACCAAAATCAATATTTGGTTAATCGCATTGCGGATCGTTGCTACCTTCCGATGAATAATTTGTTATTGGAGTTAATCAAAAAACATGGCAAAAAATTCAAAGTGAGTTTTTCGATTTCGGGTGTTGCGCTGGATCAATTTGAATGGTATGCACCACACGTTTTGGAAAGTTTCAAGGCATTGGCAAAAACAGGTCAAGTCGAGTTTATCGCCGAAACGTATTACCATTCGTTGGCATCGTTGACTGACACTTCGGAATTTGCCAAACAAGTGAAAAAACACAGTGAGCGCATCGAAAAATTGTTTGGTAAAAAGCCAACTACATTCCGAAATACTGAGTTGATTTATTCCGATGAGATTGGCTTGGAAGTTGCTAGGCTCGGCTTCAACACAATGCTTACAGAAGGTGCTAAACATATTTTGGGCTGGAAATCTCCGAACTATTTATATTGCAATGCCATCAATCCGAAGTTGAATATTTTGTTGAGAAATTATCAATTGAGCGATGATATTGCCTTCCGTTTTTCAGATCAACAATGGAAGGGATGGCCTTTGACCACTGAAAAATATGTGGATTGGATTTTGGAGCTCGGCAAAAAAGATGAGGTTGTCAATATCTTTTTAGATTATGAAACTTTCGGCGAACATCAATGGAAAGAATCGGGTATTTTTGATTTTTTCAGAGCCTTGCCGGATGAAATTTTCAAGCGTTCGAGCCTTAAATTCTTGACCCCTTCCGAAGTCAGCAAAACCTTGCAACCAACGGCGCCTATTCATGTTCCGTTTCCAATTTCATGGGCTGATGAGGAACGTGATTTGACCGCATGGTTGGGCAACGAATTGCAAAACGAAGCATTCACTGAATTATATGCTTTAGCAAAAAAAGTAGAAGTTAGTGAAGATCTCGAAATTCAAAAAGATTTTGGCTTTTTACAAACCAGCGACAACCTCTATTACATGTGTACGAAATGGCTTGCAAGCGCAGAGGTTCACAAATATTTCAGCCATTATCCTTCGCCTTATGATGCGTTCATTAATTACATGAATATTTTGTCTGATTTTATCATTCGCTTAGATCAAAAATCCGAACAAAAAAAGAAACAAAAAACAAAAAAATCCGTAAAAGAAGAAAACATAAAAACAAAACAAACTAAAAAAGAAACAAAAAAAACCGTTAACAAACCTAAATTATTAACACAAAACACAAACAAAATGGAAACAAAAAAACCTATCGCGAAACCAGCTGTTAAGAAAGCTGCCGCAAAAAAACCAGCAGTAAAAAAAGCAACTGCTGCTAAAAAACCTGCTGTAAAAAAAGCAACTCCAGCGAAACCTGCTGCAAAAAAAACTGTTGCAAAAAAAGCAACTAAACCAGCAGTAAAAAAAGCTGTTGCGAAAAAACCAGCCATTAAAAAAGCTGCTCCAGCAAAAAAAACTGTTGCAAAAAAAGTAACGAAGCCTGCAGTTAAGAAAGCTGTTGCGAAAAAACCAGCCGTTAAAAAAGCTGCTCCAGCAAAAAAAACTGTTGCAAAAAAAGTAACGAAGCCTGCAGTTAAGAAAGCTGCTCCAAAAAAAGCAACTAAACCGGCCGTTAAAAAAGTAGCTGCGAAAAAACCTGCTGCGAAAAAAGTAACTGCTGCGAAACCTGCTATGAAAAAAGGTGGCTGCAAAAAGTAAGTTTTTCTACTCTTTTACGTGAAAGGCGGACTTTGTGTCCGCCTTTTTTGTTTGAAAACAAAGTTGATGCTGCCCGAATACGTTGAAATCTATTCAAGCAAAAAACAAACCGGAATAGATTTCTAATTTAGATTTTTTTCGTACCTTTGCAAAAAAATTGACATGAGTATTTTATTACTGGCAATAGGGTTAATAATAATTGTGAAAGGCGCCGATATTTTTGTTGACGGCAGTTCCCAAATAGCGAAAAGACTAAATGTAAGCGAACGCATAATAGGTTTAACTTTGGTTGCTTTCGGAACAAGTTTTCCGGAGCTTACTATTTCTATTATAGCAGCTTTGGATGGCTCGGATGGCATGGCAATAGGCAATGTGGTTGGTAGTAACATTTTTAATATCTGCCTTATTCTTGGAGTTGTAGCACTTATCAGGCCTATCCGTGTTTCAAAATCACTGGTAAAAAAAGATATACCGATGAATATTCTCGCTTCATTGGTTTTATTCATCATCCTTTTTGATAATCTATTTACAGGAGAATCCGGAATTGAAAGAATAACGCGTTCCGACGGATTAATTTTTCTGCTATTTTTCGCCGTATTTTTATATTATACATTCTATAGATCAAAAAGCACAGATTGTCTTTCGACCTCGTGCCGGCAAGATATACAAGCAGAAGACACGAACTACAAGTCTGGGTCGGCAAAAAAATACAGCCTTTGGAAAACTATTATGATGATTGTATTGGGACTTGGCGCTGTACTGCTTGGTGGAGATCTTGTGGTTAGAGGAGGTACAGGTGTGGCGCAAATGTTTGGTTTGAGTGATACTCTTATTGGACTTACAATAATCAGTATGGGAACCTCTCTGCCGGAGTTGGTAATATCTATAATTGCGATAAGGAAAGGTAAAGATGATATTGCTATTGGTAATATAGTGGGAAGTGGTATATTTAACGTTCTATTTATATTAGGTGTGGCATCTGTGGTATCGCCGATTATTTTAACGGTTAATATTTTAGTTGACATTGTTGTATTAATAGCTGCATCCATATTTTTATTTCTCGCTTCTCGAAGTAAAGGAAAGATTACAAAATTTGAAGGTCTAATTTTGTTGGCGATGTATATCGGGTATTTTATTTATATCGTTAATAGAGGGTAAATACAGGCTACTTGAAATAATTTTCCAAAAACCTTTGCCATGTCAAAAATATTGTGTATTTTTGCACAAAATTGCGATTAAACGAACAAAAATATTAACCCAAAAAATCTAACAAACATCATGGATGTAAAAAAACTCTTAGCCGATGTTGAGGCTAAAAACCCTGGACAACCCTTGTATTTACAAGCCGTTACCGAAGTATTGGAAACCCTCGAAGAAGTGGTAAAAGCCAATCCAAAGTACACTAAGTACAAAGTTATTGAGCGCCTTTTGGAGCCGGATCGTATCATTCAATTCCGCGTGGAATGGGTAGACGACAAAGGCGAAGTACAAGTAAACCGCGCTTGGCGTGTACAGTACAACAATGCGATTGGACCGTACAAAGGCGGTATGCGTTTCCACCCGTCTGTAACTGCAGACTCGTTGAAATTTCTGGCATTCGAACAAACGTTCAAAAACAGTTTGACAACCTTGCCAATGGGCGGTGGTAAAGGCGGTTCGGATTTCAATCCACAAGGCAAATCAGAACAAGAAGTGATGCGCTTTTGTCATGCTTTAATGACTGAACTTTACAGATATCTCGGTGTAGATACTGACGTTCCTGCAGGTGATATCGGCGTTGGCGGTCGCGAGGTTGGTTTCATGTACGGTATGTTCAAAAAAATTATGACTGAAAACACAGCTGCTTTCACAGGAAAAGGTCGCAACTGGGGAGGCTCAATCCTTCGTCCGGAAGCAACAGGTTTCGGTGGCATTTATTTCGTTGACAGCATGCTGAAACAAGCCGGAAAAGACATCAAAGGAAAAACCGTTGCTGTTTCGGGCTTCGGAAACGTAGCTTGGGGCGCAGCAATCAAAGCCACCGAACTCGGTGCGAAAGTAATTTGTATTTCAGGCCCTGACGGTTATATTCTTGATGAAGAAGGTATCGCAGGCGAAAAAATCGACTACATGAACGAGTTGTTGCAAACGCGTAACAATGTGGTTGCTCCGTTCGCAGACAAATACAAATCTGCGAAATTCTTCGCCGGTAAAAAACCATGGGAAGCTAAAGTTGACATCGCTCTACCTTGCGCCATTCAAAACGAGTTGAACCTTGAAGATGCAAAACAACTCATTGCAAATGGCTGTATCTGTGTTGGTGAACTTTCGAACATGGGTTGTACGGCTGATGCAATCCACGAATTGCAAAAAGCCAAGTGATTTATGCTCCGGGTAAAGCTGCTAACGCAGGTGGAGTGAGTGTTTCAGGTCTTGAAATGACACAAAACGCAATGCACTTGGGCTGGACTGCCGAAGAAGTAGATGCAAAATTGAAACAAATCATGAAAGACATTCACGCAAGTTGTGTAAAATACGGTACAGAAGCCGATGGTTATGTAAACTATGTGAAAGGTGCGAATATCGCAGGTTTCATCAAAGTTGCAGATGCGATGATTGAACTTGGTGTTGTATAATTGTAGGAACGTTGCACGCAACGCCCCTACGATATTGATAAAAAAAGGTCGACAAATTGTCGACCTTTTTATTTGGGAAATTCAATTTTATTTTGTAACTTTGCAGTCGGATTTGTTTTGTAACTTAAAAATCCTAAATTTTGTCTTTTAAACCTAACTTTGTAAAAACAAACAATTACTATCATGAAAACGAATGAAACCGAGCTTGGCACGGACTTCAAGTCTGAACCTGTATTCTTAAAAACGGTTATGAAATGGTTTGCTATGCTTGGCATGGCATTTTTTGTTATTTGCAGTACTCCCAAAGCCTCTGCACAGCACGTGAATTTGAACGGATCAACTCTTCTTTGGGAAATGCCAATGGATACTATGGCCAGACAAACTATGGCAGGACTGGTGGGACGAGTAGTACTTGTTCCGCTGTACCTATCTCTACCTAATAATTCTCTTTTAGGCTCACCTTTTCCGTCAGCGGTATTCTTTGGTGCCAGTCATTTAGATTTTCAGATTCGAGATATGAACGGTAACCCAATGTCTGCTAATCTCGGCTCATCCCCAATGGTGGCAAGGCATTTGGCTCCATCGGGGGGGACCGGTGGACTTAATTTCGGCAATTATTTTGTACCCGCTACTGCTACATTTACGCCGGCATCATTTCCGACCAACGTGATTGAGCGAGAAGCTAACTACGGAGGAAGTGTGAGTCAATATAACACAGCACAAAGTTTGTATAACAACGGTAATCGTGTTCTATTGTTTCAATATCCTGTTGTGATTGAAAATGTCGGAAGTTTTCAGTTGTGTATCAATACGGGTTCTCTGCCGGGTAACTGTCCTACGGGAATTTCCGGTGGCGGAACCGGTTGTCCGGGAGCCTACCAGTTGTCTGTAACCCTTACGACAACCGGAGGTGGAACCCTTATCAACAACTCCGCCGGAGCCCCCGGTAATAATACAAATTGGATGTCGGGTCAAGCTTACACCCCAACTATATTCAACACATTTGTTTGCGGTGGAATTTATATTACGAACGAAAATATCGGAACTATACAATTTTCCAATGCAGAAGTTTGCGGCTTACAAACGGTTGCTGTTTTGCCTACCGGAGCGATCATGGTTAATCAATACATGTATCAATTTAGCCCAAACGGACAAGCACCTTGGACGAATTTAACGACTAGTTGGCAAAGCGGTTCTCCGTCTCAGTTTTCGTTGAACTTGGCAAATCCTGTACTTGGATTGTCGGCGGCCGGTGGAACAGGCTATGTTCGCCTACTTGGTTTGGGTAGTGTAAGCGGAGATACATTGACTTCCGATTCGATAAAAATTACGGTTCTTCAAAAACCTACCATGGGTACCATAAGTGCCATATCAGATACTTGCTCGGGCAGTCAAATCACGCTTACCGTAACAGGATCGGCAAATGTTCAACCGGATTACCAATGGAATTGGTCATTGGCAGCAAACTCGGCGGGCTCCGGAAACGGACCTTATTACGCAGGTAACAGTCAAGCCAACTATACACCTGCTCCTTCGGGTAATGTGGCGGGCGTTACGCACACGATTCAAGTCAGTGCTCAATCTTCGAGCAACATTTGTCGAGATACGGCTACGGTTACGTTCACTGTATTTGACAGACTTAACATACAAGCTACAGCAACTCCAACATTGTGCTGGTACGAACCAGGACCAATGGCAGCAATTACTTATCCCACTCTGCCTGCATCAGGCTACAGTTATTCTTGGTATAAAACTACCGACCTAACCACTATCCTCGGAACCGGCTCTACATGGATCAGATCTACAACTACACAATTCGGACACGATAGTACAGCAAACTATATCGCAGTAGCGAGACGAACAGGAGCAGGTCCTGTTTGTGAAAGCCAATCAAATACGGTTCAAATTACAATCCGAGACAATGGCTGCATCCCACCTCCGCCACACATTGTGTTTGATAATGCGGTTAACGATAATCCTAACTATGAATATTGTCTTAATGATCTTCCTTCATGGGTTGTTATGCACGTTGTTTCCAATGTGGGTAGCAATCCACGTTTGTGGGATGGTCGACAAAATCAAGACATTACCGATGGTTTTGGAGTAACCTTCAACACAAACACTGATATATTCAGCATTCCAAGGTCTTATTTCGAAAGTTTCGACTATAGTGCGGGAATGAGGTATTTCGATGAGTTTTATGTTGTTGGAGATTTTGGTGCGCAATCGAACCAAATTGGATGGAAGGTTGACGTATGCTCGGATTATACGATATCGGTATCTGCAAATCCAACAGCAGGAGGTAATGTTACAGGTGGCGGACAATATACTCAAGGTGCAAGCGTAACTGTAACGGCAACCCCAAACACAGGCTATAATTTTACTGGGTGGACAGAAAATGATACCGTAATTTCAAATGCAGGCGCAAGTTTTCAGTTTACAGTAGTAAGCGATAGAAATTTGGTTGCCAATTTTGAGTTGCAAAAATGTACGATAACGGTAAGACCCAATAATCCGGCTTATGGTGAGGTTAATATCGAAGGCGGTTTCTACGGACCATTTGATTACGGAACGCAAATAAATCTTACGGCTACTACTATTGCCGATTTGTATGTATTTGTAAACTGGACGGAACATGGAAGTGGCGCGATAGTATCAACAACAGAAAATTTTACATATACCGTTACGAAAAACGTTGATTTAATCGCTAACTTTAAGCCAATAGATAGATATTTTGTAAACTTGGTCGTAAATCCTGTTGGAGCGGGCACAGTACCTAACGGTGCATATTATGCAGATAGCACGAATATAACGGTAACAACAACTCCCAACCAAGGCTACACGTTTGTAAACTGGACGATCAATGGCACAATTGTTTCGGTTACGCCTGATTATAATTTTGATGTAACAGGAGATGTTACTTTGGTTGCTAATTATACTTTAAATGTATACACTATTGCCGTATCTGCCAATCCAACCGCAGGAGGTACTGTTACAGGCGGCGGGCGATATACTTACGGTACAAGCGTAACAGTTACTGCAACCCCAAACACAGGTTACAATTTTGTTGGATGGACAGAAAATGATACCTCAGTTAGCGGAAATGCAAGTTATCAATTTACAGTAACAGGTAATAGAAATTTGGTTGCCAATTTTCAGTTGCAACAATATGCGGTGACAGTAAGACCTAATAATCCTGCATTCGGTGTCGTAAATGGTGGTGGAACAAATATTGCGTATGGAACAGGGATACCTATTACGGCGGCTACTATTCCGGGTGATTACGTCTTTGTAAACTGGACAGATCATGCAAGCGGTGCGATAGTATCAACAACAGAAAATTTTACATATCCCGTTACGAAAAACGCTGATTTAATCGCCAACTTTATGCCGATAGACCGCTATTTTGTAAACTTAGTCGTAAATCCTGCCGGTGCAGGAATAGCAACGGGTAGCGGATATTATACGCAAGACAGTAATGTTATCATTATGGCAATTCCGGCTATTGGCTACAATTTTGTAAATTGGACAAATGGCAATGACACAGTTACAACAAGTTCGTCGTATATGTTCAGTGCGGTGGAAAATGTTACGCTTGTTGCCAACTTCGCGCTTCAGAAATGTACGGTATCGGTAAGTGCAAATCCTTTGGCAGGCGGTAGTGTTACCGGAAACGGTATCTACAATTATGGTGATAATGTAACCGTAACAGCAACACCAAACGTAGGCTATCAGTTTGCAAACTGGACGAAAAACGGTGTACAAGTTTCGACAGTGGCAAGTTATACATTCACTGCCGTTGAAGATGTTGCATTGGTTGCCAATTTTGTACCCATACTATACACCGTAACAGTAAGACCCAATAATCCTGCGTATGGTGTCGTAAACGGCACA